>Ga0209211_10001734_pt1 | contig 39988 bp, 48 predicted proteins | sample RifGroA2_FD_183992 | JGI IMG/M metagenome (GOLD analysis project Ga0209211, IMG submission 183992) | Groundwater microbial communities from Rifle, Colorado, USA - Groundwater A2 (SPAdes) (version 2) | ecosystem: Environmental > Aquatic > Deep subsurface > Groundwater | place: Rifle, Colorado...
GCAACGACCGGTCCCTATGCTCGCATCCGCCACCCGCAGTATGCTGCGTTCGTCATTATTATGGCTGGATTCTTACTACAGTGGCCAACATTCCTCACACTGGCTATGTTCCCAATTTTAGTGTGGATGTACGTACGGCTAGCGCGCAGTGAAGAGCAGGAATCCCGTGCAACCTTCGGCGACGAGTGGGAAGAGTATGCACGTCGCACGTCCGCTTTTATTCCGAACTGGCGAAAAGATGGTATCACAGACGAGACACAAAAAAGTCTCACCATTAAAAATTAAACAATCAAACTATGTTTATCATTGACCCAGTCTGTAAAAAGAAGTTACGCCGCAAACAGGAGTACGCCATTTTGAAATACGGCGGCAGCACCTACTATGTGTGCTGCAAAGTCTGTCAAGAGGAGTTTGAACGCAATCCGCTACCGCATATTCCGGACGGCGCACCGGGAACACCACGAATAACACCGAGGTCGGGGTATAATTAAACAACAGGTATGATTGTTTCACACGAACCGCAATTTGCTTGGCTGTTATGGAGCGCATTCCTTATTGTCATTTGGGGAATAATCTACGTACTTTTAAAAAACAAAGAGAGCAAAAAAGAGATGCTCGTGGTGAGCTTCTGGACATCGCTCCTGGGGCTTACGGAGCCGCTCTTTGTCCCGGAATACTGGAATCCGCCTTCGCTCTTTGACTTGGCGCATCGGACGGGATTCGACATCGAAAGCTTAATTTTCTCGTTCGGCATCGGTGGTGTTGCGGTGGTAATCTACGACTTGATTTTCCGAACCAGACCTGAGCGGATAACAGCGCATGAGCAGCATCTCTCCCAACACAGATACCACCTGTTAGCCCTCTTGTCTACGCCGATTATTTTCCTCTTACTTCTTATTACCGCACCACTTAATCCTATTTACTCGGCGGTCATAGCAATGGTGGTCGGTGGACTTTTCACTTGGTATTGCCGTCCTGAACTGAAAAAAAAGATGCTTGTGAGTGCTATGATATTCTTAGGAATTTATTTTGTTTACTTCCTCACGCTCATTGCCCTATACCCCAACTACGTAGAGCAGGTCTGGAATCTGCAAGACATCTCAGGAATCTTGATCGTTGGCATTCCCTTAGAAGAGATTCTATTTGGGGTAAGCTTCGGCTTTTTCTGGTCAAGCGTGTATGAGCATTTTACTTGGCGGAAATTACAATCACTTTAACGGATAATCACAAATCTATGAATCACAATCATAATGTCAGGCATGAAGATGATACCAAGCACTCGGCACACTGCGTCTGTGGCAGTGAGTGTTTGGGCTGTAAGGCGGAAAGCTTGAGCGTTTCATGTGGGTGTAAGATGGAGGCTAAACAGTATGAGTATGATGTGGCTGAGGCTATCGGCCATCCGGAACACGCCGATGTTGAGACCGTAAAAGCAGCAGAGAAAACTATTTACACCTGCCCGATGCATTCACAAGTCAAGAAGAGTGAACCTGGCCGGTGTTCGGCCTGCGGTATGGAGTTGATCCCCGTCTCCGCTAAACCTGCCCGTCCGGAAAGCGGGGGTACGGCGAGCAAGCCTGAAAATAAAAAAGCAGGTGGAGATGAACATGCCGGACATGATATGCAGGAGATGCCTGCCCGCCGAAGCCTCGGCGCAGGCGGGAGCCATATGGATCACGAGGCGGCCATGACCAACCCGCAGATTGCTAAAAAAATGGAAGCTGATATGCGGCGGCGGTTTTGGATTTCTTTCCTGCTCTCAATTCCGATTTTCCTCTACTCGCCGGTGGGTATTAATTTCTTTGGGCTTAATCTGCCGACCCCAATTCCAGTAAATTGGCTTCTGCTTATCCTTACCACCCCCATCGTTTTTTGGACCGGCTCAATCTTTATTACCGGCACCTACTATTCACTCAAAGCCAAAAAGCTCAACATGGCGGTGCTTATCGCCACTGGCGTTTTGGCGGCCTATCTTTTCAGTGTGCTACTTACGGTAATTCGGCCGGAGTCGGAAACCTTTTATGAAGCAGCGGCTCTACTGGTAACATTCGTACTTTTTGGCCACTGGATGGAGATGAAGTCACGCAAAGGCACATCTGACGCATTACGAGCCCTCTTTGATTTGGTGCCTCCGAAAGCAAATGTTATCCGGGGTGGCAAAGAGATGAGCATTCCGAGCGCGGAGATTACTCACGATGATATTGTTGTGTTGCGGCCTGGCGATAAGGTGCCGGTTGATGGTGAAATCGTCGAGGGAGAAACTGCCATTGACGAATCACTTGTAACCGGAGAATCCATGCCAGTTACCAAAACTATCGGAGTAAAAGTGGTCGGCGGATCAGTGAACCTGACTGGCATGGTCAAATTCAAAGCTACGCAAGTTGGCTCGGAGACGGTATTGGCGCAAATCATCAAGATGGTCGAGACGGCGCAGAACTCCAAAGCTCCAGGCCAGCGTATCGCTGACAAGGCGGCGGGCTGGTTGGTAATTCTTGCAATCGGGTCGGGGCTTGCCGCGTTTATGGGCTGGTATTTTGTGGCGGGGGTCGGACTTCTGGTGGCTCTGACCTTTGCGATTTCTACTGTCGTGATTGCCTGCCCAGACGCATTAGGGCTTGCCACACCAACCGCAGTGGCAGTAGGGACCGGCCTCGGCGCCAAGCACAACATTTTAATTAAAGACGCGGCTACACTTGAGAATACTTCTCGCCTGACCGCTATCGTGCTTGATAAGACCGGAACTCTCACCGAGGGCAAGCCGAAAGTCACTGATGTGCTCGGATTTAACGGTTTTAATCCTGATCAAATATTGCTAATGCAGGCCGCCATCGGTTCGGCTTCCAATCATCCAATCTCTAAAGCGATTGTTGATGAAGCAAAGAATCGGAAACTGAATATAGAAAAAGTTTCAAACTTCGAGTCAATTTCCGGTTTTGGTCTTAAAGGCATCATTAACGGCCAACAGGTGCTCGCGGGTAAAGAAAAATTGCTAACCGATAAAAGTGTGGATACAACCGACCAACGTCGTCAGATCGATAGCCTAGCCGCTCAAGGCAAGACGCTCAGTTTGATGGCTATAGACAATAAACTTGCCGGAATAATTGCTGTTGCCGACACTATAAAATCGAGCTCTAAAAAAGCGATCACCGCACTCAAAGAATTAGGCCTTGAGGTTGCTATGATCACCGGCGACCATACCAAAGTTGCGGAGGCGGTAGGCAAAGAATTGGGCATTGATCGGATTTTTGCCGAAGTTCTGCCACAGGACAAGGAACAGTATGTAAAAAAATTGCAGGACGAGGGCAAGTTTGTCGCAATGGTCGGCGATGGAATCAATGATGCTCCGGCTTTGGCCCGGGCAGATATTGGCATTGCAATTGGCGCCGGGACAGATGTGGCCATTGAGACAGGTAATATCGTTCTTATGAAATCCGATCCATATGATATTGTCGCCGCCATTCGCTTAAGTAAAGCAACTGTTAGAAAAATGAAGCAGAATCTGTTCTGGGCGGCCATCTACAACTTACTGGCTATTCCTGTTGCCGCCGGAGTATTTTATAACTCGCTCGGCTGGACGTTGCGACCGGAAATGGCGGCACTGCTTATGTCTGCATCATCGATTATAGTGGCGACAAACGCTGTATTACTTAAACGAGTTGAACCGAAATTAAAGATATAATCATACATATGAAAAAGGCACACATCGGCATTCTGGCTTTAATGATATTTTTTCTGGTGGCTCCTGTAGGACAAGCCCAAGAACCGCCTATGACTTCGGTGCCAGACCAAATGGTCGTCCCGCCGGTTGATGAATATGCGCGTGCCGAGGTTATGACCATTATTGAGGAAGGCCAGCGCTCGTTTGATAATGAAGCCTATAGCCAACCATACCAGCTGGTACGGTTGCGTGTGTTGAGCGGACCAGAAGTTGGCAAGGAACTTGAGATTCGCCATGGATATGATTTCCCCATACGTGAGCAACAGAAGGTGGCGGTGGGGCAAACCGTAGTGTTGGTGAAGACCCAGGCTTTTGGGGAAACCACCTACCTTATTTCCGACCCTTACCGCTTGCCGTGGGTCGGGCTAATCGTGGCTATTTTTCTGGTCGTGGCAGTGTTTTTTGGAAGGTTCAAAGGCATCGGCAGTGTCATAGGTTTATTGGTTAGTATCCTCATTTTGGTCAAGTACATCGTGCCGACCATCGTATCTGGAGGTAATCCAGTAACAACAAGTTTGGTCGGTTCGGTGGCTATTGCCGTGTTATCATTATATCCCGCCCATGGATTTAGCCGGCGAACGAGCATTGCCCTGGTAAGCATGCTTATTAGTTTGGGGTTAGCCACTGGCTTGGCCAGCTTGTTTGTTGGTTTGGCTCGGCTGTTTGGTATGGGTACTGAGGAAGCTTTCTACGTTCAGATGGGTTTACTGGAAAACATTGATCTCAAGGGGCTGCTCTTGGGGGGTATAATCATTGGTGCACTGGGGGTATTGGATGATGTGACTACTGGTCAGGCGGCGGCAGTTGATGAGATACATAAGGCCAACCCTACATTACCATTCATTGAATTGTATAGGCGCGGTTTATCTGTTGGTCGCGAACATATTACCTCGCTCGTCAATACGCTCGCTCTAGCATACATCGGCGCCGGCCTACCACTCCTTCTGCTTTTCACAACTAATACTGTCCAGCCGCTCTGGGTAGCCATGAACGCTGAAAGTATCGTGGAGGAAATTATTCGTACCTTGGTGGGAAGTACGACGTTGATATTTGCCGTGCCCATTACCACGGCACTTATGGCTCATATCCTGAAACGGTGGCCGTCACACACTAGTGTTTAGCCTATTACTAAAGAAGAATCAATTGAGCTTGACTAAAATTTAAACATATGCTAAATTTCGAATATGAGTTATCAAGGTTTTTTAAGGGTTAAGCCGATTATTACTATAGCCCTCTTGTTGGGGGTTCTGGGTGTTGGCCTAATGAGCACCTGGTACATGGATCACAATGTCATAACCCACCAGGGTTGTGTCGGTGTAACCGGCGGAATGCCCCCCTGCGCAAGTTTGGCTGATATTGCATCGTGCTTACAAGTTCATCTCAAGGTGATTCAGGGGATTTCACAGGTTATTCCATCAAGTGTCAGTCAACTACTCGTTCTTTTTGTCATTGCGGCAATACTATGTTTTTGGTTAAAACAGAAACGACATGAGCTTGATGCTCAATCTCACTTTCATTTGCGCTGGCAGAGTTTTATTGCCAGTCTTAATATTTTACCTAAAAAAATCGAACAGTGGTTAACACTTCACGAGAAGCGCGACCCAGCACCAGCTACGTTAATGGTGCTGGGGATTTTACCCGTGCCGATTATGTAGGTTAACCTACCTAGGTTGCGACATAGATTCCCTAAGCACCATATACAGTGGTGTTTTTTATTATTAATCAGAAGAATTTATGTCTCATCGATCTCATCATCATGCAGCAATCAACCATAGGAGCACAACATGGATAGTTCTTGGTATAGGTGTTGGTATGTTCCTGTTGGTGGGTGCACTTATAGCATTATCGCCACCTTCAGCCCAGAGTCAGAATGGAGCGGTTTCGGACAGTGCCTTGTCTACCTTAGAAACGGCCTACGATTTTGGTACTATCTCAATGGCCAGTGGGAAAGTCACTGTACTCTTTAATATCAATAATGCCGTATCATCTCCTCTTACGGTGCGCAAGCTCTACACCTCATGTATGTGTACTAGTGCTACGTTACTTCTAGCAGATAGGCGAGTAGGTCCGTTCAGTATGGAGGGTCATGGTAGTCCCGTTCCAACCATTAACGAGGAGCTACCAGCGGGTCAGGAGGCGCAGATAGAAGTTGTATTTGATCCAGCTGCCCACGGGCCAGCCGGTGTAGGACCAATTTCACGCAATGTCTTTGTGGAAACTACGGACGGTAAGAAGCTTGTATTCGAAATTAAAGCCCAGGTGACACCGTAATGTATGAAGCAGAGAAAATTCATATTATTCACTACGTTCGCGCTGGTGGTGCTGGCAGCTTTACTGTTCCTAAAGTCTTCTAGCGGCGCCACGGTATTCATCTGGAATTTATCATCAGGTGGGACCAAGCTTTTTCCGTTGGTTTCATTGGCGGCGCTTATTGACAGTATCAATCCATGTGCGTTCTCTATCTTGCTCCTTACCATTGCATTCTTGTTCTCTCTTGGTACATTCGGTCGGGCTCGTATATTGCAAATAGGCCTTATCTACATCTCGGGTATATACGTGGCGTACCTTGCTATTGGTTTGGGAATACTACAAGCACTGCACCTATTTAATACCCCGCACTTTATGGGACGGCTTGGTGCGCTTTTGCTGATTGTTTTGGGCACAATCAACTTGATTAACTACTTTTTCCCTGCCTTTCCCATCAAATTACAAATTCCGCGCGCCGCTCACAGCAAGATTGCTGACCTAATGCGAAGAACTTCAATTCCAGCTGTTTTTTTGCTAGGAATGTTGGTTGGATTGTGTGAGTTTCCTTGCACTGGCGGGCCTTACCTCATGGTGTTGGGATTACTCCACGATGCTCAAACTAAGCTCCGAGGAATCGGTTATCTACTGTGGTATAACATCCTGTTTGTATCACCCTTGGTAATTGTATTACTGCTCGCTAGTCAGCATGCGGTTCTTGATAAGCTACAAGCTTGGAAACGAGATAATCTCAACGCAATCAGGCTATGGGGCGGAATAATTACCATATTGCTCGGCCTATTTATCTTCTATATTTAGAACCTATGAATACACCTATTAACCAAGATGAACTCATTAAAAAAATTAACGAACTTAAGGCCTCCGGCAACGTCGATCTGTCTACGGAAGAGGACTTGAGCTTGGCGATTATGAATCTGGTGAGTCTAGAGGAGCACTTCTTCTTCACTGCCCAAAAAACAAATAAACCAACCTATCTTGATTTGTTAAGTCAGACCAGGGAAATAAGAAAATCTCTCCTGGCGCGTATGGTTCCTCAAAATGAAGGTGAGACCTGGTGCATCAGCAAACATCTCTTAGCTGCCACCATGCGCCTGATGGAGGTTGGCACCAAACTGTATTCGGACGGAAAAACTAATGAGGCTAAACTAATATTCGACAGAGCCTATGAAGTGTATTCGTTGTTCTGGGCTTTACGTTTGAAGCTCATTGATGTGTCAGGTGTAACAAAGGTAGGAGCTCAGCAACTTAATGTCCATGACGCTGGCAAGTCGGTAACGCCCTGGACAAAAGAGGATATTGTCAGCAAATTGGTCGATTGCTGCAATGAGTAAACTTAAATCTTAATTACTTAACCTATGATTTTAAAACATTCTTTAATCCGCCACGCGCTTGGTCGACCCTTAGAGCTTGTCCTGTTGTTCGTGGCTGGTGGTTTTCTCTTGTTGAATCAGTGGCACATGGTAGCTATGCATGACTTGTTACCAGCGGCTGTGGCTGCGGGAAGTAGTAGTTCAGTCGCTGTAGCCAAACCTTATAACGGGAGCTCTACTGTTAGTTCAGATATACTTCCCCATGGTATACCAGAGCGCTACGGTACTGAACTTGGGGTAAATTTCGACGACGCTGCCAGCGCTATGACTATCTTAGAAAATTTTGACCGTGGCTCCGGCACTATAACCCTCTCTGGCGATCTTCAACAGCGCTATATTTCAATAGCCAGTCAGACTGCTTGTGAGTTTTGTTGTGGTGCGACTACATTGGTATTCCCCGATGGTAAACCAGCTTGCGGTTGTGCACACTCGGCTGCTATGAGAGGTGTCGCCCTCTATTTATTGCAGCAGTATCCAGAAATGGCTGATAGTGAAATTCTTGCCGAGGTTAATCGATGGAAAGCCGTGTTCTTCCCTGGTCCTACTGTACAAAAAGCAGGCGGGTCAGTCGCCGGTCAGGCACCAACGCCTTCAGGCGCTCTTCCTTCGCAGGTCGGTGGTTGTTAGCCCTTACTTAATTAATTTTTCTAATTTTCTAAATTTATGCTTACTCATCACCATACACAAGACGATCCGACACTACAACAAGACAGTTCGGTTGAAACAGAAGTTAATAAACCAGTAGATGACAACAAAGATGTAATCTCATTCAAACTAAATCGCCAGACACTTGTTGTCTCTGCGCTCGCCATACTCTTGGTTATCTCGGTACTTGAAACAATCGAACTTACACGACTACATCAAGCTCTGCGAACATGGCAAACGCTATCACCCGCAGTTGCCTCCGCTACCGCCACTACACCGGTATCAGCCTCAGGAGGAAGTACTTTACCCAACCAAGTTGGTGGATGCTAAATGTATTCTATATGAAAAGATTATCTAATATCATACTTATCATTCTGGTAGGTGGACTGATTGTGTTGGCAGGCGTACGTTTGGTAGCACTGTTAAATAACGTCCCCGAGGCTGTTGCCCGCGTCCGAGATAAAGAAGAAATAGTTCGGCCTTCTCGGTTGGATGTAGTGGTTGTGGTTGACGGCACATGTCAGACTTGCACAAGCCCTAAGCCATTCCTTGATGCTTTGCAAAAGCAACAGGTAGTGTTTAGTTCCATCATACAAATTGACGGCACGACCGAAGATGGTAAACACTATATATCCTCTCATAAATTAGAGAGTTTTCCAGCTGTAATAGTGAGTGGAGAAACTTCACGAGGAACTGAGCTTGAGCAATTCCTAGCACAAACCAGTGTGCCAGGTGATGGTACGTTTATTTACTCTGTGCCCGCACCTTACCATGAGGTAGTTAGTGACAAAGTACGGGGTCTTTTCCGTACTACTTACATAACACCAGTTGACTGTAGTAGTTGTTATGATGTAACAAATAATGCCATTGCGCTTCAGAATCTTGGTGTCAACGTGACCGAAGATAAGGTGCTAACAGCAGAAAGTCCGGAGGCAAAAGAATTGATTCAAGAGTACAAGATTAGTTATCTTCCCACAGTTATCATAGTAGGAGACCTTGAGGTGTACCCGGCGTTTCAAAATGTTTGGCCTCAGGTCGGCAGTACGGAACAAGGTGGTACATACGTTTTACGCGACGGTGTAAAACTTATGGGTACATACTATGATCTGCAACTCAATCAGGCAGTAACACCTAAGCCCAATCCTTCATCTTAGTTCATATGTTACGAGTTGAGAAAATTTTATTCGCACTCATGGGATTGGTACTCATACTTGGTGGAGTTTGGGTGTTTCAAGGCTGGCAGAGTTGGCGAGAGCTAGGTACGCTCAGTACACCTGACGGTCAGCTACTTAACTATAGTCAGGCCAAACAAGCTGAGGACCCGACAAATCCATGTTTGCCACCAGCTGGTTACACCGAAGCTACATGGCGTGAGCACATGAGCCATCACCCGGATCAATATAAGCAATGCCTTGGTGGGTAAACTATTAAGGTATGGATAACTCAGTACCACAACCTGTTCCTCGACGTAGACCATGGTATCGTAGGTCGTGGTTGTGGTTGGTAGGTGGTGGGCTGGTGTTGTGGTTTGGTATCCCACTCTTCCTGCAACCACTAGGAGTTAAGCCTGAGTCCGAAATTATTGGTGGATACACTAAACTGCCTGGTGCATCAGAGCAGCCAACATCTAAGCTATATAATGTGGTGATTGATAATGCTCCTGGAGTGGGGCCGCGTGATGCACCTGTGGTGATAGTAGAATTTGGTGATTTTCAGTGTCCATTTACACAGCAAGAAGAACCCATACTAAAGCAGGTGTTGCAGAAGTATCCCGAGGCCGTGCGCCTTATCTATAGGGATTTTCCCATTGTAGATGTTCACAATGAAGCACTAGCCGCTGCTGAAGCGGCTCGTTGTGCCGCACAGCAGGATAAGTATTGGCCGTACCACGACGCTCTGTTCGCGAATCAAGAAGGCCTAGGTACTGCCTTCTATGGTTCTTTGGCACAGTCCTTAGGGTTTGATGTAGTGAAATTCAACCGCTGCCGCGACGGCCACCTCACCCTAGGACAAGTCAAAGCTGACTTTGAGGCTGGAGTAGCGGCGGGGGTTACTGGTACGCCAACCTTTTTTGTGAACGGTCACCGTATAACAGGGGCTATTCCACTTGACCTATGGGATAAAATTATCGTTGCAGCGATTAAAGAGAAATTTAATAAGTAACCGAATATGTTTAACAAGGTATTAAGGCAGCACGCTGAACTACTAAAAGTCCTCGCTAACCCCAAGCGCCTTGAGGTGCTATACCTTCTGAGACAGGGTGAGCTCACGGTTTCCGATATAGAACTCGCGACAGGAATGAGACAGGCAAACCTCTCCCAGCACCTTATGGTGCTTCGCAACGCCGGTATTGTTAGTTCTAAACACAAAGGTAGAAAGGTTTATTATCATTTAAAATGTCCCGGCCTCACCAATATTCCATCTAATCTCTTCAGTTTGAGAATGGCAAGCAGTACCACTAAAACGGGAACGTCCGGAAAGCAAAATTCGTCTTTCCGTTCATTATAGCGGTTCTAACATCGTCCCATCCCTACGGGAGGCAGGCAGTGCCCCGAGCCATGACTTATAAGCCGTTCCATAGGGAGGCTTTTGATGCTATTTGGGTTTATCTGGCAAGCGACTGTAGAAAATGTAGTAAATAGCTGAAATCAAAAAAAGTATAAACGCAAATATATAGGTAGCTATCGGAGGAAATAAATCATCAATATCAAAAAAACCAATAATTGTAAGTGGAAGGAAAAATATGAGGGCAGCTTTACTACCTCTTTCAAATTCAATTTCTGGAAATTTGTTTAGCCTTACCGCAATCTTTTTTCTAAACAGTAGCTGAATGACTCCGCTAATAGCTAATATTATACCAAGGTAAAAAGGAAATTTATAATCAGGTTCACCATATGTTCCTATAACGGAAAATAGTCCTATGCCAACCATAACTAAGTAGACATAAACACCGCCAAATTGCCGTATTACGTGTTGCTTGTCTTCGTATTGCCAAAGTTTCATAGATTAATATTACCACATTTTGAGCTGATTATAGAGCCATTTAAGGAGAAATCTCATAAACAAAACAAGTCTTTCCTCCTTGTATTGCAAAGAGCTCTGGCGTTTACAGCAATATTTGAAAAAATCGTATAAAGTTATATGATGCGTTTATGGCGTATTTTGAGATTACTAATATAGATAAAACAACTCAGGCTAGGGTTGGCCGCATAAATACAGCGCATGGTGTGGTGAATACGCCGGCTTTTATGCCCATTGGCACCAAAGGTGCCGTTAAAGCCATTACCCCACAAGAATTAAAAGATAATGGCGCTGATATTATATTGGCTAACACCTATCACTTATGGCAGCGACCGGGTGATGATTTAATAAAGCGAGCTGGCGGCTTGCATAAATTTATGGGTTGGGATGGGCCTATCTTGACTGATTCGGGCGGTTTTCAAGTTTTTTCTTTAGCCAAAACTCGAAAAATTACAGAAGAAGGTGTGAACTTTCGTTTTGATATGGACGGTAGGCAAGAGCTATTGAGTCCAGAGAAATCAATAGATATTCAAGCCAACTTAGGTAGTGACATCGCGCTCATTTTGGATAGTTTTCCTGGCTATCCTTTTGAGTATCAAAAAAGTGAGGAATCAGTGGCACTAACCAAAAGATGGGCTGAGCGGGCAATAAAGCAGCACAAAAAAATCATGTCGCATGGTAAGACTGTTAATCCCGGGCAAAAATTATGGGGTATTGTTCAGGGAGCAAACTTTACTGAATTACGTGAACAGTCCGCCCGCGGTATGGTTGAGCTCGGATTTCCAGGTTTTGCTATTGGCGGGGTAGCAGTCGGGGAATCACCAGAGGAAATGCTTAAAGCAGTAGATAAGGCTGTACCTTATTTGCCTGCGGAAGCCCCGCGACATTTACTTGGGGTTGGTAAACCCCAAGATATAGTTGAAGCTGTAGCTCGTGGCTGCGATACTTTTGATTGTGTCATTCCAACTAGGGAAGCCAGACATGGTCGGTTGTATATTGATGGTCTGACCACTCTAGATATTAGGCTAGAAAAGTTCCGAGAAGATTTTACGCCTCCAGATGAAAATTGTGACTGTTATATGTGCCGACACTTCACTAAAGCGTATATGAGACACTTATTTGCTATGGCCGAACCTTTGGCTATCAGGCTTTTTACTATGCATAATTTAATGTTTTATTTAAAGTTAATGGCTGATATTCGTAGGGCCATATCTTCTGGAACATTTACTGATATCTTGCAGTCATACGCAGCTTTGTAATTTTTTATAAAAAAGAGAGGGGCTATTGAATACACAATAGCCCCAAACTTGTTATTGAGCTTGCAAGCTTTCGGTTAACCCATCAAGGGCGGCCGAAAGTAATTTCAGGATTTTGAGGATTACCTCAAATAATTCCTGAGCAAGCTCGGGGAGAAACCAGTGCAGCACTAGGAGTGCTAGCGCCAGCGCCAATGCTCCCGTAAACGCTCTGTACATAAGTACTGGGCGTTAAAAATAAGTGGGTAGACTGGCGTCTCAGGCGACCAACTCCTGGTCTGCCCTCCGTGGTATTTCACGGAGTGTCCTCCCGGAACCTGGGGACGAATTAATCATCCACAAATCCCAGGAGGCCTGGTTTCTCATGACTTTGGGAATGAACAAGTGTTCAGTACTTTATACCCTGCTGTTTATTGCCAGTCAAGCCTTGCTTTTTTAATCGTTTTCTTGTAAGGTAGCGACACAAAAATTGATTATAAAATCAACAAATTTACATTAAAAACAACATAAGGAGTACAAAAATGGCAAACAATTTTTTGCCTGGCAACCTTCGGTATCAACCAAAGGGTCTCATAGATATTTGGGGTTACGACGTGCTTTACCGCCCAGTTGGTGAAGTAGAGCTCGCCAGCCTCAGGGTCTTGGCTGAGATCGGCGTAATACCGGAATCAGATATCGCCCTGCTTACCCCAGAGGCTGAGCAGCGTATCATCACCATCTGGACAACACTGGTTGATGAAGTGGAAAGAAAGCATACCAAGCACGATATTAGGGCATGGGTAAGGCTGGCACAGTTCAGATCGGGCGCACTCATGGGCAGCACGCTCTGCCCATTACGGTCGGCTTTTGGCTGGCAACAATTCTCAGCCGCTTGCTTTACAACACCAAGAAAATGGATGAGCTAGCAGCTGCTCTGGTTGGTAAGATTTCCGGCGCAGTAGGTGCTTACAACGCCCAAGCCGGACTGGGCATACTGCAGAAATGCGGCCAAACTCCATTTGAGGAAAGGGTGCTCATAAAGGTCGGGCTTAAGCCTGCACCTATCAGCACACAGATTCTGCCACCCGAATCGTTGGCTTATTACCTATTCTCTTGCACCATGCAGTCAGCTGTTATTGCTCAGCTGGGGAGAGATTGTCGGCATTTGATGAGAACCGAAATCGCCGAGATTGGCGAACCATTCGAAGAGGGTCAGGTAGGCTCCTCGACCATGGCCCACAAGCGCAATCCCATCAACTTCGAAAATCTCGAAGGAATGTTCATTCGAACCAAGAACGAATTTGGCAAAGTGCTGGATACACTAGTGAGCGAACATCAGCGCGATTTGGTGGCGAGCAGTGTGTATCGGGATTTCCCGATTATCGTCGTGAATCTGGTTCAGCAGCTTAGTACGCTTCTGCGAAAGAATGACAAGGGAGCCACCTTTCTTTCCCGCTTGTCGGTTGATGAAGCGAATTTGCGCCGTAACTTCAAAATGAGCGCCAATGTCATTTTGGCCGAACCATTGTATATAGCCTTGCAAATGGCAGGGTATAAAGGCGATGCCCATAAGCTCATTAATGAGAAAGCAGTTTCTCTTGCTAAAAATGCAAACTTGAAACTCATTGATGCTGTCAAACATTTGGCAGACAACGACGCTGATTTATGGGAAGCGGTCAGAAATATTCCTGAGGAAGTAATAACGCTCATGCGTGAGCCGGAGAATTATATTGGCTTAGCCAAAGAAAAGGCTATGGAGGTAGCAAGTAGTGCCGGATCATATTTAAGTCACAGAGAATAGATTATTGAAACATAAATAAGTAATTACATTATCTTAAGCCCTGAGGATTTCAGGGCTTTTTATTTATCTTATAAATCTGCTATCCTGTCAAAGTATGAAAAAGGCAATAATACTCATATTTGGTTTGCTCGCAATCGTCGCTATTGGCTTAGCCGGAAGGTTTTTTGTGAGTGGGGATGAAGATACCTGGTTGTGCCAGAATGGCCAATGGGTACGGCATGGCCAGCCGAGCACACCAGCACCCACTACTGGTTGTGAACCAGAGGAGAAAAAAGCCGAAATAGTTTTGCCTATCGTAGGCTACGGTTCCAGGCGAACTTATAAAACTTACGGCGAATATATTCAGGATAGATTTACCGGTTATCATGTGGGTGATGATGTGGAATTTGCTGATATGAAAGAAAGGATTCCAGTGGTGGCCGTAGCAAAAGGAGTTGTGAAAAAAATTGGTACAGTTTCAGGTTACGGCGGCTTGGTGATTATCCAGCATGAGATAGACGGCGAAAAAATTAATTCTCTTTATGGCCATCTTGGTATTGCCCAAAGTCCGTTAAAAGAAGGTTTGGCTGTTGAGGCCGGTGATTACATTGCGCCATTGGGGGAAGATAAAACCAAAGAAACAGACGGCGAACGCAAACATTTGCATTTTGCGTTATATAAAGGGGATGAAATTAGGTTACAAGGTTATGAAAAAGACCCAAACAAACTCGCCAATTGGATCAATCCGACTGATTTCTTTAATGAGCAGGGCGTAAAAGTAGATGATTATTCACGAGCCTATAATCCAACATCAGATTTGGGAGGCAATATTTTTAAGATTCGTTTTGCCATACCTGGGGGCATGGAAGTGGAATATATTCCGCAAATTCAGGCGTTAAATGTTTTTACTTTGGCAGGCGAAGGTACGGCGCGAGAACGTTCGCAGGTATTAATCCGTTATTTTGATGCGACTGATTTCCAAACCCTCTCCACTGTAACTATCCACTCAACCGAAGATACGAATGTGGGTGAAGGTAATTTTCCTGCCAAGCGTTATGATATAGAAAAAAAAGATGGCGTGGCTGATTTTCCTTATCAACCCTCATGGCGCAACGAGAGGCATATTGTGACGGATTTTAAGACCGGCCCGAATTACGCTCGCTTTTATGTGGTAGCTAAGAATCCAGAGTTATCTGAGAATATTTATAAAGCGGTTTTAGCCGGGATACAAGTAGTGCCTTAACACCAGCCTTGCTATAATTCAGTTATGTCTTGGTTTCCAGCCCTCATTAGTGTTTTTATTGTTAGCCTCATCTCTTTTGTGGGACTTTTTACACTGTCTTTGTCGATCGACAGACTAAAGCGGTTGATGTTTGTTCTTATCAGTTTTGCCGCCGGCACACTTTTGGGTGATACTTTTCTTCATATTTTTCCTGAATTAGCCGAGGAAATTGGTTTTGAATTACCGGTTGGCTTGTCTATTTTAGGCGCCATGCTACTTTTTTATTTATTGGAAAATGTAATTCACTGGCATCACTATCATCACATTAGTGACGAGGATAAGCATCCAGTTGGCACGCTTAATTTGGTTGGTGATGGGTTTCATAATTTGATTGACGGCATGATAATTGGTGCCGCCTACTTAGTAGATCTGCGTCTAGGCATTGCCACCACTATGGCGGTAGCGTTCCATGAGATTCCTCAAGAGATAGGTGATTTTGCCATACTAATTCATAGTGGCTTTTCTAAAACGCGCGCCTTAGTGCTTAATTTTATTTCCGCTTTGGTTGCTGTGATCGGTGTATTGCTGGTTATTTGGTTTGGCCAAGTAGTTGAAGGGCTTTTACCTTTATTATTGGCTTTTACTGCTGGCGGGTTTATTTATATAGCGACTGTTGACCTGATACCGGAACTTCATAAAGAAGTAAGGATTGGTAAGTCAGCTTTACAATTAGTGTTTTTAATAGCTGGTATAGCCTTAATGGCATTCTTTACTCTATTGGAATAAATTTTGGGCTGTGCTATAGTGCTGGGGTAATTAACAATTAATAATTATCAAGAGTAGGCACGAGGGAACTAGCCCGTTATTAGTGTCTCAGCAACCTGTCCGCCGTGGCGGATAAGGTGCTACTTCTAGCTCCGCCTTGGGTGGAGAGAGATAATATTGCTTTTATCTCTTTCTATAAGTGCGGAAGGAGATTTTTTATATGCGATTTGAACCAACTATATACACAGTGGAAAGCGTAACCTCCGGGCACCCAGACAAGGTTTGTGATCAAATGTCGGATGCGATATTGGATGAATGCTTGAGCCAAGATCCGCATTCGCGCGTAGCCATTGAAGTCATGGGCAGTCATGGTCTGGTGGTGGTTGCCGGAGAGGTAACAACTAAGGCGACGGTTAATTACGAAAAAATAGTTCACGATATTTATACACAATTGGGCTATAGTAACGATATAAAAGTAATAACCCATGTAGCTGAGCAAGCGCCGGAGATTGCTAAAGGGGTGGATACTGGCGGTGCGGGCGATCAAGGCATTATGTACGGTTATGCCACCAATGAGACGCCTGAATATTTACCCAGAGGAGTTGTTTTGGCCCATTCTCTAGCTCGCGGCTTGGAACAATTACGCACTTCCAAGGCTTTAACTTGGCTTGAACCAGATGGCAAAACTGAAGTTACTGCGACCAACGGTAACATTTTGACCATATTGGTTGGTGCCCAGCATTCTCCAGGTATAGAGCAATCCCAGATAAAGAATGATTTAGTGGAGAAATTAATAGAGCCTTTGTTAGGTGATTTAACTGGAGTGGAAATATTAGTTAACACCAGTGGTAGCTTTACTCAAGGCGGTTTTCAGGCTGATACCGGCCTCACGGGCCGGAAAATAATGGTGGATACTTATGGCGGCCTAATACCGCACGGTGGCGGTTGTTTTTCTGGAAAAGATCCGTCTAAAGTAGATCGCTCCGCTGCTTATATGTGCCGGTTTGTGGCTAAGAATTTGGTAGCGGCTGGTTATGCACGCGAATGTTTAGTGTCGGTTGCTTATGCTATTGGTCGGGCAGAACCCTTGATGACGGAAGCGTTCAATGAAAAACAGGAATCTTTAAATGAAGTTGTTCAGAAAAATTTTGATTTTCGGCCACGGGCTATTATTGAACGATTGGATTTGCTTAAACCCCTATACCGACAAACCGCCACTTATGGGCATTTTGGTAAAGCTGGTTTGCCTTGGGAGGAAATAATAGCTATAAAGTAGATAGCTGTTTATAATTAGGCTATGACAGATAAAGTTAAAAAAACAAAAGCTGACTGGAAAAAAGAGTTAACGCCGGAGCAATTTCATGTTTTAAGGGAAGCTGGTACTGAAGCAGCCTTTACAGGTGAATATTGGAATATGCATGAAGCGGGCATGTACACTTGCCGGGCTTGCGGGGCCAAACTTTTTTCTTCAGACACTAAATTTGATTCGGCCACGGGCTGGCCAAGCTTTACTGATCCGGCCAATTTAGAACACATTGAACTATTGGAAGATAATAGTCTTGGCATGAAACGGACGGAAGTCAGGTGTAAGAATTGTGGCTCTCATCTCGGGCATGTGTTCCCTGATGGTCCAGGTAAATCTGGTCAGCGATATTGCATTAATTCGGCGTGTTTACGGTTTGAGCCTAAATAAAACCCCAAGTCATCATTGATGCTTGGGGAAAATAATATGATGCGAGAATTACATTATTACTCGCCTACTACTTAACTCTGTGCCGTGTGTTTTGAGTTTGGAATGGGAAATGAATAATTCGCACTTTGGTTTATCCCGATAAATTGTCCCCCAACCTACACATGGAACACCATCATGTATTGTGCGTGAACCCGCACACAGCGTGTCAATTTCTGCCTTAAGAGGGTGGCCGGTTTCCTCATGGTATATAAGCTCGTAAAGCATCATCCCCCGCAATGTTATGCAGGTAATGTGTTTTTTAACCAGTTGATTGGTGGAGTAGTTGATCAAGTCATTATCGGGTTCAACCTGATCACGTATCCAATAAGCTCGATCACCCTTAGTAAATAGAGAAATATCAGTTATCGTATCCAATGTTATGTTTAACAGTTTGTTGGGTAGAAAACTGCGACGCCTATCAAATACCATGTAACTGGCTGGAAATCTTCTTATAGCCTTAAAGACTTCCATATTGCTAAGTTCATGAGGTTCAATGATTAGTCTACCAACCCCGGGTTCTCTTTCCAGAATTACCAAATGAGAAAAAGATCTATTAATTTTGAATCTTTTCCGGAAAAGTTTCAGCCATTTTTCTAGCTGTTTGGTAGTATCAGGACTTAATTTTTGCTTTTTCATGATTTCTTCCTTTTATTTGTTGATTGAATTTATAATGCATTTTAAAAGAGCAGTATTGTGGTAACAGATTATTATACTCCAATTTATCGGTTTGTCAAGGGAATGGACCTTATATCTGATAGCTGAATTTTGGATAAGGACAGATTATTACAGTTAGTGTTTTATAGTATGATATTTGTGCTATCATACCATTGTATGGTAAGGTTTTTTACTAACTATTAACCCTATAAATTTATGTCTTTTGAGAGACCAGATATACCAAATTATGATGAAAATAAACCAGAAAAAGAGAGTAAGTATAAAGCTATTGAAGTATTGCGGAATCGTGAATACCCCACTGATTTTATTTATGACAAAGAAGGCAGACTAATTTTAGAAGACCCGGATTTGAAATTTATTAATGATAGTATTAATACCGGTCTTAAAGAAGGTTCTCTTTTAACAATCAGCGCTGATCCTGATACTATTTTTCGTATTTTACCTGCAGCTACCAAAATTAAGGATCATTCAACTATTATAAATTTCAGTCAAGAAAATAATTTAGTTAATACTGAATTATTAGAAGCCTCACAAAATATTGGTGAACAAAAAGTTGTGGAACAATCTGATATTGAGGTACTTAAAAAATTAGCCACAGTGATTAGTTATGATAAAAAATATAAGAGTAACTATAGCGGCGAGGAGTTATTATCTAAGTTATATGACCTCAGCCATTATCAGGGAAAACCAGATATAATTACAGCTGATCCGATTGAGCAGATGGATAAAATTGGTTCAGGTGAAATGTTAGACGGCAGAACGTATGATAATATAATGTTACCTTTTTCTCTTTACACCAGAAGTGAACAAGAAACATTGGCTTTTATGACAAATCTTAAGCAGCGACTAAATAAAGGCGGCCGGGTGGTTTTGGCAGATGTTTGGGAGTGGCAGGGTGTGGGTGGAGAAGATGATTTTATTAATGCTGAACCTGATATTATTTCTGAAAAGTATGGTAATGCTTGGAGTTGGCAGCCTAAGCAATTATTTAAGGTTTTTGAAAAGGCCGGTTTGACTCTGGTTAATAAAAAAGAAAAAGAGATTGAGGAAAGCGATGAAGTTTATGATGCGTTTGAAGGTTATTCTTTCTATACTTTTGAAGATTCAGAAACAGCTACAGCTGGTCGGGCAAGCAAATAAACATGGCAAGTGTAAGTTGGATGTTGATACATTGTAATAACTTAGTTGGTGCCAAAAGATACTTTTAAGGATTATGTTTTGGAACAATTATCAGCTGTACCTGAAGTTCATTGCCGGCCGATGTTTTCAGGTTATGGTTTATATTTAGGAAAAAATTTCTTTGGTATAATATCGGATGCGCAGTTGTATTTTAGAACCGACGATATGACAAGTCAGAGATATAAGATTGCCGGTATGAAACCATTTGCGCCGTCAGATAAGCAAGTCTTAAAAAATTATTATGAAGTACCAGTTGAAGTGCTTGAGGATAGGAATTCTCTTGAAACTTGGGCTAGAGAGGCAGCTAGTTTAGAATAAATATATGGCAAATGTAATTTGGGTGCTGGTAAATTGTAATAGCCTCAAAGAGGCTAAAAGTATTGGCCGAGCATGTTTAAAGGCGCGATTAGCCTCATGTTTTGATATATTCAAGCGCGAATTAACCCAGTATTTCTGGCCGCCACGTTCAGGCAAAACCGAATCTGCTCGAGGCGCTTTGTTAATTTTAGAAACTTTGCCAGCGCAGTTACCCAGGCTAAGACGATTGGTGAAAAAATTACACACCGATAAGCTACCGTTTATTGGCAGTCTTAAAATCGAAGTTGAACCAGCTTTTGCCTCATGGGTTAAGGCAGAATTGAAATAATTATGGATCTTGAATCAATTATTATTGCAGTTGGATATATTGGTTTATTCACCATAATTTTTGCCGAATCAGGTTTATTGGTTGGCATAATTTTTCCAGGTGACAGCCTGCTCTTTACCGCTGGTTTTTTGGCCTCACAGGGCATTTTTGCCATAGTGCCCTTAATTTTGTTGTGTTTTGCGGCGGCTGTTACTGGTGATAGTGTAGGTTACACTTTTGGCCGGCGAGTAGGCAAGCGTTTTTTTACGCGGGAAAAGTCTTTCTTTTTTAATCCTGATAATGTAGTCAGGGCGGAGAATTTTTATGCCAAGCATGGCGGTAAGGCCATTATTTTAGCCAGGTTTTTGCCAGGTATTCGCACTTTAGCGCCGATTTTAGCCGGCGTTGGCGAAATGCATTATCCTACATTTTTACTTTATAATGTAACAGGTGGCCTGTTTTGGGCTGTAGGTTTAACCGCCTTAGGGTATTATTTGGGTAACGCTATTCCTGGTATAGATAAATATTTACTACCAGTATTATTGTTTATCATCATTGTTTCCGTGTTGCCATCCATTTGGAAACTATTAGTAAGTCGCGAACAGCGCCGACAGACATTTAATCAAGTTAAAGACGAGTGGAATAGGAGGAAAAAATAGCATGCCCGGTATGACAACATCGCTCGGGCTCGTCTTGTTCACATTCATATAAATCTTATGGTAAGTATAGCAACTTTAATTTTTAGCCTAATTTCGTTCACGCTCGCCCGTTTGGGTGAGCGAGCGATGTTACTCTACCGGGTATGTGGCACCTAAAAGGAAAATGCAGTCGCTGTGATTTGCCACTATTCATGCATTTTTTTATATGGCTACAAAGTATTGGCTGGCGGCTATTGGGTAGGGATAATGCCGAAGGCGAACGAGTGGTTTTAATAAAAAAAGCCCTGGAATTTTATGACCAAGCTGGCCCACCCTTGGTAGTTGAACCGCTGTACCGAAAAAATAGCCGCCACTCAACTGGCAACATTTTAACTAGGAGTGATTTAGTCCAAGCTTTTTATACAGCTCAGGATGTTTCACCCTGGGTTGTACTGCGTAAGGAAATTTCCGGGGTAGGCAATTCTTCTACTAGCTCAGTTAATAATGGTTTTAAATAAGTTGAGCCGTCAGATAGGCCAACATCATAAAGGTGTTTGAAAGGGTGTGCCTCAGCCGTGAATTCATGGTGACCCCGAACTTCGTTATCAATAAATAACCTTACGTGGTACTGATATATTTCATCCACTAATTTGCTCATGTTCAAAATTTCATCTGGATCTACCCAGGCGACATAGTCGTTTGTAAAACCGGATGTTTCCAGCAATTTACGTAAATCTTGGGAAGTTTTATCGGTCTTAAGCTTGCCATATAAATAAGGTTGCCTAATATCGTGGCTAATCAAGCCCATAGCTACCCAAGCGTCTCTGACTGTTGGAAAGAAGGGATCAAATAGTTTCCAGAATATTTTTTTCGCTAGTTCAACTATTTTCAATAGCATATTATTTGCTTGCTAAACATAGCATAATTGCAGTAAAAATTCGAGGTATTAGATGGAAGCTTTTTTGCCAAACTCAGCCAAAAATGGTACATTTTTTACGTTATGGCACAAGTATTTACCAGTGAATTAGTTAAGCATGAAGGCCAGGAAGTTACGCTTAAGGGTTGGGTAGCAAACCTGCGTTCATCAGGTAAAATATGGTTTTTGGAGTTTAGGGACGGGGCTGGTTTTGTGCAGGTAATTGTTGATGCCGCTGAAGTAGATAAGGATAGTTTAAAAACCATGGAAGTTTTGACTATAGAAAGCTCGGCTATTATAATCGGTACGGTCGCCAAGCACCCAAAGAAAGATGAATATGAAATTAAGGCCAAATCAGTTAAATTAGTAGCGCCTTCGCCTGAGTATCCGATTGGTAAAAAAGAGCACGGCCCTGATTTTTTACTTGATAACAGACACTTGTGGCTTCGTAGTTCCAGGCAATGGGCCATTCAGAGGATTCGCAACACTATTATCAATACGATTTATTCTCATTTGAATGCTAATGGTTTTATAAAAATTGACGCACCGATTCTAACGCCAACTTCATGTGAAGGCACAACTACACTTTTCTCCATTGATTATTTTGGTGAACCAGCTTATTTAACTCAATCTGGCCAGCTTTATATTGAAGCCGCTATATTTTCCCACGGCCGAGTGTTTGATTTTGGTCCAGTTTTCCGTGCCGAGAAAAGTAAGACTCGACGGCACCTGACTGAATTTTGGATGATGGACGCGGAAGCCGCTTTTGTGGAACACGAGGAAAATTTGAAAATTCAGGAAAATTTAATTGCCACAATCGTCAAGGCGGTATTGGTGAATAATAAAAAAGAACTAGAAATTCTGGAAAGAGACACTACTATTTTGCAAAGAGTAGCGCCGCCATTTTACCGCCTGACTCATAAGGAAGCGATTGCTAAATTGCGCGAGCGCGGCAGTGATATAAAAGATATGGATGATTTAGGCGCTGATGACGAAACGCTTTTAACTGAGCTTTATGATAAGCCGATTTTTGTGGAAAAGTACCCAGCCGCAGTGAAAGCATTTTATATGAAGCGCGATCCAGCTGATCCAAAACGAGTACTCAATGCCGATTTGCTCGCGCCGGAAGGTTATGGTGAGATTATTGGTGGGAGCCAGCGTGAGGATGATTATGATGCTCTCTTGGCGCGGATGAAAGAAGAAAAGTTAAATATCGCCGATTTCCAGTGGTATTTGGATCTAAGAAAGTATGGCAGTGTACCGCATTCTGGCTTTGGCGTGGGTTTAGAGCGACTGGTCGCTTGGATTTGCGGTTTAAAGCATGTGCGTGAATCCATTCCGTTCCCAAGGCTACTTAATAGGTTAAGACCTTGATATATGAACCCAAGAGGATTTGGTTTGATAATGGTTCTAATATCAGTCGCGATTATTGGTGGATTAAGTTATCTTATGTACAACTGGATTGATGAAATGCAAACCAGTGTAAAAAGCCAGTCTGGTGTTGAATCAAATGCTTATTTGCCAGGGATAGGCGGTGAGCGCCGCAGTGGCATTTACACAGTTGATGGTGAAACAGTGGAAATATTTACTAAATGCGGCAATAATATATGTGAGCCGTTTGAAAAGTGCACTCCCACACAACAAGATAGATATACTGGAGAGGAAAGTGAGGATTGTGGGGCTTTATATTGTCCTGAGGATTGCCAGCAATTAAAGTAATATTTTATGAATAGAATTTTAATTTCAGAAGCCATAAATAAAATCGGCGAGCAGGTGGTGCTCAAAGGGTGGGTGCATGTTAGGCGTAATCTTGGCAAGATGGTGTTTTTTGACTTGCGGGATATGAGTGGTTTGATGCAGGTTATTATTCCTCCATCAGCAGATGCCAATACAATTGAAACAGCTAAAGCAATTCGCCCGGAATATGTGGTGGCAGTAACTGGCACAGTACAGGCCAGAAAGCTGGGTAGTGAAAACGATAAATTATCCACTGGTAAAGTTGAGATATTGGCGGAAAAACTGGAAATTATAAGCGAGGCAAAAACTCCTCCATTTGAAATTGAGAATGAAGACAGGCAAGCAATTGAAGAACTAAGGTTAAAATATCGTTACCTTGATTTACGGCACGAACGTATGGCGAGGAATATAAAGCAGCGGAGCAATGTTATCCGTTACGTTATTGATTATCTTACGGACCGAGGATTCGTTTACATTCAAACACCGATTTTATCCAAATCCACACCCGAGGGCGCGCGGGATTACTTGGTGCCGTCGCGTGTTCATAAGGGTAAATTCTTTGCCTTACCCCAATCGCCACAGCAGTACAAGCAGCTTTTAATGGTGGCTGGTTTTGAACGTTATTTCCAGATCGCCCCATGCTTCAGGGATGAAGATGCGCGAGCTGATAGGAGTCCTGGAGAGTTTTACCAGATAGATATGGAAATGTCTTTCGTAAGCCAAGACGATGTTTTGGAACTTACTGAGGGTATGTTCACCACTATGGTGAAGAAATTGTTTCCGGAAAAGCACCTTACATTTTCACCCTGGCCGCGATTAAAACACTTTGACGTGATGAAAAAATATAATACTGATAAACCAGACTTGCGAAAAAATAAGAATGATACTAATGAGCTGGCATTTGCTTGGATAGTTGATTTTCCACTCTTTACCGAACAGAGCGCTGAAGATTTTTTTCATGGTTCAGGTAATAGTAAGTGGGCACCATCGCACCATATGTTTACCAGGCCTAAAGAAGAGGATTTGCCGTTGCTCGATACTGAACCTGGGAAAGTGCGGTCGTACCAACATGATTTAGTATTGAATGGTTTGGAAGTCGGCGGTGGTAGCTTGCGAATTCATGATCCGGTGATCCAGGAAAAAATTTGGGATTTGATAGGGTTCAGCCAGGAACAGAAGAAGCAATTTGCTCATTTGATTGAAGCTTTCCAGTATGGAGTGCCGCCGCATGGTGGTATTGCGCCAGGGTTAGATAGATTGGTCTCCATACTATGTGGAGAAAAAAATATTCGAGAGACTATTGCTTTTCCTTTGACTGGCGACGTGCGAGATCCTTTAATGGGTGCGCCAGATGAAGTTTCCAAGGAACAGCTGAAAGAGCTGGGGCTTAAAATGTAGCTATTTATGAGGCTTTCCCCTTTACAAAAATTCATCCTGAAAGCTTGCTATACCTCATCGGCTAGAGTGATAGGGCGAAGCGGTTTTATCAAGTTTTATGAGACCCAGAAACAAAAGCCCAAGGCGGGGGATATGGTAAATATAATTACTAAAAGTCTGGAAAGCCTGATTGATAAGGGATTAATGGTCGGTTATGGTATTAGAACTCCCGAGAAGTGGTACATTAAAGAAGTGCGTTTACTACCTCAAGGGCGACGGGTTGGCCGCAAGCTATTAGGCGAACAGCAAACTTTCCCATTTAAATTAAGAAGTAATAAAAAATAATATGGAACAAGTATTGGATTGGCTAACTAAAATTGGCCAGGTGGTAATTAAATACTTACCGGCTAATTATGTAAATATGCTAGATAGAACCTTGCCAGTTTGGGCGATTGGTTTAGGCGCAGCCGTGATAATGGCTTTCATGCTCAAATTGATAACCAGTATGATATTTAAAATTATTCTGTGGGGAGCGCTGATTATAATTTTTTTAATCATATTGCAGTCATTTGATGTGCCAATATTTGATATGATAACTAACATCGGAAAATAATTAATTTTAATCACAAATTATATGCGTCACATGAAAATACCGGCCAAGGTGGCTAATTTTTTAAAGAAACAAAAAGTAAAACACGAAGTGCTGGAACACCGTCGGGTTTACACGGCCTATGATTTGGCTCAAACTTTGAAGAAGAAACTTTCTGATGTGGCTAAAACTTTAGTAGTTAAGGTTGATAAAGGGCATGTGATTTTAGTGTTACCCGCCTCGCGCCAGGTTGATTTTAAAGCTTTGAAAAAAGTTTTGGGAGCTAAAAAGGTTGAGATTGATCGGGAGAATGTAATGGTTAAGTTATTCAAAGTTCCAGCTGGAGCCTTATCGCCCTTTCATGGCGTGATGACTAAATTGCCAGTTTATATTGATAAAGCCTTAATGAAAGCGCAAAAGACAGTGGTGCAAGCTGGCAGTTTTGAAGAATCAGTGCACATGAAGACCAAGGATTTGCTAAAGGCAGTTGAGGGCAAGTTGGCTAACTTTTCCAAAAAACGGCAAGGTTAAAAATTTTGTGTAATGGCCTACGAGATAAAGCTTGAAAAATTTACTGGTCCTCTGGATCTCCTACTTCAACTGATTGAGCAGGAGGAGCTTGATATTACTGAAGTTTCCCTAGCGCAGGTAACGGATCAATACATTGAATATTTAAAGCAGGTAGAGGAATTAAACCCTGAAGAAGTGGCTGATTTTTTGGTAGTAGCGGCTAAGCTTTTGCTAATTAAATCCCGCTTGCTGCTGCCATCGCTGAACCTTGGTGGAGAGGAAGAAGCGCAAGAATTGGAGCGTCAACTTAGGCTGTATCAAAGGTTTATTGCTGTAAGTAAGGCCATAGATAAACTTTGGCGGTCTAGGCATATAGCTTGGATGCGCCCTAAGCCCTTAGTTATAAAGAGTGATCAACTAATTGGGCCACCACCAAATTTAAACAGTCAGGGTTTAACTCAAGCATTAGTACGAGTAATTGCTGCTTTGGAACCAATTATCAGGCTGCCACAAGTTACTTTACAAAAAGCCATTTCAATTACCGAGAAGATTCAATCAATGAAAGCAATGATCCTGCATAAGGCTCATTTAAATTGGCAAAGTTTAATTAAAGATGCTAAAGATAAAACCGAAGTCATTGTTTCTTTTTTGGCTTTATTGGAGCTAGTTAAACAGCGTCAGTTGATTGCTGAACAGTCAGCCTTATTTCAAGATATTAATTTGTCTCGTCCAGAATAATTTATGTCATCGTCAAGTAAAAGTGCCAGTATAATAGCCCAAGTAGAAAGTATCCTTTTTGCTGCTGGTAAACCCTTAAGTTTAAAAAAATTAGCCGATATTTTAAAGGTTACAGTAGGTGATGTTGAGGCAGCGGTGACAGAGTTAGAAAAAAAATTAAGAGACGGTGAACATGGTTTAGAAATTATTTTGCACCAAGGCGAGGCGGTGATGGCTACTCGGCCCGAGCATTCTGATTTGGTAAGTGAATTTATAAAAGCCGAAGAGTTAGGTGATTTAACCCGGCCACAATTAGAAGCTCTGTCAGTGTTGGCTTATCGTGGGCCTTTGGCTAAATCTGAGCTAGAGCAGGTGCGGGGAGTGAATTGCAGTTTGATTTTGCGGAATTTAATGATCAGGGGCTTAGTGGAGCCGGTAAATAGTGAGGCCAGCTTGCCGCGCTATCAAGTTACGGTCGATTTTTTAAGGTATTTAGGATTATCGTCTGTTAAAGAATTGCCGGAGTATGAAAATTTTGTTAAAGATGATAATTTGAATCAAGCGATCGCAGCCAGCGAGGCCAATAAAGATGCCACGGAGCAAACTCAGTCAGCCCTGGCTTTGTAATAAAAATTATTTTAAAATAAGAGATAAGGGAGGATAAATTTATGCCATTAACTCAACAAAAACCACTGGTGGTAGCTAATTGGAAAATGAACTTATCATTGGCAGAAAGTGTGGCTTTGGCCAAGAATTTAAGCAGTGCCTTTACTAAATTTAAGTTAAAAGAGCACTTAGAGTTGGCGCTTTGTCCAACCTATCCCGCCCTGCCGCAGGTAGCTGAGGTTTTGAAGAAAAAAGATATTAGCCTGGGGGCGCAAGATGTTTTTTGGAAGCCGTTGGGGCCTTATACTGGTGAAGTTAGTCCGCGGGTTTTAGCTGAGTTAGGTGTTTCCTATATAGTCATTGGTCATTCAGAAAGGCGTCAGTTTTTAAAAGAAACTGATGCCATAATCCAGCAAAAAGTTCTAGCCACATTAGCGGAAGGGTTGACCCCAGTGTTGTGTGTTGGTGAAACTTTTGCCGAAAGGCAAGCTGGCCAAAAAGATTTAGTGATCGCCCGTCAAGTAACCGCGGCCTTGAATGGTGTAACCTTAGCCCCAGGATTAAAGCTGGTGATTGCTTATGAGCCGGTGTGGGTAATAGGATCAGGGCAAGCGGTGGAGCCAAAAGAAGCAAACGAAACCGCCTTGGTTATTCATCAAGCTTTGTTGGATTTCTTTTCTCCCAGTGTAGTTGATAAGCAGGTAAAGATTATTTATGGCGGCAGTGTTGATCCGACAAATATAAATAATTTTGTTGGCCAAGGTTTATTAGCTGGAGTTTTGGTTGGCGGGGCTAGTTTGGAAGCCAAGCGTTTTATTAATCTCATGAATAAATTATAAAATGTTAGTATCTACTGGCCGCATTGTTACAGGGGCTTATAGGCAGCATCGGCTGGCCGTGGCTTTTAATACAATTAATGCCGAAACAACCTTAGCGATAGCGCGAGCGGCTAATAAGGTTGGTGTGCCGACAATTTTTGAAATCAGCCAAAAAACAGTTGATTATTTAGGCATAGAAACAACTGTTTCTTTAGTTAAAGCCGCAGCTAAGGAAGCGGCCGGCCGCGTGCCCTTAGGGATTCATTTGGATCATGGAAAAAATTTTGATATTTGTGCCAAAGCCATAAAAGCCGGATTTTCATCAGTTATGATAGACGGCTCGGCCTTATCATTTGCCGATAATATTAGCCTAACCCGTAAAGTGGTTGAATATGCTCACCGGCGTAAAGTGGCTGTGCAGGGAGAGGTGGGGGCCTTAGTGCCAATGCGTGCTGGCAAAAAACTATTAGCCGCCAAGAACTTAATGACAGACCCGGAACAAGCTAAAAAATTTGTGCACTTAACAGGCGTAGATAGTTTGGGAGTGGCAGTTGGTACCTTACATGGGCCAATGAAAATTTTTAAACGTTTGCCGAAAATCGATTTTGAACGATTAAGTGATATTCATAAAAAAGTTAAAATCCCCCTGGTTTTACATGGTGGTTCAGGTGTACCGGTAGCTGATCTTAAAAAAGCAGCCAAGTTAGGTGTGGCGGTGGTTAATATTGATACCGAACTAAGGCTGGCCTATTTAGCAGCTTTAAGATGGGAACTTGCCCGGCAGAAAAAAGAATATGACCCACGGGTGATTTTTGCTCCAGTGGTCAAAGCTTTAACTGTGGTAGTAGAAGAAAAATTGCGAGCACTGCAGAACTAGTTTATGGCCTTAGACTCAATACTTGTTTTTTTAATTGTTGGCGGCATTATCGCCTTAGTGGTTTTGGTAATTCGTAAAATCCCGATTCTGCGAATTACCAACCCAGGTGAAGTTGGTAAATTTGAACAACAGCAAGTCAGATATCAGTTGGTATTAAATCGTTTAAAGCGCCAGCTGGCAAAATACAAACAACGCCTGGTAGCTCTTTGGTCAAAACCTGGCAATTCCAAGATAACGCCAGAAAAATCTATAACGCATAAACTTAGTGAGTTGGAGGAGTTCTTAAAAAAAACCATTGCCGAGCGTACTTCACCGCAAAAAACAATGGCTGATTATTTAGCACAAGCCGAAGAGGCCACAAAACAGGAGAAATATAACGAAGCAGAAAGTGCTTATTTGGAAGTTATTAGATTAGACCCGCATCAATTATCAGCTTATCAGGGCTTGGGTGAAGTTTATTTGGACCAGCGCGATTTTGAGGCTGCTCGCGAGGTCTATGAGTTCTTGTTAAAACATGGCCGGGCTGCCACCTCCAGCCTAGGATTAGCCAGGGTCGCTTCTGGCCAGGGGCGGCTAGAGGAAGCTAGGGACGAGTATATTGGCGCTCTTCAGCTTACCAGCATAGCCCAGCCCAGGATGGAGTTGGCTCAAATTTTATGTCAGATGGGCGATTATACTGAGGCTTTAAAATATTTAAAAGAGGCTAAAAAAATAGAACCGCAGAACCCTAAGATCCTTGACTTTTATATAGAAGTCAGTATATTGAATGGGCAACTAATTCAGGCAAGGGATGGTTTGGAGGCTTTAAAGCAAGCTAATCCGGAAAACCAAAAGATAGCGGAATTTGCCCGCACCATCCGTGAGCTTGAACAAAAACAAAAAGCCAAAAAGCCAAGCCGAAAAGGGCGGAGCACTAATTTTGGACTGCCGACAAGCAAGCGTTGATTAATTATTGGCCGTTGTTAGTAGGCTAAACAACGGCGGCGTTCGGAAAAATAACTCACAAGTGATTTCTTTTTCCTCACTTGCCGTTGTAGCCATGCCCAGTATTTAAGGCGAAGCTTTATAGTTCTGGGTCAGCTTGCGCCTAAGGCGCATCAGCCGAGGGCTGAGGTACCCCGCAGTAGAACTCACTCAGCTCGTTTACAACGGGGCAGGGAGCAACTTTGTAAAAAGATGATGCGTCTCTCCAGAGCCGTTGTAGCCAGGCCCAGTACTTAAGGTGAAGCCTTATAGTTCTGGGTCAGCTGGCCCCGCCACCTCTTTATGCCGATGTAGCTCAGCTGGTAGAGCAACTCCATGGTAAGGAGTAGGTCGCCGGTTCAATTCCGGCCATCGGCTCCAGAGGTGGCGGGGTAAATGCCGCAACTCCATGGTAAGGAGTAGGTCGCCGGTTCAATTCCGGCCAACGGCTCCATTTTTTATTAACTGCTCATTAAGTAAGTTATAGTAGCGATTCTAGGGTGGGTACCGAAGTGGTCAAACGGGACTGGCTGTAAACCAGTTGCCCTCGTGGCTTCATAGGTTCGAATCCTATCCCACCCACCAAGATACAACTCAATTCATTTTCAGAAATTTTTTGATGGGCTTCCGCAATGGAAGCCCATTGAATTTGTGGAACGCCGCGCGCTTCGCGCGCGTGAAGTGTCAGGTTCAATCCGAAGATTTTTTGAACGAACGATTTTTTGAGGGGTAAAGGGGTCGTTTCGTCTATTCCGTTAAGCATTTGCGCGTCTTTTATCCAATCGCGCAGAGGTTCAATCCAAGCAACCGCCCCTTGCTCCAACCCCCGTGTTTTCTCCTCCAACGACTTCTTGCGTGAGAGAAGGTTTGCCTTCTCGGAGAGGTAAGATTCCCTCTCAATATCTTGGTCAAGATATGCCGTAAGAAGGCGTTGGAGTTTTTGAGAAATGGTCTGTATCTCAACTCGCGCCTCTTGGACAAGGGCGGTAGTGGACTGGGCGGCTTCCTTTTCGTCCCTGTCGGACATCTTTAATAACTCCGCCGCCCAAGCGTCCGGCAAAGCATACTTTTTGAGAAGGTCGGATAACTGCCGATTAAGCGCATCCTCGCGGATGGGCGGCTCGGAACACCGGATTGTCTTGGACTTTCGGGAGCAATGGTAATAGGTGTATTCGTGGACATTGCCATTTTTCTGCCGCTTTATCTTATGCTCGGCGGTTATCATCATGCCGCACGAGCCACATCGGATAGCCCCGCAAAGAGCTTGCGGGCTGTTCGTGGGGCTTTGGCGAGGGTGACTTCGTTCCTTCAATACCGCCTGAACCTTGTCAAAAAGTTGCTTCGCAACAATCGGCTCGTGGTTTCCTTCGTGTAGCTCTCCGGCGTAGCGAAAGAGGCCGATATAAAAGGGGTTGGCGAGAAGGTAGGATATTTTGTCTTTGTGTAATCTCCTGCCGTTCTTGGTTTTAATGCCTTGCTCCAAAAAGAAGTTGGCGATATCTTCCAAACGCTGGTTGCCCTCGGCGTAGAGTTCAAACGCGCGCCGCAAGATTTTGGATTTTTTCTTATCAACGATGACAACCTTAATGCGGGAATCGTTCAGGTAGCCCAAAGGCGCGGGGCCCGGATAGTCGCCGCGCTTGGCTTTGGCGTGAAGGCCGCGTTTGGTGTTCGCTTTGAGGTCAAGGATAAACTGATTGGCCACGCCGAACTCTACGCTCGTCATCAAGGCGTTGTCGGTCGGGTAAAAGCTCCGGTCGTGCGTTTGGATGTGCTCTATGACGCTTTGCTGTAAGAGCCAACTGATGCGGCCGCTATCAACCGGATTGCGAGCCAAGCGGTCAAGTTTCCAACAAACAATGCCCTGTGCTTCGCCTTTCTCTATTCGTTCCATCATCTCATTGAAGATGGGGCGGCCGGGCATTTTTGCCGACTGCTTTTCAATAAATTCTTCGGAGATGTTCAATCCTTCCGTTTTCGCTAACGCACGCAAGACGGCAAGCTGGTCATCAATAGACCGGACTTGCTTGTCTTCCGTGTCGGTGCTTTTGCGGGCGTAGAGAAAGTAGGTAGTCATAGAATTGATAAAAGGCGTTTTGTTTGATAATATTATGATAAAGGTGGTACTGCTATTATAGCACGATACTTATATTATAGTATAATATGTCAACAATAGGCAAAAACATCAAACGCCTCCGGCAAGCAAAGGGAATCTCGCAAGACAAGCTCTCTAAACTTGCCGAGCTTTCGCTTCAAACCATCGTCAAAATGGAACTTGACGACAAACCGAATCCAACTATTGAGACGGTTCAGAAAATAGCCAAAGCATTTGATATTAGCATTGATGATTTAATGAAATAATCTATGAAGAAATTAAAATTTCCAAAAGATTTTCTAAATAAAATCATCTACGGCGACGCCGTTGATATTATGAAGCGAATACCCGACGGCGCAGTTGATTTAATAATTACTTCGCCTCCTTACAATCTTAAAAATTCAACGGGCAATGGTATGAAGGACGGCCGAGGTGGTAAGTGGGCCAATGCCGCCCTACAAAAAGGATATACTCATCACGACGATTGTATGCCGCATGAGGAATATGTGAAATGGCAAAAAAATTGCTTAGCCGAAATGTTGCGAGTTATACCGGAGGACGGAGCAATTTTTTACAATCACAAATGGCGTGTCCAAGCTGGGCTGCTACAAGATCGCCAAGACATTGTAAAGGATTTTCCCGTGAGGCAGATAATTATTTGGAAGCGCAAGGGTGGCCTTAACTTTAATCCCGGTTATTTTTTGCCTACTTACGAAGTCATTTACCTTATCACAAAACCCAAGTTTAAACTCTCGCCAAAAGCAAACGCTCACGGCGATGTATGGGAATTTACGCAAGAAATGAATAATGACCACCCGGCCGCCTTTCCAGTAAATCTAATTGACCGAATTATTGGCTCAACAAACGCGAAAATAGTTTTAGACCCCTTTATGGGCTCTGGCACAACGGCAGTTTCAGCAATCAATTTTAAACGAAACTATATTGGGATTGATGTTTCGCCGGATTATTGCGAAATGGCCCGAAAGAGAATAAAACTTCATCAGTTACAAACCAAACTTTGGTAATTCTATGACAACGAAACCTCTAATATACACAAAACAAAAGTTGATTGAGAAGCTCAAGGAGATTTCTGTTAAGGGTTGGATACCTAACGCGCGGCGAGGTAATGCCGGCGGTATCGGCAATACTCTTGAAGATTTACTCGGCATCAAAGAAAATAACTTGCCGATACCTAATGCCGCAGAGTGGGAATTAAAGGCGCAACGTCTTAATTCAACCTCACTTACCACTCTTTTTCATATTGAGCCCTCGCCGCGCGCCATTCGCTTCGTGCCACAAGTTCTCTTGCCAAAATATGGTTGGGCTCACCAAGAAGACGGCAAGAAATATCAGAAAGGTGAGATGAGTTTTAGGCAAACAATTCACGGACAATCGCGGAGCGATAGGGGCTTTGTGGTTTTAATTAACTGGAAGGAAAGAAAAATTTTAATTTCGTTTGACGTGGATAATGTTGATGCTCGGCATAAAGATTGGCTTGAATTTGTCAAAAAGCGTGTTGGCCTCGGAGAACTTAATCCTCAACCATATTGGGGATTTGATGATTTGGAACATAAAGCCGGAACGAAATTACTCAACACTTTTTATGTCCAAGCGGAAGTAAAGACCGAGCGTAAAAAGGAATACTATCGCTACACCAAAGTTATGATGTTAGAGAAATTCAGTTTTGAAGGATTTTTGAAAGCGTTAGAAGAAGGAAAAATTCTTGTAGATTTCGACGCCCGCACCGGGCACAATCATGGAACGAAATTCCGAATGAGGCAGGATTGTTTACCAATGTTATATAAGAAAATAACTACGATTCTTTAATGGTAAATATCAATTTAATAAAATTATCATGCCAGATATTTTAACAGTTACCCAACGGTCTTATAACATGTCGCGCATCCGGTCTGAAAAAACAGGACCGGAAATTCGGCTGCGAGACCTCCTTATCTCAAAGGGGTTAAGCGATTTTGAAATGCAGCCACAAGAGATTCCCGGAAGGCCTGATTTTTATTTTCCAAACCGAAGAGTAGCCTTATTTGTTGATGGTTGCTTCTGGCATGGTTGTAAAACCTGTTTCCAGGCGCCGCAAACCAACAGGAAATTTTGGATTTCAAAAATAAGCTCAAATATTGTAAGAGATGGTACCGTTAATAAAATCCTTGAGGCCAGAGGGATAACAGTCGTCAGAATTAAAGAGCATGAATTGAAAGAAAATCCTGATAAAGTTTTAATCGGGATTGAGCAAAGATTGCAGAAAGATTATCAACCGAAAGTTCTTGACCTGTTCGCTGGCGCGGGCGGTTTCTCGGAGGGTTTCATCGGAGCCGGGTGTGAGGTTATCGGACATATAGAGATGGATGAAAAGGCCTGTAGCACCCTGATAACAAGGATGATATATCACGCTCTTCTCAAAAAGGGGAAACTCGGTGAGTACAAAAGATACGTACTGGGTAAACTCCCGCGCGAGGCACTGATAGGGAAGTACGGGCTTCAAAAAGAAAGGGACTCTGTGATATGCGCGAAAATCGGAAAAGGTAATTACAATGAGCTTATAAGACAGATTAAAGAACGGCTGAACGGGCAAAAACTGGATATTATAGTCGGTGGCCCTCCGTGCCAAGCCTATTCGTATATCGGCCGCGCCCGCGATAGTAAAAATATGCGCCAAGACGAGCGTAATTTTCTGTACCGATACTATATAGAGTTTCTAAAAATTCTGAAGCCCAAGATATTTGTTTTTGAAAATGTCCCTGGGCTTGAGACCGCTGGGAAAGGTAAATATCTTCGGGATATGCGCCGTCTAATGAGGCGCGCTGGTTATAATACAGATTATAAGATTCTTAATGCTGCGGATTTCGGCGTTCCACAGAATAGAAAGCGCGTTATTCTTGTTGGCTGGAATAAAACATCAAAACTCAATGGTTATCCGGATTTTCCGGCAACTGAACGCGAGTATGTCGTTAAAGATTTTTTTGTTGGTCTGCCGAAAATCCAAGCAGGAACAGGCAGGCAGGTCAGGAAATTTTCAAAACGGAATATGCTTCTGGAAAAGCTCGGCATCCTCAATCCGAAGTTCGGAATCCTTATGGATCAGGTGTCTAGGCCGAATAACAGGCAGGATTTGGAAATTTACAGGCGCGCGGTGCTGGCAAAACGGAAAGGCGAAAACATAAAATATAATCACTTGCCGAGACGCTTGAAAACACATAACAACGAGGTTGGTTTTTTGGACCGGTTCAAAGTAGTTGATACCAATATCAATGGTTCACATACCATCGTTGCACACATCGCAAAAGACGGCCATTTTTATATCCATCCCGACATAAAACAAAACCGTTCTCTGACTGTAAGAGAGGCAGCGCGCCTGCAAACATTTCCTGATGATTATAAATTTGAGGGCGAGCGTGGACCACAGTTTAAACAGATCGGCAATGCTGTGCCTCCAATGTTGTCGGAAATAGTCGCGCGCATTTTAATTCAACATCTATAAATCATGAAATCTGTCAAAAAATCTTTTAAACCAAAAGCCAAGCTACTCCTTGAACTCGGCAACCAGTTGATTAAAGACGAGGGCATCGCCTTATTTGAGTTGGTAAAAAATTCTTATGACGCTGATGCAACAGATGCGATTATCGAGATGCGCAATATTGATTCAATAGAAAAGGGCGAAATCGTTATCAGCGACAATGGTACCGGAATGAGTCTGGATACAGTGCTTGGCGCTTGGCTGGAGCCGGGGACAGATTACCGGCAGAAGCAGTTTAACAGCGGCCAGCGCACAAAGAAATTCAAAAGAATTCCACTGGGAGAAAAAGGAATAGGCAGATTTGGAGCGCATAAACTTGGAAAGAAGATTGAGATGATAACGCGTAGTCAGGGGAAAAATGAAGTTGTCGTACATATTAACTGGCAGGATTTCGAAAAGGACGGATACTTGGAAGATGTAAAAGTGGCTGTTACCGAACGGGTGCCGCAGATTTTCAAGGCCAACAAAACTGGAACTATACTTAAAATTTCTAATATCAGAGTAGTTTGGAATAGAGGAATGGTAAGAGATATTTATAGAGCCGTTAATTCCATCTGCTCCCCGTTTAAGGGTCCTGACTCTTTTAAGGCTCAATTTGTTGTACTGGACAAGAACAAAAAGGATTGGCTGGACAACTTATTCTCTTGGGAGGATGCCCTGCGTTACAGGCTTTTTCATGCCTTCTGTACCATAGATGGAGACAAGCTTACTTATTCGTATAAGTTCCTCCCGTGGGAAGTAATGAGTAAGGTAAATGGGCGAAAGGCTTCGGAAACTCTAAACATTATTGACATTGAAACAAAGGATAAAAAAAGAATTGATCTGAAAGAGTATAAAATAGGAAAGGTTACTCTGGAATTAAATATTTATGACTTGGATACAGAAATTTTATCATTAACGGCAGCGAAACTTGATAAAACAGGCTTAAAGGATTTTTTGAAATTTAACGGTGGCATAAGAGTATATCGTGATGGAATAAGAGTCTACGATTATGGTGAGCCTGGGAATGATTGGTTGGAACTCGGTACTCGCAGAGTCAATCTGCCGACAGAGCGCATTAGCAATAACATCGTCCTTGGCCAGGTTAACCTTACCCGTTCGGCGAGCGCTGATCTTATTGAAAAAACAAACAGGGAAGGGTTTGTTGAAAACGATGCTGTAAAAGCTATTAGAAAGGCAGTTGTTTTTGCGATTACCCAGATAGAAACTGAAAGGAATAAAGACAAGGGCCGCCTGCGGGCTGCTTACGGTAAAAGTAAGAAACGGGAACCAGTTCTGGACGATCTTGCTGATCTTCGCAAAAAACTTGAAAAGAAAAAACTCATTAAAGAGTTTGCTCCCGACCTGGATAAAATAGAGAACAACTTTAAGGATATCAGGGAAAAGCTCCTGACCAGCGCCGGCGCAGGATTAAGCCTCTCAATTGTTATACACGAAATTCAAAAAATAATATCCGAACTTAAGACCATTACTAATCAGGGACGCGGGAATAAACGGATTAAGCATTTGGTTCAGCATCTTTCTGAACTGACAGAAGGGTATGCAATGCTTGTACGACGAGAAGGAAAGGTAAGTTTAAAAGCAAGCGAACTTATCAGGCAAGCCGAATTTAATGTTGATTACCGGCTCAAGGCTCACGGGATTAAAGTTATCAACTGGGCAAACAGAAACGATTTCAAAATCAAATGTAGCAGGCGTCTGATCGTGGGGGCGATAATGAATATTATTGATAATTCTATCTGGTGGTTAGAAAATAAAAAACCATCCCAAAAATATATTTTTCTGTCCACAAGCCGCGATTTGAAGGAGGGACCAGCCATTATTATAGGAGACAATGGTTCCGGTCTTATTGATGAACTTGAGTATCTTGTTCAGCCATTTTTTACAAGAAAGCCGGACGGAATGGGACTCGGACTTCATATAGTAGACGAAGTTATGAAAGTCCATAAAGGGAAAATTAAAATTCTCCAACCAGGAGATATACGCTTACCGAGAGAAATAGACGGTGCAGTACTGGCGTTGGTTTTCCCCAATAAACCTCATGAATCTTAAGGATACGAGAATCATCGTCGTAGACGATAAAAGAGATGAAGTCAAGCAATTATTAAAACTCCTTGATAAAAAGGGTATTCCTTTTAATTACTATTTTGAAGATGGAAAGTATACCAACCTGCCAGATAGCCGACTAAAAAATATCAGACTCATTTTTTTAGATTTTGTTTTAGGGACCGACGGGCAACCGGTAAAGACCAAAATAGCAACTCTCCTGAATGTTTTGAAAAGAATATTACACACCGATAACGGCCCATATATTATTTTGGCGTGGACTGCTCACAACAGTGTGAGCAGAAACGATGACCTGATAACTCCTTTTAAATCAGAAATTTTGAAAAACTCCGACATTCCAAAACCCGTTGCCATAGTAGACCTCGACAAGGTTAATGTTATGCGTAGGGTTAGTCATATAGAAAAAAAGTTGAAGGAAAAGTTTAAAGGAAAAGATATTTTTGAAATTTTATTTGGTTGGGAGTGTAGTGGCCGGGTGGCGCTTGCCGATGTTTTAAAAACTCTTACCGACCTTTCTGCAAAGAATATTACCGTTCCGATATCGTCTTTGGATCACTATTCCACCCTTCTTAGGAATGCTGTAGAAAAAAATATGTATCAATTCGCCGCATCAGTTTCGGGAAAAAATCTTAACTCCGGAAAGAGTATTTTGATAGACGCACAGCTCCCTCTTAGCGGAATTTTCCAGGATCACCTCGAAACAAGTATCAGAAAAACGACTCCGGATTTACTTCGCCTCTCACAGAAAATCTATCGTTTAAGAAACAGTAGCAGATACAGCGATTCAGAAAAAGCAGAAATGAACACATACTTTCTCTTGGTATCTAATTCACTAGGGCCTTCTCTTAAGCCAGGCAATATCTATAAAGCTACTTCCGTTTTGAGGAAGGTCCATCGCAACAGTAAAGTTACTTTTAAGAAAAAAGACTTTTGTGACACAAATAAGTTAAAAAGTCGCAGAACCGATCCCGTTGTTAATACAAAATTAAAAGAACTAAATAAAAAAATCATACCCGTGCTTATAGAAATTACCCCGGAATGCGATTATGTCCAAAAAAACTGGAGAAACGCAAGATTCATTTTTGGAGTTTTATGGCCGCATACTTTTTCTGATAATAGCAAGACAAAGGAGTATCTTAAAGATGCGAAGCAAAAACTATTTCCGCCCATTCTTATAAAATATAAGGGAACTATATACTTCTTGGCGTTCCATTCTGATTATCAATTTACACTTCCACTTTCTACACTTAAGTCGATTAAACCTATTATCAGGGCCAGGAAAGAGTTGCTTGCCGATGTCCAACACTGGTCCGCGATGCACGCATCCAGACCCGGGAAAACAGAATTTTAAAATATGAAACCGCAAAATGAATTAGCTTTGATTGTCGCTTATTACCTTTCAAGACTGGATAAGAAGGGTTATTTGGCGCTTGGCTATAAAAGTTTTAACGAAGCCACAAAAAAGATAGGAGGGATTCTCGATGTAAAGCCTAACACAGTAAAAAATATGCGGGACGAGTTTGACCCCTACCATCAAAATAGTCGCATTGGCTGGAAAAGAGAATTAAGGGGGAGTCGTTTAAAGATTCTGAAAGCTTTCCAGGAAACTGACGACGAAACTCTTTTAGAGGTGGTTAAAGAGATACTATATAGTAAAGAATTTAAGAAGTCCGAAGAATATGGGGATATTCGGACTTTGTTTGGAGATAAAAAACAAAAATCTTATCCGGAATCTCCTATTTTTATTTTAAGGGGGCCGACGGGAAAGAGCGCAGAATCTTTATTTATGAAACACTTTCAGAATACCGCCCAACCAGTTAAAGGGAAACTTATTGACGGCAGGGATTTGGGAGGCGGTTATGACTTTGAAATTCAAAATAAAAGCGGGTCATATTTTATAGAAGTTAAAGGATTATCTTCGAGTGCCGGCGGTATTCTCTTTACAAATAAAGAGTGGCAAACCGCACTAAAATACGGAGAAAAATATTATCTGATAATAGTAAAAAATATTTCTACTACTCCGGAACTTATAATCATTCAGAACCCCGCCTTAAAACTCAAAGCACAGAAAAGTGTTTACACAACACTTCAAGTAAGTTGGGCTGTATCTGATAAAACACTCTCTCATTCAGGGGAGTTGCCGATCCCCGTGTCGGCAAAAACATAATGCGCGCACGGGAAGGGTGGGGCAAGCATTATACATTAAGTAAACGACCCCTTTACCCCTCAAAAAATCGTTCGTTCAAAAAATCTTCGGATTGAACCTGACACTTCACGCGCGCGAAGCGCGCGGCGTTCCACAAATTCAATGGGC
>Ga0209211_10001735_pt1 | contig 39979 bp, 42 predicted proteins | sample RifGroA2_FD_183992 | JGI IMG/M metagenome (GOLD analysis project Ga0209211, IMG submission 183992) | Groundwater microbial communities from Rifle, Colorado, USA - Groundwater A2 (SPAdes) (version 2) | ecosystem: Environmental > Aquatic > Deep subsurface > Groundwater | place: Rifle, Colorado...
TGCTTGTCGCTTCGCGACTTCGCAAAACTCGGCTTATCCGAAATCCCTCCTCTCCAAATCCTGCGGATTTGTCAAGTCGGGACTGTCGGATAAGCCGGCACATTGTCGGAAATAAAATTTTTTCTAATTCATTTATAATAAGGAAATAATAAAAAAACGTATGGAGAATAGACCAAAAGTCGGGGTCGGGGTGTGCGTTATAAAAGACGGCAAAGTGCTCTTCGGCAAACGAATTAATTCGCATGGTGATGGTTCTTGGTGTTTTCCTGGTGGTCACCTTGAATTTAATGAATCATGGGAAGAATGTGCTGCTCGTGAAACTGCCGAAGAATCAGGTTTGAGCATTAAAAACGTGCACTTTGCTACGGCAACCAACGACATTTTTCCTAAAGAAGGTAAACACTATGTTACAATAATAATGGCTGGCGAATATGAATCGGGCGAGTTGAAAATTATGGAACCGGAAAAATGTGAGCAATGGGGCTGGTTTGCGTGGGACAACATACCCCGACCCCTTTTTATTCCATTGGATAATCTGATCAAGCAAGGTTTTAATCCTTTTGAATAAATGAATTAGAAAAAATTTTACATCCGACAACACCAAATATCTGGCTCAAAAGTTTTGCCTTATTAGATTTTTAAATTAAGGAACGCAAAACTTTTTCGACCCAAATTTGCTTTCGTTACACTCCAGCAAACTTCAGATATTTGGATACGTTGTCTGAAATAATTTTTTTCTAGTGCTATGAAAACATTAATTCTTACTTCAAGCGGTCAATTCATCACCGCCAACAATGTGGATGATTTTTTGCCGAAGAAAATAGCAGATTGTAAAATTGCATATATTACAACTGCCTCGAAAAAAGTTAATGATACTGGCTATGTCGAAAGGCATCGACAAAAAATGGACGAGCTGAACTTCTCCTATACAGAAATAGATATTGCAGGTAAAAATGAAGACGAATTAAAAAAGGCACTCGACGGGCATGATATCATAATGGTTGAGGGTGGAAACACGTTTTATTTGTTGAAAGCTGTCCGCGAGAGTGGCTTTGAAAATGTTATCAAGGGTTTGATTGAAAAAGGTGTGGTTTATGTAGGCTCAAGTGCTGGCTCATATATTGCGTGCCCGTCGATCATAATGGCAACATGGTCAACTCGTGATTTTGATAGATGTGGAATTATAGAGTACTCGGCTATGAATTTAGTGCCTTTTTTAATTAAGGCTCATTACACGCCTGACATGAAAGAAATGTTAAGTGAAAAAACAAAAGACCTGCAATATCAAATGAGAGTGTTAAACGATGACCAGGCTATTTTAGTAAGAGACGGAGAAGTTCAGCTCTTGGGTAGCGGTGATGAGATAGTATTGTAGGGCGATATTACAACGACGAAAAAAATTACATCAGACAACACGGCATATCCGGTTCAGGAATTTTTCACAATTATATTTTAAGGTAAGAAAAATTCCTTCTCCCAAATTTTTGTTCCGCTATCGCTGCACAAAAACTTCGGATGATGCCGATACGTTATGTGAAATACATGTTTTCCTTTTTGGGCTATCGCCCAAGCTTTTAAAAGAAAGTGAATTTGATTTTTATTTTTTTATAGAGGGGGGTATAAGGTGTTTTCTCCGCTCCCGTTGGTCACTCCGAAAAGCCTTTTTGATTGAATTTTGCTTTAATTTAAGCTATAATTAACAGATTAAAATATAAAATATGGATAACTTAGAACAAAGATTCGCGCAACAAGCTCACGCAGAAAAGCCTGCTGGCGAACCCACAACAGAAACTGCCGAAATCGTTGCTCAAACTATTGAGCAGATTAAACGAACCTTACTTGACCCTCACGCTATTTCGCAAAAATATGACATTGAAAGTCGTCAAGCTGTTGAAGCAGAAATTTCCGAAGTGAAGACACGTACAGCCACGGTTAGTAAAAGTATTACAGGAAAAACAGAAACGCTCGGACAAAAAGAACAAAGAGCCAGGGAACTGGACGCACTCAAAGCTGAAAGAGTTTTAGTATTGGAACAACGACTTGAAACCATAGCCGCACGCCTAAAAAAACTTTTCAGAATCAAGGACAAGTCTGTAGCTGAAATACAAACAGAAATCGGCTCAATTGAAACAGAAATGGAAGATCTTACCACACAAGCACTACAACTCCGCCGAGAGATAGAACAGCTTGCTCAAGAACAATCGGTATTACCAGACCCCAAAAAAATGCTTGAAGCATATTACGCAAAAATGGAAACAATGCCATTGTCGAATGAAGAAAAAAGAGAATTGCTTCGTCCAGAAGTGCTTGCCGAACTTAGCACCGAAGAATACATCGCATTATGGCGCAGGCTGAATCCCCATTTCCTTTCGCACGTTACGCGACAAGGATTTCGAGATCATAACGCCATGGTCTATCACTCCGCTGGCTTGCAAGAATTTCACGACGGATTAACAAGCGTATTACGAGACCAAAAACTGCTTCGTCCACCAATGGCAGTCCGAAACGGCTTGCTTGCAAGAGATGAAGCGTCCATACGAAAATTTCTTGAAGATTGGGCATTGCAAGCCGAAGACGAGGAAGAGTCAAAGAAACGACTTAACGCTCAACTCAACCATTCACTTGCCACAGCTCCAAATTATCCCGACAAAACAGCCGTCCATTTTGCCGCTCAAATAGTGGCTAATGGATATTATGGAGGTGAAAGCAATAACGAGGTTTTCTTTTTGTACCCGTCCGATGTTTTGGCTTCACAGCACGACTATGCTTTCAATGGCTGGGAAAAGGACTTCACAAAACCCCAAAGCGAAACAAAATGGAACGATGTTTTTGTTTGGCCTTCAACGATAGACAATCCAGGTATTTCAGTTGACGCAGGTGTAGTTTTTCTGCCAGAAAACACACCGGTTGATCCACAAACTGGCTCAAAATATGCTTCCGAAGCCAAAATTGTTGACGGTAAAGAAAAAAGAGTCATGGTTGAAGATGAAAAACTTGTTTCTGCTTTTGTCGCGTGGGCGGAAAATCTAACTGATGAATCACCAGCTATTCAAGCATTTAACAAACACAGAGAAAATAATTTTAGAGGCGATACTGAACAAAAAACATGTTATGAAGTATTCAAAAATGAAATTATGAAATTGGGGTTTGCTGAAGATGTCGCATTGGACATAACTTACAATTTATTCGGTGATGCTTCAGGAATATATTATGCTTATCCAGATAGTGGTCAACTGGGTTTTGGTGATTCGAAGAAAGATGTGGCCATTCAAAAATTACGCTCCGCAAGCGCAAATTGGAAAAGAGCAGAAAACACTGTAATCGCCAAAGAATATTGGGAAGCATATTTTGAGCAACATCCAGAACAAAAACCAAAGCACCTTGTTTTTTATGACGGCACACCAACAACTGCAATCCACGAATTTCAAAATAGACACAATATAGGGCAAGCCAACACATCAGAAAAAGAAGGTGATTTACTCGGTTTTGATAATCGCCATGTTAGTGATATGCACGAAGACCCAAGAGCAAAGCGAGGATATAATGAACTTGTGACAACTGCTCACAGAATTATAGAAAAGCATTACCGAACAAAAAAATAATAAGGTGTTTGGGCGAGGGGCAATTCACCCCCCGCCCCTCTTGCCCTCGCCCAAACGAAAAAATCAAATCCACTTTCTTTTAAAAGCAATTCGCTAAGGCGAATTAAAGGAAAACATGTACATCACATAACAAGTTGTATCTGGTTGCGGCTTTTTACAAAAGCCTCCACCCAAATTGCTACGCAACTTCAGATACAACTAACGTTTTGCAAAATTGCTTCGCTCTTTTGCAAAATGGGCTGCGGCTGCGCCTCGTTCGGCTAGCCGCTCGCTGCGCTCGCGACAACGCCGAACTCGGTGTATGCGAAATCCCTTCCACGCCTTGCGGCGGGTCGGGACTGTCGCATACACCGCAGCCCATTAGGCGAAACGCAACTTTCATAGAATGATTAATTTCTTAGAAAACCTTACCGTTGCAGACTACATTCAAATTTCAATTTTTGTAGTACTTTTTTGGTATTCTTGGGAAACCCACCAATTAAGAAAATGGCAAAAACGACAAGCTCAGTTGACTGTCCTGGATTTGGATATGCAAAGAGTACGACATGGAGCAACAAGTCGCACAAATCCGACTCCATATAGCGAGCCACTTCCTCTCATTATTAGAAATATTTATGAGCGAGGAAAGTTTGATCCAAAGATATTGTATTCACGTGCATATCACCAACCTCTTTCTTTTACCCAAAAAGTACTACAAAAGTTAGTGAATTTATTTAAGAAATGAAAGTTGCGCATCGCCTAACACGGGCTAGCCGGCTAGCCCGAAACGTTCGGAAATAAATTATTTTCATTTTAAGATTTTTTTGATAATTGAGGGGCGAATTTTGATGATTATTTGATAAGGGGAAATATGGTGTCCCGCCCGTATGTTCGGGTGGGACGATTTTTTTATTTTGCTTGATTCCAAATTATATTCCACATCGACCGCAACGTCTGCGCGATTGCTCTATCTTCAATAATTACGCCGGCATACGGACGGCGAAATGATAGTAGAGCGATTTTGTCGCCATAAATATTTATCTCTGTTTCAAAATTTACGTCTTTGATAAACCGCGTTTCTCTCAAATGCTCGGCGTCCTTCGCTCGTACTTTTTGCGCTTGAACCCCTTCTTTCGCAATTGAAAATGCCTTGATATTCTTTTCAGTGCGACGTTTTGGATAATTCCACATCCAATCTAATTCGATTGTCTCAAACATTCTCTCGTAGTCGGAAATTTCATAAATCGTTGCGCCCTCATTAAGCGTATCCTCATAGATTCGTTTCAATCCCTCCACGCCTTGATAAAATTTCACTTTTGGTTTTTCGCTTGGTAGATTGTAGATACTCAAAAACTCCGGCAGCATCTCTTCAAACTGCTTTTTTTGTTCATCCGCTTTTTTTAGCAAGACGCGTGGATCTTCGGCGGTCAAGAGAATTTTTTTGCCGTGTTTAACTTCGGTGATAAACCCGCGTGCTTTCATATCCTCAAGGAAGTTATACACGCTCGTTCGTTTGACTCCGGCCTTGTCGGATACTTCCTGTACGGTCGCGCTACCAAGTTCAAGACAGGCTAAGTAAACTTTAGCTTCTTTTTCATTCAAACCTAAATTTTGGAGAATTGTAGTTAAATTTATAGTTTTCATAGGTATATAATTATATCCGTCTATATTATAGACAATATCATATATCCGCCATGTTGTCAATAGTATTGTAATTTAGTAATATATTAAAGCAATATATTTTAATCAAAATTTATGTCTAAAAACTTGACAAATCCAACACATTTGCTACGATTTAGTGTTCTCCACATAGCGTGGAGAAGTTCTTTCACAATTAAACTCCAAAAAGAAAGGGGGTCATTATGTACCTGAAAGACTACATCCAGTATGACCATTGCCTTGGGGTTATTGTCTCCGGAAGTAAAGTCACGGTACCTGTATCCGCACCAGTACGTTCGCTCAAGTATTACTCAATCACGAGTGAAACCGACGCGATTATAGCTCATAATCTGGAGTGGGCACGGACTGGCGACGGTCGGCCACGTTTCCAATTTGCGTATATCATGTTACCAACGCCGTGCAATCAACGCTGTGCTGGATGCTTCATGGGACAAGACAAGGGACGACTGCCGACGGCATTGTCTGGTCCGTATTGGACACATGTGGAGATGAACGGCATTCTTGCGGTCATCAAAGCGCACGGCGCGAAAGCGATCGTGTACGGTGGTGGTGGCGAACTATTTGCGTGGAATAGCGCGCTTGGTTTCGTTGAACAAGTTGTAGAGAGTGGACTAGGCATGGTTGCATTCACCAACGGGACACTTTTGTCTGAAGAACAAATTGACCAACTCGACAAACTCGGCGTTGTGCTCATTGTGTCGCTTCGGGACACGATTGAAAAGAAACACAATGTGATTGTTGGGCGACCAAACTTCAATCTCACTCTCAAGTGCATTGAAAAATGCCTTGAACGCGGAATGCAAACTGACGGCCGACTGGCAATTGAAATGCCGGTGACAGGCGACAATATCGAACGGGCCGTCAATGACCTGTTGCCTGTTTGCCGCGCGCTGGGCATTGTCCCATGGATAGAAGAATTCATTCGCATCTCTGCGTCACCCCAAGAGCGAGCCGCATGCAACAGTTTTGCGCAGGCACGCGCGTTTTTCAAACACGCGGCTCGAAAGGACATGGAACTCGGTGTCAACTGGACACCAGAATATGGTCAGCGCATGCTGGATCAACCACAGTGCCGACGGCCGCTCTATTCCTTCGCCATTTTTCCAAGTGGCGATGTGATGGACTGCCCATCGCATACCGTCCGATACGGCAACATAAGGCGTCAACCGCTGAAGCAGATTCTGACTTCAGACCGATTCAGGCAAAGATTGCTCAATTTCGAGCTGTGTCCCTGTTCGCGTTTCTACACCGAGAATGACAACCAAATCCCGCGGGTCTTGCCCGCTCATCTAAAGGAGAACATATGAAACCAGACATTCCGCAGGTTCGGCAGACGCCGGATCCACAACTGGACAACATACTCCAGCATTGGGGATTCTTCACCAAAACGGAAATCGTCGAAGCAACGGCAAAAGGACAGCTCCTAATGCTGGATTTGGACTTCGGCGACAAATGTTCGCTCCACTGCGCCGGGTGCTTCCGTCGTAAGCATGTAGCCGAGAACGGCCTTGCCAATTCAGATCCGAACATGACCTATGACGAGATCATTGATGTCATCAGTCAAGCACAGGCACTCGGTCTACGCACGGTCAAACTCTGCGGCAAAGGCGAACCGTTTGAGAACACGGAGCTCCTACGCTTCGCGCACGAACTCACGGCGCGCGGGATCGGGCTTGCGATCTTCACCAAAGGCCATGTCATTGGCGACGACGTCTTGGTCGCCGAGACATTCGGACACGAGGGAATCACGGACGGCGAAATGTTGTGTCGTGAACTCGTCAAACTCAAGGTCTCGATCATGCCGTCCGTGCCGTCATTTAACGACCAACTCCTCGGCAAGCTGGTGGGTCGCCGTCCCGAGTGGTATGCACCACGGCTCAAATTAGCTGTGGAGCGGCTGGCCAAAGCCGGATTCAACAAGACCAGACCGACTCGGCTCGCCTTGGTCCATGCTCCACTCACCAGAGTCAGTATTGACGGGGCGTTTGCAGTGTACCATTTCGCTCGTGAACGCAATATCATTCCTGTTCTCGCCGCGCACATGGTCAGCGGTAAGCAGATTACGGATGAATTCCTGCTCAAAGCCGATGCAAGCGACGAAAAAAAGCACCGGCTTTTCCAACAAGTACTCGCATACAACATCAAACAGGGCTACCAAACGCACGAACAGATACTGTTGGACGGTCCATCCTGCATGCCCGGCATCCATCCGTGCAACCAAATTGCAGTTGGGTTGTACGTAATGATTAAGGGCACAGTCATGCGCTGTCCAGGTGACTTTGCCAAGTCGCTCGGCAATATCCGCGACGAACCGCTTGCGGATATCTGGGAACGAAATCGTTGGTGGAAATGGACCGGTGTCCACAATGTCGGCTGTCCGTACAAGGACGGTCACACTCTCCCGCTCGGTCTCTACGACGAACTCAAACAGGAGGTATAACACACGGGCCAGTGGGAAATTCCGAGAAATCGGAAAAGTACCACTGGCCTTCTTCATTTCAAACGAAACGATTGGCGGGGGCGCAATTCACCCCTTTTGTTCCCCTCTTGCGCCCCCGCCAAATGGAATCAAAATTCGCCCTTGAATAATTGAAAAAAATCGAAAAATGAAAATAATTTACATCCGATAACACCGAGTATGCGGTTCAGAAAATAGCGATAAAATTTATATTTTAAAAGGTATCGCTATTTTCTTCTCCCAAACCGCGCTTCTTGAAATCAAAGGCTAAAGCTGATAAAATAGTATTATCTGAAAGCGTAAGTTTGTGCTGGAAACAACGGCGCGGCTTCGCATACTCGGATACGTTATACAACATATTCCGCAAGATTTTTACCTACTTGAACCAAAAATGATTTCGCTATATTTATAAACTTGAGGGCAAATTTATTTCTTATGACACTACCAAAAGTTATCGGCACAAACCACACTGTTACTTTAACCACAGGCAAAAAAGCTCGTGTGATACTTTTGAATAATGCCGCAACCACTCCGCCATTCGAGAAAACACTTAAAGAGGTGAACCATTTTTTGCAAACATACGGTGCGCTCCATAGAGGCGCGGGTCCCCATGCAAACATCACTTATCTTAAAATACAGGATGCGCTCAACAGCATTCGAAAGTTTTTGAATTTGCCAGAGAGCCATGCTTTGCTTTTTACGCAAAACACCAGCTCGGCTATCAATCTGTTCGCTCGACTTCTCCGACTGAAAAAGTCAGACGTGCTTATCACGTCAGCCATCGAACACACATCTAACAATCTGCCGTGGCATTACAACACCGAGGCCCAAGTCGTCGAAGTCATCGCTCACGAGGACGGCTCAATTGACTATGATGATCTGGAAAAGAAAGCCGCAAAGCATGGCAAGAATCTGAAACTCATTACTATGACTGGCGCGTCAAACCAGACTGGCTATATTCCCGACATTCAAAAACTTTCGAAAATCGCTCACAAATATAACGCCTTGCTGTTCATCGACGCCGCTCAACTTGCCCCGCACAGAAAAATTGATATGAAGCAAAACGGTGTTGACGCTCTTGCTTTTTCTGCCCACAAAGTTTACGCCCCTTTTGGTATTGGCGTTCTTGCTCTGCCAAAATCTATGCTCGATACAATCCCACCAGACCCAGGCGGTGGTTCAATAGATATGATTAGCGAAAAAGATATTCTATGGGCACCGCCGCAAGAGCGTCATCAAACCGGCACATGGAATGTTACTGGAATCATCGCTTTAGCTGCAAGTTGCCAAGCTATTATAGACGCAAGCTGGGAAGCCGTCACGCGGCATGAACGCGAGCTGGTGAAATATATGGCTGAACACTTACCGAAAGTCCCCAAAATTATCATGTACATTCCGGTTGAAAAATATCTTACTGAAAGTCGCATAGGCACTTTCCCTTTTAACATCACAGGTATTCATCACGCTCAGCTTGCATCCATTCTGGAACACGAGTACGGCATAGAAACACGTGCCGGCACCATTTGCAATCATCGCCTTGTTCGTCGCTGGTTCAACATTTCAGACGCCGAGCAGAAAAAGATAGAGCAAAAAATTGCAAATGGTGATCGTCTTGCTTCTTATGGAATTGTGCGGGCAAGTCTCGCTATTCACAATACCAAGAAAGATATTGATATGCTGTTGAGCGCGTTGACGGAAATTGCAAAAAATGGTTCTAAATTTCAGTACAAACCAGTACCACACGAAGAAACTTTTGTGCCGATAACAAAGACGAAATAAATTTGCCCTTTAACTGTTTGCGTATTTGCGAAATGAACGGTAAAAATCTTGCGGAATACGCCTTCGCTCCATTTCATTCCGCTCGGGGGATGCTGCGCTTTCGCTCCACTCCGTTCCGCTCACCCTTGTATAACAAGGCTGCGCCTCGTTCGGCTAGCCGCTCGCTGCGCTCGCGACAACGCCGAACTCGGTGTATGCGAAATCCCTTCCCCGCCTCGCGGCGGGTCGGGACTGTCGCATACACCGCAGCCCATTATATGAAATATACTTTTATTTTTTCGGCTAACGCCTAATACTTTTCAATAATAAACAAATTTTATTTTTATAATTATGCGCCAAAAATTAATTTTATCAGTTTTAAACATCGTCACGCTTTGTATAATTATCGCCGCAGTCAGCGTCTTCTTTGTCAGTAACGCTCGATGGATAGGTATAGTTTTAATTTTTCTTGCTATATTGTGTGTGCTATCTCTAATACCTTTCAAGATTAGGATAAGGTCAATCCAACCTGACATTGTATTTGGCTTAATAGATAATGGAGTTCTGGCTATTTTAGCAATTTTTGGCGGCCATTTTGCCGGTATTACCGGAGCTATTTTAGGTGGCGTTGTTGGTAACGCTATTACAGACGGCATAGCTGGTATTTTTGAAGGTTACTCTGCTGAAAAACTAAGATCTCAATTAGTGTCAGAAGAAAGAACTATGCTCAAATCAGCTGTTGGCAAAATGGCAGGGTGTTTATTAGGAGCTGGCATTGTTTTAGTTATTGCTAATTTTATAAATTTTTAACGACGAAAGTCAATAACTATTAAAAAAGCGCCTCACTTATCAATGGTGGATATCCTGTCAATAAAAGCCTCTTGCCTATCCCAGCCGACAAATGTAAGATGGAACGACAGGATATATGGCCGATGAACTTATTAAAATTCCACCTCAAAATTTGGAAGCCGAGGCCTCGCTTTTGGGCTCTATTTTGATTGACAAAGACGCGATTATACGGGTGGCTGACATGATTACAGCCGAGGACTTTTACAAAGATGCCAATCGGATTGTTTATGAAATAATGATGGATTTGTATGGACGACATGAACCAATTGATATTTTAAGCGTTGGAAATCGTTTGGAAGAATTACACAAGCTGGAAACAATTGGCGGCCGTTCATATCTGATGGGTTTGACCAATACCGTGCCAACTGCCTCCAATGTCGCGCACTACGCGCAAATCACTCATAAAAAAGCAACGCTTCGCCGTTTATTAAGCGCGTCATCGGAAATCGCGAAGTTGGGCTATAACGAAGAAGAAGATATTGAGGTGGTCATGGACAGAGCCGAACAACATCTTTTTGGAGTATCGCAAACAAATTTAAAACAATCTTTTTTACCATTGCGCAATATCTTAAGCGAAGCGTTTGAACGCATTGATGAATTGCATCGGGAAAAAGGCAAAATGCGCGGCGTGCCAACCGGCTTTGCGGCGCTAGACAATGTACTCGCCGGATTGCAAAAATCAAACTTGGTAGTTTTGGCAGCCCGCCCGAGCGTGGGCAAAACCAGTTTGGCTTTGGACATCGCGCGACAAGTTGCTGTGCGATCAAAAATTCCTGTTGGTATTTTCAGTTTGGAAATGTCTAAAGATGAATTGGTGGACAGAATGCTTTGCGCTGAAGCAGGGGTTAGTTTGTGGAAAATGCGCACAGGACATTTAAGCGAACGCACTGAAGATGATGATTTTTCTCGCATTGGCAGAGCCATGGGCATATTGTCCGAAGCGCCGATTTTTATTGATGATTCGGCCACAAACGGAGTTATTCAAATTCGCACGAAATCTCGTCGTTTGCAAACCGAGCACGGACTTGGTTTGATTATCGTGGATTATCTGCAACTTATGGAATCACGCACCAGAGTTGAAAATCGCGTACAAGAAATCGCCGAGATCACTCGTTCTTTAAAGACATTGGCGCGCGAATTGAATATCCCTGTTTTGGCGCTTTCTCAATTATCTCGCGCTGTGGAAATGCAAACGGGTCCGGCCATACCGCGCTTGGCTCACTTGCGAGAATCCGGTTCTATTGAGCAAGATGCTGATGTCGTGATGTTTATTTATCGCAAAGCCGCTGATCGTAAATACAAAATGGAAGATATTCCACCCAATGAACGGCATTTGGCGGAAATCCACATTGCCAAACATCGCAACGGCCCCACCGGACAAATTAATTTATATTTCGCGGAAGAGTCGGCGTGTTTTAGAAATCTGGAACATGCCGCGAGTTAATAAATAATTTAAAATTCTATGACAATGTTCGCCAAACTCAAACAATTCAAAGATATGCGCAGTAAAGCCAAGACATTGCAAAATCTTTTGGCTGATGAAAAAGTTGAAGCCAGCGCGGCTTGGGGGAAAATTAAAATGACAATGAATGGAAATCAGGAAGCTGAATCAGTGACAATTGATCAGGAATTATTGACTGATAAAACAAAACTGGAAAATGCCATTAAAGAAGTTACAAATGACGCAATTAAAAAAACCCAGCGCGTTATGGCTGATAAAATTCGCAAAGAAGGCGGATTAAACATGCCAGGCCTATAAAGGCGTAATATGTTTCAAGCTTTGATTGACTCACTGGAACAGTTGCCTGGCGTTGGGCCAAAAACAGCCGAACGGTTTGCTTTTTATTTGCTGAAAAAACCAAAAGAAGAAATTGAAAAATTAATAAACGCGTTGGAACAAATAAAAGATAATGCCAAAATTTGCGTGATTTGCCAAAACATCGGCCTAACCTCGCCTTGCGAAATATGCTCTGACCAACGACGACTGCCTCATTTAATTTGCGTAGTGGCTGAACCGGCTGATTTGCTGGCGATTGAAAAAATCAAAGAATATCCGGGAGTTTATCATGTATTGCACGGAGTGGTGAACGCTCCTGATGGCATCACGCCGGAAAAATTAAAAATAAAAGAACTGGTGCAGAGAATAAAAAATTTGGCTTTGAAAAAATCGGCCAAGCCGATAGAAATTATTTTGGCGCTCAACGCCACAATTGAGGGCGAAACAACATCTCTTTATTTAACAAGAATTTTAAAAACACTGCCAGTGAAAATTTCCAAACTGGCGCGCGGCTTGCCACAAGGCAGTGACATGCAATACGCTGACGAAGTCACTTTGCTAAACGCGCTGAAAGGTCGACGAGAACTTTAAAAAATTCCTCCGTTCAACGGAGGAATTTTTTTATAACTTCACGATTTTAACTTTTGTAAAATCTTGACGATGACCTTTACGACGATGATATCTGACTTTTCTTTTGTATTTGATAATCAAAACCTTATCGCCGCGACCTTGCTCCATAATTTCCGCCTCAACTTTCGCGCCATCAACAAATGGCTTGCCGACTTTGGCCTCGGTTCCATCGTCATTGGCGATCAATAAAACTTTATCAAAAGCCATTTTGTCGCCTTTGGCGCCAACAATTTTTTCAATCTTTAATGATTGGCCTTCTTTAACAAGATACTGCTTGCCGCCGGTTTGAATTACTGCGAATTTCATACAATAGAATTTTTAGATATTATGTATAAATACTACACGATTGCCTTTATTTTGTCAACATTTCCATCTTATCCCCGATTTTAAGGCCATTTTTAGCGCTAAATCCGGCGTTAACCTCTAATACGGTATTAATTGGCAGGCGAGAATAATAAACAGGCGGATTGGCCTCAATTGCCGGTGGTAAATTGGGCGCGATATCCACAATTTCGCCATTATTAATCCAAATAATATCAATTGAAAAATTCATGTCTTTCATCCAAAACGAGCGTTTTTCAACAAAAGGAAAAAGAAAAAGCATGCCTTCATTATCAGCTAATTTTTTTCGTCCGCTTAATCCTTTGGTTTGGGATTTGGGTGTTTTAGCCAACTCCACTTTTATTTCTTGCCCGGCGATTTTGACAATTGCAGTTGGCAAAAAATATTCACGAAATTTCAAATAAATCCCGCCGACAATAAAAAGCGCGACGCAAATGATAATTAGATATTGTCTGATGGAAAATTGTGACATCACTTTTTTTTAAAAATTCCAATCCCCTTTTCCGCTGACGCGCTAATCAACACTCCAACAATTACAAGCAAAAGCAACGCCAAAATTTTTCCGCGACTCTGCAAAAACAAAGTCAAAATACCAAACCCGGCTGCCAAACAATAAAAAAACAAAACAATTTGCCGCTGGGAAAATCCCAAAGCCAGCAAACGATGGTGCAGATGCCCTGCGTCAGCTTGCCAAAATGGCTGACCGCGGTAAACACGCCTGACAATCACCATAACTATGTCCAATGCCGCTACGCCCATCACTAGCAAAGTGGTGGCAATTTTTCCACCTGCAACAATTGCTAAAAATCCAAGAATAAATCCGGACATTAAACTGCCGCCTTCGCCCAAAAAAATCTTTGCCGGATAAAAATTAAAAATTAAAAATCCAAAATTGGCAGTTGCAAAAAGCAAAGCGATAAGCGCGATATCTGGCTGATAAAATTTTTGGCTGTTGGCCAAAAAGAAAATCATCATACTGCCAATGGCTGTAAGTCCTGCTACCAAACCATCCAGGCCATCCAACAATTTAGTGGTGTACATCATTCCCATAAGCCAGCCAAACACCAGCAATTGAGTCAAGGGAATAAAAGAGCCCCAATGCCAAAAATTCAAAGTCACTGTACCTCCCCAAGGATTGGTGATTTCTTTCAAATTTACTCCGCCACACAGCACGGCCACAACGGCTAAAATCGGAAAAATGATTTGCCAACGCGGTCGCAAATTATATTTATCATCCAAAAATCCGCCGATCATCAAAATCGCGCCGCCCAAAAATAACGCCGTTAACTGACGATTTGATAAATTTCCGTTCAAATACTGCGTAAAAAACTTGGCTAGGCCTAAAACAATAAAAAAACTTACAAAAATAGCCAAGCCGCCCAAAAGCGGAACCGGCCGGCCATGCACCTTTCTTTCAGCTGGCGCGTCAATAATTTGCCATTTTTTAGCCAACCACCGCACACTAAATGTACATAAAACAGTTAGAAAAAAAATTCCAAAAGCAAAAAAAAGATAAGGCATAATATCCCCATCTTAACATATATTTTCTGTCATTGCGAGCCGCAGGCGAAGCAATCTCGTTATTCATAAGATCGCCACGCCCTCCTGCGGAGGGCTCGCGATGACATTATTAACGCAACGCCACAGACGGACTCACTATATTCAAATACTCCACATTTTTCACCGCCACCAAATTCAAGCCCTTGACCCGCTCGTCCACATTCATCATTGATTTTTCCACAGTGAGTTCCAATTCCAATTTCTGACTGTCTTTTTTTAATTGCTGAATTTGTTTATCCAAATCCTTAATTTGAAAGCCCTTCATGGACAAAGATGTCACTTGCCAAAAATACGCCAAACTGAAAATAATTAAAAAAGAAAAAATAATTCCGCGAAATTTTGTAATTTTATTTGTCATTTTTTGTAAAAAATTTGACCGTCGAGTTTTTGTATAATGAACCATAATTTCAAGGGATGAGTCAAGCCAAAAATTTATTTTTGGCTTGCGAAGCCCGCCGAAATTTGAAGCTTCGCTTATAGTGCTATATTTTTTCAGCCACACGCAATTTGGCGCTGCGACTGCGAGGATTTTCCAGTGTCTCCTCGCGGCTAGGGACAATCGGTTTTTTAGTGATTATTTTTAAATTTTTAATTTGACTTTGGAAAAAACGCTTTACAATTCTGTCTTCCAAAGAATGAAATGAAATCACTGCCAATCGTCCGCCACTTTTTAAAATCTCCACTGCCTGCGGCAAGGCCTGTTTTAACGCGTTTAATTCATCGTTCACAGCAATGCGCAACGCCTGAAATGTTTTGGTTGCCGGATGAATTTTTCCACGTTGCCCCAATCGCAGTGAAAAAAGTATTTCCACCAATTGCCCGGTTGTGTTAATCAATTGACCGCGCCGATATTCCACAATCGCCTTGGCGATTTTTAACCACGCGCGCTCTTCACCGTATTCTCGCAGAATTTTACCAATCTCACTTTCCGACCATTTATTTAAAATCTCATCCGCGGTCAACTCACCGACTCCCAGCCGCATATCCAATGGCTCATCGCGCAAAAAACTAAATCCCCTGCCTGACTTTTCAAACTGCGTGCTGGACCAGCCCAAATCCATTATCACCGCGTCAACGCCAACAAAATTATTTTTCAAAGCAATCTCTTTTAGATTGCGAAAATTATCATTAACTAAAATTACTTTTTTATTGTTAAATTCTTTTTGCTTTTTCGCGCGAATAATATTTTCCGCGTCAGTATCTATGCCTAAAAGCTGGGAATCGGGCGCGGACTGTAAAATGGCTCGGCTGTGTCCGCCATCGCCAAAAGTGCAATCAATATTTCTAGAGCCGGGCTTAAGTACCAAGAGATTGATTGTGTCCCGTAGCAGGACAGGCAAATGAGGCATATTACACACCAAGTTCACCCATCCTCTCGGCAATCTCCTCGCTGTTCTTTTCCGTGGACTCTTTGTATTTAGTCCACGTGGACTCGTCCCAGATTTCCAACCGGTTGTAAAGACCGGCCACGATAACCTGTTTCTTAAGCCCGGCAAACTTTTGTAAATACTCGGGCAAAATGATTCGCCCTTGCTTGTCTAATTCTGCGTCCATTGCTCCGGCGAGCATTAGACGAGCAAACGCGCGAGTATTTGACTGCGATAACGGCAAGTTGGCTAATTTTTCCGCCAATTTCTGCCACTCAACTTTGGTGAAAAGAAACAAACAATTATCCAATCCTCTTGTAACTACCGCGCCTTTTAAAAGATCGGCTCTAAACTTTATTGGAATGGCTAGGCGGGATTTTTCATCAATTGTGTGTAAATATTCGCCAATAAACATATTTTTCTGATTTACCACTTATCCCCACCTATCTCCACCATACTCTAATTTTATCCCACTCCCAAACACCTGTCAACCACTGTTATCCACAGGCAATTTCGCCTATATGGCGAAAATATTAAAATTTAAAAAAGCGCGTGATCCAGAGATACGGACACGCGCGGTTGGGGGTTGGGCGGATGGCCTAGATATGGCCGACATGTCGACGCCAGACAACTGCAGCCGCCCGAGTTGGCGGGACAGCGCGGGGATGTGTCGCGTCATATTTCGCAAGTTTCTTCTTGCTGTCCCACATGGCCACCAGCTCGTCGGCCTTTGTGAGAGCGTAGATGAAAAATACAGCAAAGAAGAAAAATATCACTGCGGCCAGATATGCCTTTCCGGTTTGCGCGACCAAGATGATCGCAACGAACAACGCGATGGCTATCACCGCGCTGACACACAGAGCAGTTAGAACCGACTTTTTCTCTGAGGACATCTAGCACCCTCCTTCTTCCGTGCGGTGTTTTCCGCACATTTTGTTGCCACTATTATATCACAAAATCGAGTATTTGTCAATACCCGGCAACACAAATTTGGCTTAAATTAGCTAATATAGGGGTGTACCTATATCTTTTTTGCAGTCGCGGCGACAGTCCGCAGCAAAAAAAAGATATAGGCACACCCCGATTTACAACTCCACGATCATCCCATAATCCGGCAACACCACTTTCGCGCCTGTTTCCTTTTTCAGCCGCTTTTCAAGGGCTTTCATCCCTTCTTTTTCCCCATGCGTTAAAAATATCTTTCCCGGCGTCTTTTTCGCACCCTTCACCCACTCCACCAACTTATTCTGGTCGCCATGCGCGCTGTACGAACCAATGGCTTTTATTTCCGCTTTTACCTGCACTTCCTGTCCATAAATCCGAACTTTTTTTTCACCTTGCAAAAGCTTGCGACCCAAAGTATTTCCCGCCTGATACGCCACAATCAACAACATATTTTTATTATCCGACAAATATCGCAATAAATGGTGCTGAATTCGCCCGCCATTCATCATACCCGAGCCGGCAATGATAATTTTCGGCGGCGAAATATTATTGATTGATTTTGATTCTTCCGAAGTCCTCGTAATTTGCAATTGAGGAAATTTGAACAAATCATCTCCCCTGCCGACCAAATATCGCGCCGCTTCGTCAAAATATCGCGAATATTTTTTATAAACATCGGTCGCGTCAGCTGCCAATGGGCTATCCAAAAAAATCGGCACTGACGGTATCAAATCATTTTCCAAAAGATTATTAATTTCATAAAGCAATTCTTGAGTGCGCTCCAAAGAAAATGCCGGAATCATAAGCACCCCACCGCGCAACACAGCCCGGATAATCGCGTTTTGCAAAAGATAAATTCTATTTTCAACGCTTTCATGATTGCGATTTCCATATGTTGATTCCATTATTAAATAATCAATCGCTCCCAAAGGTCGTGTTTCGCAAACAATCGGCACATGCGAATTGCCAATATCTCCTGAAAAAACAATTTTTTTGCCATCGCGATCAATTTCCACCCAAGCCGATCCTAGAATATGACCGGCATCGCGCAGAGTAAAAAATAAATCCTGCGACAAGCTATGTTTTTTGTCATAATCCAACCCAACCATCTGTCTCCCCACCGCTTTCACATCATTTTCATCAAAAAGCATTTGATCCCCATACTTTTTTTGATTGTAGCGCATTATTTCCACAGCATCCAAAAGCATGAGCCGAGTCAAATCAACAGTTGCCAAATTGGCGTAAATCTTACCATTAAAACCTTCGTGCATTAATTTAGGCAAGCGGCCAATATGATCCAAATGAGCGTGAGTCACTATCACCGCATCAATTTCAGCAGGATTAAAAGAAAACGGCTCATAATTGCGTTTATCAATAAAATGACTGGTTTGCCACATACCGCAATCCACCAAATATTTTTTGCCATTATGCTCCAAAAGATGGCACGAACCTGTCACTTCCAAATCCGAGCCGCAAAATATTAATTTCATACACGCATATTATACCACAGGACACTTCTCATTTCACCATCTTTCTGCTACAATGTCATTTATGGATGACCAAATGGCACAACCCATTACTCCCGACACCAAACCGGCCTTGATTGAAGAGCCGCCGCTTAAAAACCAAAAATCCTGCTTGAGGCGTGGATGCAGTTGGTTTTTTAGCTGTTTCGTGCTCGCAATGATTGTTTTTTTGCTGATTGGCTGGTTTTGGAGTGAGCCTGGCGCCCAACGGTTGGCCGCTCTGCCCAATAATTTCCCAACGGACATTCCTTTGTATAAATTTGAAGAACGTGCTGGAATTTATTATTTGCAAAGCATTGACAAAGATACGACCTTTCAACGGTTGGCGCGCGTACCAAAATTAACTCTCAATTATATTTTATTTAAAATAAATCCCGAGTTGGTGCCGGAAACAATCAATGAAAAAGGCGAAGTTGCAGTTGGCGAACGGATGAATTGGAACGAATTGGGAAATATCTTGCAAAAATCTCCGTCAAAAATATCACAAGACACAATTACCATCACTTGGGAAAAAATTGATGATAAAGAAATTGATGTCTACAAATTTTTTGAAAGAAATTTAAAAAAACAAGATTACACCGTGACAATGTTAAGCAAAAACACTGATTTGAATTTTCAAAAAGATCGAGTGGCAGGCCGACTGACCATTGCCAAATCCGATGAGCAACAAAACGCGATTGATTTTTCACTGCGCGTGGATTATCCAGCAACCCAATGATTTACAAATTTCTTAATAATCAATCCAAAACCATTACAGGAGCCGCGATCATTTTGGGAGCGGCTTCTTTGGCTTCGCGGCTGTTGGGGCTGATTCGCGATCGCGTGTTAGCTCACTATTTTGGAGCCGGGCCGGTGATGGATTCCTACTACGCCGCTTTTAAAATTCCCGACTTGCTCTATACTCTTTCAATTATCGGCGCGCTCTCGGCCGGATTCATTCCCATTTTCACCAAAATTTATTTACAATCTGGCGAGGACAAAAAAGAAGCGTGGAAATTAATCAGCAACACAATAAATATTCTGGCAGTGGCTTTGGCAGCCATCTCTTTTATTTTAATTTTTGTCGCTCCATGGCTCGTGCCATTGATAGCGCCCGGGTTTGATGGAGAAAAAAAAGAAATGACAATTATTTTCACGCGTATTATGCTTTTGAGTCCAATATTGCTTGGACTCTCGGCAGTGGTTGGCGGGGTTTTGCAATCACTTAAAAATTTTTTCATTTATTCTTTATCGCCAATTTTTTATAATGTGGGAATTATTATCGGCGCTGTGGCGCTTGTGCCTCTTTTCGGATACAAAGGGCTGGCCATGGGCGTAATTTTAGGCGCGTTTCTGCACTTGCTGATTCAACTTCCATCTTTGTGGCGCGCCGGATTCAGATATTCCCCTATTTTTAATTGGCGCGACCAAAATTTTTTAATGATAATCCGACTGATGATTCCGCGCACTCTGGGACTAGCGGCATTGCAATTAAATATGGTGTTTATCACCGCGATTGCCTCCACTCTGTCAGCCGGCGCCGTGACTATTTTTAATTATGCCTACAATCTGCAATCATTTTCTTTGGGTGTTGTTGGCGTGTCTTTCGCGGTCGCCGCTCTGCCCACTCTTTCGGCTTTGGCAGCTGAAAAAAACTGGCCGGGCATGATTAAAGATATTTCTTCCGTGGCGCGGCAAATTTTATTTTTCATTATTCCTATGTCGGTGATTTTTTTAATGTTGCGCGCGCAGATTGTGCGCGTAATTTTGGGTTCGGGCGAGTTTGATTGGGACGCCACTGTTCGCACTGCCGATACTTTGGCGTTTTTTTCATTAAGTTTGTTCGCTCAGTGTTTGAGCATGCTGTTGGCGCGCGCGTTTTACGCCATGGAAGACACAAAAACGCCGTTGAAAATCGGCGTGGTAACGGTAATCGTGAATATTGCCTTGAGCTTATATTTTACGCGCTCAATGGGCTTTGGAGTGGAAGGCCTGGCCTTGGCGTTTACATTGGCCTGGATTTTAAACACAGCGTTGTTTTGGATTGCTTTGCGTTTTCGACTGGGTTCATTGGATGAAGAAAATGTTTTGCGAGCGGTGTACAAAATGTCCGTTGCCGCGTTGTTAATGGGTTTGGCAATTCAAGGATTAAAATATGTAATCGCTCCAATTGTGAACATGGAAACATTTTTGGGAATTTTTGCGCAAGGCGCTTTGGCCGGACTGGGCGGATTAGCGGTTTACGCGATAGCCGGACTGGCTTTGCGCAGTCATGAAATGTGTGTGTTTATTGAAACAATAAAAAAACGGCTGGTACGCCGCGCCAACTTGCCGAGAGATGTGTCTGGGATTGGAGAGGTATGATGAACAACATCCGCAACTTTTGCATTATCGCTCACATTGACCATGGCAAATCCACCTTGGCCGATCGTCTTTTGGAATTTACAGGCACTGTTGCCAAACGCGAAATGAAAGCTCAATTATTGGATTCAATGGATTTGGAACGCGAACGCGGCATCACCATTAAATTGACGCCGGTGAGAATGGAATACAACGGTTATATTCTCAATCTGATTGACACTCCCGGGCATGTGGATTTTAATTACGAGGTCTCCCGCTCTCTTGCCGCAGTTGAGGGCGCAATTCTTTTGGTTGACGCGTCGCAAGGTGTGCAGGCGCAAACAATTGGCAATCTTTATTTGGCTTTGGAGCAAAATTTAAAAATAATTCCGGTGATTAATAAAATTGATTTGCCAAATGCGCGATTAGAACAAACCGAGAATGAAATAATAAATTTATTGGGTTGCGAGAAAAAAGATATTTTGCGAGTGTCGGCCAAAACCGGCGAGGGCGTAAGTGAAATTATCGCGACTGTTATTGAACTGGTACCACTGCCAAAAAATGACGCCGGGAAACCACTGCGCGCTTTGATTTTTGATTCCATTTATGATGACTATCGCGGGGTCGTGGCCTACTGCCGCGTGGTTGACGGAGAAATCAAAGCCGGAGACAAAATGTTTTTAATGGCAACCGGTCTGACCAGCGAAGTATTGGAAGTGGGATATTTCAAACCAAAATACAATGTCAGTAAAAAAATAGCAACCGGAGAAATCGGGTACATTGTGACAGGATTAAAAAATATTGAAGGATGCCGCGTTGGCGACACAATTACATCTGTGGGTGCGCAAGTGGAACAGCTTGCCGGCTACAAAGAGGTGAACCCAATGGTTTTCGCCGGCATTTTCTGCCAAACAGGCGCTGACTATGAACACTTGCGACAAGGTATTTTAAAATTAAAACTTAGCGATTCGTCTTTGATTTTTGAGCCGGAACAATCAAGTGTTTTGGGCTTTGGTTTTCGTTGCGGATTTTTAGGTCTGTTACATCTGGATATTTTTCAAGAAAGAATCAAACGCGAATACAAACTGCCGATTATAGTCACAGTGCCGTCAGTGGCTTACCGCGTGACCAAGACCTCGGGTGAATCAAAAATCATTAAAAGCCCGGCCGAGTGGCCGGATCCTTCGCAGATTAAAAAAACCGAAGAGCCCTGGGTCAAAGCCGATATTGTCACGCCAAAAGAATTTATCGGCCAAATTATGGCTCTGGCAGAAGCAAAACACGGAATTTACCAAAACACCGAGTATCTCAATGCCGAGCGCGCCATTTTGCATTATCACATTCCACTTTCCTCAATTCTCGTAGATTTTTACGACCGGTTGAAAAGCGCGTCATCCGGCTATGCTTCACTAAATTATGAATTGTCTGATTACAAAGAAGCGGACATCGTGAAATTAAATGTTTTTGTGGCTGAAGAAGATCAGGAGGCCTTGGCATCGCTTGTGTATCGGGATGAAACCTATCGCGCGGGACGGCAAATTACGGAAAAATTAAAAGAAAGTTTGCCGCGCCAAATGTTTGAAATTAAAATTCAGGCGGCGGTGGGCGGAAAAATTATCGCGTCCGAAAGGATTCCGGCCATGCGTAAAGATGTTCTTGCCAAAATGAGCGGTGGTGATTGGACGCGCAAGTCAAAATTATTGCAAAAACAAAAAAAAGGCAAAGCGAGAATGAAAGCGGCCGGACATGTGCAAATTCCAACCGAAACATATTTGGCAATTTTGAAAAAATAATATAGCGAAGCGGGGAATCTTTTTGTCATTCCGACTACACCTTTGTCATTCCGAGCGAAGCGAGGAATCTTTGGGAAACGACTGACAAAATAGAAAAAAGGTCCTTATGAAATATTACGTTTATATCATGAGCAGTTTCCGCAAAATATTATATATCGGCGTCACAAATAATCTGAAAAGGCGTGTCTATGAGCATCAAGCAGGTCTAGTTCCTGGTTTCACTCAAAAATATCAAATAAAATTGCTAGTATATTTTGAAGAATACAACAATATAAATCAAGCGATAGAAAGAGAAAAAACAATCAAGAGCTGGCGACGAGAAAAGAAACTGAATTTGATTTATACGCTCAATCCTTATTGGGACGATCTATCAAAAAAGTTTGGTTTCACATAGATCCCTCGCTTCGCTCGGGATGACATTTAAAAAATTCGTAATGACCAAATTTTATGAAAAGAAAAACAATAGTTAAAATTTTCTGGATTTTTGTAAGCGCGATGACAATTTTGGGAATGGTGGTATGGACAATAGCGCCGGCATTGTAAAATTTTTGAAATAAAAAAAGGCGCATCCTAGAAGAGGATGCGCTGTTCGAATAGGTCAGAACAGATGGAGGAACAGATATTTCCTCCGGTTCCACGGGTCAGTCAGGCCGACGTTGTCGTTGACGTCCTACCCGAGGATCTTGGCCGCCGTGCCCGTCGCTCTTCCAATGGCGAGGTGCTTGGCCTGGCCGGTCGCGCCGATGTTGCACACAAAAGCCTTTTGGTTGACGGCGAACATCGCCGTCCCGTCTCTGATCCTGGTCCTGGTGCCGTACATGGTACCTCCTGTTGTTGGTTACGCAGCCTTACTGGGTAGCCGCAAACCCTTGCCGCACAGGCGGCATGTTGAACACATAATAACACACACACACACACACACTTTTGTCAAGCATTATGAATAAAAAATGGCAGATATTGCCTAAAATAAGCCAAAAATTCCGTGAACAATTTCCTGAAATTCCCGAGGTTGTTTTACAATTGCTTCATAATCGCGGCCTGATTGGACAAACCCAAATTGATGAGTTTCTAAACCCTGATTATTCTCAAGATGTGCATAATCCCGGACTTTTTCGTAATATGTCCAAGGCCGTGGAACGAATTTTTCAAGCCATTGAAAAAAATGAATTGATTATAATTCACGGCGACTATGATGCTGACGGAGTTTGCGCCGCGGTAATCCTCTACTCCACTTTAAAAGAACTGGGCGCGAAACATCTGGATGTATTTTTGCCTGATAGAGAATTAGAGGGCTATGGAGTTAATAAAGACACGATTGAATTGCTGATTGCCTCCGGCGCTAAATTGATTATTACCTGCGATTGCGGTATTTCCAACAAAGCCGAGGTGGAATTGGCGCAAAAAAATAACGTGGATGTGATTATCACCGACCACCACACTGTGCCGCCAAAAGTACCACCTGCTTTTGCAATTATCCATCCAAAAATCCCGAACGAAACCTATCCAGACAAAGGACTTTCCGGCGGCGGAGTGGCTTTCAAACTGGCGCAGGCGTTAATAAACGAATATAAGAAAAAAAATGAAAACAACAATTGGGAAGGATTTGAAAAACGTCTTTTAGAATTGGTTGCCATCTCCTCTGTGGCTGATATGGTGCCATTGCTCGGCGAATCGCGCACGCTTACAAAATACGGCTTAATTGTTTTAAACAGAACCAAACGACTGGGCTTGCGCCAACTAATAGAAATAACCGGGCTGAATAAAAATCCCGAAAATATTCTTACCTCCGAGAACATCGGCTTTCAACTTGCCCCGCGCATCAATGCGGCCGGCAGAATGCAGCACGCCAACACCGCCTATCAATTACTCATCGCCTCGGACGCGACTGAGGCGAAAGAACTCGCGCGCGAACTTGACGCCAACAACAAAGAACGGCAAAAAATCACTGAAAAAATGACCAAAGAAGCGCGCGAAATCATTGAACAAGAAAAACAAAAAGACGCGCCAATACTTTTTGCGCTGAAAGATGGCTGGCCATTGGGACTGGTCGGCTTGGTTGCTTCGCGGCTTTGCGATAAATTTTATAGACCTGTACTGGTGATGACTAAAAAAGGCGACACAATTCATGGCTCTGGCAGAAGTATTGATGAAATAAACATTATTGAAAAATTGGAAAAATTAAAAAAATATTTTGAAAAATTCGGCGGGCATCCCCAGGCCTGCGGATTTACTTTATCAGATGCAAAACAATTGGAAAATTTTAAAAAGGACTTAATCGCGCTCATGGCAAAAGACGCTGCCAAAAAGGACTTAACGCCGACTTTAACAATTGACGCGGAAATAAATTTGGAAGAAATCAATTGGGAATTGTATGATTATCTTGGCAAATTTGAGCCGTTTGGCCAAGATAACCCAATGCCGCGCTATTTAGGAAAAAATCTGACAATAGCGCGAGTTGATGCCATGGGCGCGAATTGCCAACATTTAAAATTGTTGATAAAGCATAACAATGGAATGACACATAAAATGATCGGATTTGGTTTTGGCGATGAGGAACGGGTCGGAACTAACTGGTGTGAGGCGTTAAAAATCAACGACAAAATTGACGCGGTGTTTGAAATTTCAGTGAATCAATGGAATGGAAATAGAGAATTGCAGTTAAAAATCGTGGATTTAATAAAGATATGAAATTAATTATATTCACCGACGGCGGAGCGCGAGGCAATCCCGGACCGGCGGCGGCTGGCATTGTTATTAAAAATGACAAAGGAGCAGTGGTGGAGGCCTTTGGCAAATATCTTGGCGAAACAACCAATAATCAGGCCGAATACCGCGCCCTACTTTTGGCTTTGGAAAAAGCAACAGAAATTGGTGGCACGGAAATTGTCTGTTATGCCGACAGCGAACTCATGGTTAAACAATTAAATCGCGAATACAAAGTGCGCGACAAAGGCCTTGCTCCACTATTTTTATCAATCTGGAATCTGTCAGTGAAATTCAAAAAAATTTCCTATCATCATATACGACGAGAAAAAAATACTGAAGCGGATAAACTGGTAAATGAAACACTGGATAGACAATAACTACCAAACCACTCCCTTGCGGGAGTGGTTTGACATTACTCTATTGAGTAGCCGGAAGTGTAACTGGTTGAATTCCGAGTTTGGCGATTATTTCCGCCAATCTCTTTTCCGCTTCGGCCAATTTCTGTTTCATTTGCGCAATTACCGTTTCAACTCTGATTTTTTCCTGTTGCAATTTTTGCAACTCCATATTAGGACGAATAACTACTGAATCAGCGGTGATTTCATTTCTTACTTGGCGAATCACTCCACGCACCACCACTTTATCGCCAACTTTTAAATCCGCAAAAGTGGGTAATTTTATACCGACTTTGGCAAATTTGGTGTTAGCGGTAACAAATATCTTATATTCTTTATTATCATTTTTGATATTAAATGTTTGGGTGGTGATATCAATTGATGTTACTTCGCCATTGCGTGCTTGAAATGTGACCTGAATTGATTCATCTTTAACCAAATTAGCATTGACAGAACCATCTTCTTGCAATTTCCCAACCACCATTAATTTATCACCAACAGCCAATTCTGACAAATCGGCCTTGCCCATATACTTGCGCACGATATTCGTATCTGCAGTCACATGAACAGTCACGATTTTCTCCACCACAGGATAATTTACAAACGCTTTTTTGCCCTTGCCGTTCACCCTGCCCTGTATTCTTTTAATTGTCACAGTCAAATCAGACGGTACTGTTGGGCTGCTTTTGGCGGTCAAATCACCGTAAAGAACGACTGCGCCTTTATATACTTCCGGTGCTGATTGAGCAGTTGCCGAAGTCGTTTCTTCAGCTAAAACCGGCAGAACGCCCAATCCCAGCAAAGAAAACATTGTAATTAAAATGAGTAATTTTTTCATATATTTATTGATTAATATTTTTTAAGATTCCTTTTACTTTTTCTTCCGCTCGACCTTTGTTCGGAAGAATATTTATTTGTTTTTCCAATCTATCTTTGCGCAACTCCTGATTTTGCTCTAATTTCTTTTCAATTTTTTGCTCCTGAATTTCCAGTCGCTGAGTACGCTTTTGCATCATTACCTCAATTCTTTTTTCCGCTTCCAACGGCAATACCATTTTCGCTTTTTCCAATTGCTTCTGCCGCGCCTCCACCTGCGAATCTATCCTCTGCTTAATTATACCCTGAACCTTTAAAGAAGTTACAAAATCCAGTGCCTTAAGGCCGGATTCCTCGGCCTCGTTCAATTCATTCAGCGTCTTTTCAAAATTCAATTTTTTATCTTGCAATCGTTCAATTTCCGCTAAACGGCGCTCCATTTGTTTTGCTTGAAAATTCGCCTTGCGTTCGGGCGTACCAGCGACCACTCGCTCTTCAATTTTTTCAATTTCTTTTTTAAGACCATACAACGGATGCGCCTCATTCACCTCCGACGAAGAATAGGCATAAACGCCGGTGCCAACTCCCAAAGCCAAAACCAAAGATAAAGCCACTGTGGCAAAACGCATCATTGGCATCTGCCAAAAAAATACTTTTGGCGACTCCGCCATCTCGTGTTCCAACTTTTGCCACAAAGCCGCCCGAAATTCTTTGGTCGGGCCTATTGTTTTTTTAATTTTCCAAAAACTATACTTGAGAAACATATTTTTTCAATTTTTTCATCGCCCGATAAGCCGCCACTTTGGCCGCTCCATCGGACATCTTTAACATTTCCCCAATTTCTTTATAACTATACCCTGAAAGGTACTTCAAAGTTACAAGTTGTCGCTCGTCTTCGGATAATTTATTCAACGCTTGCCACAATTCTCTTTCTGTGTCTTTTTTAATAAATTGCTCAAAACCATCGGCTAGCAAATCAGTTTTAATTTCCGCTTGACTTTCAATCTCAAAATGATTTTCACCATCAATCGCTTCCAAAGAAATTTCCACGCGCTTACCGGTATCGCGCCAATGATTGGTCAGATGATTGCGCGCGATGGTAAAAATCCAAGCGGATTTTGATTTTTCTTCTTCGTAATCATCAAAATTTTTCAAGGCCTTGATAAAAATTTCGCTGACCAAATCCTCTGCCAATTCTTTATTTCCTCCAACGCGAAAAAAAACAAAACGATAAATTTTGTCAAAATGAGTATTGTAAAATTTTTCGAATTTCTGTTTGGTCATTGTATTGATGGCGAGATTGCTTCGTTGTCCACCAGCTGGCGGACTCCTCGCAATGACATCTACAGTCCAAACTCTTTTAACAATTCCCTTTGCTTGCGGCTCAATCTGGTTGGCGTTGTGACAATCACCTCCACATACAAATCCCCTCTCACTCCGCCGCGTAGATGCGTAATGCCTTTGCCCTTAAGACGAATCATTTGGCCTGATTGCACGCCCTCGGGAATCATGATTTTAATTTTACCATCTAAAGTGTCAATATCCGCTTCGGCGCCCAAAGCGGCTTGAGAAAAACTTACATTCTTTTTTGTATGCAAATCAAATCCATCGCGATTGAAACGCGCGTCCGGACGCACATGAATGCGTAAATACAAATCACCTGGATAGCCACCTTTGGGCACAGCTTCGCCGCGACCGGAAAGATGAATGGCCTCACTATCATCAATGCCAGCTGGAATTTTCACTGTAAATTCGTCGTGTTTTTTAATAATGCCGCGACCTGAACAATGACGGCAAACTTTTTCGGGCTTTTCCCCGGCTCCGTCGCAAGCAGGGCATTCCGCCTCTGTTTGAAATGAACCAAACACTGTGCGCTGAACTTGCGCAATATGCCCGCGGCCTCCGCAGTCCTTGCATTTCACTGTTTTACTCCCGGGTTCCACGCCAGCTCCCGCGCAAACATCGCAAGCCCCATTTTTATACAATCTGACGATCTTATCCACGCCAAAAGCCGCTTCTTTCAAATCAATTTCTACATCCACTTGAATATCCGCGCCTTTTTTACTACGCTGTCCGCCGCGCCCGCGTCGCCCACCGCCTCCTCCAAAAATATCGCCAAAACCGGAAAACATATCTCCCAAATCATTTATATCAAATCCTTGCGCGTTGTTAAATCCGCTAAAACCCCCACCACTGAATCCACCACCACCTGCCTGTGCTTGCTCAAAAGTTGAACCATATTGATCATACTGACTCCGCTTTTGTTGGTCGGATAAAACCTGAAAGGCCTCGTTTGCTTCTTTGAATTTTTCCTCATTACCGCCTTTTTTATCAGGATGATGCTGGTGCGCCAAACGCCGAAAAGCCGCCTTTATTTCATCTTGCGAGGCGGCTTTATTCACTCCTAAGATTTTGTAATAATCCTTGGACATTTTTTATTCTTTTTTGTCATTCACAACTTCGCCTTCAATCGGGCCCTCTTTTGCGCCAGCATCACTACCAGAAGATGCTCCTCCAGCAGCGCCCGCAGGAACGTTTTTTTGCGCTTCATACATGGCCGCCCCGACTTTCTGCGCCGCTTGCGACAATTCATCAGCTACTTTTTTAATCGCTTCAATATCAGTCCCCTCTTTTACTTTTTTCAATTCCTCAATTTTTTCCTCAATGGGCTTTTTATCTTCCGGTTTTACTTTGTCGCCGGCGTCGCGCAACATTTTTTCCGTAGTGTAAATCATGGTGTCGGCCAAATTCTTGGTTTCAATCGCTTCTTGTTTTTTCTTGTCTTCATCAGCGTGCAATTCGGCTTCTTTTTTCATTTTCTCCACTTCGTCTTTGGACAATCCGGATGAAGCTGTGATGGTAATTGCCTGCTCTTTGCCGGTTGCTTTATCGGTTGCTTTAACATTCAAAATACCATTGGCGTCAATGTCAAATTTCACCTCAACCTGTGGAATACCCCTAGGAGCCGGTGGAATGCCGGAAAGGATAAATCGGCCGAGGGTCTTATTATCAGTTGCCATTGGCCGTTCTCCCTGTAAAACATGTATCTCCACACTGGTTTGGCTGTCTGCGGCTGTGGAAAACACCTGTGATTTGGATGTAGGAATAGTGGTATTTCTGGCAATCAAAGTGGTCATTACCGAACCCAAAGTTTCAATACCCAAAGATAATGGCGTTACATCCAATAATAGCACATCTTTCACTTCTCCGCGAAGAATCGCGCCTTGCACTGCGGCTCCAACAGCCACCACTTCATCCGGATTTACAGTGATGTTTGGTTTTTTGCCAAAAAATTTTTCAACTGTCTGATACACCAAAGGCATGCGAGTCATTCCGCCAACCATCACCACTTCATTGATGTCGCTGGTGCTCATTTTAGCGTCTTTCAAAGCGTTTTTCACCGGTGCTATGGTTTTTTCAACCAATTCACCGACCAATTGCTCCAATTTAGCGCGAGTCATTTTCATTACCAAATGTTTTGGACCGTCAGATCCTGATGTGATAAACGGCTGATTAATTTCAGTTTCTTGAGCAGTGGACAATTCAATCTTGGCTTTTTCAGCCGCCTCTTTGATTCTTTGCAAAGCCAAATTATCTTTAGACAAATCAATGCCCTGATCTTTTTTAAACTCGCTCAAAATCCATTGCATTATTACTTGGTCAAAGTCATCACCGCCCAAATGCGTGTCACCGTTGGTTGACAGCACCTGCACAGTGTCAGCCGCAATATCTAAAATGGAAATATCAAAAGTTCCGCCGCCCAAATCATACACCGCAATTTTTTGATTGACTTTTTTGTCAAAACCATAAGCAAGCGCGGCTGCTGTAGGTTCGTTGATAATACGCAAAACATTCAAACCGGCGATCTGCCCGGCGTCTTTGGTGGCCTGGCGCTGTGAGTCGTCAAAATATGCCGGCACTGTAATCACGGCGTCGGTAATTTTTTCTCCCAATTTTTCTTCGGCATCAACTTTCATCTTGCCCAAAATCATGGCTGAAATCTCTTGCGGACTATATTCCTTGCCCTGCATCAAAACCTTGACACCCTCGCCTGACTTGATTATTTTATATGGCATGGTTTTTAAATCGCGCTGAACTTCAGCATCGTCCCAATGACGGCCGATCAACCGTTTGATTGAATACAGCGTATTTTCCGGATTGGTGACTGCCTGGCGTTTGGCCAATAAACCGACTGGCCGCTCGCCATTTTTAGAAACAGCGACAATTGACGGCGTGGTGCGCGCCCCTTCTTTATTTTCCAGCACTTTTGGTTGGCCGCCCTCAACTACGGCCATGCAGGAAAACGTTGTTCCGAGGTCAATGCCTAATACTTTGGACATAGAATTTTTTTATAATTAAAATTAATTAATATTTTAAGCCGCTCCATCTTAAACAATTTTTATAATTTATATCGGTAATATTTTGAGATGACACTTGAGAAATCTTAAAACATTCTTGTCTTATTTTGATTGGCCTCCATTCATACCAATAAAATAAACCGCCTAAAATCAATATTACCACCAAAACAATCAACCAATACCATCTTGATTTCTTCATAGTAACTCAATGATTAAAATTTAATTTTCCTTCTGAATAAAGTGTACTATTTTTATCAAGATCGACAGCTTGTTTAAACCCGTTTGTTGTAATACTTCCGCTATTCATAATATAGATTTGGCTATTATTATGCGCCCTCAAAGCTGCATTATTAACAGGAGTTTGATCATTAACAAACGAACTATTATTAAAAAACAAATTCCTTATCAAAAATAAAACAACGCTAGCAACAAGTGTCCCGACAATCGTCGCGACCAGTGGATGCTCTAAAAATTTCATCCACCATTTTTTATACCACTCTTTTCTGGGTATTGGCCTTTCTCTTTTAATTTCTTCTGACATATATAATAATTTTCGTACATCTACTGGACTGTATAAATTTTTTATAATAATCCGCTACTCTCTACTCACAAACTTCTCCAACTCCTCTATCAATAATAATCTTGAACGGGTCGCCGCGGTTTGAAGCGCTAACGCCGGCTGATGACCAAACCCAACATATTCCACGTTTTTACCCAACTCTTTTACTTTTTGCATAGCCGGCAACAAATCCGTATCAGAAGAAATCACAATCGCGTCATCATACAAATTTTCATAAGCCCCAACCAATAAATCAGTCGCGATTTTTACATCCACGCCTTTTTCATGATACACGCCGTCATTTTTCATTAAATAACCATTGTGAACAACGACTTGCTGATTATGCAAATGGTTAAACAATTTTCTTTGTGCCAGACGCATCTTTTGACCCTTTTCATCGCTAAACTTTGCCCTAACAACACCAACATAATATCCCGCCGTTGCTATTAATCTTTCGCCGGCGATATATTCACAAAGCTCTCTGTATTTGAACTTTGAAAGATTTTTTATCTCCAATGATTTCATCTTGAAATAAAAATTACTGCCATCAATAAAAATCATTGCTCTCCTTGCTTTGTCCATAAAAAATTGACTTAAAATTAAAACCCCGCTGGACTCCCTTGCGGGAGCAGAGCGGGTGGTTTTAGCTATTAACAGTATAGCACACCGCCCGCAGTCATGTCAAGTGGATAAATTGCAGGGTATATTTATTTTTTCTTCACTTCCACCTTGATTGTTTTGGCCTTGATTTCAGCTATTTTGGGAATAATGACCTTTAACATTCCATTTTCAAATTCAGCGGTGGCGCCGTCTTCTTGCACTTTGGTTGGCAAAGTCACTTGTCGATAAAACGAACCGGATCGCACTTCTTTGCGATAATAATTTTTTTCATCCACTTCCGATTCTTTTTTGCTTTCACCCTTCACAGTCAATACGCCATTTTGCACTGTCACCTCCACATCTTTTGGATCAATGCCTGCCAATGGTGTTTCCGCCACCACCGCGTCTTTGGTTTCATACACATCAATTGCCGGAGTAAAACCGGAATTGCCGACCATTGACGGCAAGCCCCCTTCAAAAATCTTGTCCATTTCATCAGCTAATGACGGCATGAGAAACGGAGACCATTTGATAATAGACATAATGATAATACTTTTCTCTCTCCTTTAAAATGACAATTTTTTATTATTTGCTTACAATCACTTTTGCGGCCTTAATCACTTTTTCACCCATTTTATACCCGCCTTCAATTTCTTTTACAATCTCGCTCTCGCCTCCGCCCTCAAGAGTTTCTTCGCCCACTGCTTCGTGCAGTGCAGGATCAAATTTTTCGCCAACGGTTTTAATTTCCTCAATTCCCAACTGTTTTAATGTTTCCACAAATTGTTTTTTAATACATTCAACGCCGACCAGCCATTGCTCCACGGCTTTGCTGTCAGCTGTGTTCGGCCGATGCGCCAAGGCCTTTTTATAATTATCATACACTCCAATAAAATTCATCGCGGACATTGCTTGCGCGAATTGCGCCATTTCCGCTTTTTCTTTAGTTGTTTCCCTCTTCAAATTATCATAATCAGCCAAAGCGCGCTTCCAATTGCTCAAATAATCTTCCGATAATTGTTCGGCTGTTTTTTCTTCAGCTGCTGGCTTTTTATCGCCCTCGTCTTTTTCTTCTTTTTTTTGTTCATCGCTCATAAAAATTTTATAATGTTTTAACAAAATTAACTAATTCCAAATTTTTTTCATAATCCATTCGCATCGGGCCTAAAATTCCGAATAATCCATTGTCGCGAATGGGCGCGGCGATAAAACTGCACATTTTGCCAAACGGATTATCAGAGCCAATCAAAACTTTCTTGCCATTGCCAATCAACTCCAAGACCCGCGGCAACATTTCCTCGCAATGATCCAAAATTTGCGAAACAGAAGTGACGATAACTTGTTCCCTAAATTCCGGCTTGGCAAATAAATTGGAAAGTCCGGTAAAATATAATTGATTAGGGCTAAAAGCCACTATTACCGCTTCTTGGGATATTTCTGCTGAAGCTCGCGCGGCCGCTTTTACTTGTTCATCGCCTTTAAATTTTTCAACCGCCGCGGCAATCTTTTTATCTGTTTTTTCATCCCGTCTATCCGCGTCCACAAAATTATCCACAAAAAATTTATAGCCCTTGGCAGTTGGAACGCGTCCGGCCGAAATGTGCGGCTGATAAATATAGCCATCTTCTTCCAAAGCCATCATTTCATTGCGAATAGTGGCCGAAGACACATCGCCTAATTTATCAGCTAAAAACAAAGAACCAACAGGTTCGGCCGTTGTCAAATATATCTTTACAATCTGCTTAAAAAGCTGTTCTCGGCGCTTGTCCATAGCTATTAGCACTCGCACCCATAGAGTGCTAATACCATTATATCCACAAGGTAAAAACCTGTCAAGAGATGGAGCTATTTCTCTTGGAAAATAAGCACCCGCAATAGTTTTGACGATAAAAATTGTGTTCTTTGGCCAATTGATAGGCCACTTCCTGTCCACCTGCTTTTTTCCAATCGGCCTCATAAAATTTCACCCCATATTTACCCCCTGCTTGTTGGCCCAAAGGATTTATCACTTCAGCTTTTTTATTGCGCCCCATGGTCAGTGTCGTGGCAAAAAAATCAAATCCGTTTTCCTTGGCATAACGCGCGGCTTCTTCCAAGCGCAGACGCCAACAAACCAAACAACGCGCCCCGCCTTCCGGCTCGTTTTCAAAACCCTTAATCGCCTCGGCCCAATGATTGTGGCCGGCCGAACCTTCAACAAAAGGCAGGCCAATTTCCTCACATCGCGCTCGCGTGGTGTCGCGCCGCCGTTCATATTCTTCCAACGGTTCAATGTTGGGATTATAAAAATACGCGGTAACTTGAAATTCTCGACGCAAAATATCCAGCACATGACCGGAGCAGACAACGCAACAAGTGTGCAAAAGAAGACGGGGCATAATATAATTTACAAAATTGGCCCTAAAATTTTTCCAATCCATTCAAAAAACTTTTCTCTGATTGGTCGCTTGGCCCAAGTCAAAGGCCTGAATAAAAGCGAACTTTTTCTCCAATTATGAAAAATCTTTTTCAAATCAGCAATCATGCTTTTGTCAGTAAAAATCAAATTAGTTTCGTGATTGCGATAAAATGACTGATAATCAAAATTACTGGATCCAATCATGGCCCAGTGCCCATCCACCATCATTGCTTTGGCATGAATCATTTTTTTAACCAAATAAACTTTTAAACCGATACGGGCAAATAAACTCCAATAAGCCCTCACAGCGTAATTAAGAAAAAAAAGATCAGTGCGCTTTGGTAAAATCAAATCAATTTTCACTCCGCGTTGACGCGCTTCAATCAAGGCCTGCAAAAAAACTTTATCAGGTAAAAAATATGGATTAACAATGGTAAGTGAATGGCGAGCACGCTTGATGGCTCGCAAATAGACACTGCGAACTGAGGAAAAATTCTCCCGCGGCTTGTGCCAAAGAATACGCCAATATTTTTCTTTAATTAATGGAATGTAAAAAAGCGATTTTATTTTTTCCAAACTACCGCCGCCGGCCAAATATGAATGAGCGAATGATTTTAACAAATGCCTTACCATTGCCCCTTCCACTCGCGCATGCAGATCAAACCAGCTGAAAGATTGTTTTTCAACATTCACACCTCCTATAAAACCGACTTTTTCATCAATAACCAAAATCTTGCGGTGATTGCGCTCCAACCATCGCCGCGCCTTGCGCCAAAAAAATGACAACTCAACGGGATTGAAATAAATCACCTCAATCCCCACTTCGCGCATGTCTTTCATTATTTTTTCCTCAAAACCAAAACTGCCTAAAGCGTCAATAATCAATTTTATCTCCACACCTTTTCGCGCTTTTTCTTTTAATTTTTCAATAAAAGGCCAAACAATAGTGTCCTGCTCAAAAATATATGTTTCCCAATAAATTGATTTTTCAGCCGCGCTGATCGCGTCAAACATGGCCTGCAAAGCAGAGCGAGTGGTGGAAAAAAATTGGTACTGGTTTTTGGGTTCCATATACATACAGTGTAGTAAATTAAAGCAAAAAAAGCAAACAAAAACAGGGGGCGACTGTGCGTCCTCTGCTTTTTTAGCCCCATGGGGATTTGAACCCCAGTTTCTTCCGTGAGAGGGAAGCGTCCTAGACCGGGCTAGACGATGAGGCCGTAAAAACTATTTATTTTTCCAACTGATATCCTGCCGACAAACCATTTTTTTTGCGTCAGACGGTTCAGCCATCAAACCAACAACAATCTTTTCCATCCTAACACCTTGCGAGCCCTTTATCAAGATCACGTCGCCAGTGTGTATATTTTTCTGCAAAAATTGACCGACTTCAACGCTATCAACAAATTGAATAATTTTGTCCTCGACCATTCCCCTCAAACGCGCCGCTTCGGCCACAATTTTCGCTCTCTCCCCCACTGCTATTAATAAATCAATTCTTGATTCCGCGACTTTGGCGCCCACTTCTTGATGCGCTTCGAAAGTGTACGCACCCAATTCAAGCATATCTCCCAACACTGCAATCCGTCTGCCGCCTTCCATTACTTTTATTTCCGACAAAATCCGCAAGGCCAAGACAGCGGCCAATGGTGAAGAATTATATGAATCGTCAATAATTGTGGTGAATTTCACGCCTGACAAAAGGCGCATACGCGAAGGCGGCGGATTGTAAGAACGCAAACGCTCACTGATTTCCACTAAATTCAATCCATAACTCAAACCAACCGCACCGGCTGCCAAAGCCGCATAGACATGTTGTGTGCCGACAACTTCAGGCAAAAACACCGGTACTATCGCTCCACCGTATTGAATTTTAAAATTTACGCCTTTTGTTTGCAAAAATCCCTTTTCCATTTCCTGAATAATATTAAATTCTATCGCTTTCACATGCGCCTTGTCATTAAAACCAAAAATAATTGTTTCCGCTTCTGTTTTCGCCGCCATGGCTAAAACCTTTTCGTCATCGGCGTTTAAAATTGCTGTGCCGTCTTTTTCCAAATGCGTGACGACAATCTGTTTTTCCTTAGCCACCTGATTAACTGTTTTGAAAAATTCCGTATGAGCTTGGGCCACGGCGGTAATCACGCCGACTTTGCATGGCGCTAAATTGGTTAAATAATAAATGTCGCCCGGATGATCAGCTCCCATTTCCAAAATTAAAATTTCCGGATATTGTTTGTCGTGTTTTAACAAAAGTAAAACTCCGCGCCAAAAAATCTCCAACCATTTTATCATTGAACGCCCACCGCTTTCCATTCCTAAAATTGTCAAAGGCAAACCGATTTCATTGTTATAATTTTTCACATTGCGTCGGCAACGAAATTTTTCCGAAAGCACTGCAAAAATCGCCTCTTTGGTGGAGGTCTTGCCAACCGAGCCGGTAATACCAATCACTTCCGGATGATATTTGCGCAACACGGCTTTGGACAACAGGCGCAAAATGAATTGAAGGATGAATTTCATATTGTCATTTATTAGGCGGGATTTCCAGATATTGCAATAAAAACTTGGCGATCTCTCCAAAAGTCGGCACAGCCGTATATTCGGCATAAACCCGCTCGGGCTCCTCATACTTTACTAACATAACAAAGGCAGGGTCGTCAACAGGCCCAAAACCGATAAATGTCTGATTGGTTGCGCCTTCGGAATATTCACCATTAGACCCGGCAATTTGCGCTGTACCGGTTTTGCCGCCAATATAGTAGCCAGCCACCCCAGCTTGCTTTCCATGCCCCTCACGCACAACTGTGGTCAACATTCCACTTAATAACCGCGCAGCTCGCGTGGAAATCACCTGCCGCACCAATTCCGGCGTTCGTTTTTCAACAGTGCCGTCTGACTGTCTAATTTCCGAAATAATATATGGCTTATACAATTTTCCTTGATTGGCAATGGCGCCAAAAGCAGATACCAATTGCATTGGCGTGGCTGTAATACCTTGCCCGAAAGAAGCTGTAGCTAAATAAATTTCCTTTTCTTTTTCCAAAGAACTGATGTTGCCGGAAACCTCAGTATCCAATTCCACTCCTGTTAAAACACCAAACCCAAAATCTTGCACATATTTTCTAAAATCCTTATGACCCAAAGCATGAGCTGCAAAATACGCGCCTGTATTGATTGATTCTTTTAAAACACCTGTCATTGTCTGATTTCCATAACTTTTATTCGCCGCATTTTTTATGATTTGACTACCAAGCTGAATAAAACCTTTGTCAAAATATGTTGTATCAGGAGTTACAGCTCCTGCGTCCAACGCACCGGCCATTGTAATGGCTTTGAAAACAGATCCGGGCTCATATGGAGTAAAAATCGCCGAATTATTAAAAGCGCGAATATTTTTTGTTTTTTGATAACTGTTTGGATCAAAACCCGGCGCGTCGCACATGGCCAAAATCGCGCCGGTCTTTGGATTTAAAATTATTACCGTGCCTCCTTTGGCTTTGTATTCAGCAACTCCTTCTGATAATTTTTGGCAAGCAATGTATTCTATGGTTTTATCTATTGTCAAAACCAAATCAGCGCCATTGATTGCTTCTTCAATTTCACGACCTGCCAAAGGTAGCCAGCCGCCGGTAGCATCACGCTCGCCAAGCATGTATCCTGTTTTTCCCGACAACAAATCATTAAAATATCCCTCCAAGCCATAGTGCCCAACCGGCTTTCCATCATCAGAAAGACCTGAAAAACCAACCACTTGGCTAGCCATTTCTTTTTCAGGATAAAAACGAGCGGGCTGGCGTTCAAAAAATATGCCGGTCATTTTTTCCAATTTCAATTCCTCCACGGCTGCCGCGTCAACTTGTTTTTTAATAATTTCATAACGGCTGTTGGAATTTTTTAATTTAGACGCGACTGACAATTCATCCAATTCCAATTTTTTTGCCAAAATATATGCGGCCTGACTTGGATTGATAATTATTTTTGGATCAGCCACGACAATAAAAGTGTCTTTATTCAAAGCCAAAGGAGCCATTTCACCGGTTTTTCTGTCATTTTGAAAAAAAATACGCCCGCGCTCGGGCAATAATTCTTTTTTCAGCACATGCTTATTTTCAGCCAAAGTGGAATAATATTCACGACTCCAAACCTGCAAAACAAAAAGTCGGCTTATGATCGCGAACGCAAATAAGGCCAAACAAAATTTAATAACAAACATTCTATTGTCAGATGGTGTCAATGATCTTTTTCTGCGATACATATTTACACATATCTCCGCTTGGTTCCGCCGCCCAACCGCTTTTTCGCCACTTCTTCTGTAATCAATCCATCTTTCACCAATTCCTGAATGTTGTTTTGCAAACTATTCATACCGTCTTTTGCGCTGGTTTGAATCACTGACTCAATTTGCGCGATTTTATTTTCACGAATCAAATTAGCAACAGCCGAGGTATTGATTAAAATTTCCCGCGCGACAACCAGTCCTCCATTTTTTGCCGGCAAAAGTTGTTGAGAAATCACCGCTTTCAAAACCGCTGCCAATTGCACCAACACCTGTTTTTGTTTGGATCCATCAAACACATCCACAATGCGCTCCACTGATTCAGCCGCGCTCGGAGTGTGCAGAGTGGAAAATACAAGATGCCCTGTTTCCGCAGCTGTCAGAGCAGCCGCGATTGTTTCCGGATCGCGCATTTCACCCACAAAAATCACATTTGGGTCTTGACGCAAAACATATTTGAGAGCTGTGTGAAAATCTTTGGTGTCAATTCCAACTTCCCTCTGTTCAATCAATGATTTTTTGTCTTCAAAAACAAATTCAATCGGATCTTCAATAGTCACAATGTGCGCTTTGCGATCCTGATTAATCATTTCGATCATTGAGGCGATGGTGGTGGATTTGCCGCAGCCGGTCGGGCCTGTCACCAACACCAAACCATCCAATATCTTTGGCATTTGCATCATGGTTTCGGAAAAACGCAAATCCTTGGGCGTTGGAATGTCTTTTGGCACGACGCGCGCGCTCAAGCCAATTCTACCCTGTTCTTGATGCAAATTTATTCTAAAACGAGTGCCTTTAATTTCATAGCTGAAATCCAACTCTTTATTTTCATCAAATCGTTCTTTTTGCGCTTTGTTTAATAAAGAATTAATCCCTACGCCCAATTCTGTGGCTGAAATTGCCGCGTTTTCAATATCTTCCAATTGCCCTTTCACGCGCAACATTGGCTTTTCCTCGCCGACCAAATGCAAATCAGACGCATCTTTTTTAATCGCTAACTCAAAATATGTTTTAATTGGTTTCATAGAATAAATTTTAATTTCACTGATGCTTATTTTACCATATCTTGTGTTTTGAAGCAATTTAAAGTATAATTGAGGGAAACGGGCTGTAGCGCAGTTGGTAGCGCGCATGGTTCGGGACCATGAGGTCGGGGGTTCGAGCCCCCCCAGCCCGATTTTTATTTATGTTTGATTTAATCGCCATTATTAAAACTACCGGCTATATCGGTATTTTTTCAATTGTTTTTGCAGAATCAGGCCTCTTAATTGGATTCTTTCTAC
>Ga0209211_10001736_pt1 | contig 39970 bp, 37 predicted proteins | sample RifGroA2_FD_183992 | JGI IMG/M metagenome (GOLD analysis project Ga0209211, IMG submission 183992) | Groundwater microbial communities from Rifle, Colorado, USA - Groundwater A2 (SPAdes) (version 2) | ecosystem: Environmental > Aquatic > Deep subsurface > Groundwater | place: Rifle, Colorado...
CCCCTTTCTATCAATGAGAATACCTATCTGTCTATTAATTTCCGAAGACAACTCTGTGATATATCGTGCAAGCTCGTGGGTAATAACATCGTGAGGCGGGATTTTCCTGCGGTATATGTTTTCGACCCTCTTTATATCGTAAGGCTTTAAACCGTTAGTATTGCCGAATAGTTTGATAGAATGCCTCCACGATGGATGGTTTTTCTGATGGTAATAAATCTCTATTTATCAAGATGGTATTATAGCAAAAATCGCCTTATTATTCCTCTAAATCCATAAATAAGCCTTGATATAATATGAGAAATTAGGATACAATAACGATTATGCAATCAAATCAATCTATAAAAACAGAATTAGAGAAGGTATTCAGACCGAAACAGGCATCTGTGCTTGCAAGAGTAATAGCAGACGCCTATAGCGAGCTTGTAAAGACAGACGATTTCAATGAGCTTAAAGGAATTGTAAAAGAACTTGCAGAGGCTCAGAAGGAGCTTGCAGAGGCTCAGAAAAGGACTGAGATAAAGGTAGGGGAGCTTGCAGAGGCTCAGAAAAGGACTGAGGAAGAAATAAAAAAACTAACTAAAACAGTAAAGAATGTTCAAAAAAACTTAGGCGGTCTCTCCCATACAGTTGGCTATCATCTTGAAGACAGGGCATACAAGACATTGCCATTACTCTTAAAGAGGGATTTAGGAATTGAAGTAGAGGGGAGATTAATCAGGAGATTTTTCGTATACGGAAGGGGCAAAAAGGATGAGGTAAACATTTATGGCAGAGGGATTAAAGAGGGCAAAGAGGTTATAATAATAGGGGAGAGTAAATCTCAATTATCAAAGGATGACATAGATGATTTTCTGGATATAGTAGATAGGGTAACTGATTACACCAAAAGTGCTGATAAAGAGAATGTCTTAATAGCAGTGAGTTATTCAGTAGAGCCTGATATAGAGGAATATGCAAAGAAGAAGGATATAAAAATATATTGGTCTTATGAGTTGGATTTATAATATTCGTAATTCTTAATTCGTAATTCGTAAAAACCAGCCTGACCCCTCACTACCACGCAGTCCTTATGACCCCACAAGGAAAGAACTGGCAGAAGAAATAAATAGAACCGTCCCATTTATTTTGTCTTAGTTTCAAATTTCTCGTATATCCAACATATTGTTTGCCGTCTTTCTCGCTGAATAATACATATGTGTAATACATGAACTTTATAATAATCGAAATTTAAAACTATTTCACGGGGTCCCTCCACGAACACACCGCACATAGCTGAGGCTTGACTTATTGACGATGACGTAGTCGACATAGCCATTGCCGAAATCCACGTACCATGCGTCGGACGAATTGATCGCAAGCGTAGTAGACGACCAATAGAACGATGAATTTGTATTTGGGAAATATGTTGTGTCTATTTCAGGATAATATTTCGTATCGTCTGTTATTGATTCCAATTCCTTTATATTCGGCAGCCTCCAGTCACTATAACTGCCAAGAGAAAGCCCTTCGCAATAGGTGATTGCAGACTCCCATGTCCTTGTTGTATCATCATCCTCCTTCTGCCACATAAGTCCTGTGTTACTATCGCTTACAGTTCCATTTCCATTGTCAGTAAAACTTCCTGCTATTGCCATATCATTAAAAAGTGTCAGTGTCAGTGCCAGTGAAATGAATATATTAGTTTTCATGTTCCCTCCATAAGTCCCCCTCACCCTAACCCTCTCCCCAGAGGGGAGAGGGAAACTATTTGCTTCCTCTCCTCTATTGGGAAAGGGTCAGGATGAGAGGTAAATTTTAATATCTCAGTAATGAGCCTGTTGCACAAACCCTATTTTGTCACCCTGAATTTATTTCAGGGTCTCATAACATATTGATTTTATTAGATGCTGAAACAAGTTCAGCATGACATTTTCCGTTATTTTGCCATTTGTGCAACAGACTCTTTATCCTTTCTTGAATTTGCTTTAATCACTAATGAAACAATATCTCTGGATAAATTCCTCATATCTGTGCCAATTGTATACTTATGATACCTTGTAAAATCTCTTACCGCTTTTTCGATATAAATTGCCAATTCCATTGCCTTTTTATATATGGGTAAATTCTCGTAATAAGCCACTTAAAGAAAGGCATCAGCGATGCTCTTTTAAAAAATAATCAAATCATCAAATAACCGACTCACTGTCCTCACCGCACACACCGCACATAGTAGCTGGAAGACTTATAGTCGATGACGACATAGCCATCGTTGAAAAGCACGATCCATGCGCCGGACGAATTGTACGCAATTGTAGTAGACGACCAATAGACCGATGAATTAGTATTCGGAAAATAGGTTGTGTTTATAGATGGAGAATATGTTCCATAATTGACTATGCTTATAAGTTCCTTCTTTGATGGAAGTCTCCAGTCGCTCTGCCCGCCGAGGGTGAGATTGTCACAGTAAGTTCCTGCATCACTCCATGTCCTCTGTGTATTATCATCCTCTTTCTGCCATATAAGTCCTGTTACATTATCAGTAATCGTCCCATTCCCATTATCTGTATAAGATGGCGGATTGATTGAATAATCATGGTCTTCACCATAAGTGGTTGTATATGATGTTGTCTGACCTGTATCAGGGAGTTTAAGCATAGTCCATGTTGATGATGTGGTAGAAGGTGTTGCACTCACTTGACTTGATTCACTACTCTCACCATAACTATTCACTGCGGTTACTACATAGTAATAGGTAGTGCCATTAGTTAGACCTGTATGTGCATAAGGACTTGTCCCACCTGTAATTTTTGTGCCTGTAGTCTTTGTAACTCCTGATGTTGTTGACCAGTAGATATTATATGATGTCGCTCCTGAAACACTACTCCAACTTATAGACACCTGACTACTTCCAGCAGTAGCACTTACACCTGTGGGTGCAGATGGGGCTGAGCCTAATGTAATACTATCACTTGAACTTGCTGATATATTCCCTGCTGCATCTTTGAACCATACATAAACCGTCTTTGTCGCACTTCCACTACTTAATGCAAATGAAACACTTGCTGAATAAGAGGTTGTGGAGGTAACCGATGTCCAGCCTGTTGCTGATGCCGATGGCGTAGTTGAGGTCTCTGATGCGTAATATGCTGTTACTCCTACATTATCAGTTGCCGATAAGGTCAATGTAACTGATGTGCTTGTGGACGATGTTGCACCGCTGTTTATTGAAACAGATGGACTTGATGGGGCTGTGGTGTCGGAAGTTGTAGTTGTTGAAGGTATCCCACTCACTTGACTTGATTCACTACTCTCACCATAACTATTCACTGCGGTTACTACATAGTAATAGGTTGTTCCATTGGTTCTGCCTGTATGTGTATATGGGCTTGTCCCACCTGTGAGCTTTGTGCCACTTGTCTTTGTAACCCCTGTGCTTGTTGACCAGTAGATGTTGTAACTTGTTGCATCTGATACAGAAGTCCAGCTTATATTCACCTGCCCATTTCCTGCAGTAGCAGTTACACCTGTCGGTGCTGATGGAGCTGAGCCTGTTATAGCAGAGGTTACAGAGACCTGAACATAATCGCTTGCAGTTGCACCCATGCTATCTGTCACAGTCATTTTGAATGTCACTGTATCTGTGGTGGATGGGGCAGTAAATGAAGGAGTTGAGGTATCATCATTAGTTAAGCTGACTTGCGTGCCTCCTGTCTGTTTCCACTTATATGAAACGATGGAGCCATCAGTATCACTGGATGCAGAACCGTCTAATGTTACTATTACACTACTATTTACAGACCGGTCAGAACCTGCATTTGCTGTCGGCTTATAATTAGATTTTTCTCCTGAAACAGTAACATTTACATAGTCAGTTGCAGTTGCACCTTTATTGTCAGTTACAGTCAGCTTGAATGATAGTGTGTCAGCGGTGGATGGAGTAGTAAATGAAGGTGTTGCACTGGAGGAATTGGTTAATGTAACTTTAGTTCCTGCCGTTTGAGTCCATTCATAGGAAGTGATTGTCCCATCTGTATCAATAGAGTCTGTTCCATCCAGAAAGACCAATGTATCAGCATTGGAGGTTTTATCCGAACCGGCATTAGCAACAGGGGCGATATTTTCTACTATACATGTCTCACCAGAATCATAAAGCGGTTTTGTATATGTAAATAGCTCCTTCGGATATTTTTCCATGCTAAAATCCAGACCTCCAGAAAGACCATCCCAGCTAAAACTTATGTTTAAGGAAGCCTTTGGGAGCATAACAAAGGCTATTGAAGATAGATAGGCATCTGCTGAAACTCTGTAACATATATTGGTCAAAGATATGTTGGCTTTTGCAGTAGTCTTTACTCCCAAATTATTGTTTATGCCGGCAAGTGTGTATTGCCAGAGTTTAAGGTCTACATCAGGATTAACAGCAGCAGATACGCTTATTTTGCCCTCAAGTTGTGGTTGTTGAAAAGTGAAATCATAGTTACTGTTATTAAATGATGTTACATTAGCTGGATTCAGAGTGGCTTTCATTCCTGCATCAATAGAAAGTTTTTGTGTGAATCCTGTCTCAAATTTAGCGCTGCCATTTGCCCCGAAGACGAGATTTAGAGAAATGGTTACATTGACGGTGCCACCTGTTACAGCAATGGGTATGATTAACTTGCCGAGAGGAAGGGTTACACTTTTATCAAATGTGAGCTCTTTTGAAGAGAATGATAAATTTATCTGCTCGCCTGTCTTAAAATTTATCTCTGCATATTTGTCACTTACGATGCCGTAATTAAATGCAAAAGTGAGTCTTGGCGCCTCTAACACTGCCTCTCCATTTATAGTTATTTGGTCAAAAGTAGTGCTTGAATCACCATCTGCATCAATGACCTTGTCAATAAATGTGTAGGTGAAGGTATTACCACTTGCTGAGATTGTTTTGTCTTTGGAAGGCTTCACTTTGGCTACTGTAACTCCTACCTTATTAGGTATGGATGTTTTGTCAAGATGTTCTTCCTCAAGCATTACATCACCTGAAATCTCTATGCTTTTTACAACCTCGCTGAATTCAGGCTCAACCGTATTTATTACCGTCTGACCATTGATAGTGGTAATTGAATCTACCTTTCGGGCTGTATTTTGAACAATAATGATATCCCCTGGTTTTAAAGTTTGTGTAGTTGCAGGGGAACCGTTAAAAGTGATGGATGAATTGTCTGATGAGGTTATCTGGCTCTCTGTTGAAGAATCTAAGATGTTAACACTGCTCAATCGTTGCTGATGCTGTTGCTGTATTAGTAGTGTCAGTAGTGGTAGGAGTGGTGCTGTTATCACTTCCTCCCCCACCACCGCAACCGGATAAGGTTATGATTGTGAGTGTGAGGAAAAGGAGAAGGGGTGATGGGAAGAATGGGAGAAAGGGAGAGAAAAGAAAAAAATTTCTATTACCGGTTAAAACTGACTGAGCAAATTTTGTGCCTTTCCTTGATTACCCCTGATTAAATCAGGGGCAGGGGCAAGATTGCTTATCATGTTCAGCCCTCCAAAATATTTCCCCTCACCCCCTACCTTCGCAGGGGCAAGCTTAATCCTCTCTCCAATTGTAGGGGCTGTTCCCTGAACAGCCATGGTTCGTTCGGGGAACGAACCTTACGAGGGGAAAGAAAATACTAGGATTATTATGCGGAAAATATACCATAGAAAATTACATTGTCAAGGAGAAATTAGTGTTTTTTTGGGAGGTTTTATCATACCATCCAAGAATAAAGTGGAACTTCTATATCTTTCAATTCTTATCTAATATTTCAATCCCCTTTCTTTTAATTTCATTTGATATAAAATCGTTATCTTCCTTAAGAGAGCCTGTTGCACAAATACCAATTTGTCACCCTGAACTCGCTTCAGGGTCTCGTAACTCATTGACTTTGTTAGATGCTGAAACAAGTTCAGCATGACAAAACGAATGATTATGTCATTTGTGCAACAGGCTCAAGATAATCTTCATAAGAAAAGATTATCGGCTGAATGTCTAAGTTAAGCTTATCAATAAGCATAATTATCCTTGTCATGGTTTCTAATCTATTCTCGTCATTAACATTACTTGAAAAGATGGCAATGTCAATATCACTTTCCTTCTTTGTTTTACCGCGGGCATACGAGCCAAAAAGAATAGCCTTATCCACATGACAGACCTTTTTTACTTCTTTAAGGTATTTCTTTAAAATCTTAATTACTTTAGTTTCCGCCTTAGCCATTTATATAACTTCTCAGTCTGTTTTAAAATTTGCAAACTCTTTTCTCTGTTGACCAGTGTTGACAACTTTTTCTTATAGAACGGATACCTGCCTTCAATGTAATATGTTGTCAATTCTGCAAGGAGTTTAAGATGGTTCTCAGGGAGATTTAACTCTAACAGCCCTTGCAGTTATACAAGATTATGGGATCGTGGTGATTCTTTCGCAAATTTATGAAGATGAATTGCTTTTAAGAGTTTCTCTACCGCCTGCTGACACATAAAAACAGTGTAGAGATATCTCCTGTTTTTTTGTAATGAGCGGGCTGTATTTATGTCATAATCGGCAATATCCAGCCAATATTCTACTTTTTCAGATATACTCATCATTATAAGTTATGGGAATTATAAGATACCCTTTAAAAATGTCAACACGATTTTTCAGTTTTTCAAATTTTCGTGAAAAATTCTGCAGTATTTCAGAAGATATACTGCTGAATTATTATCCAGCCTATTGTAATAAAAATCGATACGACTGTCACTGGTATCCCCACCTTTGCATGTTCTTTAAACCCTATATCAACCCCATATTCCTTCGCCTGCTCAAAGGTAATAAGGTTTGCAATACTGCCGATAGTTATTAGATTCCCTGCAAAAGTGCTTGAAAGGGCAAGGACATACCATTGGGTATGGTTTGAAGGGTCAAGGAATTTTGTAATAAGCATTGTTGCAGGGACATTACTCACAATGTTACTTAATAGGGTAGAAAATCCAGTAAGGATATAGAGATTGTGAATATCAATACTATTTGCATTTAAAAATTCAACAATTGTAAATGGCAGATTTACTGCCTCTACCCCCTTTATCACAATAAATAATGCACAGAAGAGTGTAATCAGATGCCAGTCTATAAACCCAAGTATTGAGCGGGTGTGCATACTCCTGCTGCAAAGCAAAAGTCCTGCAATACTTATCGCACTTATCTCCCTCGGTATATCAGTAAAGAAAAGAATAATCAGGATAATGGTGGCTATTATCCCTTTCGTACTCTGATGCCTGTTAAAAGATGCCCATGCCCGTCTTTCAATAATAGCCGGAGAATTATTCCCCACAAAATTTTTGCTGTAAATAATATTTATAACAAAATATGCCCCTATCAAGGAAAGAAGGGATGGAAGTGTGCACCATAAAAAGAAATGACCGAAATCAAGTTTTCCCAGTTGACCTATTAGCATATTCTGAGGATTTCCAATAATAGTAGATGCTGAGCCTATGTTGCTTGATACTGCAAGACCGATGAGAAATGGAATAGGGTTAAGACCTGCATTCATAAGTGAAACTGTGAGCACAGGTGTAAATGCGAGGCAGACTATATCATTTGCAAGGATGGCTGATAATACTGCACTTACAATCATCAGCACGAGTAGAAACCTCTCCGGCTTGTCCATGAATTTTGTAATCTTCAATGCAGTCCATGTATAAAAACCGCCAAGCCTGAACTGAGAAGAGAGAACCATAAGCCCGTAGAGGAGGAGTATAGTAGAGATATCTATTGAGAGAATTGCCTCTTTTGTTGACAGGACACCAAAAACAACCATTAAAATTGCACCAATGAGTGCAATCCCTGTCCTGTCAAGGGCAAGCCCTGGAATTTCCCCAATAGCAACACCTGCATAGGTGATTAAAAAAATAATCAATGCAAATTCAGAAACCATACTTTAATTCCATAAAAATAGTATTATTCTTTTTTAAGACCCCAAATAATGTCCTGTTTTCATCACCCTCATAAAACTCCCCTCCGATTATCCCTTTCCATGAGTCTGTAAAGGCATAGCGGACAATGGGTCGTATAAAATAATCATTACGATTGAAGTTCCAGACACCAAATACCTCCATATCAAGAGTCTCATTAAATAGTTTATAATCAACACGACCACTCATAGAATATTGAGTTTCATCAAGCTCACCGCTGAAAGTCGCATTTTTTATATATATTGACCTCTCTGCCTGATTTTGAATTTTCTCAACATCTGAATATTTAAATATATACCGTCCTATGAACTGAAGGTTTATGTTTAGTGTCTCTATAAATGTCCTATCGCCTCCAATGACGCCATAAAGATTCGGATTTTTTATGTAAGGATAATTGCCATCCATATCCTCTGTCAGCATATAAGCCGCTTCTCCTCTAAAACCATAGCGACCATAATTTTTGGCAAAGTCTGCACCGAAAACCTGAATCCTGTGGTTTGTTATCTCTATAAGCCTCTTCCCTCCATTAGTTCCTAAATACCTTACCTCCGGTGTCAGGTCAAAACCATTAAAATAACTTATTGACCAATCAAGGTCACTACCAATCTTATTTAATCTAAAAGCTGCCTCGCTGTTCTCAATATTATAAGCAGGCTTCTTTTCAGTCGGCTGAATGAAAGAGGGAAAGGCAAATGGGACTTTATTCGGCTCAAAAAATGGGCTGTAAAAAAGTGTTGCAGTTAGTTCAGGTGAAAAGTAGTAGTCATATTTTAAGGATGCAACTCCAGTCTTTCTATCGCCCTCTTCAGGGAGGAGGAGGGTGTAATTTTTTGGAGACAGATTGTCAGTAGGGTTTACACCATCTGCCCTCCCCCATGTAATAATCTGCTTGCCAATACTTAAATCGGAATTTTCAAAACGGAAGATTGCCAGACCCTCAAGGAGTTCACTGACTGAATTATCATTATTATAATGTAATATGTCAAAATTATACGCCCTCGCCTCAAAGCGGCTGTCAATCTTATCACCGAGTCTCGGCAGTATTTTTAACTGAGCAGTAAGACCCAAAAAGTCTGTCTTTTCACTTGAAGCCTTGTCAGAGGAGAAATAATCTGTCCTTAAGAAGCCACTTAAACCTTCATCCTGCAATCTGCTATAAAGATTTCTACCTAACCCTTCATCGTCCTTTTTTATGTCCTCGGCAAAACCGACTCCTGATAAAGCTATAATTGCAATTAAGCCGAGGCAAAATTTAAATAGTCTTGAATCGGGCATAGTAAAATTTTTAATTATTCTCCATATATAACTGTGGTATATCTTTCGTAAATTCCAAAAAATATACTTTTTATTTCAGTATCAATATGGTGAACCTTTTTAATCTCACCATTCTTCATTGCTTCAGTTACACTGCAATCACCAATTCCAACAATCCAGAGGTAAGAGGTGCATGATGCCTTTCCAATTTTGTCTTGACCTTCGGCGTTAGTCTGAATAGCTAATGTTGGTGCAGGCGTTTTAATATTTGTATAAACGAGACCACATGCAGGGATTAGTGCAGCTATAAATAAAACTATAAATATGTATCGTATCCTATTCACTTCTATCACCTTCTTTTAGCCTGTTACACAAATCCCAATTTGAGACTGCTGAAAAACACTCAAAAACTGTCATTGCGAGCAAAGCGAAGCAATCTCGTTTCTATATAAGTCAATAGCTTATAGATTGCTTCGTCGCTTTCTCTCCTCGCAATGACAACAAAAAAGGACTTTTTCAGGGCTCTCAATTTGTCACCCTGAGCCAAATGCGAAGGGTCTATAACTTATTTTTTATAAGATTCTTCGCTCCGCTCAGAATGACAAAATAGTCGATTTTCATATTTGTTCAACAGGCTTCTTTATATTTATAACTTCTTATTCTTTTTCCAGATTTCTCTGTGAAAAATACCCATCATCAATACCTGTATTCACTTTATAATTACTGAAATGGACAATTGTTTTATGATTTACCTGAACATTTGTCATCTCAATAGTCATCGCCTGCCATTTATTGTTCTCCTTATCAACAAACTGAATGTCTGAGGCCTTAAAGACCTTATACAACTGCCCTGAAAGGTCATAATTTTCACCCTTCACAGTAACAAAGTTATCCTTTCGTATCCAGCTTTTCCTTTTATTCAGTCCATTATCCTGTTTTACTTTATCACTTACAGGAACAGATTCTATTACATAACAATCAACTCCATCAACATTTTCGTTACCTGTAATTTTATGTTCAAAATCCTGAACCTTATATCCAATGACATCAGCATAGGAAAAATCAGAGCCGACAAAGCTGTCACCCTTATTGCTTGACACAAGCCGTCTGACTTTCTTCAATGCAGGGAGATATATCCAGATATCATCATCACCATCAGAGTGCTCAATCATCAAATTAGATGTGCCTTTGACATCAGCAGGGGAGATAAACTTGATAAGTCTCATATTGTCAATGCCGTTTTTCTGAAGTTTTGAGACGCCTGTAGATTTCCTCTCCCTTTTTTGTCCACTCTCATTTATAAGTGTCATTGCACTCTCAGATTTTGAATCTTTGACCCTGTTGACAAAGAAATTCTTTGTCATAATATCCTTCGGCGATAAATCCTCACCAAAGGATACTCCGATAAAACCAAAAACCACTGCTATACCAAAACCTGCAATACTAAATCTTTTCATAAACACCTCCATTCTGATTTTACCCTCACCAAAGCCCTATTCCAATAGAGGAGAGGGAACTATTGCTTTATTACTTCGTCTTCCTCTCCCCTTTGGGGAGAGGATTGAGGTGAGGGGGATTGTTTTAACCCCTCTTTCTATCTAACCATGACACAACCCCGACCACCATTAACTGATATACAAGACCGAATGTTGCAAAGCCCCTTATGTCTGGCGGGGGTGGCATAAACAAACTTGCCATCTGCATCATAATTAAGAAAACAGCAAATATAATCATGCCATATTTTCCACCAAATGTAATACTTTTTGTAGATTTAAGATATAGCCATAAACCAGCAACAAGTATTAGAATCTCAATTAAAGAAGAACTAATTACATAATTCCACAAACCTAAGCCAAGCTTATACGAATCATCTCCAAAGAGAGGTAAATCCGGTCTGTGGACAATAACATCAAGAAAAAAATGTGATAATACTATAGCTGCTACAACGAGAGCAATCCTGTTATTCCGAGAACCAGATATTGAAGATGTTATTTTAAAAACTACAAAGAATAAACCTGCCCACAGTAGAGAAGCCGTAAGACTATGGGAATAGGGATAATAAGTAAAATCTAAAGGATTTGCCGCGGTTATTCCAGGGACAATAGACATCCTCTCTATTCCCATAAGAATAAGTACAAAAAAGAGTATATCAACAAACTGGGTGGCAAAAAACAATAACCCCAATGAAATATTCTTATCAACCTTCTTTGCCGCCAATGCTACTCCATAATGTCCAATAAACATAATGTTTTCCTCCTTTCTTATCTCCTCTCCCCTCTGGGAAGAGGACTAAGGTGAGGAGGACTATTCCTACTTAAACAAAATCGGCTTTAATGCAAACTTCGGCTTGAATATTACAATCAATGCCGGCAGTGCTGTGATTGCCGTGAAACTGCTTACAATCATTGCAAGTGCAACCAGTGTCCCGAGTTTAATATGAAGCCCAAATCCTGATAAAGGAAGCATGAGATATCCAAGGGCAATAGAGATAGAAACAAAATTGATTGCCTTTCCCGATGTCTTCATTGTCTTAACAATTGCAGGAAGCAAATCGGTATGATTCCCCATTTCTTCTCTTAATCTGTAAATATAATAAATGGCATAATCTGCCCCGATCCCTACTGCCATTGCTGAAATCGCAGCAGTTCCGATATTTAATGCAATGCCGGTATATCCCATTACGCCGAAATTAAAGATAACTGATATTAAGAGAGGGAGTATGATAAAAAGTCCTCCAAGCGGTGAGCCGAGGACAACTGAGCCCATAACAAATACAATTCCGATAATCTGGAGTATGTTCCTGACTTTTCCATGCACCATTACATGGTTAAGTGCATCTGATACAGCAAGGCTTCCGGCAGGTGTCACCTTTATATCCTTTGGAAAATTCTGTTCAACATAATTATTTACTGCCTCTATAATCTTGTCTGCAAATGCAGTTGAATCAGTTTTGCAAAAGGTAAGGATATTCGCCTTTTTATAGTCATAATCCACATAGGAATCAAAATCTCCGGGGTCTCCGGACATTGAATAGACAAAGAGGAATTGAGCAATCAAATCCTGACTGTCAGGCACAGTATTAAATGACGGGTCATCATTGTGCATTGCCTGATTCATCTTTTTTATAAAATCAACAAAAGAGATGGTCTTTCCAACCTCGGGGAATTTATTTTCAAGAAATATCTGAAGCCCCTCAATTGACTTCAGCACATCAGGCCTCTTCATATCATCAGGCTTCCCCCCCTCAACAAATAGGTTTAAGGAGTTTGTCCCTCCAAAATGGCTGTTCATTATATTATCGTCTTTAATCAAGAGTGTTGATTTCTTGAAATTTGATTTGAGGCTGTTATCAACATTTAACAGGTAACCTCCGCCAGCAACAACTATTGCAATTATGCAGATTACAGATATAACGGCTTTGGCTCTGCCATTAGTAATCAGGTGGCTCAATTTATCAAGAGTCATATTAAGGGGTGCAATTATAAGCCCTTCTTTTATTTCCTTGTTCTTTGGCGGTCTCAAGATTGCACGAAGCGCGGGTATAAAAGTCATCTCTATGATAAGGGCGCTCAATATGCCAAGGGCGGTGAAGATACCGAAGTTTCTTATGCTCATAGTATCAAATGTTAAGAGTGAAAGAAATGATGCAGCAGCAATAAGCCCTGCCGTAATCATAACTATACCGATACGGCTCGTGCTTTCAATAACAGCGAGCTTATTATCCCCGATGATTGCATACTCCTCATAATATCTTTTTAATATCTGAATGGAGTGACCAGCGGCTATGGCAAGAATCAAAATAGGCGTGGCTGCATTAAAAGGGTCCATAGGCACATGCATAAGCCCCATGATACCAAGCCCCCATAGGACGGATATAATTGCAGTAATGAGGGGGAGAAACATCCCCTGAAAAGTCCCGAATACCATAAAAAGGACTATTGCTATTACAACCATTGCCAGAAGGAAAAGCTTCCCCATCTTCTGGGAGTATGCAGCAAGCCATGAAAGTGCTATGGATGGACCATTAAGATGTATGCCGACTGACGAATCTTCTTCCTTTGAGACAATCTCTTTGATTCTCTTTTCTATATCAGGATAACCCTTTAGTTCCTTGTTGAATCTGAAATCTGCAATAATCTGTGCAGCACTACCGTCTTTCGAGATAATTGAATTTATGAAGAGCGGGTTGCGGTAGATTTTATTTCTTAACTCATCAAGCCCTTCTTTTGTCTGCGGGACACTCTCCATCAACCGCCTTACAACCATTCCTTCCTCAGTCCCCTTTATATCCTTAGCCTTTCTTGCGGCGATGCTGAATATATTTGTCTTGATTGCCCCCGGTATCTCATTTAACTTTTGGGTAATCCTCATAATCTTTTCAAGAACCAGAGGCTGAAAAATATCCCCCTCCTTCGGAATAACACCTATGACAACTATATTCCTTCCGCCGAATATTTTATCTATCTGATTCTGGGCAACAACATATGGATGGCTCTGGGGGAGGTTTTTATCAGGGTCAACTTCAACCTTTAATTCCTTTATGCGGGAGCCAATAAGTATAGTAACAATCGCTATTAAAATAATAACTGCAATTCTAAATCTAACAATGTTTTCAACATATCTTCGCATCATAAATCCTCCATTTGCCACAGGCTTTCACTGACTAAAAAAACAAAACCTTAATTTCTCCTTAATCTTTTTCTTTAGTCTGTGCAAGTCTGTGGCTATAAATTAGGTATAAAATATCCGCCATGTTCCAAAACTCTAAGCTTCGGATTTGATTCATCCCTGTAGATTTCCTTCAGATGTTTTATTGGTAACCACAATGGCTCATCTGTTAAGTCAAATGTCCCCCAGTGTATTGGGATAAAATTCTTCGCCCTTACATCTCTTGCAACCTGTAAAGCCTCTTCAGGATTAACATGATAGGTCTTCATAAACCACCGTGGCTCATAAGCACCAACCGGAACAAATAAGACATCTATTGGGCCAAACTTCTCACCGATTTCTTTATAACCCTCATAATATCCAGAATCCCCAACCCAGTAGTATTTTATGCCGCCATGCTCAATTAAAAAACTGCACCATAGCATCTTGTCGGTATCAAACAGACTCCTCTTTGACCAGTGCTGGACAGGGAGGGATGTGATTTTAATATCTCCAATCTTATACTCATCCCACCAATCAAGGGCAATATATTTTGAAATGCCGATAGAGCTAAAGTAATCCTCATAGCCTGGCCCTGAAATAAAATAAGGGTTAAATCTCTCCTTTAAAAATTTTATACTTTTAGTGTCAAGATGGTCATAATGCCCGTGGGAGATTAAGACATAATCTACATGAGGTAGTTTTTCAGGCTCAATTGGAAATGGTGTCTTCCTTTTTAAAAGAAAATTTATATCCCAGAGGACAGGGTCTGTTATTATAAATTTACCGCCAATTCTCATTAAAACTGTTGAGTGCCCAAGCCATACCACATAATCTTTAGATACCTCATTTAATTTTGAAAAATCGGGCGTGACAACATCAAACTTTACTTCCTTCTTCTTTTCTTCTTTATAGACATTCTTTGAAAATATTACCCAATTAAGAAAATCGGTAAAACTTTTCCTGCAATCCTTGCACCATGGATTTAAAAATCTTCCGTCACTGCCATGATGAGCTTTCTTTCGGGCTATTTCTTCAATTGACATAGTTAGTTCACCCTCCGATGGTTTAATCGGAAAATATAGAAATAGAACTATCAATATCCAAAGGGATATGAATATCCTCATTTCTTAATGCCTTCCAAAAAGATTTTGAGTATATTATTGAAGGCATCCCCGATGGAAAATTGATTTTCCATTAATACATCTGGCTGTATTATCATCCGTATAGCCCCAAGATAAGCCATTACAGCAATCTTTGTATCTATATCTTTCCTTATCTTCCCTTTCTTAATACCTTCCTTTAATATACCTCCTATATACTCATAAATCTCTCTCTCCCTAAACTCCTCGCATTCTCTCCATAAATCGGGTATCTCTTTCTTGATGTCAGTCATAAAAGCGCTCCCCATTACTGAAACACGGCTTGTAACCTCTGCTATTACCTTTTTAAACCTCTCTATCGGGTCAGGAACCTCCCTCTTTGCCTTCTGCAATAATTTGTCAATATCCCTGTGCATCCTTTCCTTAACAGCCCATGCTATATCTTTCTTACTCTTGAAATGCTTATAAAGGGTCTTCTTGCTTATTCCGAGGTCGGAGGCAATATCATCCATTGCAACCCTTTTAAAGCCATATTGAGAGAACCTTTTCTCGGCAGTATCTATGATTCTATTTTTCATGAAAATATCTCTGGAAACCATATTAGTATTTTTAGTTTCCATAAACATAATCCAATTCTAAATTTATGTCAAGAAATAAACATGGTTTTTTATAGGTAATACAATCTGATGCGGGGTTTATTTTTTCTCTTTATCAATTAAAGAATCCAGTTCTTTCATAAGATTTTTTGCCCTCCCTTCGTGGATAAAGAAAGGATAGGCATTTTTGCTTGAAATGGCTATATATTTATCATCTTTTTTCTCTATAAATGAAATTGAATATGTTTTATTCCCTTTCAGCTCTATCTTATAAATAAATTTATCAAAATCATCTTTTGTCTTCCCTTCCGCAAAATCATCACAATTCATATTCCTTAAATTATTTATTATCTGCTCAATCTCATTTCCTTTAATCTTCTCATTTTTATCCGCTGTCCATTCTGCCGCTCCGCTATCAGCAAGTGTTATCTTTTTTGTTATCTTCATCTCCCTTCTGCCGTCATTTAAAATTACCTCCGCAATATCTTCGTCAAATCGCATTATCGATTTATCACGGAGGTCGGAAACCTTTTTATCAAAGGCGCTTCTGAGATTGCCATTAGCCTGATATACCTTGTAATCGTTATCCGGTTTTACAAAAGTATGGCGATAAGAGGATGCGGTTTTTCCTATATCCATTTTTAACAGAGTTTTATCACCTGATAAGACTTCAAGACCGATTTTTTTATCTTTATCAAGGTCATATATTGCATAATTTTTTGATTCAGATACAAGAGCAGACAGATTTAAACCTGCAATCTCTTTAATTATTGCGTTCATCTTTTCTTTATCAGCCGAAAATTTATCTTTGTTTATAAGCCATTCATCATTTTCTTTGGCTAATAAGATTTCCTCATCGGCTTTATGCAGGATAATCTTTGATATATCCTTTTCCTCTATTCTGGGTAACTGCGGCAGGTTATAGTTTGTCCTGTTGTTATTCTTTAATAAAAGAAAGGCAGAAAGGGCTGTAATAATTAAAATAAGGATTATATACTCAACCTTTATCTTCATATTTTTTGCCTTCTATATTTTTATTTCTGAAACCTCGCCTGAATAAAACGCCTTCTTGACGAGCGTCTGAGCCATATAAATAAGCCGCTTAAAAACATTAAAGCAGGCAGCCCTGCAATGTTTGCCGTTTTAATAATTGTCTTTGATTCTGGCTTTATTTCTTTTAAGGGATTAAACTGCTGCGTCTTACTGCGCATTACTGCACGATTCTCCTCGTCATTTAAATAATCTATAACATTCATTACAAATTGGGCATTTGGACTTCTCCCCCCTTTATCCATTACATTATTTTTTAAAACCTCCGAGCTCCCGATAAGGAATATCTTCCCGGGTTTAATACTATTTTTAATTGTCAGCCCCCTGTTTTGAATATTTGACATATTTGTTCCCTCAGGCTTTTTCTCGGGTTTAGCCTCATCCCCCTTTTTATTTTCTGTATTTTCTTCCTTCTTTTCCTCTTTAATTGGTATCTCTTTATCGGCAAAATAGCTGTTGAACTGCCCTTCCAAAATATAAGCCATAGACATCTGTTTATAGCCTTTTTCATCCTGTGGAGGTTGCATGAAGAATGGGTTTAGATTTACCCTGCCGCTTAATTCCCACGCCTTTTCGGATGATGTAATCAATTTATGCGGCTTTAAGCCCTGTTTTTTAACCCTTTGCTCATCTATCTCAACAGGGGATGCCTTTACCATAACCATCCCTTTAATATTTTTAAGAAAATTGAGTTCTTTGTTTATAGATTCATTTTTAATTATCGGGGCAAAATATATCTTTTGCTCCCCGCCGCCGAATGCCCTTCCTACCTCCTGTTTATAACAATTCTGGTCAAGGATATATGATTTTTTCAAACTAAAACCATAATGTCCCAGTAGTTTTTCTAATCCATTATTTATTGGTAAATAAACAGGCCCCTGATTGCCTAACATCATATTATTTTGCTGGGGCATAATTTCATTAAACGGGTCATAAAATATTCCAATGTTTCTACCCCGCATTAAAAATTGGTCAATCTGATAAAGCTCATAATCTGAGAACTGCTGCTTAACTCCTGCAATAATTAATGTCGGGATACCCTCTGGAATATCCTCTTTGGCTAAACTTATTTTCTTGAGCGAATAATTTCCAGAGAGCAATTCACTGAAATTTGAAAGTGTCTCCCCATCCTTTTGCCCAAGCATATCCGGGTGTTTGTCTATAGAAGGTGCATCATGGTCTGCAATATAACCTATCTCCTCATTGGTATTTATAATATTTTCAACAATCTCGTTTATCCCCTTTTCCAGAGAGTTCACATCTACCATCTGATATTGTGTGCCAAATATCGGAAGTCTGACAACTTTGAGTATCTGAACCTTTTCAATTCTTTCGTTATATTTGACCACAAGCTCTATAAATCCTTTATCAGCAGGGATTTTTACCCCCCTTCTATCTATAAATTCATTCCACTGAAGTGACATTGCATTGTATCTTTCCGCTTCCTTTGTGCTTTCTTGGTCTTGCGAGGGGTCTATGTATGTAAAATTAAGCCTGTCATAATTCTTTGCATTTAATTTATTAACTATCTCCTCTATCTTTTTCGGCGCTTCCATAATCCCCGGCAGATTCATATATGGACCAACTGCTTGAAGAGAGGAAGAGAGAAACAGCTTAATAGCAATCTTTTCCTTAAGGTTTAATAATGCACTGGTTTTACTGCTCATCTTTCCGATTGTTGATGTAATTCTGAATTCAAGTCCATCTGTTGTTGTAATGGGAGGGAGTGCCTCAATTAAATCGCCATGGATTAGAACCATCCCCATGTAAGCCTTTTGAAATTTGACCTCATCCTGCTCTATGTTTTGAATCTGGAGCGGATGGATGCCGTAAGATTGAGCAAGCTCCTGATTCTGTTTTACCCTTTCATTCCCCTCAGTTGATACATCGTGGAATTCGTAATTGAAATATCTATTACCCGACATGGCATACTCTCCAAGCAGGTCATGAAGATACCTTTCTATATTATTGTATGGTGCTGGAAGCTTATTTGTAAAAAATACCTTGATTGTCAAAGGCTCGGAAAGGGCAGAGACAGTCTTTTTGCTTTCTTCAGATAATGAAAAGGCTTTGCCTTCGGTCAAATCAAGGCGAAAAAAGATTACTGTTCCTGCTATGTTTAATAAGACAATGATGACAATATATAATAAAAATCTGGAATAATTGTTTAAACTGGATTTTTTCATATTACTTCTTCCTCTGAATAACAATGCCTGTTGCAAATAGCATTATGAAGCTAACACTAAAAAAATAGACAATATCTCTGGAGTCTATAACCCCTTTGGATATATTTTGAAAATGAAAATCGGCACCGATATATTGAAAAATATTTAAAAGCCTCTCTGGAAGAAAAAATAACATCTTATCAATCAATGTAAGAAACACACAAAATGCCATACCGATGATAAAGGCAATAACCTGATTTCTGGTCAATGATGAAGCAAATAATCCGACAGAGGCATAAGCCGCCCCCATCAATATTGCCCCTATATACCCTCCGAGGACAGGTCCCCAGTCAATGTCCCCAAGAAAGGATATAAATATTCCGTAAGAGAGGGTCGGCAGGAGCATAATGATTATAAAAAACAGGGCAGAAAAAAATTTACCCAATATAATATCAAGCCCTGTTACAGGCATTGTATATAGCAATTCATAAGAGCCTGTATGTATCTCTTCTGAGAAAAGCCTCATTGTTATTGCCGGTATTATAAAGGAAAAAGTTATTGGAAGGAGTGAAAAGAAGTTTCTTAACTCTGCCTGCCCAAATAGGAAAAATGTTGAAAAGAAAAACCATCCTGTAATAATCAAAAAGATTGAGATGACTATATATGCGATAGGGGAGACAAAGTAACTCTTAAATTCCCTTTTATAGATGTTTAAAAAATTTTTCATTTAGTTCTCTCTTGTCAGTTCTCTAAATATTGTCTCAAGCGTCCTTGACTCTGTATGAAACTCAAGAAGAATGCAGTCCGTCTCCTTTATCCTTCTATAAATCTCTGGACGGACATCGTCCTTAGCCTTACATGAAATACTAAAATCAATAATCTTATCCTTATTATTTTTCAAGACCACCTCTTTAATTTCAGGAATATTATTTAAAGTTCTCTTAATATCATCAAACCTGCCGTTCATTAAAGAAATATTTATCAAATAGTCGCCCCCCTTTTTCTCTTTGATCTCTTCTGTAGAGCCGTCTGCCACTATCTTCCCTTTATTTATGATAACAATCCTGTCGCAGGTTGCTTCAGCCTCACTCAAGATATGAGTAGAAAATATAACAGTCTTTTTCTTTCCGATTTCTTTAATTATATTGCGAATGTCAATAATCTGATTAGGGTCAAGTCCTGATGTAGGCTCATCAAGGACAAGGATTTCCGGATCACTCATCATAGCGTGGGCAAGACCGACCCTCTGTTTATATCCCTTTGAAAGCTCAAACACTGATTTATGCATAACCTCGTTTATCTCGCATAAATCAGCCAATTCCTTTATTCTATTATCCTGATTTTTACTTTCAATTCCGCGGATATTTGCGACAAATTTCAGATAATCATAGACAAGCATATCAGGATAAATAGGCGCCGATTCAGGTAAATATCCCACCAATCTTTTAATCTCTAACGAGTGGTCATAAATATTCAGATTGTCGAAGGTTACATTTCCGGAGGTGGGCTCAAGATAGCAGGTTAAAATCCTTAATGTAGTGGTCTTGCCCGCCCCATTTGGTCCCAAAAGACCAACTATCTCCCCCTTTTTAATCTCAAAGCTGATATTGTCAACTGCACACACGTTATCGTAATATTTTGTCAGTTCACTAATCTTTATCAAATTCCTCACCTCATTTTTAATACCTTAATAATCTTTTATGAAATATTATATAATATTCTTTAATTGTTGTGTCAAGATGGGTATTGAAAAAAATATATAAAAATATACGGACATGAACATATCAAATATGTTTGCAAATGACGGCATTCTATCACATAGACTTGAAAACTACGAATACCGCCACCAGCAGGTCATAATGGCTGAAGCTATAGCAGATAATATAAACAATAACAGCCATCTTATAGTAGAGGCAGGGACTGGTGTTGGAAAGAGTCTTGCATATCTAATCCCATTTATACTCTGGGCAATAAAGGAAAATAAAAAGGTTGTCATCTCTACCTTTACCAAGGCGCTGCAATATCAATTGGTAAATAAAGACATACCATTCTTAAAGGATGCCCTCAGTTTAGATTTCAGTTTTGCCCTTTGTGTCGGAGGTGAAAACTATCTCTGCTTAAGGAGGCTGAATCAGGCAGGCTCTCATGGACTCTTTGAATTGGATGAGACAGAGGCTCTAAAAGAGTTATTTAAATGGAAAGACAGGACTAAGACAGGTCTTAAGTCAGATATGGATTTTGAGCCGATGCCAAAACTCTGGCAGAAGGTGTGCAGAGAGGGGGACATCTGTTTTGGCAAAAAATGCAGTTACTATGATAAGTGCTTCTATCAGAGGGCAAAGGCTGTTGAGAGGAAGGCACATATCCTTATAACAAATCATCATCTATTCTTTGCCCATATTGCATCAGGCTGGAATGTCCTTCCAAAGTTTGACAGCATAGTCTTTGACGAGGCTCATCAATTGGAGGATGTAGCGTCAGGTTATCTTGGAATAGAGGTATCAAACTACAGGATTAAAAATCTAATTAATACCATATCAAACCCGTTTACGCGGAAGGGGCTGCTTTCAAGACTGGAATGGCTGACACCACAGACTATCTCTGAGATAAACCTGCTTACAAATAAGGTGCGGCGGGCAGGAGATGGGTTCTTTGGTGTCCTGTCAGAAAAATTAGATGGAACGACAAAGAGGATAAGGGTAGAAAATTTTATCCCAAATTTACTAAAAGAGCCTTTAATAAATCTATCAGAGGGTCTTAAGCCATTAATGAAATCAGCAGAAAATTATGAGGATGAAAAGGAGATACTGTCTCTGATTGACCGATGTATTACCCTCTCATCCGATATAGACAGTATAATATCTCAGACATTAACTGACCATGTATATTGGGGCGAGATAGACGGCAAGAGAATAAGGATAGCTGCCACGCCAATTGATATATCATCAACTTTAAGAGAGCAGATATTTGAGAATATCAAGCCTGTAATACTAACATCAGCTACCCTTTCCGTTAAGGGAGATTTCAGTTTTTTAAGAGAGAGGGTGGGACTAAATAATGGAAATGAATTGGCACTTGATTCGCCCTTTAACTACAGAGAGAATGTCATGATTTATACGCCGAATGGCATTTCTGACCCAAAGGATACAGAAGAATTTAAAAGGGATGTGATAGATTCCATAAAATTCATTCTGAATATTACACATGGCAGAACTTTAATCCTATTTACAAGTTATGAGATGCTGAATAAGGCATATGATGCACTGAACCGTTTAAACAGTTCAAACCGCTTAAACAGTTTAAATTTTTTAAGACAGGGGGAAATGGACAGCTATAAGCTGATTGAAGAATTTAAAAATGGTGATAACTTAGTTCTTCTTGGCACACATACATTCTGGCAGGGTATAGATATTCCGGGTGATGCACTTCAATGTGTAATTATTGTGAGACTGCCATTTCAGGTTCCAGATGACCCTGTAACAGAGGCGAGGCTTGAGAAATTAAAGGAGAACGGCAAAAACCCCTTTATTCATTATCAGATACCAAATGCCATCCTCATGTTCAAACAAGGTTTCGGGAGATTGATAAGGACACAAAGTGATAAAGGGATAGTGGCGATTCTTGATCCGAGAGTGAGGACGAGGTTTTATGGGGAGAGATTTCTATCAGCCCTGCCTGATTGCATAAGAACGGATTCTATTGAGAAGGTAGAGGAGTTTTTTGATGAAATATATCATAAAAAAATAAAGGCTTGAACACGAATACCACGAATGGACTAATTGCACGAATAACCTTATAAAATCGTTGAAAATGGAGATGGAATACAACATAATAATAGTGTTATATTAATTAGAAAATCTTTAAATTACGATGATTTATACCAATGTGGCGACAAAAAATATTTACTGTAAGGAATTCTCTGGATAAATAATTTTCAGGATTTATTTATGAAAAAGGTAATAATAATCGGTAATGGTGTTGCTGGGGCTACGGCGGCTGAGGTTATCAGAAAAAACAATAAGGATATTAGTATTTCAATCTATTCGGATGAGCCATATCCATTTTACTCAAGGATAAAACTGCCACATTTTCTCGGAGATGAGATTAAGCAGGAAGATACATATATATATAATGCTGACTGGTATAAGGAAAAAGGGATAGAATTTTATCCCAGGACAAAGATAAAAAAGATAGAGCCTGATAAGAAAGTTATAATTACAGAGAAGGAAGAAAAAGCTGAATATGATAAGTTACTCTTGGCAACAGGGAGTACAAATTTTGTCCCCCCGATAAAGGGTAGAGAGAAAAAGGGATTTTTTACACTCCGCATAATAAGAGATGTCCTTTCAATTAAAGAATATTCCTTGAAGAATAAAAAAGCTGTTCTCATTGGTGGAGGACTCCTCGGACTTGAGGCGGCAAGGGGTTTAAGGGTGAGGGGGCTTGATGTTACAGTAGTAGAGTTTTTCCCAAGACTTCTCCCAAGACAGCTTGATGAAAAAGGTGGAAAGGTTTTACAGAGATTGATAGAGAAGATAGGGATTAAAGTTGTTTTGAATGCCCAATCAGAAGAGGTAATGGGTGGAGATAAGGTGGCTGGACTGAAGTTGAAAGACGGAAGGATGGTTGACTGTGACCTTATTATTATTTCAGCAGGAATTACACCAAGGATTGAGCTTGCAAAAGAGGCTGGTATAAGTGTCAACAAAGGAATTGTTGTAAATGAAAGGTTTGAGACAAATATAAAAGGTATATATGCGGCAGGGGATTGTGCAGAGTTTCAAGGGCGTATATATGGACTCTGGACAGCATCAACAGAACAGGGGACTATTGCAGGGAATAATATCGCAGGTGTTGATACAATTTATAGTGGAACCACCCCATCTACTACTTTAAAAATCGTCGGTATTGACCTGACATCTATCGGAGTTGTGAATCCTGAAGGTGAGGGATTTAAGGAGTTGATTAGGGAAGATGGCTCTAACGAAGTTTACAAAAAACTTGTCATTAAAGATGGAAAAATAGTTGGTGCAATCCTTTTGGGTGACACAAAAGAAGTAAGGACAGTTGCAAAATTAATCAAAAACAGCACAGATGTTTCAAAGTTTGAAGATAAACTGACGGATAGTAAGTTTGATTTAAAAGGGATAATATAAAGACATAGAGACCACCAAAAATACAGGAACACGAATTACGCGAATATACGAATAGGACGAATAGAAACTAAATTATTTTTTTATTAATTTGTGTAATTTGTCCATTTGTGTCATTCGTGGTCAAGTCTTTTGTTTTTCTTTGGTTGTGGTTTTGCCACGCTGTGCTCTCTGTTGTAATTTTTTAATATAAGGAGGCAATATGAAATTCAATCAATCTGCAAGGTTTTTAAAGGATGAGTTGCAGAAGTCTTTGGAAAAGGTTAAGGAGTGCTCAGGGCTTTTTAAAAAAGAGGGAATAAAGAATTATGAAGTAAAAGAATTATTGGAGGATATTGAGAAGGGGTTGGGTAATTATGCAGGCAAGATAGACAAACTTGTTCAGTTTGATGAAGAGAAATATACAATAGTCCAGTTTTTAAATGAGGTGCTTAAATTAGAGTATAACGGAATATGGGATTACAATATATATGCATCTTCCATAAAAGACCCTGTCCTTGCCGGTGATTTAAAGAAATTCGGTGCCTCTGAAGGCATGCACGCCCTTCTCGTGGCTAATATGGTAAAAAAATTGGGAGGGACGCCTCAATTCAATCCTCCAAAGTATAGAAAGGAAAAGAAACTCTCAGTTAAGGAAATGTTGGAGGAACATAAGAATGGTGAATTGGAGGCTATTGAACTTCTTGAGAGAGGGATGAAGAAATTCTCAGACCCTGAATTTCAGTATTTCATCGGAAAGATAAGACTGGATGAGCAGGAACATTTAAAAGAAGTGGAGAAACTGCTTAAAGAATACAAAGACCTTCAGGCTATGATTGAAGTAACTGATTACCGATGGAGAGATGACTATGCAGGTGATGAAAAAGACAGACCGTGGATTGAGTAATAAAAATTTATTAAATACTTTTGTTGAGCTTATCAGAAGGGCATCAAGTGATTTGCCTGTTGATGTTGTCACGGCAATAAAGGAAGGGCTTTTAACTGAAAAGAGAAATTCTATTGCATATAAGACCCTCCAGATGATTCTTAAAAATATAAAGCTCGCAAAAGAGAAATCCCTCCCCATGTGTCAGGATACAGGGACACCTGTATTTTATGTAACTCTACCAAATCCCCCTCTGTCCCCCTTTGTTAAAGGGGGATGTAGTGGGATTAGGGGGATTATAAATCAGGCAATAAAGGAATCTGTCCATAAATTATATTTAAGGCCAAATATAGTTGATACACTTACAGGAAAGAATCTTGGTGACAGAACAGGTCCGGGCTATCCTGTAATAAATTTTGAAGAGTGGGAAAAGGATTATATAAAGGTGATACTTATGTTGAAGGGTGGCGGGTGTGAGAATGTGGGGACACAGTATGCCCTTCCAGACAGCAGAGTCAATGCGGGGAGGGATTTGGAAGGAGTCAGAAGGTGTATTCTTGATGCAGTTCATAAGGCACAGGGGAGGGGATGTTCGCCGGGAATTTTAGGTGTATGTATCGGCGGTGACAGAGTTTCATCATACGAGGAGTCAAAGAGGCAGTTACTGAGAAGTCTTGATGACAGAAATGAGAATCCTGTTCTTGGTAAGTTGGAGCAGTCTATCATGAAGGATTCAAATAGATTAGGTATAGGTCCTATGGGGTTCGGCGGGAAGACAACTCTTTTGGGTGTAAAGATTGGTTCTTTATGCAGGATACCTCCATCATATTTTGTATCTGTGACATATATGTGCTGGGCATACAGAAGGCGGGGATTTGAATATGAAAATGAGAAGGTGAGAAGATGGTTATACTAAATTCTCCAATATCAAAAAAGGAGGTTGTGAAATTAAGGGCAGGAGATACTGTTCATCTCAATGGTATTATAGTTACTGCGAGGGATGTTGCTCATAAATATCTTATTGAGAAAAAACCTAAGGAATATAAGAAGCTCCTTAAAAATGGTGTCCTCTATCACTGTGGGCCGGTTGTTGACAGGGTTGGCAAAAAATGGATTATTGCAGCGGCAGGTCCTACAACGAGTATGAGACAGGAGCCATATACTGCCGAGGTGATAAGAGAATATGGAGTATCCGGGATTATAGGGAAGGGCGGAATGGGTGATAGAACTCTTGAGGCTTTGAAAAAATATAAGGCTGTATATTTTCATGCTATCGGCGGACTTGCGCAGGTTCTGGCAGAATGTGTTGTAGATGTAAAAGATGTATTCATGCTGAAAGAATTCGGGTCCCCTGAGGCTATGTGGGTTCTGGATGTCAGGGATTTTCCAGTAACTATCACAATGGATTCCCATGGGAATAGTTTGCATAAGACAATGTATGAGAAATCAGGGGCTATACTTAACAGTTTAATTACAAAAGGAGGATTATGAAGGCAAAGGATATTATGACTAAAGATGTTTTAACTGTATCTCTGGATACGCCCGTTAAAAAAGTGGCGGAACTGCTGGCAGATTATGAGATAAGCGGTGCACCTGTACTTGATGAACATGAGAGAGTTATAGGAATAGTTACAGAAAGCGACCTCATTGAGCAGAAAAAGAATCTTCACCTGCCGACTGTGGTTACACTCTTTGAGGGTGTGCTATTATTGGAGAGACCTCAGAAGATAAAAAGGGAGATAGAGAAGATGCTTGGGGCTACTGTGAAGGATATATACAGTAAAAAGGTAATTACGGTTGCTGAAGACACCTCTCTGGAAGATATTGCCACAATAATGTCTGAAAAGAAGATTCACCTCCTGCCTGTGCTTAAAGGAAACGAACTGGTCGGTATTATCGGTAAGGCAGATGTGGTAAGGGCGTTGGCAAAATTATAAATCTAAATTTTTGGACGCTGATAAATGCAGATTTTCGGGATTTAAAAATTAAAAAATAGTTAATCTGTGTATATCTGCGTAAATCTGTGTCCTAATTTTTAAAGTGGAATTAATTTCATCAAGTCAAGAGGATACTAAAAAAATAGGAAGGGCTATTGGAAAATTGCTGACAGCAGGGGATGTTGTATGTCTCTACGGCGACCTTGGTTCCGGCAAGACCTGTCTTGCACAGGGGATAATAAAGGGGCTGGATGTGGCAGAGGATAAATATCTAAGAAGCCCCACTTTTACACTCATAAATCAATATAAGGGAAGGATGCCTGCCTGCCACTTAGACCTCTACCGGTTAGATAATATTAATGAGATTGAGGATATAGGTATTGAAGAGCATATACACGGAGACGAGGTTGTAATAATAGAATGGGCGGAAAGGATGGAAAGACTTCTGCCTGAAAAGAGGATTGATATACATATTTCCTCTATCAATATCAATACACGAAAAATTGTAATCTTATGTCCTGATAATAGATTTGAGCCTCTCTCCTTAAAGAATCTTGGCATTTAGACTCAAGGTCAATATATTTTCCCTTTACAACTATTATTTGCTGTGGCACAATATTTGCGTATAATGAAAAATTCTTTTGAGCACATGTGAAAAAGGTTATTAGTTTAAGATGGTTTTTAATTATTATAATACTATCAGTAGCCTCTCTTACAGTGTTTTATCTGGTTACAAACAGTTCCAGAAATGTAAGCTACACGCCTATAGAGATAGCGAAGAAAGGGATAGACCTCATTATGAGGAGGGTTCGGCTGGTTGAAAAGAAGGGCGGGCAGAAGGAATGGGAGTTGGTAGCGAAGAGGGCAGAGTTTAGCAAATCGGAAAATAAGATAAATATGGAGGATATAAAGGCAACCTTCTATCCTAAAGACAGGAAAGCGGTTACTATAATCTCAAAAAAAGGGATAGTAAACAATGAAAATAAGAATATAGAGTTGAGCGGTGATGTCTTTATAAAATCTGATGACGGGCTTAAACTGAATACAGAGAATCTTACATGGGTGGCATCAAAAAGGATATTGGAGACAGATGATTTTGTAGAGATAACAGGAAGGAGATTTAAGATTACAGGTAACGGATTTGTTTCAAATATAGATTCACATGATATAAAGATAAAAAGCAAGGTAGAGGCAGTGTATAATTAATGAAAACGAAGTCAGAAGCCAGAAGCCAGAAGCCAGAAGTCAGAAGGCAGATTTTCTGTTCTCTGTCCTCTGTTCTCTGTTCTCTGTTCTCTGTCTTCTGTCTTCTGTCTTCTGTATCTTATGCTGAGGAAGATGTCATTAAAGAGGAGAATGCCCCTATCAAGATTACATCCAGCAGGATGGAGACTCAGAACGGAAAAAATGTTGTATCCTTTCTGGAAAATGTGGTTGCAAAAAAGGGGGATATGACCATATATGCAAACAGGCTTGATGTATATAGTGATAAAGACAAAAAAAAATTAATAAAGATAATTGCATTGGGTGATGTTAAAATAGAAAAAGGGCTGAAGACAGCTACAGGGGCAACGGCTGAATATTATGAAGATGAACAAAAGCTCATTTTAAGAGGCAATCCAAAGTTAAAGGAAAAGGATAATTTGATTGAGGGGAGTGAAATTATTTATTATATAAAAGAAGAGAATGTGACTGTTCATGGTGATGAAAATAAGAAGGTGGAGGTAACCCTTTTCCCTGAAGAAAAGAAATAGGGATAAGCGGGATAAAAAAATTGCAGGTCTTAAAAGCGGTAGAACTGGTAAAGGCATTCAAGGGCAGGAAGGTTGTAAATAGTGTAAATGTTGAGATTAAAAAGGGCGAGGTTGTAGGGCTTTTGGGTCCGAATGGGGCAGGGAAGACTACTACATTCTATCTTGTTGTTGGGCTGACAAGGCCTGAAAGTGGGAGTGTATTCTTGGGTGAAGAAGAGATTACCTATCTTCCTATGTATCAGAGGGCGAGGCTGGGAATCGGCTATCTCCCCCAGGAGGCATCAGTATTCCGTAAGCTGACTGTAGAAGAGAATATACTGGCAATTCTTGAGACGACGAGGCTGACGAAGAGAGAAAGACAGGAAAAGTCAGATATGCTCATGGAAGAACTGAATATACTCCATGTAAAGGACACAAAGGCATATGCCCTTTCAGGCGGCGAGAGGAGGAGGGTTGAGATATGCAGGACACTTGCAACATCCCCCTCTTTTATACTGTTGGATGAGCCTTTTGCAGGGATAGACCCTATTGCAGTAGTGGATATTCAGAATATTATATTGCAGCTGAAAAAAAAGATGGGTATGGGGATATTGATAACTGACCATAATGTAAGAGAGACATTGGAGATTACAGACAGGGCATATATAATAAATGAAGGCGAGATTATTGACAGTGGCAGCCCTGCTGAAATAGCCAGGAGCGAAAAAGCAAGGAAATTTTATCTGGGAGAGAATTTTACCCTATGATGAGTTGGTGAGTTAAGGAGTTATAGAGTTAACTCCCTCACTCCTTAACTCTTGAACTCCTTAATTTTTTATGGCAAATGAAACTAAATTAACATTAAGACAGACGCATAAGCTGGTGATGACTCCGATGCTTCAACAGGCGATAAAACTTTTGCCTCTTGCAAGGCTTGATTTAATCACACAGATTAATCAGGAACTAACTGAGAATCCTCTGCTTGAAGAAGAGATTGTTCAGGTAAAAGAGGAGAGTGTTGAAAGCAATGGTTCTGCTGAATCTACTACCGATATAGAATACACAAAGGATAAAGGAGAAGAGAATAAAACGGATATTGACTGGGAGACATATTTTCAAGATAATTTTTATCCGCAGTTCCCTTCAGGGGGGTATACATCTGAAAGGCCGCCGATTGAAAATACTATTAGACAGAAGACCTCTTTGAGGGAGTATCTTGTGTGGCAGCTTAATCTTTCAGCGGAGGATGATAGGGACAGGTATATCGGCACAATAATTATTGGAAATATTGACGATGATGGATATATGAGAAGCAGCACCGAGGAGATTGCCCAAAGTGTGAATGTGACGGCAGATGATGTGGAAAAAGTGCTTGGGTTTATCCAGTCTTTTGACCCCTCTGGGGTGGGTGCAAGGGACATTAAAGAGTGTCTTAGCCTTCAGATAAAAAATAAGGGACCTACTAGTTCTTTGGCAGCACTCCTTATTGATAGATTTTTAGATGTATTGGAGGAGAAAAACTTTCAAAGGATATCCAAAGAGGTAAATGCGCCACTAAAAGATATTGTTGAGGCGGTGAAGATTATAAAGGAATTGAACCCAAATCCTGGCAATAAATACAGCCCTACAGAGATTCAGTATGTAACTCCGGATGTTGTTGTAGTAAAGGCAGCAGATGATTATCAGGTAATGCTTAATGATGAGGGGATACCAAGACTCAAGGTAAGCCCCTATTATCAGGAGATATTAAAAAATAAAAATAAGAATGAAGCAAAAGAATATGTTGAGGAAAAATTCAGGTCAGCGGTATGGTTTATAAAGAGCATTGAACAGAGGAGACAAACTATTTATAAGGTGGCAAAGAGCATTGTCAGGTTTCAGAGGGAGTTTCTTGATAAGGGGCTTACCCATCTCAAGCCCCTTGTTTTAAGGGATGTTGCTGAGGATATAGGCATGCATGAGTCAACAGTAAGCAGGGTTACTACAAATAAATATATATATACACCGCAGGGGATGTTTGAGTTAAAATTTTTCTTTCATAGTGGAATAAATTTATCGAATGGCGATATAATGTCCTCTGTAAGGGTGAAAGATATGATAAAGGAAGCTGTGGGAGGGGAATTGGCAGTAAAGCCCTTCACAGACCAGCAGCTTGTGGAAGTTCTGAAAAATAAGGGGATAAATATAGCAAGAAGAACTGTAACAAAATATAGAAAAGAGTTAAAAATTTCTTCTACAAGCAAGAGGAAGAGGAGATTTGAATATTAAAGCATAATAAAGTTAAAAGTGATAAAGTTTATAAAGTTATAAAGTTGTTGAACTTGATAAACTTGATACTTTATTTTAGGGAGGGGAAAAATGCAGGTTAGTGTAACAGGCAGGAATATTGAGATGACAGATGCATTAAAGAAGTATGCGGAGGAAAAGGTTCAGAAGGTGAAGAAGTTTCTTAATACTACCATTGATGCCCATGTAATACTCGCTGTGGAAAAGTTTCGCCAGAAGGCAGAGGTAACAATCAATGCCAACGGTGTAAAGATTCACGGGGAAGAAGTAACGGAGGATATGTATTCCTCTATAGATAAGGTTATGGACAAAATAGACAGGCAGGTGAGGAAACACAAAGAAAGGATATGGGCATTAAAAAATAAGCAGCATGAAAAAGATGTAAATATAAAGATGGATATAATCGCAAAGGAGAGTATAGAAGAGGTGGGCGATACGCCGCATCATATTATAAAGACAAAGAGTTTTGCCTATAAACCCATGTCTGTTGATGAGGCAGCTATGCAGATGGACCTCCTTGGATATGAATTTCTTGTGTTCAGGAATTCAAATAATGGAAGGATAAATGTCCTGTATAAGAGAAAAGATGACAATTACGGACTGATTGAACCCGAATAATGAAGATAACAGAAATTTTAGATGCAGATTCTATCATCGCTGACCTGAAGGCAGAGGGAAAAAGGGATGTAATCTCTGAACTGGCAGAACCGCTGGTTAAAAGCGGAAAGGTGAGGGATAAAAATAAACTGCTTGATGCCCTTATGGAGAGGGAGAGACTCGGCAGCACAGGTATAGGTGAAAATGTAGCAATTCCTCATGCCAAATCAAATGAGATAGAGACAATTGTGGCGACATTCGGGCGGTCAAACAGTGGCATCAATTTTGACTCCCTTGATCAGAAACCTGTTTACTTTATATTTTTGCTTATAGCACCTGAGAAGTCGGCAGGTATACATTTAAAGACATTGGCACGAATTTCCAAGCTTCTGAAAAATCCTTTATTCCGTCAGGATTTGATGAAGGCAAAGAATGAAAAGGAGATTTACGAGGCTATTTCAAGAGAAGATTCAAAATTGATATAAAAAAAGTGATTAAGGGGTCGAGAGGTCAAGCGAAACAAACCCTCGAATCCTTGAACCCTTGAACCCTTTTTAAAATGATAGGCACAGTTATAGTAACTCATGGAAATCTGGCTGCTGAACTTTTAAAGACAGCAGAGGCGATAGCAGGAGATAAAATTGACATTGTGTCTGTTTCCATAGACAACAATGAAAGTCCGGAGGCTGTCAGGCAGATGGTAAAGGCTGCTATAAAATCAGCCGATAAGGGAGATGGTGTGCTTATCTTAACAGATATGTTTGGAGGGACACCCTCTAATATCTGCATATCGTTTTTGGATGAGTTTATGGCGGAAGTGGTATCCGGCGTTAATCTTCCGATGATACTTAAAGTCCCTTTTATTAAGGAGAAGAGGAGTCTGATAGATGCAGCAAATTTTATAAAGGAATACGGGCAGAAAAATATATCTGTGGCTACGGATTTACTGCATAAAAATCAGATTATCAAAAATTAAATTAATGGAGACTATTGCAGTTATTATTAAAGATGAGCTCGGGTTGCATGCGAAACCGGCGTTTCGTCTGGCACAGCTTGCAAATAGTTTTAAATCAGAGCTTTTAATAGAAAATAATGAGAGAAAGGTGAACGGTAAGAGTGTTTTAGAGATACTGACTTTATCAGCCAATAAAGGGAGTGAGATTAAATTGGTAATTACAGGCGAAGATGAAAAGAATGCAGCAGACGGATTGAAGAAGCTTCTAAATGACAGCCTTGGTGAAGGTAATGGAAAATAATAAAAACAAGACGACTGCTCAAGATTATAAAGGTATAGCGGCATCACCTGGTATAGCAATAGGAAGGGTGTATATTCTTGACAGGGCAAAACCGTGCATATTGAGGCATGCCATTGCGGATTCTCATATTGAGAATGAGATACAGAGGTTTAATCAGGCTTTGGAAAAATCAAAGACACAGTTAATGGAGATAAGGGAAAAGGCAAAAAAGGACATTGGCTCAAATCATCTCTATATGCTTGATGCCCATATAATGATGCTGAAAGATGACACCCTTGTGGAAAATACCATAAACTTCATAGGAGGGCAGAAGGTTAACGCAGAGTGGGCATTGAAAGAATCACTGGAAGGTTTTTTGAAAAAGTTTGAGAATATAAGTGATGAATACATCAGTGGAAGGAAAAAGGACATTGAGCAGGTTGTATACAGGATATTGAGGAATATGATAGGGCATCATCTGGAGAGCCTTGCAGATTTGGAGGAGCCTGTAATAATTGTAGCGCATGATCTGACACCGTCTGATACTATCCAGATGAAGAGGGAGAAGGTGCTCGGTTTTGCTACTGATGCCGGGGGGAAGACATCTCATACAGGCATTATGGCATCTGCATTTGAAATTCCTGCCGTGGTTGGGCTTAAGAATATAACTGAGAAGGCAAAGAACGGTGATTCAATTATTGTGGATGGGATTGACGGCTCGGTTATCCTTGCCCCGGACGCCGATACATTTCATTTGTTCTTAAAAAAACAGCAGAGGTTCAGGTATTATGAAAAGGAGCTATTAAAATCAAAGGACCTGCCAGCAATAACAAAGGATGGCCAGAGGGTTAAGCTCATGTCAAACATTGAGTATTCTGACGAGGTTGATCTTGCAATAAGATACGGGGCAGAGGGGGTAGGGCTTTACAGGACAGAATATCTCTATATAAATAAGGATGGACTTCCGACAGAGGAGGAGCATTTCCTTGATTATAAGAAAGTTGCAATGCGGGTAAAAAACAGTTACTCAATCATACGAACATTAGACCTCGGCGGAGATAAGTTTATCTCTGAATCAAAGACTGATAAGGAGAATAACCCTGCCCTCGGTTTAAGGGGCATAAGGCTATGTCTCAATAGAATAGATATTTTTAAAACACAGCTCAGGGGCATTTTGAGGGCAAGCCATTATGGGAGGCTGAAACTCATGTATCCTATGATTTCAAGTGTTGATGAATTGAGGGATGCAAACCAGATACTGGAAGATGTAAAAGGCGAGCTTAAATCAAAAGGAATCCCGTTTGATTCAGAGATTGAAGTTGGGGCTATGATAGAAACACCATCGGCATCTGTTATTACAGACCTTCTCTCCGAAGAGGTTGATTTCTTTAGTATAGGGACAAATGACTTGATTCAGTATACTTTGGCAATGGACAGAATAAATGAGCATGTTGCATATCTGTATCAGCCGCTCCACCCTGCAGTCTTGAGGATGCTTAAAAATATCATATCATCCGCAGAAAAGACAGGAATTCCTGTAAGTATTTGTGGTATGATGGGCGGTGATAATATACATACACTGATCCTTTTGGGGATGGGGAGGATAGAGTCTATAAGCATGGATCCCCACTCTATCCCGAAGGTTAAGAAATTTATACGGCAGATAAAGTATGAAGATGCGGTGAGGGTGGCACATGAGATATTAAAATTAAAATCAACGGATGATGTAAAGAAATATTTAAGCGAAGAGATACCACGGATATATCCAGAGGATATGGAAGAGTATAACTTTTCTAATAAATCAATGTTAAGTAGAAAGGAGGATGCCTCAGAATTACAAATTGCAGGTTGAAAATTTAAAAAATAAAAAATATAATTCAAACTTTAAAATTCAATTTAGGTTAAGGAGGATTAGTTAATGGGCAGGACAAATTATTTTTTTACTTCTGAATCGGTGACCGAAGGTCATCCTGATAAAATCGCAGACCAGATTTCTGATTCAGTTCTTGACGCAATCTATACAGAAGACCCTCACGGGAGGGTGGCATGTGAGACACTGGTAACCACAGGGCTGATATTTGTTGCAGGCGAGATTACCACAAAGGCTTATGTGGATATTCCAAAGATAGCAAGGGATGTCATAAAGGATATCGGCTATACAAGGGCAAAATACGGATTTGATTATGAGACATGCTCGGTAATCACATCTATAAAGGAGCAGTCCCCTGATATTGCTATGGGGGTTGACAGGGGCAAGGAAGAGGAACAGGGGGCAGGCGACCAGGGGCTGATGTTTGGATATGCAACAAATGAGACTCCGGAATTGATGCCCATGCCGATATCGCTGGCACATAAGCTTACAATGAAGCTTTCAGAGGTTAGAAAGAAGGATGTTGTCCCATATTTGAGGCCTGACGGAAAGTCTCAGGTTACAGTAGAATATGCTGATGGAAAGCCTGTGAGAGTAGATACAGTGGTTATATCTACCCAGCATAGCCCTGATGTAACCCTGAAAGAGATTAAGGAGGATATGATAGAGAAGGTTATAAAGCCTGTTATTCCGCATAAACTCTTAAATGAAGAAAAGATTAAATATCACATAAATCCTACAGGGAGATTTGTTGTTGGGGGTCCAATGGGGGACTGTGGGCTCACAGGTAGAAAGATTATAGTTGATACATACGGAGGGGTAGGGAGTCATGGAGGAGGTGCATTTTCAGGAAAAGACCCTTCAAAGGTGGACAGGTCGGCATCTTATATGGCAAGATATGTAGCAAAGAACTTGGTAGCATCAGGGATAGCAGATAAGTGCGAAGTTCAGATAGCCTATGCCATTGGTGTTGCTGAGCCTGTATCAATTATGATTGATACATTTAAGACAGAAAAAATTCCGCTAAAGAAGATAAATGAGCTTGTGAGGGAATTTTTTGACATGAGGCCTGCAAAGATTATAAAGCATCTGAATTTGAGAAGGCCAATATACAGGAAGACTGCCGCCTATGGCCATTTCGGGAGAGAACTGCCCGAGTTCACATGGGAAAAAACTGACAAGGCTGATGCAATAAGAAAGGCAGCAGGACTATGAATTTATGATTTACGATTTCTGATTTAAGATTTAAAAAATCAAAAATCCTAAATCTAAAATCTAAAATTAATTAGGGGGATTAATGAAACCGAATTTAAAGGTAGTTGAGAAAGAAATGAATTATGATGTGAAGGATATTACACTTGCTGATAAGGGAAAGAAGAGGATTGAATGGGCAAATAATGACATGCCGGTTCTCAAATTGGTCAGAGATAGATTTGAAAAAGAGAAGCCTTTCGCAGGGCTTAAGATGTCAGCATGCCTCCATGTTACAGCGGAGACTGCAAATCTTGTCAGGACACTTAAGGCTGGCGGGGCTGATATGCTTTTATGTGCATCAAATCCCCTGTCAACACAGGATGATGTTGCGGCGGCACTTGTGAAACATTATCAGATTCCTGTATATGCAATAAAGGGTGAAGATAATGAGACATATTACAGCCATATAGAGGCAGCAATTAAGCATAATCCTGTAATAACTATGGATGACGGTGCTGACTTGGTATCTGCCATTCACTCCAAATATCCTCAAATGAACAAACAAATAATTGCCAGCATGGAGGAGACAACTACAGGCGTAATAAGGCTCAGGGCTATGGAGAGGGATGGGGCATTAAAATTCCCTGTAATTGCAGTGAATGATGCAGAGACAAAACATTTTTTTGACAACAGATACGGGACAGGACAGTCAACAATTGATGGTATAGTAAGGGCGACGGATATACTCCTCGCAGGAAAGAGTGTTGTGACTGCGGGTTACGGATGGTGCGGCAAGGGATTTGCCATGAGGGCAAAGGGGATGGGTGCAAATGTTATAGTTACAGAGATAAACCCTGTCAAGGCTATTGAGGCTGCAATGGACGGATTCAGGGTTATGCCGATGATGCAGGCTGCAAAAGAGGGGGACCTCTTCTGCACCCTTACAGGAGACATGCATGTAATAAGGAAAGAGCATATAGAGGTTATGAAAGATGGTGCCATGCTCTCCAATTCAGGCCACTTTGATATAGAGATTGATATAAAGGGATTAAAAGAGTTATCAGTGAAGGTTAATAAAAATGTGAGGGATTTTGTTGATGAATATATATTGAAAGACGGCAGGAGGATATACTTATTGGGAGAGGGGAGGCTTATAAATCTTGCTGCTGCTGAGGGACATCCTGCCTCAGTTATGGATATGAGTTTTGCGGTTCAGGCACTTGCATCCGAATATGCTGTAAAACAGAAGGGTAATTTAAAAGCCAAAGTTTACAATGTCCCAAGAGAAACTGATGAATGGGTTGCATCACTTAAGCTTAAATCCATGGGTATAAAGATTGATGAGTTAACAGATGAGCAAAAGAAGTATCTGGAGTCATGGGAGATGGGAACATAAAACCAGTGGTCAGTGTCAGTGTTTAGTGTCAGCAAAAAAATCTTTTACTGACACTGACACCGATCACTGACACTAAAGAGGGAGGGTTTATGCCAGAGGAAAAGGATGATGAGTTGGAGGATTTTGAAAAGGAATTACTCAATAAGGCAGAGGCACCCGGGGGCTCAAAGAAGAAAGCTGTAATGTTTCTTGTAGTTGTAATTATATTGGGAGGTGTATTTGTTGGAATTAAATACCTCTCTTTATTAAAGAAACCTGCTGAAAAAGTAGAGATTGTTCAGCCGTCTGCTCTTATAAAGGAGGTATTACCGCCGATAGAAGAGGCTCCATCACCGCCGCTTCCTGAAGTAAAAGAGGCTCCTATTGTTGAAGCCCCTCCTCCTTCAGAAAAGAAATATACTGTTCAGGTTGGAACTTATATATACAAAAGTAGTATGGATGCTGTATCAAAGGATATAAGAGAAAAGGGTTTTTCCCCTTCCGAGAAAATGGGGGTATCACTAATTCCTACATATCAGGTTGATGTGGGCGAATTTCAGAATGCAGAAGAAGTAAGGAATATAGTCAAAAAGCTTGTAACCAATGATATAGAGGTGAAGTTCAAGATTATCTCACCCGGGTTGTATACACTCTCAGCCGGTGTATTTCATGATAAGCAAAGGGCTGAAGAGTTCAAGAATGCATTAGTTGAAAAAGGCTATCCTGCAAAGGCGGTTGAAGAGAAGAAAAAGAGGAAGGTATATATACTTAGGATGGGCGATTTTGATGATTACAAGGGAGCAAAAGATACCAGTAGTACACTTGCAGATAAGGGTATAAATTCTATTGTAGTTAAAATACCAGAACAAAAAACTAATTAGCCACAGGACTCTCACTGACTTTATAAGACAGGTATATGAAGGTAGAGGCAAAGCAAAAATCTTTACCTTTACCTATGCCTTTACCTCATCTTTTAAGTCTGTGTCTGTCAGTGGCTAAAATTGTTTTAAAAGAAATTTTGTAGTATTATTAATAGTAATACGCCGAAGTGGTGGAACTGGCAGACACGCATGTTTGAGGGGCATGTGGGGTAACCCATGGGGGTTCGAGTCCCCCCTTCGGCACCAGAATCCTTCCTTAAAATTCTTTATTTCTTTTAGATGCAAAAACAAGAAATCCTCCTGTGTATGCTGCTGCTGATAAGAAAAGTGCAATCTTAAATCCAAAAGTCAGGGCTATTAGTATCACAAGGACAGAACTTACCACAGAGGAGCATCCGTTAATACACCAAGCCCACGGTATTATTCTGGCATTATATCTCTCTAAGAGTTTTATGCCTGTCGGAAATGGTATTCCCATAAAAAATCCAAGGGGAAAGAGAAGGATAAATGAGAGAGTCTGCCGACAGATAATAGATTCAAATAATATTCTATTAAATAGATAGGGGAGAAAAATAGAGTATATGATAATCAAGCCGCATAAGATTATGAGGGAAAATTTGAATTTATGGATTATAATTTCATATTCCTTATACCTGAAATACTTGCCTGATAGATAACTCCCCGTGCCTGAGGAAATTAAGATAGTAAACAGGACAGTTGTTATTGAATAAACCGGATGACCTAAAAATAGTATAAACTTTTGTATCATACTTATTTCGGCAAACATAAAGCCTATTCCTATTAGAAGAAAATAGAGGAGGAAAGAAATATCCCTCATCTTAAATATTTCTAAGTTTATTTTTCTTAGAAATAATAAAGGAAGAATTATAAAAACAATGCTTACAACCAATGCCTGAATAAAAACAACAGGAATAAGATACCCTCCCTCAAGAAATGGCTGCCACTTTCTTCCAAATGTATTATATGTCTCAGCTATTGTGTTCCACTTAAAAAAGTGGTGGAAGAAGGGTCTGTCATCAGTAGAAGGTGTTACATCAAATATATAATTTTTGGAAAAATTATCCCTTTCATCAGAATTAGTTATTTTTGATAGCAAATTAAAATATAAAGGCTCCTGAAATCTATTGTAAATATTCGTCTCTTCCTTCTTTATGCCGGGATAATATTCAATATCAAAATGTCTCTCTTTACAAAAATCCTTAATCTTATTAATATCATCACTGTTTATTTCACCTTTTTTAATTATAATTGTGATTGTCCCCCATGTCCTTATGACAGATATATGTTTCTCGGGTGAACCAACCCCCATATCTTCCATTGCATTTATTGCCATTCCCACAATCCTCAGCTCGTGCCTCGGCGGTGGGAGGAGATATAGGGTAATTGCGAGGACGCCGTTTTCATTCAGGTGTTCAATATAGTCCTTGAATGCCTCAACTGTAAATCTGTAGTCCTCTGTCAAACCGTGAATCCCGGTAGATGCTGATGCAAGTGCATCAGAGGGTGAAATCTGAATGGTGTCATATCTCTTTTTTGACTGTCGTATAAATGTCCGCCCGTTTCCAAATTTAATATTGACTCTCCTTTTATCGTATATCCATCCAGAGAACTCCCCATAATCATGCTTTACAATATCTGTGAGGAGTGGATAGGATTCTGTAGATTCAATATATCTTGCCCCGTAGTAAATTGCAGAGAGTATATCCAGCCCCCCTTTTGGGTCAAATATGAGGATGTTATCGGGCTTAGTCAGATAATACGGTATAGAAGAGGGGAGGTAGTTTGTGAAATCTATTTCATCTTTATTGCCACTGAATCTCGTAATTGCGTTTAGGTCTCCACCATCTACAGTAAGCCCAATCTGTTCAGGCAGCTCCCCTTGAAATTTGAGGCTGAGACCCGGGGCAAATCTCACAGCCCCGCTCTTTATTACATCTACCCTTGATATGGAGTCCCATTTTGTTTTTATAGTTTTTGCATCAGGATAGCGGAGTGCAGAGGAGAGTCCTTTATATGGTGATATGGCAATCTCCATAAATGTTGGGGAGAAAATTATA
>Ga0209211_10001744_pt1 | contig 39855 bp, 43 predicted proteins | sample RifGroA2_FD_183992 | JGI IMG/M metagenome (GOLD analysis project Ga0209211, IMG submission 183992) | Groundwater microbial communities from Rifle, Colorado, USA - Groundwater A2 (SPAdes) (version 2) | ecosystem: Environmental > Aquatic > Deep subsurface > Groundwater | place: Rifle, Colorado...
TTGGTCCTATTGAGGGCATGATACATGTTTCCCAGACAATGGACGATTTTGTAAGCTTTGCAAAAGACAAGACATTATCTGGCAAGGAAACCAAGCATGTTTTAAAGATAGGCGACAAATGCAAAGCTAGGGTTATTGCAGTAAGCTTCAAAGACATCACAAATCCAAAGCTTGGACTTACCATGAGGCAATCTGGATTAGGCAAGGCTGAATGGTCGGCTGTAAGTAACTTACCTGAAGCTTCAGCAGAAGAGGCAGAAGAATCAAAGGACAAGAAAAAGAAATAATTATCACTATCCTAACAATAAGAAATATCAAAAATAATATAAATGGAGGGAGCTCGCAAGAAATTAACAAAAGTGTTGCGGTGTTGAGCGAAGCGAAACACCTCGATGGTTTGATCAAACTTTAGCGAAGCTAAAGTTTGTTGCGAAGCAAAAGGTTATTATGAAGAAAAAAGTATGCAAACGATGCAGGATTTTTGTTGATGGGCCTGAATGTCCAGCATGCAAAACCGCAGCATTTTCAACAAACTGGCAGGGAAGAATAACTATCTTAGATGTTAACAAGTCAGAGATTGCAAAGAAGATAGGCATAGAAGTTAAGGGCGAATATGCGATCAAGGCAAGATAAGTAAATAAAAATAAAAAAAGTAAATCAGTTAAAAAAATAATTGCTACTCATAAAATAACAAATAATATAATAACAGCTAATTAAACGGGAGATCAAAATGGAACTATCAATAACAGAAAAGAAAGACAACGGATTATTGTCAAGGACAGAAGTTTGCGGAACATTGACATTTCAGAATGCGACTCCATCTAATACGGATGTTGCTAAGAATCTTGCAACAAAGTTTGCTGCAGATGAGAAGCTTGTCGTAATAAAGAAAATCAAGACAAAATTCGGTGCAAAGTCAGCAGATTTGTGCGCATATGTCTACAAGGATACATCTGCTTTGAAGAGAATCGAGCCAAAGGTAGGAAAGAAGGCAGCTGAAAAGGCAGCTAAGAAAGCAGGGCAGCAACCTGTAGCAACTACTGTATAAACTAAGTAATTTTACAATAATACTAAAAATAATACTAATAAACATTAATCAAACAAACACCATTAAAATTAAACTGACTCAAAATGGCAGACAAGAAAGCAGGCGGCGGAAAGATAGAAAAAAAGAAGACTTCCACTAAATGGACAGCCTATGAAGTTTCTGGCAATAACCTAAAGCGAAAAAACAAATCCTGTCCAAAATGCGGTCCTGGCTGCTTCATGGCAGAGCATAAAGACAGGAGCACTTGTGGTAAATGTGCTTACACCGAATTCAAGAATAAGAAATAATTATTATCTTTTATCTTATTTGTTCTTAATCTATTTTTTTATAGAAAGAGCAACAAGAAAATAATTCTTTTAAATTATCTATCTATCCAAACTCTGCATAACAAGAAAATCTTCATTTGTCAGCTTCTTGCCTGTCCTTAATTTCTCATTTATGATCTCTTCTTTCTGCCTTAATTGCTGTTCAATGCTTAGCTTCTTTTCTTTTTGCTGCTCAGACCTAAATTCCTGGACCTTAGAATTGATCTCATCATATTTTGCCTGCTTTTCCTTGAACGACTTATTTAGCTCATTGAACTGTTTTTTGTATTCTATGAACTTGTTGAATGTCTCTTGTTCCTGTTTTTTCAGCTCGTCTATCTGTGTGCTTGTACTAACAACAGCCAAATGCTTTTCTTGACTTTCTCTGGCTTTATGCTGGATATCGCTATGCACGCTGTCTGACTGGTCTCTTAATCCATTTAATTCCTTGGATAGGACATTGATTTTTCCTGAGATCTCTTTGATTCCTTTGAATTCTGCAGCTTTTTTCTTGAGGTCTTTAATCTCTTTCATCAGCTTTTTTTCCTTGTCAAAGCTCATTACAGTTGTTTCCTGTTTTGTTTCCAGGAATTTGATCTCTCTCTCAATATCTGTATAATCGCCTTTCACATTTATTTTTGCTAATGCCTTATCTCTTTGATTTTTAAGTTCCTTAAGCTCATCAAGTTTTTCCCTGATATGCGTGTTGAATTCGCCACGTTGCACTTTCTCATGCTTTACGACAGAAGTATATTTGTCTCTCTCATTCTTGGATGTCTTTACATTCCCTATCAGCTGTGAGATTTTCTTGTTTAGCTCTTCCTTTTTCCTGAAATTAGTTTCCTTTTCATTTCTTACAGAGCTCAATTTACCTCTTAATTCAGAAAGCTCTTTCCTTAGAACATCTAACTCAGCGAACAATGCCTTTTTCTCTTCTGGACTTACCATAATTCTCCCATTTAATGTTAATTCAATATTTATATTTCAAATCTCTCTAATTATATTGAGAATTCCTTATAAACATTTATGCTCTATAAAAAGGTTGCGCAAAAATGAATGTGTATAACAGCTGCCGCCAATTTAGTTGGCACAAATCTATAATAACCAGACTAAGTTGCGACGGGCAATGCAAACAATTGACTAAATTAGTAACATATAAAATAATTTACCTACAGACACAACAAATATACTACAAGTAGAGGAGGAGCAACTCTTAAAATAATCAATTCCGGTGCCAACTGCGGCAGCTGCTTCGTAAATATTTACTATGGACATTCATCTCATTACCTCATAAGTTAATCATCTTATCTTTCCTATCTATTCTATAGATACTATATAGTATACATTTATAAATTGCTGTATAACTTTAACAGTCATTAATCATAAAAGCGCAAAACTTAAAAATACAATAAAAAAACTAGGCTACAGCAGATAAAAGTGAGGTTTGTGAGGGGTTGTTATGGCAAGTAATGTGATTCAGGATATTAAGAATGCTGAAAAAAAGGCAAAAGACATCATAGAGCAGGCAAATAAGAAGGCTCAGGACATGGTTGCAAAGGCAAGGCAGGATTCTCAGAAGCTTTTGAAGCAAAAGGAAACAGATCTTCTTGCAAAAAAGCATGCCGATCTTCAGAAAAAAGAGCAGGAGCTTGAAAAAAAGGCACATGAATTGCTGGAAAAAGCTCGTGCAGATGCAGAAAGGCTTGCATATAAGGCAGAATCTAACTTAAACAAGGCATCTGAACTTGTATTAGAGAAGTTTGAAGAGTATATTGAGTGATAATCAAACACAATTTATTTTAACATCTAATTTATAGAAATAATTTATGTCGATATTTGTGATTTTCGTGACTAAAATGTTTACGCCAAAAAAGATGGAGAAATTGCTGATATTAGGAGAGAAATCTCTGTTGTCAACTACAATAAACACTTTACACAAGCAAAAAGTTCTGCATATAATCGAACACAAGAAGAACCAAGATGTTGATATTGGCCAACCATTAGAAAATGCGTCAAAGACATCTGAACTTTTATTGAAAATAAGGTCATTGTTCTCTTACTTAAATATAAATTCACTTCTTATCCAGGAACAGCTGCAGCTAAACGAACACAAGAATACCAATAAAAAGAACAAGCAAAAACAACAGATTAAGCAGCAAAAACCATCTTTAAAACAGCTAGAAAAAGACCTAACAACGATAACCTCATCCGTAAATGCATTGCTTGAATCCCAAAAGCAGCTTGATGCAAAAATAAGATCCAGCGATGAGCAGCTGAAACAATTAACAATCCTAAAAGCCCTAAAGCTTGAGTTTGACATCCTCTCAAACTATGATTCAATTGCTTATTTTATTGGCTTTGTCCAACCTCTTGATCTTCTAAACTCTTCTTTGCATTCACAAAAAATTAATCATGAATTAAGGCATTCAGAAGTTTCAGGCAAGCAAGCGATTGCATTATTTGTTGAGAAATCATCCATACAAAAAACCCAGGAGCTTCTTGCAAAAGTTCACTTTACTGCATTAGATCTCTCAAAATTCCAGACACCGCAAAACCAAGAAAAAACAATATCAAACATTAAAGTGCAGGCATTGATTGCATCTTCTCAGGTTGAAAAGCAGACAGCAGAAAATAAGCTTGCATCAAGCAAGATTTCATTTGAAAAATTAAAGCGCCAATGGCAAATTTATCTTGTAGAAAATGAGCTTTTTTTATCTGCAGAAATCTCAAAAGCAGAGGCTCCATTAAAATTTGGCGCAACAGATGACACTTTTTTGGCAACAGGCTATGTTCCAAGAGACAGGGTTGCTCAGTTGACAGAGCTTCTTCAGAAAAAGACAGATAACAAGTTGTTTATCCAGGAGCAGCACATCCATCATGATGAGCATATTCCTGTTCAGCTGCAGAACAAAAAAACAGTGCGACCATTCCAGTTTTTCCTTGACTTATACTCACTGCCAAACTATCATGAGGTAGACCCAAGTTTCTTCCTCTTCCTTGGATTCCCATTTTTGTTTGGATTCATGTTAGGAGACTTTGGTTATGGCTTAGTCACATTAAGCTTATTTTACTTCCTGAAATTAAGAATGCAGGGAAAGATTGCTCAGCAATTATTCAAGATTCTTATCATCGCATCTTTTTGGTCATTGGCATTCGGTTTGTTTTTTGGAGAATTTTTCGGCTATGAGGAGATTGCAGGATTCCATATTCCTCATGTCATCGGCAGAGAGCATGACAAGATGTTATTATTGGGCGCAGCAGTTGTAGTTGGCATAGTTCATGTCAATCTTGGATTGCTTATAGGATTTTACAACGAGCTTCAGCACCATGGATTATGGCATGCTTTTTGCGCAAAGATCTCATGGATATTATTACAGCTAGGATGCCTATTATTATATCTCTCATACGGCATGTATCTTATTCCGCCAATATTTGGTTTTGTCTTGCTTGGCATCTCAGTTATTTTATTATATATTGGCGAAGGCATCCGTGGCCTTGTTGAGCTTCCAAGCATTTTCGGCAACATACTGAGTTATGCAAGATTGATGGCTCTTGGCCTTGCATCAGTAGGTTTAGCAGTTGTTGTAAATGACATGGCTGCAGAGTTTTTCCATGAGCCTAGCATCTTAAATATCATCGTTGGAATTTTTATCTTAGTTATTGGTCACGTGATAAACATTGCGCTTGGCATACTTGGCCCATTTTTGCATTCATTGAGGTTGCAGTATGTTGAATTTTTTACCAAGTTTTACTCAGGCGGTGGAATTGCATACAAACCATTTGGAGCAGAGAAAGAGTGAGTAACTAATATTTCAGAAGGGAGTAAGAGGTGTTTAGATAACAAATTAATGATAGAAAAAGAGGATAAAAAAGAGGTTTCATATTGATCAGTGGAGTTGCGGTGTTGAGCAAAGCGAAACATCTCGATGGTTTGGTTAAGCTTTTGCGAAGCAAAAGGTTAGGATAAAAAAGAGGTTTCATTATCATACGTTATGTGTGAAAATAAATAAAAAGAGATTGAAAAAATAAAAAAATAATAAAAACAAACGGAGGGTTCGCAAAGTAACTGTAACATGTTGTAATATCGAGCGAAGCGAGATATTACGATGGTTTGGTTAAGCTTTTGCGAAGCAAAAGGTTATGGCATTAGAAAATGGATTGATTGCATTGGCAGCTGGTTTATCTATCAGCGTAACAGCTATAGCAGCAGCAATTGCAGAAAAAGCGATAGGAACAGCAGCAATAGGCGCGATGGCTGAGAAGGAAGAGTTGTTTGGTAAGGGATTGATATTGACAGTTATCCCAGAAACTCTGGTTATCTTTGGCCTAGTAGTTGCTATATTGATAATTGGTATGGCAGGAAATGCATAAGTAGATAGTTAGTAGATAGCATTTCTTTGCTATTTATTACTCTATTTATCTTAATGCTTTTTTAAAAATCAAGAAAACAAGTGATGAATATGGGACTAAACGAAGTAAAAAACTCTATATTGGAATCAGCTAACCAGAAAGCTAAAGCGATCATTGAGCAGGCAGGAAAAGAATCTGCAGCGATAGATCATGAGGCAAAACAACAGCTTAAAGACCTTGAGCAGAAGTATGCTCATGAATTAAGCGATGCAGCAAAAAATCTTGAAAAGATAAAGCTAGCAGCTGTCCACAGCGAAGCAAATCATATCGTGCTGAAGAAGAAAAAAGAGCTGATTGACAGGGCATTTGAAATGGCTTTAAAAGAAGCCCTTGCACAGTCGCAGAAAAACTCCTCTTCAAAGAAACTGCTTGAGAAAGCAAAGAAAGAGCTTGAAGTGAAGTATGTTTACTGCAGCAAGAATGACATTAAGAGCATCAATGGCTTTAACTGCACAGCTGCTGAGATAAGTGCAGGTATAATTGCAGAGAACGCAGACAAGAGCATACGCATTGATTACAGCTTTGAGACAGTATTTGATACTTTAAAAGGCAGAGTATTGCAGGATGTTGCTAAGAAGCTGTTTAAGTAATAGATAACTAATAAGATTATAATATAGAGTTAAAAAATTGCAGCCAGATAAGACTTAATTAAAATTCAGTTTTAATACTGAGGGCAGAGTAAAATGCAGGAAACTATCCAATTAGAACGTCCATCGTTAAAGAGCAATGAGATTGTAACTCAGAACAACAGTAAGATTCGCTTAGGTGAATATCCCTACACATATGTTCGTGTTGCAGTCATGCGTACTTTACTGATAAAGCCTCAAGAATATGATCGCTTGCTTAAGATGTCTGTTCCTGAAATAATCCGATTTTTAGAAGAGACAGAATACAAGAAAGAGATAGATAGCTTAGCATTGAACTATTCAGGCACAGAGCTCATTGACCAGGCATTGAACAGGAATATTGTTAAGACATTTCAGAAGCTCAGGCGCATCTCAGGAGATGCTCTGCAGGAATTGATAGACATCTATCTTGTCAGGAAAGACATCCACAATCTTAAGACAATCTTGCGTGGCAGATTCACAAGTTCTTCACAGAAAGAGATTGAATCATTGCTTGTTCCTGCAGGAATGCTGGATGCAGAAGTATTATCTTCAATTGTCAAGCTAGATTCCTCAGAAAACATACTGAAGAACAAATTAGTCTCTAAATTAATTTCATTTGATTATCTCAAGCCTCATCTGGAAGAGTTTTCTAAATCAAAGAACATAGCAAAGCTTGAAAGCGCACTGGATAAGTATTATTTCAGCTCGCTTATCTCTTTTGTCGCTCGTCTTTCAAGTCAAGGCATCCTATTCAAGGAATTCATCACAACAGAGATTGAGATATTAAACATCATGACCCTATTGCGCTTGAAAAGAGAAGGTGTTTCAAAAGCAGAACTTTCTAAATATCTCATCTCAAGCCAAGACCCACGCCAGCAAAGAAAGATTCAGGACTTATTAAATTCAGCTAGTGTAGATGCAGTCATTGAAAAATTAAAAAAATTAGGTTACTCGCAGACGATTAAAGCTGGAATAGACGACTACAAAAAGACTGGTTCATTGACAACAATAGAAATGGATTTTAAACGTTATCTCCTCAAAAAAACTTTGTTATTCGAGCACAAGAATCCGCTTTCAGTCGATACTATCTTATCATTTATGTTTGCAAAAGACATGGAAATTAGAAATTTGCAGATTTTGATAAAATGCAAGCAATTTAACATGCCTGAAAATTTCATAAGAGAGCAGTTAGTGGTCTGAACTTAGGTGATAAATTATTCATACCTGATAAATAATCGGTGATAAAAGATGCAACAATTAGCAGCAATCGGTACAAATGAATTCATACTCGGGTTTCAATTAGCTGGCATTAGGCATACTTTTGAAGTAGATGCATCATTGAACAAGAAAACAGACACTAGTGCAAAAGGCATCAAGCAGCTAGTGACTTCATCTGCTGACAACATAGGTATAGTGATTATCGACGAGAATCTCCTTGATTCAATGTCATTTTTTGACAGAAGCGATATCGAAAACAGCATCTCTCCTGTATTCATTCCATTATCAACAAGGGCAGCGCAGGAAAACTTGAGAAAGCTGATAAAGAAGTCCATAGGTGTAGATGTCTGGAAACAGGACGAGAAATAATAATAAATAATAAAAATAAATTATCGTATTCAAATTCATAAAAACAATAAATAAAATATAATAAATAAAAGAATAAGATTTGCAAGAACTTAACCAAAGAGTTGTAATGTCGAGCAAAGCGAGACATTACGATGGTTTGATTAAACTTTTGCAAAGCTAAAGTTTATAAAAAACAATCAAAAACAAAAATACAAATATTAAAACAACGGTGATACTATGAAAGACATAAACAAGGTAGGAAAATTATTTAGGATTGCAGGCCCAGTTGTAGTGGCAACAGGCATAGATGCAGAGATGTATGACTTAGTTAGGATCGGAAAAGAAAAGCTGATGGGCGAAGTCATCGAAATACAGAATGATAAGACTATTATCCAGGTTTATGAGGATACTTCAGGTATCAAGCCAGGCGAACCAGTTTATAATACAGGCAAATCATTGAGTGTAGAGCTTGGTCCAGGATTGTTGACAAGCATTTACGACGGGATCCAGCGTCCTCTTCCTACATTAAAAGACCAGATGGGAGATTTTATTTTAAGGGGTGTAGATGCACCGGGATTAGACCAAAAAAAGGTTTGGCAATTTAAAGCAACTGCTAAGAAAGGCGAAAAAATCAAAACTGGTGAATTTCTTGGTGAAGTAGAAGAGACACCTGGAAACATGCATAAGATTATGGTGCCGTTTGGTGTTTCTGGAACTTTGAAAGAGCTTAACTCAGGAAAATTTACTGTTAATGATGTTATTGGATTTGTTGAAGATTCAAACAAGCAGAAGCATGAGCTGAAATTAAAGCAATACTGGCCAGTCAGAGTTCCAAGGCCAAGCGCAAAAAAACTTTCTCCAAATATGCCATTGATCACAGGGCAGCGAGTATTTGACTCTTTGTTCACATTGGCAAAAGGCGGAGTAGCAGCTATCCCTGGTCCATTTGGCGCAGGAAAGACTGTTTCACAGCAACAGCTTGCAAAATGGTGCGACGCAGAGATAATTGTTTACATTGGCTGTGGAGAACGTGGCAATGAGATGACAGAAGTTCTTACAGAATTTCCTCATTTAACAGATCCAAAAACAGGCAAGCCTTTAATGAATCGTACTGTGCTGATCGCAAACACAAGTAACATGCCAGTTGCAGCAAGAGAAGCTTCAGTTTACACAGGCATTACAATTGCAGAATATTACAGAGATATGGGTTATGATGTTGCATTGATGGCAGATTCAACTTCAAGATGGGCAGAGGCAATGAGAGAGATTTCTTCCAGATTAGAGGAGATGCCAGGTGAAGAAGGTTATCCTGCATACTTGTCAACAAAGCTTGCTCAGTTTTACGAGAGAGCAGGAAGAGTTCAACCTCTTGGAACAAAAAAAGAAGGTTCTGTCACAGTTATCGGCGCAGTTTCTCCTCCAGGTGGAGATTTTTCAGAGCCAGTCACACAAAATACTTTGAGAGTTACAAAAACATTCTGGGCATTAGATGCAAAGCTTGCTCAAAGAAGACATTTCCCAAGCATAAACTGGCTTACAAGCTACAGCCTTTATCTTGACACATTAGAGCCTTGGTTTGCTGACAATGTTAATCCAGACTGGAGACAGCTTACAGGGGATTGTATGAAGATTCTGCAGCAGGAAGAAAAGCTTCTTGAGATTGTTCAGCTAGTTGGCTCAGATGCATTGCCGGAAAAAGAGCAACTCACTCTTGATGCAGCTCGTCTTATCCGTGAATTTTTACTGCAGCAGAACGCATACCATGAAATTGACACATTTAGCAGTTTGCAAAAGACAAGATTGATCATGAAGACAATTTTGCAGTATTACGCACAGGCACAATCTGCTTTGGAGCATGGTGTTCGTGTCCAAAAGATACTTGACATAAAATCAAAAGTAGAGATAGGCAATGCAAAGTTCAACAAAGACTTTGAAGGGATATTGAATGGTGCGCAGAAGAAGATTGAAGCAGAGATAAGAGCATTGAGCTAATTAAATCAAAATAAACTAAAACAATAATTAAAGCAAACGTAAACATGAAAAGAATATTAGAGAACGGAAAATATGTAGTCTACCTTGGCATAGTTGGCACATTCTTGGCATCTATTATGCTATTTGCGTTGACAACATTCAAATTATTGAAAGAAACATACGTTGCATTAGTTTACACCGGTGACTTGACGGCATTAGCTGCTTCAGTAATCTCAGCTTTGGATTCATACATCCTTGCAGTTATTGTCTATATATTTTCAATCTCTCTGTATGAATTATTTATCGGCAATCTAAAAGTTCCGCAATGGCTTGTTGTCCATAACTTAGACGACTTAAAAAAGAAATTATCAAGTGTTATTGCATTGATACTTGCAGTCTTGTTCCTGAAGCATGTGATAAAATGGGAAAATGGCCTTGAGACATTATATTTTGCAATCTCGATTGCATTGATGATAGGTGTATTGATCGCTTACATGATAGTCAAAGAAAACTTTGCATCAAAACATTAATAAAAAAAATAAAAATAAATATATTAATCATAAAAATAAATTAAAATATATAAAAAACAATTAAAAACAAAATAAAAATAAATTAATATAACGCGGTGATACCATGAAAGAATACAAAACAATAAAAGACGTCGCAGGCCCATTGATTTTCGTCGAGAAAACACATCCTGTAGGTTATGGTGAGCTAGTCAGCATTCGCTTATCAAATGGCCAGCTAAAAAACGGCCAGGTGCTTGACACTAGCGAAAACTTGGTAGTTGTCCAGGTGTTTGAAGGAACTTCATCTGTCGGCAAAGAAGCAATGGTAAAGTTTTTGGGAGATACAATCAAGCTTCCTGTTTCAGAAGATATGTTAGGAAGAATCTTGAATGGCGCAGGCAAGCCGATTGACAATGGTCCAGAAATTATCCCAGAAAAAAAGATAGATATAATTGGCGCAGCCATTAATCCTTATGCAAGATTACAGCCTGCAGATTTTATCCAGACAGGAGTTTCAACGATTGACTGCACTAACACGCTTGTTCGTGGACAAAAGCTTCCGATATTCTCTGGCTCAGGATTGCCGCACAACGAAATTGCACTGCAAATAGCTAGGCAGGCAAAAGTTCTTGGCAGCGAAGGAAAGTTTGTTGTTATTTTTGCAGCGATGGGTATCACAAACGAGGAAGCACAATACTTTATGGCAGATTTTGAAAGAACAGGTGCTTTGGAGAGAAGCATTGTCTTCTTAAATTTAGCAGACGACCCTGCAGTCGAGAGATTAATTACTCCAAGAATGGCTTTGACTGCAGCAGAGTATTTGGCATTTGAGAAAGATATGCATGTGCTTGTTATCTTGACTGATATGACAAACTACTGCGAATCTTTAAGGGAGATAGGTGCAGCCAGAGAAGAGATTCCAGGAAGGCGCGGCTATCCAGGTTACATGTATACAGATCTTGCTATGATCTATGAAAGAGCAGGAATGATCAAAGGCAAGAAAGGATCGATTACACAGCTTCCTATCTTGACAATGCCAGGCGATGATATTACTCATCCGATTGCAGACCTTACAGGATATATCACAGAAGGCCAGATTGTTCTATCGAGAGAACTGCACAGAAAAGGAATCTATCCTCCAATTGATGTACTGCCATCTTTATCAAGATTGATGAACCTTGGAATTGGTCCAAAGAAAACAAGAGAGGATCACAAGAACGTCTCTGACCAGTGTTATGCAAACTATGCAGAAGGCAGAGACTTGCGTGGCTTAGTTGCTATCGTAGGAGAGGAAGCTCTCTCTGAGCGTGACAGAAGATTATTAAAATTCGCAGATGCATTTGAAGCAAGATTTGTAAGGCAGAATAGATTGGAAGACCGTGGCATTGCAGATACTTTGGCTATTGGCTGGAGCTTATTTGGTACAATTCCAAAGCAAGAGCTGACAAGAATCTCACCTGAACTGAAAGAGAAATATTACAAGGCTGCCCAGGAGAAAGAGATAACTGTCCAGGTTAAGAGATAAAAGTTTTATTATTTATATATATTTATTATTGCAAAAAAACTAAAATAAGTGATTGACAATGGCCTCAACGCAAAACATCAAGCCAACAAGAAGCGAACTGATGGAACTGAAGAAGAAAATCAAGCTAGCTAAATCTGGCTATAATCTTCTGAAGAAGAAAAGAGATGGCTTGATACTTGAGTTCTTTGAGATACTTAAGAAAGTTAAAAATCTCAGGAACGAGATTGTGGCTGATTACATCATTGCACTCCAAAAGATGAACATGGCAAGAATCATTGAATCAGATTTGACATTAAAGTCTGCAGCAATGGCAATCTCTCAGCGTCCAGAAATAAATGTCGGCAAAAAGAACATCATGGGAGTTGTTGTTCCAAAAGTAGATGACATAAAACTGCAGAAAAAAGCTCTTGAACGTGGCTATGGCATCTTCACAAGTGTCTCAGTTGATGAAGCAGCTTTACAGTATGAGAAAGTTGTTGAGAAGATAGTAAAAGCAGCAGAAGTAGAGACTTCAATGAGAAAATTGTTGATAGAGATAGAAAAAACCAAGCGTCGAGTAAATGCTTTAGAGTTTGAAGTAATTCCAAGGATGGAAAAGATAAGGGCATTCATCACGTTAAGGTTAGAGGAAGTGGAAAGAGAGAACACTTTCAGGATGAAGCGCATCAAAGGCAAGGCTGAGGCAACTGAAGAAATGCCTGTTGAAGTTACAGCATAAAACTAAAATCTATTATCTCATCGATTATTTATTATAACTGATATATTGGCTCTAAAAAATGGAAAATTCTAAGAAAAAGCCTGACAAAAAACATAATTCCAAAATCTCTAAAAAAGACATCAGAAAAAAGATAGTCAAAAATTTCAAGAAATTATCCTGGCATTATTGGGCTGTATTTATCGGTGTTAAAGTCATCATCTTAATCCTTGCGATCATAACTTTCTACTTATTCTACAAAAGGTTTTTAAGATAAAACTTTATATACTTTAAGAAATATCTATTTATAATGTATGTTGTAATAGGAACTAACACTTATCTGGAAGAGATTAACAAATTTCCTAAAGATTATAAAACATTTGCTGACAAGATTCCTCTCCAACTAAAAGTTAATCCTTTGGTAGGAAGGTCTTTAGGATATCCGTTCTTGAGAGAAAAACGTATAAGGGAAAAAAGAGTTTATTATCTAATCTATAATGACCTTAACTTAGTATTATTGGTTGCGACCAGTGGCAAAAGAGATCAACAGGCAACAATAGATCACATTAAGCAGCAGCTTGATGAATACAGAAAAGTGGCAGAAAACATAACTAAATGACTAAGCAAGCCTCTTAAAACGGCCTTGTTTCAAGTCCTCTAAGCTGCTCGAAAATTGCCTGATTAAGTCAAAATCTAATTTCTCTAATTTCCTAAGCCTTTCATATTCTTCTTTTGATATAGTTACTGTTTCAGTTTCCATAATATTTTTAAATATATCTTGCTTCTATATAAAACTTACTGCTGAAAATACTAAAAAATGAGACGCAAACCAAATCAACTAAAATTTTTATTATTGTTCATGCTAATTCTGCTATTATTTATCATGTTAGTAGCATGCGACAGCACAAAAGCGCTTAATATCCAGGGAGATGGCACAAGCGTAGAGAAAGAGATGCAGCAGGAAGTTGCCAGCACACAGAGGGATTATGTTACACTTGCTCAAGATACTGATCAAAAAATCACTCCAGAAAAATCTCCGGATAATTGATGCCTTATGAAAAAAAAGATATATGATACAATCATAATCGGCAGTGGCATCTCCGGCTTAGGCTGCGCGCATACACTTAAAGACAATAATAAAGACTTTCTTATAATTACTGAGGATATTGGCGGCAGGATTTGCACTTCTAATGATGGTAAGGTTAATTATGGCGCTTATTTTGTTACTTATGATTATAAGAATCTGAAAAAGTTGGTAACTAAAGGAAGAAAAATACGATTCAAAGACATCACTTTCCATAATGGCAGGAAAAGATACCGTTTTTTAACAAACAGATAATAAAATATATCCCTCAATTGATGAAATTGATCTTTCATCTGCTAAGGTTCAGAAGAGCCTATGGGATATTCAAGAAAAATTGCGAGTACATGTCACAAAAGGAAGCTCTGGAGCAGGATCCATATCTAAAAAGCTTATACAAAAAGAAGACAATTAATTTTCTGAAAGAGCAGCATATAGAAGGAGTAGTAAATAAGTATATTCATGAAGTGCTGTATGCTATGTCATTTGTTTCTGATCAGAAACCATCAGCATTCTCTTTTTTGCAATGGGCTTATCAGCTGTTTTTATTGCCTGTACATGAGTTTAGTCTTGACAAAGAGAAGGTAATCTTGCCGTTTAGGAAAAATATCATTAAAGATACTGTATTAAAAATAAGTAAAGAAGGAGATAATTACATGGTTAAGACAAGAAACAAGAAATTTATTGCACGCAATATTGTAGTTGCCACCCCTCCATGGATATCTAAGAAGTTATTGCAATTACAAAAGATAGATAAGATAATTAATGCTTATATGTTCCATATAAAAGGCTCGATAAGAGAAGGCTGGGATGAGACAGACGACCAATTTTTCAATCCGCATTCAAGGACTTGTGTAATCTCTCATCAAGCAGATGGTTCTTATTTGGTCTACACAAAGAATAAAAATGTAAACTTAAATAACTATTTCAGTAGTTTTAAGATCGTTGCTCAGAAGCACTGGAAACCTGCATTTACCTACCCTGAAGACCTAATGCTAGATTGCATACAAGGCAAAAACTTATACATGATCGGCGACCATAATATTGGAGGTATGGAAGACTCATACATTACAGGCATCTACGCTGCTAACCGGATTATAGCAAATTCCAAAGAAAATAAAATCTAAATACCTCGTTAAAAACAAATTATAATAATCCTAAAAATTAAAGAACACGAATCTTCTACCTAACCTTTATCTCCTTCACATCAAAATACCTTTGCACAGCCTTCTCAAGATTCCTAAGTGATGTTGCATTTCTCCCAATTATGAGTCCGCGTGTCTTGACATCAATTGCTTCTAGATAAACAACATCACTCATCTTCTTGTTGACGCTATTTTCATCCTTGATTTCTTGCTTGATCTCTGCACTGTGAAGCCTTAACGGATATATGAGATTTTTGATAAATTCAAGCAAATCCTCATTATGCTCAACTATTTTAACATTACATTTCATGACATCCTGCAATTTCCTTATATTTGACCCTTGCCTGCCGATAGCCTTGCCTATCTCACCTTGCTGCACAACAAAATATTTAGCTCCATCAATCTCAAAATAATCTTTGACTCTTGCTCCTGTTACGTTCTCAAACAAAGTCATCAATTTTAAAGAATTAATATCCAATTTTATTCCCATCTATGCACCATCAATCATCATATTTTAAACCTATTTATCAAACCTGCTTACTCTTCTTTAGGAATGCTTAACACAGAAATAGAGAACTGTTTCTTGCATATTGTGCCTAGCTCTTCATTTGGCTCTTCCAGATTAACAACTTCAACATTTGCAATCTTGCTGTAATATTCAATATCATCCTTGGTTCTTTGCGGGCAGTTGTTTGCCAAAAATATCTTTTTTAACCTACCAAGCTTAAGGCTCTTTAGGGTCCTTTGAGTACCGATGACTATCTTGCCAACTTCAATTGCTTTCTTGATTTCAGTTACTTCCTTTCCGATTTCTACTTTCTTTGCCATAAACTTTAGCTTCGCAACAAACTTTAGCTTTGCTAAAGTTTGATCAAATCATCGTAATGTCTCGCTTTGCTCGACACCGCAACACTTACGATTAAACTTTTGCGAACCTCCTATTTTATCTATAATTAGACGATAACTCCTTAAATTAACCTATTATTTATAAATATTGTGATTGATAAAACCTAACTATACTATTGCCTTACTTTATCTTTGTAACTAATCCTGGCAATCCTGTTCCCACAGGCACTGGCTGGTTAAGCATTACATTCTCAACAACGCTTGTCAGGTAATCAACTTCTCCTACCAATGCAGCGTTTATTATATGCTTTATCGGAGTTTCAAAGCTTGCTCTTGCTAATACACTTGCTTTTTCATTGACTACACCGTATCTTGTAATTCCTTTCAGCTCTCCAGCTACGCACATTGTATCTGCTACAAGCATGACGTGCCTTGAATCTACATTTAATCCTTGGTTCTCTATAACTTTATTGACTTCATTTATTATTGTCTGTCTTGCAGCTTCTATCCCAAGCACTGAGCCGACTTCATCAATATTATTTGTTACGGTTCTTGTCTCGTCAACTTCTTCAAGCTCAAGGATGTCCTTAAAATTGCTACCTGCTGTTACGATGATAAATTCCTCTCCTCTTTTTACAGGAAGAACTTGCTTTATTCCCTTGATGCCTTTTACAAAAACAGTCTTGATGGCTTCTTTTGCTTTATATATCTCATTTATAGCTTCTTCTTTGCCTCTGTACTTTAGCATTATCACATTTCCTTTATGCTTAATCGCAAAGCCCTTCAGATTTTTAGTCAGACCTTTTATTACAGTATTATCTGTTATTGCAAGCTCTTTCATTTTTTCTTTGTCAAGTACAATCTCTATTACGCTCTCAACAATATTTACCTGGAATTCTTTTGTAACATCAACAAGCTTAGTCTCTTTGATTGCTAATGCGAGTTTTTTTATGTCTTCGCCTTTGTTGAATGGCTTATTAAGGTATATTTCCATCATTGGAGTTTTTGGATTTACTCTTCCATCTAATATCTCTATTATTCTAGGCAAACCTACAGTGACGTTCATCTCTGAAACGCCTGCAAAGTGAAATGTATTCAATGTCATCTGTGTGCCTGGCTCTCCTATGCTTTCTGCGCTGACTAATCCAACGCTTTCACCAGCTTCTACTTTAGCATTATTATACTGCTCATATACTGCTTCTATAATCTTTTTCTGCCTTGTCTGTGAGCTGATCTTCTCTAGCTTTTCCTCTAGTTCAGCCAATATCTTTTTAGGCAATTTTTCCTTGTATGGTTTTAATGCTTCTAACATTGTTTCACCTGCAATTGTTTAAATTATAAGTTTATCTTATTCTTTAGTTTTTTTTTATTTAACCGTCTCGATTATCTGGTCAACATCGATCTTTCCACCATCACTCTTGCTTACATCTATCTGGTCTCCACCGTATTTAAACTGTATGATCTTTTTGCTTGCATCTCTTACAGTGTTATCATACTCTACTTTCAAGTCCTGCATTGCATTGGCTAATCTTCTGTATAGATAGCCAGACTTAGGCGTTCTTAATGCAGTATCCATTAAGCTGTCTCTGCCAGTAATTCCCATGAAGAAGAATTCTGCTGGATTTAATCCATGCCTGAATCCATATTTGATGAATCCATGCTGTTCTGCACCTAGATCTCCTTTTTTGAAGCATGACAATGTCCTCTTATTATATCCTTTTTCAATCCTTTTGCCTCTCATAGCTTGCTGTCCTACACAGGCAGCCATCTGCGCAAGATTGATAGGATTTCCTCTTGCACCAGAAGTTGCCATTATAGATGTTCCTGACTGCTGGTTAGCATATTGCGCAACAAGATTTCCTATCTGGTTTCTTGTCTTGTTTAAAACTTCAAGTATCCTTAGCTCCAATGTCTCATCAATGGTCTTTCCAGGGAATGTTTCTAGTTCTCCTCGTTCTTTAGTCTCGATAAGCTCATGCACTGACCTATCTGCATTTCTACGCTCTTCTTCAATCTTATCTCTTGCGTTTTCTGGAAGATCACTGTCAGCGATTCCTGTGCTGAATCCTATCTTTAACAATATCTTGATTCCTAATCTGAAGAAGTTTCCTAAAATTTCAATTGATTTTTCTTCTCCATATTTTTTATGAAGATTTCTTAATAATAATCCTTCGCCTTCTCCTAAGTTAGCGGTATCAAGTACACCTTCTGTCAGTTTTCCATCTTTGATGACTACTAATGCTCCAGATCTTGATTTTCCTACAAAGTTAAAATCATCTGGCAGCAGCACACTGAATATCTCTAAGCCATTAAGCTTTTCTTTTCTAGGTAGCTTTGAAAGATTTGTAATTCCTGCAGAAATCAATATGTCAATCGCATCTTGTCTTGCTAGCTCAAGGCTTTTTGTCAATATATAATTTCCTGAAATTGCATCTTGTGTGCAGCCTATGATGCTTAATCCATATCTTGGTGAGATAACTTGAGTCTGTACCATCATCAGGGTTTCTGCTTCTGCCCTTGATTCTTCTGTCTGTGGAATATGCAGGTTCATCTCATCTCCGTCAAAGTCTGCGTTATATGGCGCGCATACTGCAGGGTTTAACCTGAATGTTCTCCCTGGCAATACTTTTACTTTATGGCACATCATGCTCATCCTGTGTAAGCTAGGTTGTCTATTGAATATTGCAATGTCACCATCCATCAGATGCCTTTCAACAATATATCCTGGCAAAACTTCTTCCAACAGCTGTTCTTTGGTCTCATCTGTAACTTTCTTTTTTTTGCCATCTGGCCTTACTAAATAATTAGCACCTGGATAATTTTTAGCTCCGTTTTTTATGAATGCTTTAAGATATTCCTTATTCCATTCTGTTACTCTCTCAGGGATTGTCAGCTTTGTAGCGATAACTAATGGGACTCCAACTTCATTTAGGTCAAGCATAGGGTCTGGGCTTATAACAGTTCTTGCGCTGAAGTTAGTTCTTTTTCCAGCAAGGTTATGCCTTATTCTACCCTCTTTACTTTTTATTCTTTCACAGATAGTTTTCAATGGTTGTCCTGATCTGTGTCTTGCAGGAGGCAGCTGCGCAACTTCATTATCAAAGAATGTTGTAACATGATACTGTAATAAATCCCATAGATCTTCAATGATGATTTCAGGAGCACCGGCATTTATATTTTCAAATAACCTTTGGTTTATTCTTACTATGTCTCCCAATTTATGTGTTAGGTCATCTTCGCTTCTTTCACCAGATTCCAATGTGATGCTTGGTCTCATTGTAACAGGAGGGATTGGCAATACTGTCAAAACAACCCACTCTGGCCTCATATGTTTTGGGCTATAACCAAAGATAGCGACATCTTCATCTGGAATTTTTTCTAATCTTGTTCTTATTTCAATAGGTGAAAGCCTTTTTTCATTCTCCATCACAGTGCTTGGCTTTTCAAGTAGTATCTTTTGTTGTTTTGCATTGCAATGCGGGCATTTATTCACGCTTTTCATTGCAGTGATCGCTTCTCTGACTGCTCTTCTTCTGCCTTCTAACCCAAGCTCTTTCTCGACTTCAGCAAACTTTGAGATAAACTTATCCACTTTATTTTTAGGAATTAATATTCTTGAGCATTCTTTGCATGTGCATCTTAGCATTGCTAGAATTATGTCCATGAATTTGATATGGATGACTGGTCTTGCAAGCTCAATATATCCAAAATGACCTATGCACTCTTTTAATTTTGAGCCGCAAGTTTTGCATTTTAATCCAGGATCGATGACGCCTAATCTGATGTCCATTAATCCACCGTCAACAGGATAACCCTCTTTATCATACAGCTCTGGGGTTACCACTTTCGCGCTAGCCATCTTCTTGATGACTTTAGGTGAAAACAAAGCAAATTCAATGCTCTTGACTTGTTTATAGATGAAATGTTGTGTTTCGTCTGACATTTTTACTACCTCCAACCTTTTTGCTTCCGCAAAAAGCTTGACCAAAATCAGGCATATTCGCTACGCTCAATGCCAATCAATTAGTCAAAATATTTTTCTTTATTAATCATTACTTTTTAAAATCAATACTTATACTTCAATTGCAGCTTAGTGTATATGCCTAAGCTTTTGAACTCATCTAACATTAGCTTAAATGCATATGACATCTCAATGTTAGTTATTTCCACATTATCTCCGCAGATTGGGCAATAGCTCTTGTTCTTGAACTCATCATGGATGGCTATCAACCCACACTCTTCACACACTGGCACGATTGTCTTATCGCTGTCAAATCTTTCTTTCAGCAATAAGCTTGCTCCATGCGCAACAAATGTATCTTTTTCCATCTCTCCCAATCTTAATCCGCCTTCTTTTGCTCTTCCTTCAGTAGGCTGTCTTGTCAATAATTGTATTGGGCCGCGTGCTCTGGAGTGTATCTTATTTGCAACCATGTGCTTTAATTTCATATAATACATATTGCCGACAAATATTCTTGCAGTGAACATCTCTCCTGTATGTCCGTTGAATAAGGTTTCAGTGCAGTTCTCAGCAAACCCTAAGCTTACTAGCTCTTTTCTAAGGTCATCAATATTTTCAGCGTCAAATGTAGTGCCGTTGATATATCTTCCAGCTAGTGCTCCTACTTTGCCTCCTACTAGCTCGATCAGATGTGAGATTGTCATTCTGCTTGGTATACCATGCGGCGAGAAGATAATATCTGGTTTTATGCCTGAGCTTGAAAATGGCATGTCTTCTTCATTTACTATCAAGCCAACTACTCCTTTTTGTCCATGTCTGCTTGTAAACTTATCTCCTATCTCTGGAATTCTTTGGTCTCTTATCCTGACTTGTATCAGCTTATTTCCTTCTTCATTTTCTGTTATAAGTACAAAATCAACTATGCCCTCTTCACCATGCTTCATTGCCACGCTACTTTCTCTTCTTGTTGCAGCAGCTAGATTATATTCATCTAAACTGCTCAAAAATCTAGGCGGAGAGGTTTTGCCGATGATAACATCTCCTTCAGCTACTGCGCTTTCAGGTGAGATTATTCCGTCTTCTTCCAAAAACCTATAATCTCTTTCAGCTTTATATCCTTTGACTTCTTTATCAGGCACACATACTTCATCCACTAAGCCACCTGCATATCTAAGCTCTTCAGCGATTGCTGGTCTGAAATAAGTGCTTCTTCCTAATCCTCTATCGACAGAACCACGATTTAATATGATCGCATCTTCCATGTTATATCCTTCATAGCTCATGATAGCAACAACAATATTTTGGCCTGCAGGATGCTTGTCATAATCAGAAATCTCATGCATGATCGTATTTACAACTGGTTTTTGCGAATACTGCAGCAAATTAACGTCCATGTCCATCCTTAATGAAAAGTTCGCAGCATAAAATCCAAGGGCTTGTTTCTGGTTTTTACTTCCTGCATTTAATCTTGTGCTTTGGTTGAAATTACCGTATGGTACTAATGCAGTTGTTAATCCAAGCATGGTCAATGGCATTATCTCAAGATGAGTATGTTCAGGTGTTAGTTCATGGTCAAAGAACGCTACTAATGTATTTTCTTCTTCTGCAGCATCTAGGTATTCAATCACTCCCTGCTTTACCAGGTCATTCCAGCCTATTTCATTTTTCTCTAATTGCTTAATCTGTTGCTCAGTCAATGATGATTGCCCATCTTTGACGACAATCAATGGTCTTCTTGCTCTTCCTCTTCCACACTCAACAAATACTTCATCACTTAATTCGTTATAGTAAAGGTTAGCATTGTCAGTGAGGTTTCCTCTTCTTCTCTCGCTTCTACCATTATTGACAAACTCTCTTCCATCTTCTACAGTCCCAATAAATCTTCCGTTCACATATACATCAGTCATAATCTCACCTTAAACTTGATTATTATTTATTTTATCTACACAACAACATTTAATCCTATGTTCTTCAGCTGCTTGACAACTTCCTGGCTATCGCTGTCCTGCGATATCTTGCAGAGCAAAGCAAGATTCTTACGCAATCCTATATTTGTTCCTTCAGGAGTTTCTATTGGGCATAATCTTCCAAGATGTGTTGCATGAAGCTCTCTTGCTTCAAAGTTTTCTTGTGCAGTTGATAATGGAGAGACTACTCTCTGAAGATGGCTTAATGTCTCAAGATAATTCAGTCTTTGTATTCTCTGGCAAACTCCTTTCCTACCGCCTACCCATGTTCCAGTTGCCATCGCAGAATATATCCTGCTTGTCAGCAGTTTTTCCCTGATTATAACTTTAATGCTTGGGAATTTTCCTCTCTTTACAATTCTCTGGAAGTTATATAATAAATCTCCAATCAGAACTTTTAAGTTGACTCTTATCAGGTCTGCCAATAAGTCTCCTGCCAACTTTAATCTCTTGTTCATGTAATGGTCCTTATCATCTTCTGGCAGCTCATTAGTGCTTACCAAGATATATTTTCTCAGGTATTTGCATAAATTATATGCCTTTATAGTTCTGTTTTCAGTAGTTATGCCAAGATGTGGAAGTAAATATTTGTCAAGTATCTCTTTCATCCTCTCGACTCTGATTTCTTTTGATTGTGTAATGCCAATTTTCTTTGCCATATAATCAAGCGCTTCTTCTTCACTCTTGATGCTTGCAAATTCAAACAAATTTATTAAAACTTCATCATAGTTTTTCTTATCGCTGATCAGCCTCATTATCTCTTCATCTTTTAACAGGCCAAGAGCCTTGATGATTATGATTGCAGGAATCCTCTTGACTCTAGTAAATGACAGATAGAAAATGCCATCTTTCATCTTTTCAACAGAATGAGGAATCTTGAATGATCCGCGTTCAGAAAATATTTTTCCTGCATACTCGCTTACTCCTATTGATTCCTGTTGAACAAGGAATTTGTTGCTTGCTAGGTCCTCTATATCAATCAAAACTTTTTCAGTTCCGTTGATGATGAAATATCCTCCAGGTTCATTAGGGTCTTCGCCATGCTGTATAAGCTCTTCTCTGCTCATCTTGCTCAGATGGCAGAATTTGCTCTTAAGCATTATAGGCAGGTTTCCAATCTGTGTTGTAAACTGCTCTCTCTCAATATCATTTATATGTGCAGAAATTTCCATGAAAATAGGAGCAGAATAAGTTATCTTTCTAAGCCTTGCTTCGATTGGATAGATAGCTCTTTTGCTTCCATCTGCCTCGATGATCATTGGCTTTTCAACCCAAATTTTATCCAACCTTATTTTAAACTCATCTATATCATGTGGAATGATGGTTGGCTCAATTATCTTATTCTCTTCAATGATTTCCTGCAGCTCATGTTCGACTAGGTTATTGAAACTCTCAATATCGCTCTCAACTAGTTTCTGCTCTTCAAAATACTTTTTAACTAGTAATGGTCCGTATTTATTATTAGTCATTTATAACACCCCGGTAATATGCATTTTCACCTGCAAATTCATCATTTCTTAATATTTTGATGACGTCTCCAGTTTTAGGGCTTAAGTGCCTTATCGCTGCATCATTTTTGTAGATTTTAGGAAGCTCTTGAAAAGTTATTTGGTAATGCTCTAGAAGTTCTTGTTTTTCTTTGTCGTTAAGCTTGCTGTGCTTAGGAATCAGAATGTGGTTTTGGATGTCTACCTTTTTGGCCATAATATCTCCTCCCCTATAAATAAAATTATTTATATTATTTTCTGATATTTTATCCTATTTATATTAATATAAGCGGGTCCGACGAGGTAAACACATAAGGGCAAGCCCTTATCAACCCAAATGGTTTCACTTCGTTCAACCACCCTACTTTCAAACTTATTAACCTATTATAATATTAAGCGGGTCCGACGAGATTCGAACTCGCGACCACCTGATTAAAAGTATCACCAGCAATTTAATGCCCCAGGTGCTCTACCAGGCTGAGCTACGGACCCATTTATACAACTTATGACTATAAACGCCCTGGCCGGGACATTCATGGCTGCTAGCTTTTTTAGCAAAAACTAGCAATCTGGGCCAGTTTTATAGTGCTCATAGCCAGTAGCTCAATTTGAACCCGGGTCGGGACCGCGACAGGGTCCCATCCTAGGCCGCTAGACTACCAGGGCATTAAATGTGCTTTTCTGATTGAAATACGCATGAATAACCTCTAAAATAGCATAGCATAAGCTAATTTAGCTAGCTATGTCTATAGAAAGATTATTCTGCCATGATGCAAAGATTTCTTCCAAGTTTATAAAGGTTGTGATTGAGGTGTAGTTATTAAGAAGTAACAAAAATAACGAAAGGTTTAAATAATGGATAGGGTTTATATGAATAATATTTTTAAAATGATTAGTAGTTTACACAATAAGTAAATCATAATGTAAATGCAGCAATTGATAAAATTGATCCACTAAACTCTACTAAGTATGGGATGAGGCTTTTACCAGAGATAATGTTAACCTAGAGTCAGATTATTTTTCAGTGGATTTCGTGCATAGTCTATATATTAAATAAAGATCAACTAAATGTATATTTAATTATGGATATTTAATGCTTTGAAAGATATCAAAAATAAATGGCATAAGTGATAGATGGAGATCTTTAAGTATGACTAATGAAAAACCGGAAGTAGTTTTTTTGGATGTGGATGAAACTTTAGGTGAACAAAGAACCCATGATGGTAACGTTTGTCCAGAACTTAATTTTTATCCTGGCGTAGATGTCTTTCTTAGCAGAGAGCGAGACGTAAGTCGTTTGTTATGGGTTGCCACCACAAGAACTCAAGCCGGTAAACCTGCATTATCTAGCATTGAACATTTATTGTGTGGCTATCTTGGAAATGAGCAACTTAATTCTTATTCGTATAATGGTAAAATATATGATTTAGGTGGTGGGGTTTTTGTAAGGGTTGATGGTAGGCAAAAAACACAATTTGATAAAGAAATGGTGGGACCAACCACAGAAGTATATGGTCCAGATGTAGATCTGAAATCTCTCAAGAATTATACTAATCCCAATCATGCGGACGGTTTTCCAAAAGACTTTGTTCTTGCTAGAAGACTAATATCTCCTATTGGACACCAAAATCTTAGGGCAATTATGGTAGGAGACGCTGGTGATTGGGGTAACGATTCTGATCCATCTATTCCTGTAATTGTTGTTAGTGATTCAATTAGAAAACATCAAAGATGGGACCTTGTTAGTGTGGTTTTGGATTCTCTTTTTTCAGATAAAGAAAGAATGCCTTGGGAGATTTATGATTCTCTTAGGCAGGATAATGCAATATCTCATAATCCCAATCATCCTCGTGGGGATGCTACAAAAGTCATGTTGAATGGCATTAAATATACTTTTATAGTTGGCAGGCAAATGCAAAGAGGCGTTTTCTGTCCAGAACCATATGAGCTCTAGCACTTACTCAACCAAGAACTTGTCATAAAATATTAAAATCATTAATGTATTAGACGGACAACTAGAAAGAATGGCTTTACCTCATGAATTTGATGTAATAAGGGTATATAGAAATAAATTAAAATCAGGTATCAAAAAATTATCTCTCCCAGAAATACGTTTTGAAGAACAACTCCATTAGAAAAAGTGAACTAAACATTATTTTTTTCTATAATACTCCTCCATTTTCTTCGCAACAACCTTATCCAAAATTCATAAAGTTTCAAAATTAACCAATACTAGTTATTTCTCCTTTTTTGTTAATAATGAAACTAATTTTGAAATTAACAGATAAGCTCATTTAAGTCTATTTAGTTAATAATAAAATTTATATACTACTTATGTTTTCTATGCATTATGGATCAATTAAATGAGTTTGAAGATACCTTTTTAGAATTATATATTTCTGCAGATATTCTTCTGATGCAGCAAAAGCCAAAGTCAACAATAATCCTGCTTTCAAAGGCATTATTTGCATTGGTTGATTATATTATCTTTAAAGAATATAAAAAAGTGACAGATAACCATACAGACAGGTTCAGGATTCTGCGCACTAAGCTGCCTATTATCCATAAGACAGTTGACAATGTCTGGAACAGATACACTGATACATACACAAAACCTGCAGTTGAAGAAACTATTACATTGCTTAAAAGCGCAATTAAGGAGATTAGCAACCATGAAACAGTTAGCCAAAAAATTAAGGAAGCTATTAAATGATAAAGATATAAATGACTTGATTGTTTTTGGGTCAATAGCTAAGAATAATTTGGATGCTCATGATATAGACGTTGCAGTAATAAGCGATAAGGAGATTGACAGGCAGCAGCTGGCTTTAGAAATAAAAAACATTGCTAAAAAACAAGTCGATCTTCAAATAATATCTCTTAAGGATTATGACAAATTTATTTGGATAACCCTAATAAGGGAAGGCTACTCTATCAAGCATGATAGATACTTGCATGAAATCTATCGGATTCAGCCAATGATGCTCTATAGATATGAATTGAAGCAATTAACTCCCTCAAAGAAAGTTATGTTTGAACGGGCAATTAAAAGTTTTAAATGGATAGAAAAGCTTTCAAATAGGGTTGTATTAGTTCCGATATCCAATGCAGGTGAATTTTCTACATTCCTGAAAAATTGGGATATTGACATAGAAGCTAAAGAATATGGCTTGCTTCCGTTAGTCAGAAAAGAATAAATCTTGTTTCTTTTCTAATACTCCACGACCTTCTTTGCAGCAGCTTTCTCCTCTTCAGTAAGCTCTTCATTCTGGTCGTCTTGTCCAAAGCTTAAGTTTCCAAGTATCGGTATGCCTTTGAATATCCCTGCAAAAGTCTTTTTAGGGGCAGCTGCTGTACTGCTGCCAAGGTTATTTATTCCAGTGCCAATGTTATTGCTATTATTATAATTATTTGCACCGATACCACCTACATTGTTCTGGCTATTATTACTATTATTATTGGCACTTCCAAAAACACTGAATATATCTGGCGCTGAAGATGTTTGGCTAGGAACATTTATTGCACTGCCTAAGTTATTGCCGGCCAAGTTATTATTTCCGGCAGAACTCTCATTGCTTAATACATTACTCCCAGAATTGCTATTTCCTGCACCTGCGCTGTTATCATCTCCAAACATATTTATAAATGGCATTTGCTGTTCCTGAGTCTGTGGAGGGCTTGCATTGCTTCCGATTGAATTATTATTGCTTAAACTATTACTACTACTCGTACTAGCAGATGCAACTGTATTTACTACATTCTCATCACCTAAACCTATGCTATTGCTATTATCTGCTCCAAAGAAACCAGAATCACTAACTGGCTCTGGAAAAATTCCACTAGAACTACTAATGACACTACTTTCACTGCTGCTCAAATAATTACTAAGAAGCGCAACTACCTTCCTGATATCCTCTTTTGAGTCTTGAGAAGTGTCTATTGTTATTTTCATGGCAGTATATCTCTTCTTAAGGTAATACTCCTTAGTATTAATAATTTTTGGTAATTTTTAGAGAGAATATTTATATACAATTAATCAATTTGAATAGGTTATGGCAAAAAACAAAAATAAAAAATTCAGTGGAAAAAATATTGAACAGATAAATAAGCAAGATAAAAAGCTAAACATAAAATTGGGCTTCATAGGCACAGGAAAGATGGCAACTGCATTGATCAAAAGTATTCTTAGCTCTAAGCTTCTTACTTCACAAGACATATTTTGCAGCGATGTAAAAAAAGAAAACCTTGATGCAGCACACTCACATTTCAATATAAACCTTTCAGACAACTTAGGAGTTTGCAGCCAAGCAGACATACTATTTCTTTGCGTCAAGCCCCAGGATATGGTTGAACTATTGAAAGAGATCTCTAAAGAGACAAAAAATAAGCTAGTTGTTTCAATTGCAGCAGGAATAACAATTGCAACATTAGAGCAGCATCTTTCAGATGCAAGGATCATAAGAGTCATGCCTAACACCCCTTGCTTAGTAGGCGAGATGGCAGCAGTTTACTCATTAGGAAAAAAAGCATCTCCACAGGATCAAAAAAATTTATTGCAAATCCTAAATGCAGGCGGCAAAGCCTTTGAATTAAAGGAAGAACTGATCGCATCAGCTACTGCTGTTTCAGGCTGTGGCCCTGCATTTTTCGCATATTTTATAGATGGGTTTGTAAAAGCAGCAATAAAGCAAGGCTTATCACCAGATATAGCTTTACAATTAGCAGAGCAGACATGCTTAGGGACTGGCAAATTATTGTTAGAGACAAAGATGCAGCCTACAGAATTAATTAAGATGGTAGCTTCTCCAAATGGAGTTACAGAAGCTGCATTAAAAGTGTTTGAGCAAAAAAATGTTAGGGGCATATTAGCCGAAACAATCCAGGCAGCTATTAAGCGCGCAGATGAATTGGCAAAAGGGAAATAATCTGTTATCATGACTTTAGCAAAGCTTCATAAGGAAATAGAAAAATTAGCTAAACAAGCTAGAGATGCTTCTTACAAGCTTGCAACTCTCTCGGTAGAGCAAAGAAATAAAGTGCTCTCAGAAATAGCTTTGCTGCTAGACAAAAACCGTTCTCAAATCCTTGAAGAAAATAAAAAAGACATTGAAGCAGCGAAAAAGAACAAGCTATCTGCAGCATTTATTGACCGTCTTACATTAACAGACAAATACATTGATGGCATGATTTCCGGAGTAAAGCAGATAATTGCATTAGATGATCCACTTAATAGAATTTTAGAAGAGCGAACTTTAAAAAGTGGCTTATTGCTGAAAAAAGTCAGTGTACCTTTAGGAGTTATTTTAATGATATTTGAGTCTCGTCCAAATGTAACAATAGATGCTGCTTCACTTGCAATAAAATCAGGAAACTCGATAATCTTAAGAGGCGGCAGTGATGCGCTAAACTCAAACAAGATATTAGCAAGCATAGTAACTGCAGCATTAGAAAAACTAAGGATCCATAAAAACGGTGTTCAGCTAGTCTCAAATCCAGACAGGGAAGCAGTTAACCTCTTGCTTGAACAGGAAAAATATATTGACGTAGTCATCCCAAGGGGTGGCTATGGCCTGATCAAAGCGATTGCAGAGCATTCAAAGATTCCTGTCATCAAGCATTATCAAGGAATTTGCCATACTTATGTAGATGATGAAGCAGACTTAAAGCTGGCAGAAGATGTTTGCATAAATGCTAAATGCTCTCGACCAGCTGTTTGCAATGCAATGGAATGTCTTGTTGTAAATGAAAAGATTGCAGGCAAATTCCTTCCAATCCTCCTAAAAAGATACCAAGATGAAGGTGTAAAGATATTTGGCGATGAAAAAACTTTAGAGATTGCAGAAAACCACTCTCTTGAAATCGAGCGTGCAAAGCAAGAGCATTATGATACAGAATTTTTAGACTTGATAATTGCAGTCAAGGTAGTTGACTCTTTGCAGGAAGCTATTGACTTCATAAATACACATAGCACAAAGCACTCAGAAGCGATAATCAGCAAAAACCAGAAGAACATCAAGCAATTCATGGATAACATAGATGCAAGTGCAGTATTTTCAAATACATCAACAAGATTCAATGATGGGTTTGAGTTTGGTCTAGGTGCAGAAATTGGAATTTCAACTGACAAATTGCATGCTCGCGGTCCAGTTGGATTAAAGGAATTGACAACCTACAAATATTTAGTATTTGGGAATGGGCAGTTGAGGAACTGAAAATGCGAACCTTACAAAACTCCAGGATAATTGTAGTAAAGATAGGTACTTCAACTATTACCAAAGAAGATGGCAGCGCAGATTTAGATTTTCTGAGAGATATCTCAAAACAGATAGCAGATTTAAAGGACAAAAAGAAATGCAATGTTGTTATTGTAACATCTGGTGCCATTGGCTTGGGTGTAAAAGAGCTAGCATTAAAGCAAAAGCCTAGAGATATTGCTCTTAGGCAGGCAACTGCTTCAATTGGTCAGACAATCCTTATGCAGTCATGGAGAGATGCATTCTCGGAAGAAAATATCAAGGTTGCACAGCTTTTACTGACTTACGACACTTTTACAGACAGACAATCTTATCTGAATCTAAAGAATGCATTGACTCAATTGTTTGTTCTTGATGTTGTTCCTATAATCAACGAAAATGATTCTATCAGCATAGCAGAGATAGATGCAAGCTTTGGAGATAATGATAGGTTATCTGCAATAGTTGCCAGCAAGATAGAGGCAGATCTCTTAATATTGTTATCAACCATCTCTGGGTTATATGACAAGAACCCAAAAGAGCACAAAAATGCAAAAATTATCTCAGAAGTCACAAGCATCACAGACCAGATATTGGCAGCTGCAGGAAAATCATCTGGCCTTGGTTCAGGTGGCATGAAAACAAAGCTCGATGCAGCAAAATTATGCAATAATGCAGGCACAGTTATGGTAATCGCCAATGGAAAAGAAAAAAATATTCTGCCAAGGATATTAAGCAATGAGGAGCTTGGTACAATTTTCTATCCCTCTAAAAAAATTCCTGACAAGAAGCGTTGGATCATGTTTGCACCTGCAGCTGGAAAGCTGATTGTGGATGACTGCGTACAAGACTTATTAAATTCAGGAAAAAATCTTCTCCCTGCAGGCATAAACACAGTAGTTGGCGATTTCAACAAGAATGATGTAGTTGACTTGGTCTATAAAGATAAAACTTTTGCAAAAGCAATAGTTGATTATGATAGTGCTACATTAAACAAGATAAAGAAGCAGTCTGGCCACAAGAACGCTGTCAAGAGAGAGAATCTGGTTATACTATGATTAATTATCCTCAAATTATGTCACAACATTTTAAAAATAACAGCATTCCTTGCATTATATGGGGGAAGAACTACACGTTTTAACTGATCCAAAAGAAATAAAGAAAGGTTATTCATCATTGGATGAATTAGTTGCTGAATTAAATGCTTTAGCTCCTACTCTCTTATTTGTAAGTCAGGGTAATCCGCAAACAACAAGGGGAGGAACCGAAGTCTACCTTGGCGGTGTAGTTTCAGAACTTTCAAGGCTATTGCCTCGTGCAAGGATAATGTGTTTATACCAGGAATTTGATTTGGATGAGCCTGTTTCAGTTCAAAAAGGAGTAGAATATCATCCTGTCCATGCTGGAAAAGCTCCAAAGAGAATAGTCTCAGAGATAAATCCTTTAAACAACATTGCATTCTTAACAAAATTTATGAAACTTGTTGGCCAGGCAAATTTAGTGCATAACCAATCACCTTTTTATGTGCCAGTTATGGCAACAGCTATCATCTCTAGTTTACTCGGGAAGCCACAAGTAGTTACTCCTCATTCTGGAGGAGGCATGATTGATGCGTTATCATATCAAGGACGAATGAGATACCATATGTTTCGTTTCGCGTATAGCATAATTAATCCTTTATATGGTGTCTTATCTACAAATTCCACACGGATAACAAATGCATCAAGTGTCCATATCTCAAGTTATTGTCCGCAAGGCTTTGACATTGGTTTAGAAGAACATATTGATGAAGGCTTGCTGCACAAGTTAAGGTCTGATATCGGTGCAAGGGTTCCGATATTGCAAGCAGGATCTTTAAATCTAAATAAAAATCAATTAACAACTCTTAGAGCCCTGAACGAACTGATTAAAAATGGAAAAAAAGAGGCATGTGCGATTTTTGTCTATGGGTGGGAAGATAAAAAATATATGGCAGAATTGCAGGATTATATTGGTCAGCAGGGATTGGGAGATTATGTTCTTTTCTTCCACAAAGTTCCTCATCCTAGCATGAAAGCTGTTTATGCTGCAATAAGAGAAAGGAATGGAATTATGGTCTTGCCAAGCGGATATGAAGGTCTTCCTCTAGTCATGATGGAAGCCATGGGATTTGGTATTCCAGTAGTTACTACCGATAGAGATGGAAGAAGTGATGTGATAACAAATAACGTTAATGGGATATTATTAGAGGATCCGCTTGACTATATTTATCTATCAAAACTGTTAATGCATCTTACAGATACAAAGAATTCATCTGGTTACCAAGAATTGTCTGTAAATGCTTATAACAGGTCACGAGATTTTTCATTGGCTAGGCATGTGTCTAAATTAATTATATTATATTCATCACTGCTTGGCTTAAGGATTCCTAAATCAAGTTCAGGTCTTCCTTTTTTTAATGGTGTTTTAACGCCAGATGATCATTTGATGCCACGCTAATCAGCGCGTATATAGCAATAGCAGATTCATTAGCATCAACTATAGTCATGCATTATTCAAACAGCCTTTTATAGTTCAGAAAAATATTATTAGCGCATTCTTCGACAGTAAAACTTTTAAGTTCAGCGATTGTTTTTATACTCTGCGCAATAAATGCAGACTCATTTCTCTCTCCTTTTACAGGACCTAAATAAGGGGCATCTGTCTCTGTAAGCAGCTGGTTTATTCCAACTCTTTTCACAATTTCCTTAAAATGCATGTTATAGACAACGCTTGTTGGGATGGAAAAATGAAAACCGAGATCAGCAGCTCTTTTGACAAGCTTCATGTTTCCGGAAAAGCAGTGCATATCTACCTTCTTGCATCTGCTGGATTCAAGCATATCAATCACTTCTTTCTCTGCATCCCTTGAATGCACAATAAGGGGTTTTTTTATCTTCTCAGCCAGCTCAATTATTTTCTGAAATGTTTTCTTTTGTGACTCAAGCTTCCTTTTGACATGAAAATCATCCAATCCGACTTCTCCAATAGCAATAATATGGTCTTTCTGTTTTCTAATAAACTCCAACTCTTCATCAACATCAAACTTATTTCCGCGAAGTGGATACTCTCCTTCTTCAATCTCTTTATTTAATGCATCGATCGGATAGATACCAAGTGCAACTTTAATGATATCATACTTTTTAGCCATCTCTAAGCTTAGTCTGTTAGTCTCTGGATTGACTCCGTTCTGAATAATCACACGAACGCCTGCTTTCTTTGCTCTAGAAATAACTGCATCTAATTCATCCCCAAACCAACCATGATCCAGGTGCGCATGGACATCAACTAGCATTAGGTTACTATTCTCATCTTTATTCTTATTAGTCTCTGTCATGATTTTACTAGATTAAACTCTAACATATAAATTGTTTTCTATAGAATCATAAAAAATCAGATTAAAGAAATTAAAAATAAAAAAACAAAAAAAGCATCTATTGTCTACTTATCCGAACAATGCTCCTAATCCTGCAGCAGCAGCTTCGTCATTCTTTTTCTCTTCTTCAGGAGATTTCTCTTCTACTGCTTCTTCTGCCTTAGCATGTCCGCCTGCAGCTGCAACTGGTGCAGCAGCGACTACCTGAGCTTGTGATGCTTTCTCTATTGCCTGTTCTATGTTAACGCCTTGTAATGCAGCAATTAATGCTTTGACTCTAGCATCATCAGCTTTTACGCCTGCTGCTTCAAGTACTTTTTTAACATTAGCTTCATTTACTTCTTTTCCTGCTTTATGCAGTAACATTGCTCCGTATATGTATTCCATTGTTAATCCCTCCTAATATTACTAACTTTTTGTTAGCTTTTATTTAAATATTTTCTTTTAAAACCATTTCTGGCTTTATAATCATGATTTATTTTTTGAGCTGTTTTTTCTTTCTTTCAAGCAGCTCATGCGCGCTTGGCACTTTCTTGTCGATATCTGGCAGCCTTCTTGCTTGCTTGACAAGCTCGCTTGCAGTTGGATACTTGCCTGAAAACTGCGGTGTTTTCAGATGTTTTCTGTCATCAAGATGCTGTGCATCTCTTACATCTCTTAATGTGCCATGCTTCTTAAGATGATCATAAAGCTTTTCTGCTTCATCTAGATCATTTTCTTTCTTTATGTCATCAACAATCTTTTCTGCAATCGGTATTTTCTGGTATTTGTGATGCTCTTCCTTCTTACCTAAATTTACAAGTTCTGGCTTCTGGAAAGCTTCAACAATCTTATTGACTTCCTTGTCAGCATTATTTGATATTACTTCTTTCTTATCTTTAGCATAAACAGCTTCTTTATACTCTTGCTCAACTCTCTCGAGCTGCTTCTCTTCTTGAACCAGATGTTCTGCTAATCTTTCTATCTCTTTTGCTTCCTGCTCAAGCTCTTTTCTTTCTTCAGCAGGCGCTTGCTCAATTATCTTTTTTATCTCTTCTTTGTCTTTGGCAAGCTCTTGTTCAACTTTGTGAGCATCTTGCTTTAACTTTTCAACAACTGCTTCCTCTTTTTCGCCAATGACTTCAACATTGCCTTCTTTCTTATCTTCAATCTCTGTTATCTGAGGAACAGTTTGTTGTGATTGTAAATTATCTGAAACTAGTTTTTTTTTTGGTCCTCGGCTGAGGATGAAGAGTTTTTTTCAGACACTTCAATCTTCGCTGCGTTTTTCAGCGAAAGCATCTCTCTTTCTGCTTTAGTTACTAGATCACCTATGATAGCATCTGCCATAATTGTCTGTGATAATCCAAGTGCTTTTGCATCTCTGAATGCTTTGATAATCAATGGCTCCATTGTTGCTTTTGTAGCATATCCTATTTCCATCGCTAAGAAGAATGCAGTTCTGCTTGCATTCTCTAGGTTGCTTAAATAAACTGCATCATCAACAGTTAGCACATCTTTAGTGAATATTATGCCTGATTCATATGCAGCAATTAAGTCTAGTCCAATTTCCATTGGCTCGATTCCTAATCTTGTCAATATTTCGGCTGCTTTTTGTGAGATTTCCTTTCCAGCTTTTACGACAACAGCATCTTGCTTGATAGCGATCTTTCCGCCTTCTACGCCAGTCTTGATTCCGAGTGCTGCAAGTTCACCAATGACTGGACCTGGTGCAAATGGTGTTGCTCCAGCTGGAACGATTAAATCATTAGGTGCTATCTGTCCGCCTTTTGCAGGTGCTTTTGATTTATTCTGCTGCAATATCTTGTTAAGCTTGAATGGATTATCTTTTGTAAATAGTAATGCTGGCATGCCTGGGAGATATGCTTCTAATTTCTCTAATCCTGGCTTGCTTGCTTTTGCATTATCAATCGCTATCTTTATCAATCTTCTTTTAGTCATCCTGATGATTACATTCTCTCTCAGAATTGCGCGCATTTTTTGCAATTGAGGAGCAGGCATGTTCTGCATATTGACAGCTGCTACAATAGGATACTGTTTAAGGAGAGCTGTAAATTCTTGTACAACTTTCTTCTTGTTCTCTGATACGTGTGCTTTTTTTTCTGCCATGTTAGTATCGAAATATGATGATTATTTTGTTACTTCTTTTTTTTGCCTTTCTTTACTACTTCTTCTGTCTTCTCTTCTTTCTTGTAAACTTCTCCACTCTCTGTGATCCTGAAAGCTTTGCCCATAGTTAATTTCAAGTAAATGTTCTTGATATTGTTATGGCCTTGTGGCAATGAATGCTCTAATGTATTGTAAACTGTGGTAATATTATCAGCAATCTCATCATCTTTCATGTCTTCGCTTCCGACAGGCACTTGAACAACAGGTTGAGCCTTAGCTACTAATCTGACGACATTATGCAGCCTTTCGCTTAAAACTGTTAAGTTAGCGTTTGGCGGTACGACACATCCTGCTTTAGGGTTTGGCATCTTAGCTCTTGGTCCTAAAACTCTACCAAAATTTGCTGCTACCTGTGTCATGATATTAGCTTGCGCAACAAAGAAATCATATTCTTCAGCCAGTTTCTTGACTGCTTTCTTGTCTTTTGCAAATTTAGAGAAATCATCAGCTATGATCGTATGTTCAAATACCTTTTTGCTCTGGTCAGAAAGTTCTGCTCCAACAAAGCCGCATATCTTTGGAGTTTTTCCTTTGCTGTAATGCAGTGTTGCAAATAAGTCTACTTGGTTTTCAGTTTTCTTTAAGTCAAGATCTTTTAAGTTAAGAATTAAGTCAAATGTCTGCTTGAACTTTCTTTTAGTAGATTGTTCCTTGATAAGCTTTACTGTATTTGTTGCTAATATTTTGTCCATTTTCTGCCTCCCTACTATCAAGCATTATACAATGATGCAGATTATTTCTAAGCTGCTCATGTAAGCCGATAGTTTACGGGTAACCTTTTGCTCCGCAAAAGTTTAATCAAACCATCGTAATATCTCACTTCGTTCGATATTACAACTCTTTTGAGTTAGTTATAGAACCAAGAAATCGCCAGTTGTTTATAAATATTGTTGTTTTGCGAAAAGTTTATTCTACAGCTCTCTTAATCTTGCTTACATTATCCTTCAGCAACATCTTCACTTCCTCTTCTTTTAATTCCCTATACTGGCCAACCATCAAATCCCCTAACACCAATCCATTGACAGCAACCCTTTCCAACATTACTATATTATACCCTAAATTCTTAAATATTCTACGGATGATCCTCTTTTTGCCTTCATGGATTGTCAGCTCAATCACATTCTTCTCAATAACATCAATTTTTGCAGGCATTGATGTAAAATCCTCAAACTTGATACCTTTAGATAACATAAAAATATCTTTGTCCTTTACAGCCTCAATCGTTGTAACCACATAGGTCTTTTCAACATTATATCTTGGGTGCATTATCCTGTTTGCAAACTCTCCATCATTTGTAAGCAAAAGTAACCCAGAAGTATTATAATCTAATCTGCCTACAGGAATGACTCTCTCCTTTAGATTGATATAATCAAATATGGTCTTAAAATTTGTAGGTATCTTAGGATTAGGCAGGGTTGTCAGGCATCCTACTGGTTTATTGAACATCAGATAGATCTTTTTGCCAGACTTTATCTTTCTGCCTTCTACCTCAATGGTGTCTTTAGAAACATCTGCCTTATCCCCTAGTTTTATGGATTTGCCATTTACCTTGACCTTGCCTTGAGCAATAAGCTCTTCAGCCTTCCTTCTGCTTGTTACACCGCAATTAGCTATTATCTTTTGTACACGTTCTAACATCTTTACCTCATAATCACTATTTTCTGCAAAGCCAAAGTCATGGCGTAAGCAGCCAATTTTGCGAACATAATTATACAATCCTGCGAGACCTGAGCGATGTTCCAGGGAGCGAAGGTCAATAAATTTAACCTGCTAATGTTCGCAGGCTGCTGGCGAGTGAAGAGCAGATTTCCATACGCAAGTTTTTGAAAATCGGTCTTAATTATTAGGAGCGATTTTTAAAATAGGAAATTTGCTTTTCGAGCCAAGCCATGACTTTGGCTTTCTTCAGTTTAAATATTTCAATACATTTTCTGGAACAATCCGATGAATAGTTCCTTAGGAACCTTTAACCCAAGCTCAACAAGATCTTTGGCAATCTTATACCCAACTTCCTGCTCTTCGCCAGCATAATTGAGCCGTAATAACTTCCTTAATTTAAATGTATTCAGCAACCCATCATTAAATCCAAACGTAACATCTGCTTTGCTATCATTAGTCACAGCAATAAGCTTTTCATTAAACCTACAGACCTCATTCTTCCATAGCTGAATATTCTTTTCATCTTGCTTAAACCCATGGTTGTTAAGCTCCCATCTGACTATGTCAAGCAATATCTTTTTTGAATCTACAACTGCAAGATAATGCTCTAACTCATCACTCACAAACTCAATAAAACTAGTAAGCTCATGTTCCTCATTCTCAAACTTCTTCCTCTCAAACTTATATACTTTGCCCAGATACTTTTTGACTTTCTGTCTTACTTTATTTTCTTGCCAGGAGTTCTCAACGATATAGGCATATTCGATACCCTTTATTTTCTTGATCCTAATGAATGCCATAACAGTTAGGCACTATACAAACTATATATATTTTGCTGTTTTAGGAATCTAATCAAGCACTATAACACAAAAAGAATGAACTTAAAAGCATCATATCTCAATCATTAAAATAAGCATAAAAAACATCTACTTTATCTCTTTTGTAAACTCGTCTCTGAACTTCTCAGCATTCTTGCCTACTCTTTTTGCAGCATTTAATAATGCTGCTTGTGGTGTTACGCTGCCATCTGTTTCAACAATGATCTGCGGCTGGCTTACCAAAGGGTGCTTGATGCTATAGCTTGCAACCTTGACATGCTCATCATTCCAAAGCTCTTTTTTCAGCACATTGCAGAAAGTATGGTCTTCGCCAGCAACTTCTACAACCAATGAATTTTTCTTTTGTTCGATTACTTTTAGTTCCATTATGACCACCTAAACTTAGTTTTTTATAGCTGTCTTTTTATAATTATTTTTTATATCTCAGCTGTTTTTTGTTTGATGCTTAAAAAATTTGTGATAATTTTCTTAAAATTTCAGCATTTAATTTTACCACATCAAGATTTTATTTCTATCCTTAAGAAATTCTACCTGCTTTATAAATCTTTCTACTAAAATTTTATCGACGGCAAATCTCATTCCCAATCATATTCCCGCTGGGAATATGCTGAGACTATAATCATCAAGCTATCTTTTCAAATCTGAGCCATGTAACTTCAACATTATAATTTTTCTTGACATGATATATTCTTGTCTGCTTAAGGGGAAACAAAAACTTTTTCTCGTCGGTAATTTTGAATTTATTTGCAGCAGAAAACTTTTCTAAGAAATTTCTCGTCGAGGATTTATGTATCGAATACACTGCATTCGCACAACTAAATGCCTTCTCCAAAAAAATTTTATCAGCATGTTTTTCCTTTGTTCCAAATGGTGGATTCTGTAAAACTACATCTGCTTTCTGGTCAAAACTTTCCACATTTTTGCAGATAAACTCACTTTTCCCAAATTTAAGCACTGTTCCGTATTCTTTCTTTATTTTTTCATGGTTTTTTTTGCAGATTTCCATGGAACTCTCACTTATATCCACAAAATACACTTTAGAGGCTCCTAACAGTAAAGCGCCTAGACCAAGCATCCCTGTCCCAGAGCCTAGATCAGCAACACACTTGCCTTTAAGCTCATTATTCATATAAACTCCCCATAATAGGTCTGCAGCCCTCTCGCTAGGTAACTCATACTGCTCTAAGCCAATATTTTGCTTCTCATTATTAGCCAACTTAGATAAGATTATTGCCAGCTTTGATTTTGTTAGGTCCATGGAACACTCACTTTTACTCATAAAACTGCTTTAAAACCCTTATAAACTTATTATATAAAAAGTATTCACTCACTTCATATCTCCTCTATTTACGTCTCATAACAAGTAATAAGGGCCGATATTACATGATGGTGCATTTAGGTCGTATCTGTGCCTCTAAATAAGGCAGTATCATATACCTGCTTATATTCTTTTTGCTCTACAGAGACTATATTTGGCTATAAATATCATTCTATTAGCATACTATTACTAAAACATCTACATTTCTAATACTCACTTATATTTTTAAACTGTCTATAAACCACTTCTAACTAATTTATATTGGTTGGTGCCATATTTGTTATTTTTCAGCTTCTCACTCTATCTATTACCATTTTAGGGCATCTTCTTTCATTTTCTTTTGTCTATTACCTATATTATTTCTCTCTTTTTTGGTCTTTTTAACTCCTTTTGATTTATTTTTATCTGTTTTAACTACTCACTTTTACTCCTAAAATGGCTTTAAACACATTTTAAATCTATTTTATCAATTACTATCTGATTTCTATCTCTTTCTGTATTTCTCACTTTTATCCTACAAATAAAGCAACTTCTTCTACTCAAACAGACCTAACTGTCTATACTCACCTTATAATCTATTTTTAGCCATTCTACCTCTCACTTTGCAATTTTCAAACAACCTCTCATTTGTTCTAATTGTCTAAATACTCATTTAAACTACTTTATGGCTCTTTTAAATCATCTTCTCCTTATTTTAGGTTAAACCTCATTAAACTACTCTATTTCCACTCTCTTTTATCATTTTATAACTTCTCTTTATTCTTTTATAATCTTTTTTTATAAATTTCAGGCATGATCCTATCTTTTTTATTTTATTTTTTATTCTTTTTCTCCTTCATTTTTTCGCGATATTTTTTTAATTCTGCGGTTATTTTTCAAAAATTCTCTCATTCCCGTCATATTCCTAAGACATTCCCAGTACCATCCCAAGACCTTCCCACTAAAAATATTTAACCCCTTTTTATAGCTAATATTCTCGAGTATAAAAGCTTTTTCATTCCCGTCATATTCCCAAGATAGTCCCAATATATTCCCAGGACCATCCCAAAAACCAAAATGTTTTTATATCAGCTCTGCTTACTTGTCTTAAAATGTGGTTTTTTACAAAAAAACAGGAAGA
>Ga0209211_10001745_pt1 | contig 39785 bp, 34 predicted proteins | sample RifGroA2_FD_183992 | JGI IMG/M metagenome (GOLD analysis project Ga0209211, IMG submission 183992) | Groundwater microbial communities from Rifle, Colorado, USA - Groundwater A2 (SPAdes) (version 2) | ecosystem: Environmental > Aquatic > Deep subsurface > Groundwater | place: Rifle, Colorado...
CATGTCCATGGTCATAGCTACAGATTATGGACGGAATCCAACGCTTTTTCAAGATTGCGCCAATTTCACCATCATGTTGCGTTGGAAATGGGGATATTTTCACCATCATCTTGCATTGGATAATTCTTTCATTTGGAAATTCCTCCTAAATAAAATAAAATATAGACTTAATGCATAAAGATTTGCAGGAAGTGCTGATTTCCGAGGATAAGCTGCAGGCCAGAATAAAACAACTGGGGCTTGAAATCTCCTCCAGTTACAAGGGCCGCTGTCTTACCCTGGTCGGTGTCTTAAAGGGCTGCGTACTTTTTTTATCAGACCTGCTTAAAAATATCAGCATTGATACCAATGTGGATTTTATAATGCTCTCTTCTTACTCCGGCAAGCAGTCTACCGGGGTCGTGCGCACCATACTTGACCTGAAACAGAATATAGAGGGGCGCGACGTGCTGATAGTGGAAGATATAGTGGATTCTGGCCTTACCATGAGTTATATGCTGAAAAATATGACAACCCGCGGCCCGCGCTCGCTTGAAATATGCACCATGCTTGACAAACCCTCCTGTCGCAGGGTAAAGGTGCCTATAAAGTATTCCGGGTTTGTTATACCCAATAAATTTGTGGTGGGCTACGGCCTTGATTATAACGAGCTTTACCGCAACTTGCCGTACATAGGCGTTTTAAAAAAATCAGTAATAAAGGTTGATTAAACATGCCGCTGAAAAAAAATTTAAGACAGATGTTTTTCTGGGTGCTCGCGTTCACGCTTTTAATAGCCATGTACCAGAATGTAAAATCCGTTCCAAGAGAAAAACAAATCCCATATTCTGAATTTAAAGCGAAACTTAAAGCCAAAGAAATCAGCACCGTTCTTATAAGCCCCGGCCTCATAAAAGGGGAGTTTAAAGAAGGCGACAAAAAGATTTCTTTTAAAACTATATCGTTAAGCGACCCGAAGCTTATAGAAGATATGGAAACCGCCGGCGTGGGATCGTTTTCCGGCGAGGCGGACAAAAGCTGGATAACCAGCCTGCTGCTTAATGTCGGCTGGATATTGATTTTCGTGTTCTTATGGTGGTTTTTGTTCATGCGACAGGCCCAGATGGGCGGCAAGCAGGCCATGGGTTTCGGCAAGTCCAAGGCCAAGCAGCAGGACCTGAAAAAGCAGAAAGTCACCTTCAAGGATGTGGCTGGTTGTGAAGAAACCAAAGAGGAATTGAGCGATATAGTGGATTATTTAAAGAATCCCAAAAAATACCGGCGGCTGGGCGGTGAACTGCCCAAGGGCGTGCTGCTTTACGGCCCCCCCGGTACCGGTAAAACCCTGCTCGCGCGCGCTATCGCCGGCGAGGCGGGTGTGCCGTTTTTTACTTCCTCCGGTTCGGAATTTGTGGAGATGTTCGTGGGAGTGGGAGCTTCGCGCGTGCGTGACCTCTTTGAACGGGCTAAAAAAAGCGCGCCAGCCATAGTGTTTGTGGACGAGCTTGACGCCGTGGGGCGTTCGCGGTTCGCGGGAATAGGCGGAGGCCACGACGAGCGTGAGCAGACCCTTAACCAGATGCTGGTGGAACTTGACGGTTTTGAAGCGAATGAAGGCATTATACTTATCGGCGCCACCAACCGGCCCGACGTGCTGGATACGGCGCTGCTCCGGCCGGGCCGTTTTGACAGGCGCATAAATGTGCCGGTGCCTGACATCCAGGGCCGTCTGGAAATTTTAAAGGTGCATTCAAAAAAGGTAAAGCTCGCGGAGGGTACGGACTTATCGGTAATAGCCCGTCATACCCCCGGCTTTGTGGGGGCCGATCTTGCGAACATTGTAAACGAAGCGGCCATACTCGCCTCAAAGAAAGATAAAAAAGGCGTTGAAGTGGGTGATTTTGAGGAGGCCATAGAAAAAATGATAGCCGGCCCGCAGCGCAGGTCGCGCATTATTTCAGATCGCGAGAAAAAAATAGTGGCTTACCACGAGGCGGGCCACGCCCTTGTGGCCAGGTCCCTGCCCGGCTCGGACCCCGTGCATAAGATTTCCATAATACCGCGCGGGCCGGCCTTGGGCTACACTTTGCAGCTGCCGTTGGAGGATAAATACCTTACCAGCAAGACGGAAATCCTGAATAAGCTTTGCGTGCTTCTTGGCGGCAGAGCCGCTGAAGAACTGGTTTTTTCGGAAATTACCACCGGCGCGCAGGATGATCTGTCCAAGGTTACAAACTACGCCCAAAAAATGGTGCTTGAGTTCGGTATGAGCGATAAAATAGGGCCCATCTCGCTTAAAAAAGATGAGGCGGAAGTGTTTTTAGGCCGCGATATCATGAGGCAGCCCGGCTATTCAAATGAAACGGCTAAAAATGTGGACGATGAAGTTACGCGCATAGTGGCGGAGTGCCATGTTAAAGCGAGGGAAATACTTTCCTCCAGCCGCTCCGTGCTTGACGCGATAGCGGCAAGGCTTATTGAAAAAGAGGTGGTGGACGCCTCTGAAATGGAAGCTTTTTTCAGCGCCGGAAAAAGCGCGGCATGATATTAGTGTGCTAGTAGGCCTGTATGCTTGTAGGCGGGTAGGCTCTCAGAGAAATATTGAGATGTTAAGCATACTAGCCTACAAGCCTACTAGCCGCAAGGTAATTGTTTTTATTTAACTGCGAGGGGTTTGGATGTATTTAAATTACGCCAGAAATATCATAGACATACTTGCTGTCTACTACATAGTTTACCGGCTGATACTGCTGGTGAAGGGAACCCGCGCCATGCAGGTTCTGTGGGGTATTTTTATTCTTGCCATCATTACCTCTCTTGCCAAGTATTCGCACCTGTCCGCTACACTGTGGCTTCTGCAGCAGTTCTGGTTTGCCGGTATTTTTCTTTTGATAGTGGTGTTTCAGCCTGAAATACGCGTTGCGCTCGCCAATATCGGCTCAAACCCCCTGGGCCGCCTTATGATGTCGCAGGAATATAAGTTTATCCCCGATCTGATGGAAGCTCTGAAGCTTGCCATGAAGGAAAAAATGGGCATGCTTATAGTGCTTGAGCAGGATATGGGGCTTCGCGATATTGAGGAAACCGGTGTGCGCATTAATGGCGAGGTGTCAAAGGAGCTTCTTCTTACCATATTTCACGATAATACCCTGCTCCACGACGGGGCCGCCGTTATCGCCAACAACCGCGTGGTGGCGGCCGGCTGCATATTACCAATTACCGAACAGCAGGAGTTGTCAAAAATACTCGGTATGCGCCACCGCGCCGCCATAGGCTTAAGCGAAAACGCGGACGCCATAGTTATAACGGTGTCCGAGGAAACAGGGCAGCTTTGCCTTGCAAGAAACGGCAAACTGCAGCAGTCGATTGACCCCGCGGATCTGGAAGCCATGCTTTACCAGCTTTACCGCTCAAAGGCGGAAAAAAATCTGCTCAGAAAAGCGCAGCGCCCGGCGGCGCCTCCTCACCCGACTATATGAATATCTCCGAGCTGTTTACAAGAAACTGGAATATAAAGCTTATCGCTTTTATTATAGCCGTGCTTATCTGGTATTTCATCGTGGGCGCGGTGTGATAACATTACTACTCAGGGGAGACAGAATCCAGTAGTCAGAATTCAGAATAGTGAAATCTTTCTTTTCATTGGCGGAATTATTCTGACTACTGGATTCCGACTTCTGGCTACTTAATGATTTATCAAAAGAAGGGGAATAATGCTTAAATTTTTCAGTTTATGTGTTCTTGCAGTCGCCGTCGGTTACTGCAGTGTTCTGTACTGGCCGGGTATTTTTTTCAATAACCGCTTTGAGCGCGGAAATTTTATCATGGTTTCCCGTTCCCCGATTCCAGATTCAGCCGGGAGTTTTGCTGAAAAAGCCTCCTATAAACTTAAAACCTCGCAACTGTCCGCCGAAGGACAAACATTCGAGGTTTACGCCGCCGCCAGCGCCGGAGAATACGCGTTTTTCGCTCCTTTCTGCCGCAAGGACTACGCCTGCCTGCATCCTCTCAAAGACATAATATTCATGGCGCCGGCGGATTTTGAAAAAGGACTGGTGGCCTCGCCGCTTAATTCCCAAAATTTCCTCAGTCTTGAAAAACTGCTTGCGCGGGAAGCCGTACAATTGCAGATAAGGCGTGAAATGACGCCGCTCTCCTATATCCTGGCGGATAACTGGAAAAAAGACGGCTATGCCGAGCATGTAGCTTCTTTAGGCGACTATGAACCTTATAGTATAGATATTTGCCGGGGTGACCCCGCAAGCGACCCTGAGCGCGCCCCCTACCTGTATCGGCTGGCCGTGGAATACATGATGGCTGAAGACAAGCTTAGCGCGCTCGATTTCATTGCCACCGACCTCAGCGCGGGACCTGCCATAAAAATCCTGAAATCGCGTTCTTGCAAGTAGGGGGCATTCGCCCCTGATTACACCGATTACAGAACGATTGCACGGATTTTTTATCGGAATTTACCGATAGAACTGTCTGCGCCTGCAATCTGTGTAATCTTTCCCGGTAATCTGTGTAATCAAGTGTCTGCGAACGACTTTGAGAGCAGACACATTAAAAGCGCGATTATAAAAAGCAGACTGAAGGCGGAATGCAGTCGCGCGGTCATGGCGTCTATCGCGGCAAAACTTTCAGCGCCCACAGCCTCTTTATTCTTTACGATTTTTATCAGTTTTACCGCCATCGGCAGCGATATAAACGTTATAAGCGAAATCCAGGTAAGCCCCGCAAATACCGTAAGCAGGACGGTTGCCGCGTAGGCTCCCGACAAAAGCAGGTAATACATTTTTTTCGCGCCGGAATCTTTAAGCATCATGGCCACTGTTTTTATGCCGGTCGTGCTGTCGGCTTTTATATCGCGCAGATTATTGCCGTGCAGTATAGCGCTTACCAAAAGCGCCGCAGGTATTGCGTAGAGAAACGGTTTCCATGAGTACGCGCCTGCCTGGACAAAATACGCTCCCAACGTCATTAAAGGGCCGAAGGCCAAAAAAACAGCTATATCGCCAAGCGCGCGGTATTTAATGGCAAAAGGCGGGGTGGTGTAAAAAAAACCGAGGAAAGCCCCGGTGCATACCAACCAGGCGAGCGAGGTCCCGTTTGGGATAGTAGTCATTAAATAGATTCCGGCCGCGGCGGCGACTGAAAACCCGGCTGCCGGAATAATAAGCAGTTGTTCGGGTGTGAGCAGCTTATCAACCATCACGCTGCTTGAACCATAGTTCCCGGGCTTGTCGATCCCGTTCTTGTAGTCGAAATAGTCGGAAAAAACATTCGCGGAGGCGTGCGCGGCAACACAGCCGGTGAGTGTTAACAAAAAGTGGGACCAGTTCAGTGAAAGCCCGGGGTTTTCATTTAAGGCGATTATACTTCCCAAAACCGGCGGGACAATGCTGACCGTAAATGACCACGGCCTGGCGGCCCGCAGCCAGATTCTAATATTTTTCATTTAAAACACCACCGAGTTAAGGTGACACAGAACTTAATTCACGCCATACAGAGCAGTTCCTCTTAAAATTCAAAGAAGTATGCAGCAAGCTGACAGTTCCTTGCCGGGGCACTGATCGGCTGGCTAGGCCGCGGCCAGGCTCTAGCCAGGCTCTAAGCTTAGAACAACGGAATTAAGTTGTGTGTCACCTTAACCCATGAAAGCTTCGGAGAGGGAGGGATTCGAACCCTCGAAGGCTTGCGCCTTACAGGTTTTCGAGACCTGCTGTTTCAACCGCTCACACACCTCTCCATCTGTCGCATCCGCCTAAGGCGGACGGATTAGCCGCCGGGCCTCAAAAGGAACACGGCCCGGTGCTCCACGAGGGGAGCTAAGCTCCCCTTCGTCGTTCGCTATGCCGCCTTCAGCGGCCCGCTCACTTAACCCCTCCTAAAGTGAACCCGCGCTCACTACGAAGGTAATCGCGCGGCTTATAAAGGCCCGCCCGCACTGCATAGTGTTCGGGCTTTAAAATTATACAAAAAACGGAATTCTCTTCGGGGCGACCCTGCTTCGTAAGCCGGCTTATGTTATAATAAAAAGCGCCGACGGACACTCAGCGGTAAAGTGCTGTCCGACAATATTTTATGACTACTAACAGCCAAATTTCCAGGCGGCGCACCTTCGCCATTATCTCCCACCCCGATGCCGGCAAAACCACGCTTACCGAGAAACTTTTATTGTACGGCGGCGCAGTGCAACTGGCCGGTTCCGTTACCGCGCGCAGAAATCAGCAGAACACAACCTCCGACTGGATGGAACTTGAAAAAAAGCGCGGAATCTCTATCAGTTCAACCGTGCTTCAGTTTGAATACCGGGATTTTTACATCAATCTGCTTGATACTCCGGGCCACAGGGATTTTTCTGAAGACACTTACCGCGTTTTAATGGCGGTGGACGCGGCTATAATGGTACTTGACGCGGGCAAGGGCATTGAAAGCCAGACGCTGAAGCTTTTTGAGATCTGCCGCCTGCGCCAGATACCGATTTTCACTTTTATAAACAAGCTTGACAGGCCCTCAAAGGAGTCTTTGGAGTTGCTGGATGAAATAGAACAGTCGCTCCAGCTTCATGCTTTTCCCGTCAATTTGCCGCTTGGCTGCGGCCAGGATTTTAAGGGCGTTTTCGACCGCCGCCTCAAACAGGTGCATTTTTTTGAGCGGGTTCCCGGCGGCGCTTTCCGCGCGCCGGTCACGGTTATGGACTGCTTTAATGAAGAGGTGCTGGCAAGGCTTGACACCATAACCCGTAAGCGGGTTATGGAAGAAATTTCGGTGCTGGACCAGGCGGGGGAGCCGTTTGACGCCAAGGTGGTGCTGGCCGGCGACATGACGCCGGTGTTTTTTGGGAGCGCCGCAAACAACTTTGGCGTGCAAATGCTGCTGGATGGTTTTCTTGAGCTTTCTCCTCCGCCCCGGCCGCAAAATACTTTGTCCGGAAATATCCCGCCGGAGGACCCCCGGTTTTCAGGCTTTATCTTCAAAATTCAGTCAAACATGGACCCGAAACACAGGGACCAGATAGCTTTTTTAAGGGTGTGTTCGGGTGTGTTCCAGCGGGATATGAAGGTTCTGCACTCGCGCAGCGGCAAGACCGTGCGGCTTTCAAGCTCGCACAAACTTTTCGGCAGGAGCCGCGAAACCGTCAACGAGGCTTATCCGGGCGATGTAATCGGCATTGTGGGGCACTCGGAATTCAGCATCGGCGACACGCTCAGCGACGACGCTTCCATAGTTTATAAAGAGGTTCCGCGCTTTCCGCCCGAGCATTTCGCGTTCCTTCACTGTTCAAACACCATACAATTTAAAAAATTCCGCGCCGGTCTGGAACATCTTCTGCAGGAGGGCGTGGTGCAGGTATTCTCTTTGGGGGACGGCGCGCAGCGCATCCCGCTTTTGGGCGCCGTGGGCCCGCTGCAGTTTGAGGTTTTACAGCACAGGCTGCAATTTGAATACGGAGCCGAGACCCGCCTTGAAGCCACCCCCTGGAGCGTGGCCCGCTGGGTGGTTAAAACTCCGCCTGAAACCCTTAATGAAGCTTCCCTGCCGTCCGGTTCCCGCCGGGCGCTGGACGTGAAGGGCAATACAGTCCTTCTTTTTCCCAAAGACTGGGAATGCGCCTATTTCCTTAAAAATAACCCGAAAATCACGCTGTCAAAGCTTCCCCCGGAAATTATCTTGCCGCAGGCCTAGTCCAACTCCCGGTTTACATCTACCTTAAAATTTTGCCACAAAAAACTGGCGGAAGGAGTGGGATTCGAACCCACGGTACGCGTTAAGCATACATCAGTTTTCAAGACTGACGCCTTAAACCACTCGGCCATCCTTCCCTAAATCATTGCTTATTCTAGCGGCACCAAGTGCACAGTGCCCGAATTTTTTCCGCCGGAGGCGGACCCGCCGGATTGTTTGGCGGGCAAAAACCCATTTTCTCCCTGCCCCGGATTTTAGAAAGTTTTCCCGCCTGCGGGCTTCGGTGTAATTACGACAGTTTTCCTCATAAACTAGCTTCCAAGGCCTTCCCGCTTTTGTGAATCTTGTCTTTCCATGATTATGGGCCACCAAACGAGTATTAGCATTCTCGGTTCTAGTAGAGCCGGTATAAAATTTATCTAGAGCTTCACTATATAGAACATATACGCTTGCCATAAAACTTTTCCGGTTTTTCCGCCTAAGGCGGACCCGCCGGGTTGTTTGGCGAACAAGACCGACGCCTTTCCGCCATTACGACTTTGGCGGACCCGCCAGGTAGTAGTGGCGGGAAACCACTCGGCCACCTCTCCCTAAAAACAGTCTGAGCGTCTAGGAGTCTCAGAGTCAAATACTTGGATTGCCTTACTCTAAACTTTGAATACTAAAATCGTTTTCGTGGCAAACCTCAACTACGGCGCAGTTGACTCTCAGACCCTTGACTCTTAGACTCTCCTAACTCCCCTATAATGATATAATATTAAATTATTACCGCGCGCTTAAAGGCGGATTTTTGGACTATGGGAAAATTATTCGGAACTGACGGTATAAGGGGTGTGCCCTGGGAGTATCCGTTTACCGTTGATTTTATACGGAAAATAGGCTCCGCCGCGTCGCTGGTCCTTTCAGGCTGCGGGAAAAAACGCCGCGCGGCCCCCGTTGCGCTTATAGGGATGGATTCAAGGGCTTCCGGCCCGCTTATAAAGAAGGCGCTGGTTGAAGGTTTGTCGGCTCATAACTTTAAAACGATTGATTTGGGGATTATCTCCACTCCCGCGGTGGCCTATCTGGTTAAAAAGGAAAACGCCGATTTCGGCATAGTGATTTCGGCAAGCCATAATCCGCCGGAGTTCAATGGAATAAAGTTTTTTTCCCGCGCCGGTTTGAAGCTCAGTCCGGCGATTGAAGCCAAAATAGAAAAACTCCTGCTTTCCGACGCCAGCCTCCCGTTTAAAACCTCAGGGCTTGATATTCATAAAAAAGACTATTCCTCCGATTACGAAGATTTCATAAAAAGCACTCTGCCGCGCGGTTTTAGTCTTAAGGGCCTTAAAATAGTTCTGGATTGCGCCAACGGCGCCGCCTATAAAACAGGGCCGCGTATTTTCAGGAACCTTGGAGCCGATGTAAAAGTGCTTGGCAATAAGCCGGACGGCAAAAATATAAACCTGGGCTGCGGGGCGCTGTATGCCGGTAAAATGGCGGCCGCCACCGTCCGGGAAGGGGCTTTCTGCGGAGTAAGTCTTGACGGAGACGCAGACCGTTGTATTTTTTCCGATGAAAACGGCGCGGTGCTTGACGGCGACGATCTTATGGCCATGGGCGCCGCTTACCTGCTTGAAAAGGGCCGCCTTACCAACCGCAAGGTGGCGCTTACTTTTATGTCAAATTACGGCCTGATAAAATATCTTGAAACCCTTGGCGTAAAAACGGCGCAGGTTCCCGTGGGCGATAAGAACGTTACCGACGCCATGGAAAAAGAGGATCTGAAAATAGGCGGGGAGTCCAGCGGGCATATCATTTTCCGCGAGTTCGCGCCCACCGGCGACGGGATACTTACAGCCGTGCAGATACTTGCAGCGGCGCGCGACCTTGGCCAGCCTCTGAGCTGGTTTAAAAAGCACTGGAAGCGCTTTCCACAGTGTCTTGAGGCGCTTAAGGTCGCTCACAAACCTCCGCTTCGCACAGTGCGGGGTTTCAGCGACAAGGTTTCCAGGTTTGAAAAACAGCTTAAGGGCAACGGGCGCATTTTTATAAGGTATTCCGGCACCGAGCCGCTGCTGCGTATTTTAGTGGAGGGCGAATCCCGGCTGGAAATAAAAGGCATAGCCGAAGATTTATTGTCGCATTATAAAAAGCATTCAGGGGCGTTAAAGTAGTAAATGCAACAACTTCGGTAGCCAGAAGTCAGAATTCAGGAGCCAGAAGAGTTATAAATTTGAAAGAATCCACCATTCTGGATTCTAGCTACTGAATTCTGTCTACCCGCGCAGTTCCGTAAATCGGTAAAATGGAGGACTTTAATGAAAACTGTAAAACTAGGGGTTAACATAGACCATATAGCCACGCTGCGTCAGGCACGCGGGGAAAAGAATCCGGATCCGCTGGAAGCGGCGCGCGTGGTTTTAAGTTCCGGCGCCGACATGGTGGTAATGCACCTGAGGGCTGACCGCCGCCATATACAAGACAGCGATATTGAGCGTGTGCGCCGCGATGTGCGGGGCTTTTTGCATCTTGAAATGGCCGCCACCCCCGAAATGGAGAAATTCGCCTTAAAGAACCGTCCCGATTCCGTGTGCCTGGTGCCTGAAAGCGCCAAGGAAGTTGCAAACCAGAGCGGCATGAGGATGTCCGGCAAGCTTACCGAGCTTGAAAAAATGGTTAAAAACCTTTCCCGCGCCGGCATAGAGGTGGCCTTATTCGTGGACCCCGAGCCGCAGGCCATACGCTCAGCCCATAATATAGGCGCCGACGCGATAGAGCTATGCACCAGCAAATATTCCGAGTCCTGGGGTAAAAAACTTCAGGACAAAGAGCTGGAAAAAATACAGCTTGCCTCATACCTGGTGAAAGAGATGAGTATGCACCTGCACGCGGGCAGCGGCCTTGACTACTACAATGTTTCTCCGGTGGCGCGCATTGAGGGCATGGAATATATGAATATAGGATACTCCATAATCTCGCGCGCAATGTTCGTGGGTCTAAAAAACGCGGTCGCGGAGATGAAAAGGCTGATTCAATAGCGCGCTAGAGGCATAGCAATTTGGAGGCAAAGCAATTTAGAAGGGTGGAAATCCTTAAGCTTCATCTACTGCTTTGTTGCGTCTAAACCGCTTTGCGTCTTTACCTCTATGCATCTAACGATTCACACGGCTATATTAAGGAAATTTCTCATATGTGTGGAATAATCGGCTATATCGGAGACAAAAAAACATCCGACATACTTATAGACGGACTAAAGCGTCTTGAGTATCGCGGCTATGATTCCTGCGGCATAGCCGTTATAAACGGTGTCGGCGGACTTTATTTAAAGCGCGTCAGCGGCCGCGTTGACGCTTTAGACGCGCTGGCGGCCAGCGACCCTGTTAAAGGCGCCAGGGCCGGCATAGGCCACACCCGGTGGGCCACGCATGGCGCTCCGTCGGAGGATAACGCCCATCCTCACACCGATTGTTCAGGCTCCGTGGTGGTTGTACATAACGGCATTATTGAGAATTATCTAGAACTCAAAGAAATCCTTCTCAAGGCCGGCCACAAATTCAAGTCGGAAACCGATACCGAGGTAATAGTCCATCTTCTTGAGGAAAAACTTAAAAACCTGGATGTGGCTGAAAAAAACGCGCGCCAGGCAATGCTGGAACCGGTTTTTTTTGAAGCCGTGCGCCGGACCATCGCTGACCTGAAAGGGGCGTTCGCCCTTGCCGCCGCCTGGGCGAAGTGCCCCGCGATACTGCTGGCCGCCCGCCAGCACAGCCCTCTTGTGGCGGGGCTTGGCGAGGGGGAAAATTTTATAGCCTCTGATGTTTCCGCTTTTTTGAAACACACCAAACGCGTGGTATTTTTAAATGACGGGGAGATCGCCGCTGTGAAAAAGGAAGGCGTCACTTTTTTTGATTTTAAGGGCAGGAAGCTTGAGCGCGAATCTATTGTCATACAGTGGGATTCAACCATGGCTGAAAAGGGCGGCTATAAGCATTTCATGCTCAAGGAAATCCACGAACAGCCTGAGGCAGTGGAAGACACTCTGCGGGGCCGTCTGCTGCCTATTTCAGGGGAGCTGCTTGAGCGCGAGATAAATCTGCCTTTGGAACTGATAAAAAAATTCAAGCGCCTGCAGGTGATCGCCTGCGGCACGGCTTACCACGCGGGGCTTGTGGCCAGATACGTGTTTGAAAATTTCGGTATGCCGACCGAGGTGGATTTTGCCTCAGAGTTCTCCGACCGGGCAAAAATAACGGACAAGGACACGCTTGTAATAGCCATCTCGCAGTCGGGGGAAACCGCCGATACACTGCACGCCTCGCGCGAGGCTAAAGTTTCGGGAGCAAAGGTGCTTGCCATTACAAACACCGTGGGTTCAACGCTTACGCGCGAAGCCGACTTCGTGCTTTATACCCACTGCGGTCCGGAAATCGGAGTAGCCTCCACCAAGGCATTCATGGGCCAGCTGGCCGCCGTTTACCTTTTGGGGGTGCACTTCGCGACCGCGCGCAAAAAACTTGCCCTGGCCGAGGCCCGGACTTACGCAGAAGAGCTTTTAAAACTGCCGCGTCTTGCGGAAGAGCTGTTTTTAAGCGAAAAAAGCATAGCCGCCATGGCCGGCGCGTGCGCCGGGAGCGAGCATTTTTTGTTTATAGCGCGGCACATAAATTTCCCCATAGCTCTTGAGGGGGCCCTTAAAATAAAAGAAATTTCATACGTGCACGCCGAGGGCTACGCGGCAGGCGAGATGAAGCACGGCCCTATAGCCATTATTGACAAAGGCATGCCGGTGCTTGCCGTAGCTACCACTTCAAAGGCTATAAGCCTTATGGCCGGCAACATTGAAGAGGCCAAGGCGCGCGGCGCGCGGGTTATAGCCATAGTTGACGAAGACTCGCGCAAGCTTATAAAAGCGGCGGATTACATACAAGTGCCGAAAACCATGGAACTGCTCTCTCCCATGCTTAACGTCATTCCCCTTCAGCTTTTCGCTTATTATGTGGCGCTCGCTAAAAAATGCGATATAGACAAGCCCCGCAACCTCGCCAAGAGCGTCACGGTGCGGTAATTGCGAATAATGGTAATTTATAGCAACTGAATGCTACAGAAAGCTAAAGAACGCAACTGAAAGTCGCTGATATAATGAATAAGACTTCTTACTTCTGTGACTTTCCGTAGCTCTCAGTGGCTTTCCGTTGCTATCAACTGTTACAGACAATGAACATTAAACAAACGGCTGTTTCCGGCGTGGGCATAGACATAACCGAAGTCTCGCGTGTAAAACAGCTGTACGGCAAAAATCCGGCTTTTCTTAAAAGGTTTTTTACTCCCGGGGAAGCGGCCTATTGCCTTAAGGGAAAGAATATTTACGAACGCATAGCGGCGCGGTTTTCCGCTAAAGAAGCCGTAATAAAGGCTTTGGACAGGAAAGATCTTCCGTTCAGGTCCATCTCCATTTTAAAAGCCGAAACAGGCCGTCCGCTGGTGAGTATCAAGGGGCTTAAAGGTATTTCTGTCATGCTTTCCATTTCACATACCGAGCATTATGCCTGCGCCTGCGCTGTCGCTTTGCGCTCCATAAACAGCTGATGAAAATTCAAACTGTAACGAAAGAATTTTTGCGGCCTCTGCTTGGCCCGCGCAAAAAGAATACTCATAAGAGCGATTACGGCAGGCTGCTTATTGTGGCCGGCTCAAAAGGCATGACCGGCGCGGCGGCCATAGCGGCCAAAGCGGCGCTAAGGGCGGGAGCGGGCCTTGTTACGCTGGCATGTCCGGACAGTGAGCAACCTTTGCTGGCGGCTGGTTTGCGTGAAGTGATGACTTTTCCCGCCTCTTCCAGGGACGGCGCTTTTTCTCTTAGGGCCGCCGCTGAAATACTTGACTGGCAAAAAGAAAAAAAATATGACCTTCTTCTGATAGGCCCCGGTCTGTCGCTTAAGGGGCAGGTCCCTGATTTTGTCATAAAACTTATTCAAAAGTCCGAAATGCCCGCGGTTATAGACGCCGACGCCCTGAACGTTTTGGGGCTCGCCGGCGCTTTAGATCTGCTGAAAAAAGGCCGTCCGAAAATAATTACGCCGCATGAGGGCGAAGCTGCAAGGCTTCTTGGCGGGGCGGTGGAAAAAAGGCCGGTGGCCGCCCTTAAGCTGGCGGAGCTCAGCGGTTCTGTTGTGGTGCTGAAAGGCAGGGAAACACTTGTCGCGCTTGGCGCCCGATTGATGAAAAATATCACAGGCGGCCCCGCGCTTGCCAAAGGCGGCTCGGGAGACGCGCTGGCGGGCCTTATGGCCGGTTTTTTCGCGCAGAGGGGGATAGGGAAGGGGTTTACCGCAAACACGGCTTTTGAAAGCGCGGCTCTTGGCGTTTATCTACACGGCCTTTGCGGAGATCTGGCCGCGCGCAAATTGACCGAGCGTTGCGTGCTGGCCTCGGAGCTTACGGATTTTTTACCAGAGGCAATAAAAGTCGTGAAAAATGAAAAATGAAAAATGTAAAATTACGAAACCGGAAAGTGCGGCTTACAGACTCTCGGACCTCGGAGAAACCGGTCTGCTTGCGCGCATAGAAAAGCATTTTAAATTCCAGAAAGATACCCGCCTGCTCCTTGGACCGGGTGATGACTGCGCGGTTTTGCGCCATGCCCCCGGCAAGGCCCTGGTTATAACTACCGACGAGATAGTGGAAGGAACGCATTTTTTAATGCGCTTTTCCACGCCTGAGGATTTAGCGGCAAAGCTTTTGCGCGTGAATTTAAGCGACCTGGCGGCCATGGGTCCGGTGAGGCCCGTATCATGCGTTGCGGGAGCCGGCCTTAAAAGCGGGCTGCCTCTCTCTTTTATCATACGGTTTTTAAAAAAGCTTAAAAGCGAGGCCCTGCGCTTCGGTATAACCGTGGCCGGAGGTAATTTAGCTGGCGCGAGAGAAAACCATTTTTACCTTACCATGTGGGGGGAAGCTGAACCTTCGAAGCTGCTTACGCGCTACGGCGCCGGGCCTGGAGACCTCATTTTTAATATCGGCCCTCTTGGTTCGGCCTCGGCCGGGCTTGAATTGCTGAAGGCCGCGAACAAAAAAAATATTAAAAAATTTAAGGGGCTTGTTAAAGGTTTCTGGCGACCGGAGCCCATGCTCGCGGCAGGCCGGCTTTTGGGAGAAAAAAAAATAGCCTCGGCGATGATAGATAACTCGGACGGCCTTGCGCGCAGCGCGGCAATAATAGCCGAACTCTCAAAATGCCAAACGACGCTTAACCTGCCAGAAGAGGCGGTCTCCAAAGAGCTTAAACGCTACGCCGCCGTAAAAGGCCGCGACTGGCGGGCCTACGCTCTTAAAGGCGGTGAGGATTTCGGTCTTGTTTTCACGGTTCCGGCGCGGAAAGCCGCTATTCTAAAAAAACTCCTGCCTGCGGCGGTTTGCGTGGGAAGGGTTGAAAAGGGCCGAGGTTCGGTTATTGAAAATTATGGAAGCGAAATATCAGCTTTCAGCCATTTTTAAGAGCGGTTCCTGCGCTGATACCCTGCGCCTGGCCGGGTTATTCGCCAGCGGGTTAAAAGGAGGGGCCGTGCTGTCGCTTGAAGGGCCGATAGGCGCCGGGAAAACATTTTTTATAAAAGGCCTGGCCATCGCGCTTGGAGCCAAAAAACTTCCGGTAAGCGCGAGTTTTAATTTAATGAGAACTTACGCGTCCGGCGTGCCACTGTCCGCCTTAGGCGGACGTGGGCCTGTGGCGCTGTCCACCGGCCTTAAAATTTATCATTTTGACCTGTTTAGGGTGGCGCCGGAAGAAATTGAAAACACAGGGCTCGAGGATTATCTTGGGCTGGAGGACGGCGTGAGTGCTATTGAATGGGCGGGGCCCGCCCGCGGTATCCTTGAAAGGTTTGATTTCACGGAACTTTCTTTTTCTCTTGCGGGCGGGGATTCCAGGCGCGTGCTGGCGCTGGCCAGGGGACCGGCAAGCGTCCGCCTTGTTGAAAAGGTAAAAAAAGCATGGCAAAAGAAATAACTTTGGGCGTATGCTCCACCGGCTCAAGGCTTAAACTGGCGGTTTTTGACGGCAAAAAATTTTATTGCGCCCAGCGGCGCGTGTTTAACCAGGAAAAACCTCTTTTTCCAATGATAAACAAACTGCTGGGGGGCGCCGGACTTGGGGCTGTTAAAATTTTTTGCGCCGTAAGGGGGCCGGGGAGGTTTACCGGTATAAGGATAGGCCTTACGCTTGGCCGTGTTCTTGAAGCTCTGGCCGGCGCAAAAATTTATTCAGTCACCCTCTTTGAAGTAATGGCTTTGCAGGCTTTTGAGAGCGCGAATTTTAAAAGCTGGGCAAAACGCCGCCAAAAAACCAAAATAGCGGTGTTAATGCGGGCCTTTAAAGACGAGTACTTCTGCCAGGTGTTTCAAGTAACAAGCGAGAAACAGCCAGTCGGGAGTCCTGGAGTCTTGGAGTCCAAAAGTCAGGAATTTAAGATTCAAGATTCCGGATTCAAGATTGGAAAACTCTCAGACTCTCAGACTCCCAGACTCCCAGACTCCCAGACTTCAACTCCCGAGCCTTCAACCCTCTTCAAGGCTGTTGAGGAACCGCAATGGCTGAAAGTGCCTGAAATGAAGGAATATCTTTCGGCACTCGGGCCGGAGCTTTTTGTGATCGGGGATGCCGAAGAAGATCCATCCGTTTATACTCTTGTCCCGGCGTATTGTGCAAAGGCCGGTTCCGGAATTTCAAAGATAATCCCCGCTTATCTGATTAAAACCGCCCTGGCCCGGAAAAACCGGAACTCCGCCCCGCTGTATCTTAAACCGGCGAGGTATGAATTGGAACAGAAAGCTGGTAGGCCGGTAAGCCGGTAGGCTAGTATGCTATGACCACTCAGAAAACTTCTTTAAGCATGCCCGCATACAAGCATACCAGCCTACAAGCATCGGATTTATGCTGATACGCAGAGCCCTGAAAGAAGATTTGCCCGCACTGGCTGAAATAGAGCTTGAGCACCCATCTTACCCGGCTTGGGGCGCTAAAGGGCTTTTGGCCGAGCTTTCAAATCCCAACGCCATAACTTTGGCCGCCTGCGACGGGGCCGGGATATCGGGTTTTGTTAATTTCTGGATAGTGCGGCCCGAGGTGCAGCTTAACGCGGTTGTGGTCTCAAAAAAAAACTTACGGCGCGGAGCGGCTTCAAAATTGCTGGCAAAGATGTATGAATACGCTAAAAAAACCGCCTGCATCAGCGTTGAGCTGGAAGTGAATGCCGCAAACCTGCCGGCCATAAAACTTTATGAGAAACACGGTTTTACCGTGGTGGGATGCAGGCCGAAATTCTACAACAATTCCGGGGACGCGCTGTTGATGCGCAAAACCCTCCCAAATACTCCGATAAGGGAGGATTTGGGACCTTTGGGACTGATATAAAAACCAGTTGCAAGTTTTTCACCCATTTGGTGGAACTTTGTTTTCTGTTGAATACTGAAGCTTTTCGCCGGCAAAACCCCAGTGTATGGAGAAAAAATGACTAAATATAAATTACCCGCCGCAGTGCTTGGCTTCCTGGTTTTAACCGGTTCCGTCGTGGCTTCCGACAAAGACTCTTATCTGCACTTTATGAACGGGCTCGCGTTGGAGCGCAGGGGTGATTACGCTTCGGCCCTGCTGGAATACAAGCGCACCCTGCTGCTTGACCCGCAATCCATTTTTGTTTACAAGCAGGCGCTAAACCTGGCGCTTCATATTGGCAGGGTGGACGACGCCGAGAAATGGGCCAGGTTCGTGGTGAGCGCGGACTCCGCCACCTCCGACAACTGGGTGCTTTACGGCAATGTGTGCTGGGCAAAAAACGATCTTGAAGGCGCGCGCAAAGCTTATGAAAAAGCGCAAGCGATAGATAATAACAACGCGGAGGCGGCTTACCAGCTGGCGAGTCTGTGGAGTTCCAGGGACCCTGATAAGTCTATAGGTTATCTCAAACGCTTTCTGGAGCTTAGGCCCGATGAAGAGGCGGATGTGCGTTACCAGCTGGCAGTGCTTTACAATCTTAAGGGTGATTATGAGGCGATGAAGGAAAACCTGCTTAAGGCAAAGGAAGCCGATAGCCTCTATCTGCAGCCCCGCTACATGCTTGCCAATTATTATGAGATGAAAAATGACACGGCCTCGGCTTTGGCGGAATATCAGGACCTGTCATCCCTTGAGAACGACAACATTGATCTTTTTAACCATCTGGGCGAGCTTTACGCTTCGCCCGCGGTTTCAAACCTGCCTGAGGCGGAAAAATATTTTTTGAAAGCTTACGGCCTGGATAAAACCAACGCTTCGGCCTGTTTCTGGCTTTCCGTGATAAGCGAGCAAAGGCGCGATTTTTCCGGGGCGGCGGGTTTCCTGGAAACCTCACGCGACCTTAAAGAAAATCCTTCAAGCGTTCTACGGCTCAGTTATTACTATACGCAGAGCGGGCGCTACACAACAGCCGTTAAAATACTTGAAGACTCCCATAAAAAATGGCCGGACAACCGGGAAGTATCGTATTTTCTGGCTTTGGGTTACGACGACACCCGGCGCACGCTGCAAGCGCTGGAAATGCTTAAAGGCCTGATAGCCGGGGATACCGGTTACGTAGAGGCGCGCATGCAGTACGCCGTAATCAGCGAGCGGGAGGGAAATATTGCGGAGGCGGAGGAAAATTTTCGCCTTCTGCTTGCGAGAGATCCGGCCAACGCCAATATTCTCAACTACCTCGGCTATTCACTTGCCGACAGAGGAATGAAACTTGCCGAGGCGGAAGTTTTTATTTCAAGCGCGGTTAAACTTGAGCCTGATAACGCCGCTTATATGGATTCTCTCGCCTGGGTGTATTTCAGACAGGGCCGCATTAAGGAAGCCGTAGCGCAGATAAACAAAGCGCTTAAACTTGTTTACGACGACGTCACTCTTTGGGAGCACACGGGAGAGATCTATTATTCTATCGGAGATTACAAGAATGCCTGGCGTGCTTTCAAAACCTCATTTGCGCTGGACCGCTCCACAAAACGCAAGGCTACCGCGGAAAAAATAAAAGACACGCAGGAAAAAATAGATCCCAAAGAGGCCGCGGCGCTGGAAACGGATTTTATGAAAGGTATGCTGCTTCAGGGCAGGGAATTTTCCGCCTTCGCCAAACTTTACGCCAAATTCAAGGGTAAGCAGGTGAAGCTTGACGCTGTGGCGCATTTCTCCCCGCCGGAGGATTTTTCGCTTATTGTAATGGGGCCGCTGATGGCGCCGCTTTGGAAAATTAAATTAAGCGGTTCCGAAGTTGAAATGGACGCCTTTTCGCTTAAAGGCCTTGACGAAGGCGCCTTCAGTTACTGGGCGCGCCTGATGGCGGAGGAAATGCGCGATTATTTTTCAGGCGCCTGGCTTCGGGGGGCGGAGCCGGACGAGCCCGGCTGGAACTTGGAACGGCTTAAAAATGCGCAGAGGGAAGTGCGCCTGGATAAAACGCTTACTTATCCGGAGAGCGCGGAACCCGCGCGCGAAAGGAAGCTTGAGGTCAGGCTTGGGGATTATTTCCTTGGCAACCTGTTCCTTATACCGAAAACTTTGGAGTTTAAAGTGCCGTTCTTTTCACTTAAGCTGGTGCTGGACAAGAATCAGCTCAATCTTAAGGATGTCAACCGGTTTCAATTGCCGCGGTAGGAAGTCACAAGAGCACAGGAGCACAAGTCACAAGTGACAGCTTGGGAAAGTCACAGATTGTAAGTCTTAAGTCGCAAATCATAAGTGCTAAATGAGAAATATAAAAAAGTCAAAATTTGTATTTTTGTGGCTTTTTTAAAATACTCTTGCTTGTGACCTGGCCGTTTGAGGACCAGTGTTCTTTGAGACGGCACCTCCAGAGGATTGTGACTTGTGTCTTGTGACTTGCTTTGATTATGAATACTGTTAAAATAAACGCGTACGCTAAAATAAACCTTTTCCTGGAAGTGACTGCCAGGCGCGGCGACGGCTATCATGACCTTGCCACGCTTTTTGCCAGGGTGGGGCTTTGCGACCGGCTGCGCCTTGAAAAAACAAAAAAGTCCGGCATAGCTTTTAAGCTTTTCAACCGCTCAAACCTTAAACTCTCAAAGCCCGCAGACAACATCGTTTACAAGGCGGCGGAAAAGTTTTTTACGGAGTTCGGGATTGAACCGGCCGTTAAAATAACACTGCTGAAACGCGTGCCGGTGGGCGCGGGCCTTGGCGGCGGCTCCTCCGACGCGGCGGCGGCGCTTTTGGGTCTCAGGCGCCTTTACGGCCTTGACAATAAGAATACTTTGAAAAAACTTTCGCGCCTGGCACTCGAACTTGGCTCTGATGTGCCGTTTTTCCTTTTAGACAAAACTTTTGCGGTGGGCCGCGGCCGCGGCGAAATTTTACGCCCGCTAAAGGCGCGCGGCCGGCTTCCGCTGGTTTTGCTGGTTTATCCGGGAGAGCCGGTTTACACCAAGGAGGTATATGGCCGCCTGAAATTGGGCGTCGGGAGTGAAATAGCCGCTAAACTGAAAGATTTAAAAAAACTTATCCGGCTGATTGAAAAAGGGCGTTTTAATACCGCGGCGGGACCGCTTCTTTTTAACCGCCTGGAAACATCTGTCCTGCCAAATCACAAAAAAACGGCGGGAGCCAAACAAGCCATGCTTACGCTGGGGGCTCTCCCGGTTTTAATGTCGGGTTCCGGCGCTGTGGTTTTCGCTTTGGCCTGGAACAGGGCGCATGCGGCAAAAATGGCGGCTCGGGTTTCCAAACAGAAAGGTTACAAGGTTTTTCTGTCAAATTTTTGGTAAAATTTCAGGGAGCAGGCGGGGTGGACGATTGCCAGCTGTTAGTTGCCGGGAAGTGGGGGAAAAAGTCGGAAGGGTGTGATAAAGGGGATTACCGCTTCGGGAGGTTCAGTGAAGCGACCAAGCGAAGCGCGGGAGGCAAGCGACGAAGGAGGGCAGCGCCCTCCTCGTAGAGCACCGGCCGTCACCTTATAAGGCCGGCGGTAATCCGTCCCGCGCGCTATGCAGTGCGGCGCGGGGTGCGACAAGGGGGAGGGGGACAACATGGAAGTTACCGAGGTAAGGATACATCTGCGCAATGAGGCGCGGCTAAAGGCGTTTGCCACCGTCACTTTTGACGGCGCTTTCGTGGTGCACAACATGAAAGTGGTAGAAGGAAATAACGGGTTGATAGTCTGTATGCCTTCTAGAAAAATAAAAGACGGCACTTATAAGGATATCGCCCATCCGATAGATAACGGGTTCCGCGGCAGGCTTGAGGCGATAATTCTTAAAGCCTACAAAGAAGAGATGGCCAAAAGCGGGATTCCCATGGGCGAAGGCCAGCCAGCCGCCAGCGCGCGGCGGGCCGATGGCGCTGTTTAATATTCCCGGGTAGTGTAATGGTAACACACCGCCCTTTGAAGGCGTTATTCATGGTTCGAGTCCATGCCCGGGAGCGCAAGCCTTGAACATTTTGTGAAATAAAAACATTCCCTTTTCATGCCCGGTCTCCTTGATATCCTGCTCGCTTTTTCGGGTCTCAGTTCTGCCGTCCAGTTTTATTTCGCCGTTTCCTCGGCGCGCCGTACTAAATTCCTTGAAGATTATAAGCCGCCCCCGGATTTCAAATTCCCATCGTTATCCATAATAACCCCGGCCCGCGACGAGGCCGATACGGTACTTGAGGCTTCCCTTTCAAAGCTGGCCTGCGAGTATCCGGGCTTTGAACTGATACTGGCTGACGACCGTTCCGTGGACGGCACCGGCGGGATAATAGACAGCCTGGCCCTTAAAGACAAGAGGGTAAAAGCCATCCATATAAAAACGCTCCCGGAAAATTGGTTGGGAAAGGTGAACGCGCTGCAGGAGGGGCTTAAGGCCGCCTCCGGCGAATGGCTGCTTTTCTCCGACGCGGATGTAGTATTTGCTCCAGACACCCTTAAAAAAGCGGTATTTTACGCCGAAACTAATTGTCTTGGCCATCTGGCGCTTATGCCGGAGCTGGTTCCAGGCGGTTTTGCAATGGACGCTATTTTTAACGCGGGGGTGCTGCCTATGGCAAGGTGGGCTTCCTGGAACTCTGAAACGGCGGGGCCCGCGCAGGCCGTGGGCATAGGAGCGTTTAATCTGGTAAAGCGCTCAGAGTTCCTTAAAACCCCGGGTTTTGAATGGCTCAAACTTGAGATTATAGACGATATGGGTTTGGCGCTGATGATGAGATTATCGGGAGCTAAAGGAGCTTCTTTAAGCGGGCGCGGGCTTTTAAAACTGCGGCTTTATAAAACTCTGGCTGAGGCGGCGCGCGGGGCCGGCAAATCGGCGCTTAGCGCGGCGGAATTTAACTTAGCGCTGTCGGGGCTTGCGGTGGCGCTGCTTTTAATTTCCGAGGTTTTGCCGTTTCTATTATGGTTTTACCCGGGCGCGCCAATAGCCGCGGTCTTTGCCGTATGCGCTTTAAAACTCTCTTTCTACTCTTATTTCAGCGCCCGGAACCGACGCCCGGTTTTACCGGCGCTTCTGGCGCCGTTCGGCGCGGCTGTCGGGATCCTGGTTATGTTTAAATATGCGGCTTCCAATGCCATGTCCGGCAATGTTTCCTGGCGGGGCACTTCTTATCCGGTGAGTCTCCTTAAAGTCCACAAGCGCTTCCACCTGGAAAATTTTTATTGATCCGCATTTATATTTCCCTTTAAAAGGCAAGGGTCTATTTTGTAAAATTTCATTGTCGGCATCCCTTCTGTTTTCAGAGGTCTTCTTTTTCGTATGTCCGAAAACAAAAACATCGCGGCGGTTATACTGGCGGCCGGCCTTGGCGTCAGGATGAAGTCCGAACTGCCAAAGGTCCTTCATTGCCTTGGCGGCATGTCTCTTATTGAGCGCGTGGTCCGCCGGGCGGCAGCTCTCTCGCCTGAAAAAATAATCATCGTTACCGGCCATAAGGCCGTAATGGTGGAAACGGAACTCTCTAAAAAATTTGAAAAAGAAGCTTTCAGGAAGAAAATAGTTTTTCTCAGGCAGAAACTGCTTAAAGGCAGCGGCAGGGCGGTGCAGGAGGCTATGGCGCTTATAAAAAAACACGCGCACGCCTTTGTGCTTTGCGGCGACGCCCCGCTTTTCCGGGAGGCCACGGTAAAAAAGATATTTTCGGTCTATTTAAAAACCAGGCCTGAATGCCTGGTTGTGACGGCTGAACTGCCGGAGCCGGGCTCTTATGGCCGTATAAAACGCGGCAAAGACGGTTCGGTGCGTTCTATAATTGAGGCCGACGGAGCGCAACCGGGCGAGCTTGCCATAAAAGAGGTGAATTCCGGCGCCTATGTTTTCAGCGTGAAAGCGCTTGCCGCCGCGATTAAAAATCTTAAAAAGAAAGGTTCCAAAGGCGAGTATTATCTGACCGACGCGCTTGAAAATATACTTTCCGCCGGCGGAACTGTTTCGGCTTTCAGGCTTAAGGACCCTTTGGAAATGGCCGGTATAAATTCACGGGAGGGGCTTGCCGGGGCTTACAAGATCCTGAATGCGCGCAAAAACAGCGAGCTTATGGCTTCCGGCGTTACAATTGTCGACCCGGCAAATACCTATATAGACGAAAGCGTTAAAGTGGGCCGCGACAGCGTTATTTTTCCGGGAATATTCCTTAAGGGCCGTTCGATAGTGGGAAAAAACTGCCGCCTGGGCCCTTATGGAATTATAGAGGATTCCGTTATAGAAAACGGCTGCGAGATAAAGTTCGGCTGCTGCCTTTCCCGGAGCCGTGTGCGCGCGGGATCCGTGGTGGGACCGGTCTCGCACCTGCGCCCCGCTTCAGATATCGGGCCGCTCGCCAAGGTGGGTAATTTTTCGGAAATTAAAAAGTCAAGAATAGGACGCGGCTCAAAAGTGCCGCACCTGAGCTATATAGGCGACACCATCATGGGTGAAAAAGTTAATGTGGGAGCCGGCACCATAACATGCAATTACGATGGAAAAAATAAAAACCGGACCATAATCGGCAATAGCGTTTTTATAGGCTCAAACGCCAATCTGGTGGCTCCGGTAAAAATAGGCGCCGGCGCCCTTGTGGCGGCGGGCTCAACCATAACAGAGGATGTGCCGCCCGGCAAGCTGGTGCTTGCCAGGGCCAGACAGGTGTTGAAAAACATCAAACGCTAAAAAGCGGCAACCAAGGTTCGCATTAGCAGCTATAGAAAAAAGGTAAACCCATGATGAGCGATGCTTGGAAGACCGGAACACTTAAAATAATCAGCGGCAGCGCCAATATGGCGCTTTCGCGCAAGATCTGCGACATACTTGCGGAGCCTCTCTGCGAGGCTAAGGTGGGGCGGTTTGCCGACGGAGAGATAGACGTGCAGATAATGGAAAATGTGCGCGGAGACGATTGTTATATAATTCAGCCCACCTGCCCGCCTGTGAACGAAAATATAATGGAACTGCTTATTACCCTTGACGCGTTAAGACGCGCCTCCGCGGGCCGCATTACCGCAGTTGTTCCCTATTATGGTTACGGCCGGGCTGACCGGAAACCGGCGCCCCGTGTGGCTATAACCGCCAAGCTGGTGGCGAACCTTATCACTTCCGCCGGAGCCGACAGGGTTGTTGCAATAGATCTTCATGCCGCCCAGATACAGGGTTTTTTTGACATTCCCATGGACCACTTGTATGCCAGGCCTGTGGTGCTTGAGCACCTAAAAGGACGGGATTTGCCGAACCTGGTGGTGGTGTCGCCTGATGTAGGCAGTGTGGAGCGGGCAAGGTCTTTTGCCAAACGCCTTAACGCGGGGCTTGTTATTATAGATAAAAGGCGGCCCCGCCCCAACGAGGCCATGATCTATAACATCATCGGTTCCGTGGAGGGCATGACCTGCTTTATTTTTGACGATCTGGTGGACACGGCGGGCACCCTTGTCCAGGCGGCGAACGCCCTGAAAGAGCGCGGCGCCGCCAAAATATTGGCCGCCTGCACCCATGGTGTGCTTTCAAGGGACGCCTTTGATAAAATCAACGCTTCGCCCCTGGAAGAGCTGATTTTAACGGACACTATACCCGTAAACGCCTCAAAAAGTGCTAAAATCAATGTGATATCGGTGGCTCCGCTTCTGGCGGAAGCTATAAAAAGAAATCACATAGGTAAATCCATCAGTGAACTTTTTAAGTAAATAAAAAAGGTAACAGGTAGCAGGTTACAGGCAGCGAAGCAAGTAGTGCTTTAAGTTTTATCCGCCTGACACCTGCTACCTGATGCCTGTAACCTGCAGCAGGGAGAAAACAATTATGGAACAAATAATAGTGGAAGCTCAGATCAGGGGAACAATAGGCGGCAAGAAAGGCCTGGCTGTTTTAAGGCAGGGCGGAAGCATTCCCGCAGTTATTTACGGTACCGGCAAGCCGGTGGAGCATGTTACCGTGGGGGAAAAAGAAATACTCTCCGTGCTGAAGAAAGGCGCCAACTCCCTTGTTAAAATAAAATACTCAAACAATGAGGATACCGTCATCCTTAAGGAAGTGCAGAAGCATGTTGTTACCGGAAAGCTCCTGCACATAGATTTCCAGCGCATATCGCTGACCGATAAAATAAAGGTAAAAGTGCGCGTGAAACTGGTGGGAGAGGCCTACGGGGTAAAAGTGGAGGCTGGCATTCTTGAGCACAACATGAGGGAATTGAATGTGCTCTGTCTGCCGACCGATATTCCCAAAGAAATTGAAATTAACATCACTGAGCTTCACCTTAACGGCGTAATCCGCGTAAAAGAAGTTAAATCAGATAAGGCGGAAATTATTGAAGACGCCGAGCATATTGTTGTAAGCGTGGTCGCGCCCAAAGAAGAAAAGGTTGAAACGCCTGTGGCGGCCGCGGGCGCTACGGCGGCAGAACCTGAAGTTATCGCCAAGGGCAAGAAAGAGGAAGGTGAAGAGGGCGCCGAGGCCGCTGCCGGAAAGGGAGCCAAGCCGGCGGCCGATTCTGGCGGCAAGCCGGAAGATAAAAAACCGGCTGCCGGTAAGAAATAGCGCAGAAAGCTGGTAGGCTTGTAGGCTAGTATGCTTTCAGGTAATTCCTAACTAGACCTACCGGCATACACGCCTACCAGCATACCAGCAGCTTAGTAACTCAAAAGAGGTTTTAAACGTGGAGCGGCGCATAACGCTGGTTGTCTTTTTGGGTAATCCGGGGCGCGAGTACGAGTCAACCAGGCATAATATCGGGTTCATGCTGGGGGATCTGGCTGCTCAAAAACTGGCCCCGAATTTTGGTTCGTCTACAGAAAAAGTGTGGGGCTGGCGCGATTGGCGGGGGCTTGGGCTGTATCTTGAGACCCAGAGAAACGGGCAAAAACTTTACCTTTTAAAACCGGCAACTTATATGAACGCTTCAGGCGAAGCAGCCCGCAGCCTCGTGGAGTTCTATAAAATTCCGCCTGAGGCGACACTTGCGGTTTACGACGACATGGCTCTGCCTTTCGGCTGCCTGAGGGTGCGCGCCGGAGGCTCTTTCGGGGGGCACAGAGGAATATCCTCTATAATAGCCTCGTTGGGCACGCAGGGGGTGCCCCGCCTGCGCCTGGGAATCGGCCCGAAGCCCGAACGCATGGACGCCGTGAATTTTGTGCTTGGAAAGTTTTCAAAAGAGGAGGCGGTTCTGCTGCCCGGGTTTTTGGACAGGGCGTTTGAGGCTTTGGAGTTGGTTGTTGATTCGGGGCCAGAAAGCGCCATGAACCGTTATAATAATGCCGGCGATAAATCCGTATCTTAAGCTTTTTTTCGGCCTGATGCTTTTGCTGCTGGGGTTTGGATATATTTACAAGCCGGGAGCGGTGGAGCGTTTAAACCGCCTGCTTAAAGAAACTCTGTTAAACGATTCCTATGTCGCCCTTCACCACAAGAAATGGGGGGTGTTGCTTGTGCTTATAGGTTCTTTGCTGGTCTACATGGGGCTCTCGCGTTTGTGCAGTTGGTAAAAACAGTAATCAGTCTGCAGTTTAGACAGTAGTTTCTTACCCCTTTGCTAAAAGGGGAGGAATGGGGGGTTTCTGGGCGAATTCCGCACTATCTGAACCGCAGAGCGCTGTTGCAAAAGCGCTTGACAGGCCATGAAAATAAATATGAGTTTTAAAATATAAAATACCGCGGTTATCCAGTCTTACAATGCGCAACTTGCGTCTAGGAGAATGCCTTATGGCTTATAACGTCCTTTTGGTTGAAGACGACCCTATGTACCTTGCTATGGTGAGTGAATATCTGACAAGCGCCGGCTATCATGTGCGCCAGGCCATTACCGCACATGACGGGCTTACATCAATCAAGTCGGAACCGCCGCATCTGCTAATTCTCGATTTAAATTTGCCGGACAAATCAGGCAGCACCCTGCTTCTGGAGATAAGAAAAAATCCTGCCACAAAATCCCTTCCCATAATCATTATGACCGGTACTGACACTGGAACCGATCATAATTATCTCCTGCGTATGGGAGCCGACGCTTTTTTATCCAAATCCACCCCACAGGAACAGTGCATTGTCACTATTGAAGCGCTGTTCAGGCGGCTTGAAATGGACGGCTTTTTCCTGAGGATGGGTGGCACTATACTAGACCAGCGTCACAAATCTCTGTATGTAAACGGCGTCAGAGTGGAAAATCTATCCCTAGAGGAATTTGAGTTTCTGGCAGGACTGATGGAATATTTGCCGGCCCATGTAACCTCCAAGGAAATTGCGCGCCTTGTCTGGAAGCACAAAGGATTCGACATTCATGAGATTGAATCTTCATTGAAAACCAAACTTTCCAAGCACCAGGCCATTGAAATCAGCGGTGACCTGATTTCAGGATATTCGCTTCAAGATATTTCACAATAACTGATTCTCACTTTGCCGCGGTGTTCAGTATCAATTCAATCTCTTTTTCCCGGAATAATACCGGGTGCTTAATTTCGCCTTTTATATCCCCCTGTCTGAAAACTCCAAGTTCCCCGTGGTTATTTAAGAATGCTTCCAGGAAAAGAGCTTTTGTTAAAAGTTCGGGCATTATAAGATTAGTGGAGGTTATCCGGAAATTAAGCGGAAAAACCGGATTAATTATTTTTTTAACAGCCACCGGCACCCCGGCCTTGTTGCGGGCTACCATAAAAAGCATGGCATTCGGCCTGGTGGCCGTCTCAACCAGGTGTTCCGTTATTACCACCTGGCCGCGAAGGTTGAAAGTCAGCCTTAGAAAATACAGGTAACCAAAGCGCGTCAGCGCGAAAAGCACGGCGCAGCAAAGGGACAGATAGAAAATTTTCTTCATAATGGCTGCTAAACAGGTAGACAGGATTCAGTAGCCAGAATTCAGAATAGCAGAACCTTTCTCGTGGCCGGCGTTCTCATTCTGACTCCTGGCTTCTGGCTACCTGAACTTGTTTATAACGCCCGATATAGATTCTATAAAATAACGCGCAATAATCTGTTAATAATCATTCAACATTCCTTTTATTGACTTAAAGGGGGGGCTGCGTTAGACTCTATATATAAGAGTTATCGCTGCTCAGGTTCACGGTTCAGCGGTTCAACGGTTGGAAGTCAGGCGACACAAGAAGATTGTGAAAAATAATCTTTAACCGTGAACCATTGAACCTTGGCCCTGACAACCTGAGCAATTTACCGCAATTTACAAAGGAACCAACTATGGCAAATGAATACGGCGAACTTGAACAACTTGTAAACGATGTTACCAGCCTTGACACGGCCCGCATGACGCTGCGCTGGGCGCTTGAGCGCCTGAATTCTATTGAGAAAGAGAGAGCGGACCTTAAAAAAAACCTCGCGTTGACTGAAGAAACCTCAAAGCAGCTGCAGGCTAAGCTGGGCACGCTTGAAGATTCTTTCAAGAGCCGTACAAAATCCCTGAGTGAAAAGGAGGGATTCTACACCAAGCTTGAAGCCACCATGTCGCTTCTGGGCAGCGGGAAACTGGACATACAGCAGCTTTTGAAAAAAGAGGCCCGCCTGGATCAGTTGCGCCGTAGCTTGGAAGACGAGTATCAGGATAAATTTGAGCAGCTTGACCGTAATCAGCGCTTCGTGATAGAACGCTGGAACGCGCGTCTGCTTGAGGTGGAAAGCCAGTACGCGGCCAAACTTGGCGAGTCGCAAAAAAAATATGATACTCTGCGCTCAGACCTTGAAAACGACCACCAGGGGCGGCTTTTGGCGCTTCAAAAGAGTTTTAGCGCCCGCGAAAATGAGCTGACGGGAAGGATAAACCTGCTTGAAACCTCGGTGAAGGCGGATGAGCATCGTCTTGAAGACAGGAAAAGAGAACTTGAAACTGAATTTCTGGCTAAAAAGCGGGAAGTGGATGAAAATTACGGAAAGCTCAGGAACATGCTTGAGCAGGGTCTGGAAGAAAGACTCCGCGCCATGGATTCCGACCACGGCGAGCAGGTTAAACGCCTTGAACTTTCCTGGAAGGCGGAGCGCGGCCGCCTTATGGAAGAGCAGCGCGTGCGCGAAGAGCAGTTCGCCTCGGCCCAGGACCGCATAAAGGAAGTTGAAAATTTGCTGGCTTCGCAGCAGGAAAGCCACCACGGCGAGCTGATAAAGATAATAAACGAAAAAGAGGCGGCTTTCCGTTTCAAGCTGGAAGCCCTTGAAAAGGAAAAAAAGGCCTACTCCCTGACAGTCGCCAAAATGCAGGAACAGATCGGGGCAAAAGAGTCGCAGTGGGCCCAGGAAAGGGAAAAATTGAACGCGGAATTAAGCCAGCGGATTTCCCTTAATGACTCATCCGTCCGGGAACGCGCGGCTGCGCTTGAAAAGGAGTATGCCGCCAAAAAAGCGGAGCTTGACAAGGTGGTGGCCGCCGCCAGGCAGGAATTTGAGGAGCAGTTCCAGTCCAGGCTGGCGTTTGAGCGATTGGCCATGGAGGAAGAGAAAAACAGGACTAAAAACTCGTTATTGTTCGGGGAGGCGGCGCTTAAGAAAGCTGATGAGAAGATAAAAGAACTGGAAGCTGCGTTTTCCGCTTCAAAAAGCGAACATCACAGAGAGCTAATGGACAAACTGGCCGCAGGTGAGGCGGCTTTCAGGGAAAAAATGGCGCAGTTTGAAGAGGAAAAACAGGCTTATAGCCTGACTATAGAAAAGCTTGCGGAGGAACTAAGAGCGAAAGAAAATATGCTGCTGGCGGAAAAAGAGCAATTTTCAAAACAGGCAACTGATAAGGCGTCCGCTTACCAGGCGCAGCTTTCTGCGAAGGAAGGTGTTTTTGAGTTTGAACGAATGGCTTTTGAGAAAAAGATCTCGGTGTTAAGAGGCGAGATATCCGACAAAGAGAAAGCGCTTGTGCTGGAGCGTGAGAATCTTTCAAACGCGCTGGCTAAAGTGTCCGCCGAAGCCAAAACCATGGCTGAAAAGCGGATGGCAGGCATACTCGCGGAATATGAAAAGCGCAAAACCGGGCTTGAGCGGGAATTTGAGATTAAATTCGCAGACCGGGTGAAGGCTCTTGAATTTGAGAAAGCGCGCGCCGGCGAAGCGGTAGCGTTAAAAGAAGGCCAGCTCAAGGGCGCCTATGAAAAGATCAAAGCTCTTGAAAGCGGGATAGAGGCGTTAAAAGCTGAATATTCAAATGAGAAAGCTGAACTGTCAAAGGCGCACGAAGAGAAGCTTAAAGCCCAGGCGGCGGAGTTTGATATAGCGCGCGCCGATTATGCCGAAGAATCGTCTTTAAAAGAAGCCGCTTTAAGAGAACGTCTTGAGGAATTAAGTGTTTATGTCTCCGACAAAGAGCAGGCCCTTGTGATGGAGCGGGAGAACCTTTCAAACGTGCTTGCTAAAGTGTCAGCTGAAGCCCGTACCATGGCGGAAGAGCGCGTGGCGGGCATACGCGCGGAGTACGAATTCAAGAAGGCGGAGCTAGAAGCGGAGTATCGTGAACGCGGCGCTAAAGCCGACGCGGGAATCCAAAAACTAAAAAAAGAAATTTATAAAGACTGCGGCCGGGAACAGGAAGTTATGGAAGCTGAAAAAGCCCGGATTGAAAGTGTGCTGAAGCAAAGAGAGCGGGAATATCTGGAGAAAGTAAAGCAGGTGGATAAGCAAAAAGAGGATTTGGCCGGTAAAGAAGAAGAGCTGCGGGTAAAATACGAAGAGATGTTCCACGACCGCGTGGTGGAGCACGAGGGGGATCTGAAGGTTTTAAGGGAAGGCTTCGGAAAAGAGCGGGCGCAGTTTCGCGCGGAGATAACCGCTCGGGAAGAATCGGTAAGGCTTATGGGATTAGAGCTGGATGCCGTGAAAACCGGCGCAGTTCAGGCTAAAGCGGGGTTCGAGGCGGCGTTCTATGCCGCTATTTCGGAGGCCGAAAGCGATAAAGAAACCATGCGTAAGGAATTTGCCGGCCGAAAGGTGAAATTGGAATCGGGTCTGGCGGAACAATCCCGCAGATTGGAAGCGGAATACTCTTCGCGTAAAGAGGAATTGGAAAAAAAATTAGCGGAGCGCGCCGCGTCATGGCACGCCCGGCAGGAAGCGGATTATCGCTCCCGTGAAGAAACGTGGAAAATGGAAAGGAGCCGGCTTATGGACGCGGCCGCGTCAAGGGATGAGCAGGTAAAGCTTGCGCAGGCTAAAATCCGCGCCATCCAGGGTGAACTGGAGTCGCGATCCAGGGCGCTGGAAAAGGCGGCGGCTGAAAAATACGCCTCCCTTGAGCGCGAATTTGACAACTTTAAGGCGACGCGCATCAGGGAACTGGAAGAGTCCTGGGCCAGGCAACGCGATGCTTTTGCGAAGGAACTGGCTGCTCGGGACGCCCTGGTGCAGCAGATCTCCGAGGAAATGGTTTCCCTGCGCGAGGGGCTGGCGCAATCAGCGGCACAAAAGGCCCAGGATGCCGAAGAAGTGATCCAGCTCAGAGCGGCAAATGGGAAGTGGCGGGAAAAATGCGGCAAGCTGGAGAAAGGGATAGAGCGTATGCAGGAGGAGGCCAGGCGGGAAAAAGAAGAACGGAAAAAGGACACGGAGAAAAGAATTCTCGCGCTAAAGGACGAATGGGAGCATGAAAAAGCGGGCCAAATATTGTATTATCAAGAGAAGATGGATAAACTGGTGGAGGCGTGCGAGAAATACAGTAAGGAGCTTGACGCAAGGGAAGAGGCCCTCCGCCGCGGAGAAAAAGCCTAGCCTGTGCGCTGTGCCCCGGCCTCCGCCTTGGGCGGAAGCGGGACTGTTCCGTACCCAGCCTGGGGCCGCAAGTCAGCCTGGTAACGGCTGCTTATCCAATCAACCTGTCAGACATCCATGGTAAAGGGGATCTATGTCCAAAACAAGTGAAGATTTGAAAGAACTCATTCATTCAATGAAGCAGACGGCGGGTTCTAAAAAAAACCTAACCGTTCCCTCACGAAGAAAATGGGACTTGCTGAGCCTTATTCTGGTTCCCATCTGCATCGGCTCTGTGGGCGGTGTAGCGGGTTTCTTGCTGTCGGGAAAAGATTTAATGCTTCTACTCCCGGCCGTGGTCCTGTCTTCGGTAGCAGCTTTTCTGCTGATGTTTTTCTGGAGAAAGCTGGGCATGGGATACGGGGAGTCGGACGTGATGCTTGAACTGCTTAAAAGACGGACCGTGGAAATGGAAAGGGACCGTTTTATCAAGGAGCTTGAGGAAGCGCACAGGCTGTTGCAGGCGTCCTCTGATAAACAGAGACTGTCGCAGGACGAACTGATCAGGGAAAGAGCGGGCCGGGACGAGGCTATTGCGGAACGCGAACAAAAAAATAAGCTGAAATACGAGTTTGAAAAGGAAAAAATCATCGCTTTGCTTAAGAACGCTGAGCAAAAAAATATAGATCTGGAACAAAAGATGGCGGAGCAGGAGATATCCTGGGCCCGGAAATTTGAAGGATTTGAAACACATTTAAGAGAGGGAACGCTTAAGGACCTTGAGGCCCAGTATGACAAAAGCAGAACTGAAATTGTGCAGGAGCACTATGCGAAAATAGACTCCTTGAAAAGGGAGGGAGCGGAAAAACAAAGGACTCTGGAGGAAACTTTTAAAGCGGAGACAAGAACCCGCGACATGAATGTTGAGGAACTGAACCGCAAGATATCGGAACTCCAGAACGCGGCGGATGTTAAAGCTATATCGGGCGCAAATAAGCTTACCGAGCAGATGGAGAAAATGAGGAAACTTTACGAGGCTGAGAAAGCGAGCCTGGTTGAAAAGCTCTACGAACAGGAGAAGCAATTCCAGGCCAAGCTAGCCGCGCATGGAGAACAGCTTAACTCCCAGAAAATCCAGATAATTTCCGCGTGTGAAGCCTTTGTCACGGAGCTGGAATCCAGGGAAAAAGAGCTTGAGAAAAAAGAGAAAAAAATAGCCGGAAGGTAATGCGGGCATTAAGACATGGGACATGCGTCTGAGGAATTGAGACAGATCCTGGAAAAGATGAAAAGGGAGCTCCTCCCTGCCGGAGCTCAGTCTTCAGGCGCGGCGGTTAAGACAGGCCGGGAAACTGCGGGAGATGGTGGGGGGGCGAAAGTTCTGGAGCGCGGTAAAGGGGCCGTTCCCCACGCGGGTGATAAAGCGGTCCCGCGGGGAGCCGGGCGGAACATGGCTGCGAAGGCCGGGTCCGCCGCTGCAGCGCCGGCGGAAAAGGCCTCCGAAAAGCAGGAACTTATAGCCAGATACGAAAGTATGCTCCGCCGTAAAGAAGCGGAGCACGAAAAAGAAATAAGAATATTACGCGGGGAATTTGAACAGGAGAGGCGGCTGCTCTGGGGGGAAATAGACGCGTTGGAGAAGCGGACACAGTCAGGGGAGAAATAGTGATTTAGTGATTCAGTGATTTGGTTTTGGCCGTGGTTAACTTAATCGCTAAATCACTCAATTACTTGATCACTTACAATAAATTTCATGCTTTCCACAGTCCTATCTGTCAGGCAGACAATCAATCCATTTTTGAAGCTAGCCGCCATCCAGGTTTCCCAGACGCTGGAAATGAAGGAGCCTGATTACGAATCGCTCGTTTCCAGAACAGAAAGGAATATCTGGTTCATAAAATTGTCCCGTTTCAGGCACGGACTTCCGGTAATCCGGCGTATTCCCTGGCCGCACACGCGCCTGGCGTCGGTATATTTTCAGGAGACGGAACACGTTTCGTCAAACACCGGTCTTCTTGCCTCCTTTTTAGGCGAACATCATAAGATTTTAGGCTGGATTCGCGAGTTGGGCCGTGGGAATTTTGAGCGCTATTTTCTGAATCCGGCAGGGCAAGAGGATCCCGTCCGCATCGTTAAAGCCCTGGGGATTACTTCTCGACGCGTAAAAACCATACAGGATTTTATGAAGTCCTTTTCTTTTTACGGGGAGGAGAGCGCCGCGCGCACGTCTCCGCCGGTTCAGGGAGGGTATCCGGTGGCGCGCGTTGAAATAGACCGAGGTAAACCCTGGCTTTCCTGGTTGATCCCCCATTACGCGAAGGGAAAATATCACATCAATTACGAGGCGTTGAAAATTTTCAGGCGTGATGGGAAATTTACCAGGGAAGAATGGCGCGATATCAGCGGTCTTTTAATCCAGCTGGAGAAAATCAACCGGAAGCAAACCGCTATGGCAGCGGTTTTGGAATTTATTCTGAGGTTCCATAAAGTCTGGTTCCTGCGCGGACCGTTGAAAGAATTAAAGCCCGTTACCCAGCGTCTGGCTGCCGGGCGGCTGGCACTTGCGCCCAGCACTCTTTCCCGTTTGTGCCGGAACCGCACTCTTATAACCCCCTGGGGGGAGGAGACGCGGCTGGAACAGTTTTTTCCTTCCAGAAAAACATGGCTTTTCAACCGCTTAAGGCGGCTGATAGTAAAGCGGCCTGATATAAGCTCCGCCCTGATCCAGAAAGAACTTGCAGACCGCTTTAAAGCAGATGTTTCGCGAAGACTGATCAACCTCTATCGGCGCCAGATCAATTTGGAGAAAAAAATATGAATACCGAATCGCCAATTTTGCAGGGAGACGAATTGTGCCAAGCTTTGCTGAATGCCTTGTTTTTAGATTCCCACGCCCGGTTCCTGGCGGCGGACGCGGATTTTAAGATACGAGCCGTAAGTCCGGGCGCGGCGAAGCTGCTTGGTTATGTTTGGCAGAAGGAAACATTTCCGACGCTGCAGGATCTGTTTAACGATGGGACCGGCTGGAAAGAGCTTTTGAGTTTGATAAAAAAGAGAGATTCAGTTTCCGGGCATCATTGCCGTCTGCGTGGAAACAGGAAGGAACTGGTTGACGTTATCCTGGATATAAAGGCTCTGCGCACTACCTGCGCCCGCGCCCCCGCGGCCGGGCCCGCCGGATTGTTTTCCGCCAGGGGCGGATCCGCCGCTTGCTTGGCGGAGGCGGGTGAAACTCCGGCTCCCCAGCGCGTATTGGGCGGCGTTCAGGGATATCTGATACATATAGGCGTTAACGCGCCAGCGCCGGAAATGGATTCTGGGCAAGTACAGAAGGTATTAATGCGCATGAACAGGCTGGCCTCTATCGGCCAGATCACGGCCGCTTTCGTCCACGGGATAAAAACCCCGCTTCATGTCATCAGTTCCATGTCTGAGCTTATGCTGGAAAATAAACTGGAGCCGCAGATCCGCGAGGGCATCCAGATGATAGCGCGCAATGCCCAGAAAACCTATCAGACGGTGCAAACTGTTCTGGCATATTCCAAAGATGTGAATACCCATCTGGAAAAAGTCGCTCTTCACCCGGTGGTCCAGAGCATCTGCGACCTGCTGTCCGGGAACTTTAACGCCCGGCAGGTGGAACTGATATGCACCCTGAACCCCATGTCTGACGTAATGGCTGACGCTAACCAGATACGCGAGGCTGTCTGCAATATACTTATCAATTCCCTGGACGCTACCGTTTCAGGCGGCCAGGTGACGATTATTGCCGGCATGGACGACCGTAAGAAATCCGCTTATATAGAAGTCAAGGATACCGGCGCCGGGATACCCGAAGATGTTCTTCCACGTATTTGCGAGCCTTTTTTCAGCACCAAGGAGAAGGGGACGGGACTGGGGCTTTATCTGGCCGACCAAATTATGAAAGGTCACGGCGGAAACTTTGCCATAGAAAGCAGGAAAGGCGTGGGCACTACGGTTACGCTTTCATTCCCCTGTTCTATTGACGGACAGTAAAGAGTAAAGCGTAAAGAGTGAAGAGAAAATTGTGGAGGAAATCCCTAAACTGGTTTATTAAATCTTCGCGGAAAAATATAAAATAAGTGCCGGTCACTATTAGCTGTTAACTCTTTACTTTTTACTCTTTACGCTTTACTTTACATATGTCTACTTTCCTTATAATTGACGATGACCCGGATATACGGGCTTCTTTGCGCCTTTTTCTGAAAACTAGGGGACACGAACTTCTGGAAGCGGGTAACGGCGATGAGGCTTTAAACATCCTGAAAAAACAGCGCCCTGACGGGGTGCTTCTGGATCTGTTTCTGGGGAAAGAAAGCGGAATGCAGCTTCTGGGCCAGATCAAGAAAACAGATTCCACCCTCCCCGTGATCATGCTGACCGGCCACTCCGACGTTGCGACCGCGGTGGAAGCCATGAAACTTGGCGCCATGGATTATATAGCCAAGCCTTTCAAAAATGAGTATCTGCTGCTAGTCCTTCAGAAAGCTGTCAAAGTGAGCGAACTTTTCATGGAGGTAAAGGCGTTAAGACGACAGGTGAAGAAAAAGACGCAGCCTGCCGGAGTGGTTTTCGGCCCAAGCCCTGCGATAGAAGCGGTTATCAAGCAGGCGCATATAGTAGCGCCTACGGACTTGAGCGTAATTATCCAGGGGCCTTCCGGTTCCGGTAAAGAGGTGCTGGCCAGGCTTATTCACGACTTCAGCCGCAGGGCCAGCGGGCCGTTCATCGCCGTGGACTGCGGCACACTTCCGGAGGCGCTTGTGGAAAGCGAGCTTTTTGGATTTGAAAAGGGGGCGTTCACCGGCGCGGACCGTAAAAAGCCAGGACACTTTGAAATGGCGTTCAAGGGAACTTTTTTCCTGGATGAGGTGGGAAATCTGTCCCCGAACGTGCAGGCCAAGCTTTTGAGGGTGCTCCAGGAAAGAAAAATCCGGCATCTTGGCGGGAAAACAGATATTCAGGTGAACGTCCGGATACTTTCCGCCTCCAATAAAAATCTATCGGAGTTGGTTGAACAAAAAAAGTTTCGTGAAGACCTTTACCACCGGTTGAACCAGTTTTCCATAAAACTGCCTTCGCTTTCCCAAAGAAAGGAAGATATTCCCGTGCTGGCGGCCCAGTTCATCCGGGAGGCGAACCGCTCTTTGCATAAAAAAGTGCAGAGTATTTCCAGGGCGGCGCTGGCCATGCTTGAGGCGCATTCCTGGCCCGGAAACGTGCGGGAATTCCGGAATATAATTTTCAGGGCGGTCCTTTCGGCAGAAAAAAGCGTTGAGCTTGAACATATTCAACTGGAGCCGTCCACCGTCGCGCATTCAACTGCTCCCATTTCTGCGTCCCCTGGAAATAGTTCACCTTTAACCGGGCAAACTCTTAAAGAGGCCGTGGCTCCGCTGGAGAAAGAGATGATACAAAAAGCCCTGAAAGAAACAGGGGGAAATAAAGTCAGAACTGCCAGGCTTCTTGGAATTGACCGCAAAGCTCTCTATTACAAAATACAAAAACATGGACTGTAAGTTTTATGTTTTTACCTCAGTTCCATTGCAGGATTTTATCAGGCGCAGAATTTTCTCCTCAGTCTCCAGAAGTCCGGTTAATTCACCCAGCGAAAGACCCGGTATTTCTGTTTTAGTATGCCATGCTTCAAGTAGATCATAAAACTGGGCCTTAATTTTCGGGTTCACAATCCCGGCGCCGGAGCTTAAAGCGAAGCTCGAATGTGAAAAGCCAGCGGTTTTTATTTTACCGGCCCAATATCTGGCCTTTAACCCCACTATAGAGCGGTCCAGTGTGTCTATCTCCGAACTATCCCGGCAAATATCCGCCTCAGGCAAATAAGCCGGTGGCGGTGGTGAGACAACAGGCGTTTCAAAAGAAGACGCGGAAATAGCGGGTATGGACAGTGTGTCGGCTACTTCTGCTTTATACGCCGCAAGGATTATGCCGGTTTCAGTTTCAATCATCCGCGCGTTAATTTCACAAATGCCCGCGCCGGTTAAAATGGAACCTGTTATTATGGCGTCAGCGGGTATCAGCCGGCCCGGTTTGTCCGTCGGGGCCTGGATGAAAGCTCCCGTGGCTGTCAGCCACTGTTCGCGCATAACATCTTTCAGTAAATTCCGTTCCGCGACTTCAACTTCGCCTAATTTCACTAACTGGGTAATCAGGCGTTCTGAAACAACTCGTCCCTCCGGAGAGAGGTTCTGGTTCGGGAGGGAAAAGGGGATTACCGCGATTCTGGTTATCTTATGCGCTTTTGCCGCGCTTGAAAACTTTTTTGCCATTAACTTATAGTTGTCAGCGCAGACCGCCTCTCCCGGATAAATTATCATAAACAAAGCGGTTAGAATAAACATTGTCTCCCTTGCGGAGAGCAGGTTTTTTCTCCCTTTGTGTGCGTAAGGAATTGATATTTTATCTCTCATGGCACGACTTCCTTTCAAGAATCCCTTCTGGTAAAGTATAACGGGGGGAGTTGAAAAAATTTTTAATTCGCGTTCAAATAATTTTCAAGCTTTTTAAAATGGATGTGGAAAAAATGCGCATATGGGTATTTTTTCTACACAGGCGTCTTGCATGGCGGGTGCGCCTGAGTTGGTTTTTTTACTCTGTATTTTAAGCGTTTTTTGCATGTTTTGCTTAATTGGTCATATGAAAGGCGGGGTTAGAAAAAAAATTGCACACTATCATATACAATGATATGTACAATTAAATGTGCGCGGGAATCCTTTTAATGACCTTTTCCCCGATGCGGACTGATTTTGGTAAGATTGGTTGTGGTTTCGCCGCAAAGTTGAGGGTTGCCCGGCAACAGGCTTAGAAAGCGCCCAGGGCTTAATATTCGCCGAGGCTCGTCAGGTTGATTAATATGCGCGCATTGAACAGCTGTGAAATTGCTTTTAAGAAAACCGTTGGCGGTTTTTTGCTTTCCTGCGCCATTATCCTGTGTCTGGCGGCCGCGGCAAAAGCGGCGGCCGTTACCACGGCCATCAGCAGCGGCACCTCGCAGCAGGGCGGTACCGGCTGGACCACCCCCGCGTATATTCTGCAGAACGACAGCGTCCTGGCGATCGCTCCCGCTGGCAGCGCCCAGTCGGACATAGCAACCGCTTTCGGGTTCGCTATTCCAACTGACGCCGTTGTACAGGGTATCACGGTTTATATTGCGGGGTTCAGGGAAAACGGCGGTAGCGGGAATTTCACCGTGAGCCTTACAAAAAACGGCTCCGCCGCAGCAACCGCGGCATATGCCCAGAGTTTTCCCGGTACTGCCAAAACCACCCTGTCCACCGGCGCCGCCTCCGACCTTTGGGGAACCACCTGGCAGCCTTCCGAGCTAAACGCCTCAACATTCGGCATAATGGTGCTGACAGCCGACACCAAGAAGGTGGTATCCTTCGACTGGGTGGGGATCTCGGTCACCTACCTGCCGGCGCCCGGCTCACCGGCAGTTTCCGCCGTATACAGCTCCAGCGCGGCCGTTACCTGGACGCAGGTTGGTTCGGAGAACGGCTATGTGCTGCAGGCCTCTACCGCCTCAAATTTTACCGGCACCATTTCTTCCTCGCAGACCACAAGCGGCACCAGTACCGGCCTGACGGTGTTTTCACCGGCGCTTACGGGCAATACTACCTATACTATCCGGGCAGGCTCGCTGTGGAACAATGGCACCACCTCGTACGCGGCGGTGCTTACCACCTGCACCCTGGCGAATGCGCCGGCGTTTGACAGTTTTACCGGTATGAGTACCGGCTCGGTAAAGCTCAACTGGGGCGCGAACGGCAACCGCTACCCCGGAACGCGGTATCATGTGCTGGTTTCAACAGCGCCCAACCCGGAGAGCCCGAACGGTGCTGCGGTGACAAGTTCAGACACCTATAATCTGAGCTTAAGTTCTGCAGGGCTGGCTGCAAATAGCACCTATTACTTCCGAGTCTGGGCCATAAACAATAATGGCATAACAACAACCGGTTATCTGGATG
>Ga0209211_10001746_pt1 | contig 39762 bp, 33 predicted proteins | sample RifGroA2_FD_183992 | JGI IMG/M metagenome (GOLD analysis project Ga0209211, IMG submission 183992) | Groundwater microbial communities from Rifle, Colorado, USA - Groundwater A2 (SPAdes) (version 2) | ecosystem: Environmental > Aquatic > Deep subsurface > Groundwater | place: Rifle, Colorado...
CTCGGCCAGCAACTCCGGGAAGCGGAACACACCGCAATGTTTCTGCATGGACTTGCGCATCGCATCGCCCACGTCAGCAACGCGCTCGCCGTTCTTCTGGTTCTCCAGCCGATCCAGCCGCGCCAGCGGACGCTCGGCAGCATCCGCCGGCAGCGGCTTGGGATGGGGATGATGCTGCAAATCATCGACGATCTGTCGCGCTGCCGCACGCCCGAACACCAGCAGATCGAGCAACGAATTACAACCCAGCCGGTTCGCGCCGTGCACCGACACGCAGGCGCATTCGCCCACCGCATACAGGCCGTGCACCACCTCGTCCGATCCGCCCTTGTAGGGCGCTACGACCTGTCCGCGGTAATTGGTCGGGATGCCGCCCATCATGTAATGCGCGGTCGGCACGACGGGTATGGGCTGCTTCGCCGGATCGACCTGCGCGAATTTCAGCGCGATTTCGCGTATGCCCGGCAGGCGTTGCTTGATCACATCGTCGCCGAGATGATCCAGCTTCAATAGGATATGGTCGCCGTGCGGGCCGCAGCCGCGGCCTTCGTTGATCTCGACGGTGATCGCGCGCGACACCACGTCGCGGCTGGCCAGGTCTTTCGCATTCGGCGCGTATTTCGGCATGAAGCGTTCGCCGTTCTTGTTCAGCAAATAGCCGCCCTCGCCGCGCACGCCTTCGGAAATCAGCACGCCCGCGCCGTACACGCCGGTCGGGTGGAACTGGAAGAACTCCATGTCCTCCAGCGGAAGGCCCGCGCGCGCCGCCATGCCGAGCCCGTCACCGGTGTTGATGTAGGCGTTGGTGCTGGAGGCGAAGATGCGCCCTGCGCCGCCGGTCGCCAGCAGCGTCGCGCGCGCCTGAAAGATCATCGTCTCGCCGGTCTCGATCTCCAGCGCGGTCACGCCGAGCACGTCGCCCTCCTCGTCGCGGATCAGGTCCAGCGCCATCCACTCGATGAAGAAATGCGTGTTGGCCTTGATGTTCTGCTGGTACAGCGTGTGCAACAGCGCGTGGCCGGTGCGGTCCGCGGCGGCGCAAGCGCGATCCACCGGCGTCTTGCCATAGTCCTGCATGTGGCCGCCGAACGGGCGCTGGTAAATCTTGCCGGAATCCAGCCGGTCGAACGGCATGCCGAAATGCTCCAGTTCGTACACCACTTCGGGCGCGGCGCGGCACATGTATTCGATGGCGTCCTGGTCGCCGAGGTAATCGGAGCCCTTGACCGTGTCGTACATATGCCAGTGCCAGTTGTCTTCCTTGACGTTGCCCAGCGAAGCGGCGATGCCGCCCTGCGCCGCGACGGTGTGCGAGCGCGTCGGAAACACCTTGGACAGCACCGCGACCTTCAGCCCGGATTGCGCCAGATGCAACGCCGCACGCATGCCGGAACCGCCGGCGCCGACCACGACCACATCGAATGTACGTTTAGCTATCGCCATCAAAATCCCCAGAGTATCTGCACCGACCAGATCGCATAGACGATCAGCGTCAGGATCGCCAGCACATAAATCGCCAGCCGCCCGCCCGCCGGCTTCACGTAATCCATCACCACGTCGCGCACGCCTATCCATGCGTGCAGGAAAAGGCTAAACAGGAACAGCAGCGTAAATATGCGCATCCACTGGCTGGAAAACAACGCAGTCCAAACGTCGTAATCCACATGCGGCTGCCACATCAGCCAGCCGGCCAGCGCCACGCAGTACACGGCCATCACCACCGCGGTGATGCGCTGCATCAGCCAGTCGCGCAAGCCGTAATGCGCGCCGACGACGACACGGTTCACCATAGTTTCGCTCCCAGCAGGACGGTCAACACCAGGCTGGCCGCCAGCACGATCTTGCTGCTGGCGCGCGCCTGCCCCAGGTCACGCACATAGTGCAGGTCAATCGCCAGATAGCGGAGGCCCGCGCAGAAATGATGAAAGAAGGCCCACAGCAGGCCGATCATCGCCAGCTTGGAGAGCGGATGCGCCAGCAACTCCAGCAATCGGGTATGGGTCTCGATGGAAGCCAAGCTGTATTGCAGCATCAGCAGCAGCACTGGCAGGGAGAGAAACAGCATCACACCGCTGATCCGATGCAGGATGGAAACGACGCCGGGAAGCGGCAACTTGATCTGGTGCAGGGCGAGGTGCCTGGGACGTTGTTTTCTCATTGTTGTCGCAACCAAGCTGTAGATTCAGCGGCGATATTACACCCGATGCCACTCACTTTGTTCTACGGGACATTACTTATCGAGCATCCCGCCGCCTGCAATACCGCGATCCGGAATACACAGGCTAACTTATTGACTCGTTAATGGTTAGCTTCCATGCTTATCAAAATGCGATGCAATCCGGCTTTGCTTCAATCTCTTACTCAAGCAGAATCCTTGCCATGACTGCATTCAAAAAACTAAAAACAATCAGGATGTTCGAGAAGCAGCATCTGCCGCATCTTCGCACTCACGAGGATTTCGACATCGTCATCGAAGTCGGTTTTCATCAGGAGAACGGCACACCGCTCACACTCAAGGGACTGGTGCTGCTGAACATCAGTTCGCCGGCCACGGTACAGCGTCGCATCTGCTCACTGGTGCAGAACGGCATCATCACCCGCACGCGCTGCGCATCGGACCGCCGCAGCATAGAACTGGGCGTATCGACCCAGACCAGCGAACTGATCGAGCGTTACGTTCAGATGCTTACCGACCTGCACTTGGCAGCAACCTGAGTCACCCGCCACCACAGATGAAACAATTACTGATTGATCTTGCCGGACAAGGCGACGAACACCGCATACACAGAATCGTCTCCGAACGCCTCTCTTCTTTCGGGGAAGTGACCAGCCTGAAGGTTCTCGACCAGCCGGGACACGACAGCAAACTCATCCTGATCACCATGGACAGCCCGCAGGCGGCAACCTCGGCCATCAACGGCCTCGGGCTGCTGTCTTTCGGCGAACGTTCACTGGTCATCGCCGTACCGAACGGGCATAGCTAAGCAAACTCAAAAGTAATCCACTTCGGTGTGCACCGTTTTCTCCGCCAGCAACTTCTGCTCCACCAGTTCGCCGTAGCAACGCACCTGGTTGCGGCCATGTCCCTTGGCGTAATACAGCGCTTCGTCCGCCTCGCCCAGTACCATCGCAGGCGTGGAAGTCGGCATGACCGAGGTGAACCCGATGGAAATGGTGACCTGTCCGACTTGCGGAAAAACATGCTGCTCGACCTTCTCGCGAAAATCGTCCAGTTTCTTCTTCACGTCGGCAAAGTCCACATCGCGCATCAGCACGACGAATTCCTCCCCTCCGAAGCGGTATAGCCGGTCGCCCTGACGGAACGAGCCGCGCATCAGGTTAGCCATCAAGATCAGCACCTCGTCGCCATACAAATGACCAAAGGTATCGTTGACCCGTTTGAAATGGTCGATATCCATCACCGCCAGCCAGTGGCTGCCTTCCTTATGGGAACGGCGATCATCCTGCAACTCCGCATCCAAATGAACCGCCGAACTCAGAAACACCGCGAATCCGGTATCGAAAGTCTTACGATTCAGCAATCCGGTCAGCGTGTCGCGCTGGCTGTCTTCCAGCAACGCCAGATAGTTGCGATAGACCGAGATCATCCCCGTCGCCATCGCAATGCTCGCGTCGTCGAACGGCTTGTCCCCTTGAATCTCGAACACGGACACAGGTTCATCGTCCATCAACACCGGGATGCAGCATTCATAGCCGCTGCCCTGCATGCCGCAGAAACAGCCACTCCCCTCGGCAATGGACTTTGCCAGCAGCGTATCCGTCGCTATCGGCTCGAATCTGTCCTCCGATATGACGCCCTCGCTAAAATGCAGCGTTTCGCCCTCGTTCCATGCCGAGAGGACGACGCTGTATTGCTCGCCTTTCTTGAGGACATCGTAGAGCCGGATGCCTTTCGGGCGGATCAGCGCCAACAGGGATTGCATCGCACTCAGCCGAACCATATGACTGTCGCGATAACGAGTTAGCCTCTCGAGCAGAGTCAACAACTGATCGTGGGATGGGGGGCCGTGCCTGGAAGATTTTTGTGACATGACGGATCGTTTACACCGCACATTTTATATGTTTGATTGTAACCCATTCTCTCCCGTCGAATGCCGCTGCGCTTTGCCAATACAGCCTTAGCTGGCAGAATGCGGCCTGCACTCACCGCGCAGGAGATACTCACTGATGAAAGCACCAATCCGTATCACCGTCACCGGAGCCGCCGGGCAAATCGGCTATGCCGCGCTGTTTCGCATCGCCAACGGCGACATGCTGGGCGACGACCAGCCAGTCATCCTGCAACTGCTCGACCTGCCGCAGGCGCAGACCATGCTGCGCGGCGTAATGATGGAACTGGAGGACTGCGCCTTCCCGCTGCTGCAACAAGTCATCGTCACCGACGACCCCAGAGTGGCTTTCAGGGACACCGAGATCGCCATGCTGATTGGCGCCAGGCCGCGCGGCAAGGGCATGGAGCGCAAGGATCTGCTCGAAAGCAACGGCGCGATCTTTTCCGAGCAAGGCCGGATACTGAACGAGGTCGCGGCGCGCCACGTGAAAGTGCTGGTGGTGGGCAACCCGGCCAACACCAATGCGCTGATCGCGATGAAGAACGCCCCCGACCTCGCACCGAAGAACTTCAGCGCGATGATGCGCCTGGACCACAACCGCGCCCTCATCCAGGTCGCGAAGAAGCTGTTCCAGCCGGTGCGCGATATCAAGCGCATGATCGTCTGGGGCAACCATTCCGGCACGCAATACCCCGACCTCGATCACGCCCAGATCCGCGGCATCCCGGTGCGCGACCTACTCCCGGATCAGAACTGGGTAGAGCGCGAATTCATTCCTGTCGTGCAGAAACGCGGCGCGGCGGTGATAGAAGCGCGCGGCCTGTCCAGCGCCGCGAGTGCCGCCAATGCTGCCGTCGCACACATGCACGACTGGGTGTTGGGCGCCCACCACAACAACTGGGTGACCATGAGCGTGCCGTCGGACGGCAGCTACGGCATTCCGGAAGGCGTGATCTACGGCTTCCCGGTGCGCTGCAAAAACGGCGACTACCAGATCGTGCAGAACCTGGCGATCAGCGAACCGGGACGCCGGCACATGCTGGAAAGCCACAAGGAACTGCTCGAAGAACGCGAGCATGTGAAACATCTGCTCTAGCCGGATCGGCGCAGCGGATGCCGAAACCCGCCCCGATATCCCCGCCGCTCGTGCGGGCATATCCGATCGGACTCGGTGCGCCATTGAGCTTCCCCCGCTTATCCATTAAAATCCGCGCCTGACTGCAAAACCAATACTAAAAAAGCATTCACTCCCTTCGTCGCACCTCCGGCCCGCCGTGTTCCCCCGGCAGGCTTTCGGCTGGTCGGCGTACATGGCGGACTTCGGTTCGGCATGTGGACAGGGTTATCGCACCGCGCATATCGATTAAGCGGGCGCGTCGCGCGATTCCGGTTTTACATTCGCCGAACGGATTCCGTATCCGTTGAGGGCGGTTTTTTTGCAGCGTCAACACAGAGGTCAGATTTTGAACAAGAACGATTTGATTATCCGCATCGCCGGCGAAGGCGGTGAAGGCATTATCTCCACCGGCGATTTCGTCACGCAGGCTTGCGCGCGCGCCGGTCTGGAGGTCTACACCTTCAAGACCTTCCCGGCCGAGATCAAGGGCGGCTATGCCATGTACCAGACGCGGGCAAGCGCCGCGCCGCTGTTCAACCAGGGCGACACTTTCGATGTGCTGTGCGCGTTCAACGGCCAGGCCTACGACATGAACCGCCACCTGCTGCGCCCCGGCACCGCCTTCGTCTACGACGGCCCCGGCGGCGACTTCGAGCCGGAAATCCCGGAAGGCGTGCATGCCTACGCGATCCCGATGACGCAAACCGCCAAGGAACTCGGCAGCATCAAGGCCAAGAACATGGTGGCGATGGGCGCGTTGTCGCAGTTGTTCAATATCTCCGAGAAGGCGTTGCGCGAGATCCTGTCGCTCAAATTCGCCAAGAAGGGCAGCACGGTGCTGGAAAGCAACCTCAACGCCTTCACGCGCGGTCGCGAACTCGCTGCCGCGCTGACCAAGACCGACGATTGGCATGTCAGCGATCCGAAGACCGAAAAGCGCGACGTAGTCGTGCTCTCCGGCAACGACGCCGTGGGCCTAGGTTCGATCATCGCCGGGCTGGATTTCTTCGCGGCCTACCCGATCACCCCGGCGACGGAAATTGCCCGCTATGTCGCGCGGCATCTGCCCAAGCGCGGCGGCACATTGATTCAGGCCGAAGACGAGATCGCCTCCATCTCTCAGGTCGTCGGCGCATCCTTCGCCGGCAAGAAGGCGATGACTGCGACCTCCGGGCCGGGACTGGCGCTGATGGGCGAAATGCTGGGCATGTCGTTCATGAGCGAGACCCCCTGTGTGGTGGCAAACGTCCAGCGCGGCGGCCCTTCCACCGGCCTGCCGACCAAGCACGAGCAGTCCGACCTGTTCCTGTCCATCCACGGCTCGCACGGCGATTGCGGCCGCATCGTGCTGTCGGTGGAAGGCGTTTCAGACTGCATCTCGCTGACCGTGGTGGCCTTCAATCTGGCCGAAAAATACCAGTGCCCGGTGATCCTGCTGTCCGACGGTTCGCTGGCGTTCTCCACCCAGACCGTCCCCTACCCCGACCCGGCGAGTTATCCCATCGTGCCGCGCAAGTCATGGGACGGCGAAGGCGAATACAAGCGTTATTTGCTCACCGACGACGGCATTTCCCCAATGGCTGCGCCCGGCACGCCCGGCGGCATGCACATCGCCACCGGCCTTGAGCATGACGAAGCCGGCGAACCAAACTACAGCTCCGCCAACCACGAGGCGATGCAGGCCAAGCGCTTCGGCAAGCTGGACAACGTCGTGAACGATGTCGCGCCGGTCGAAGTGGACGGCGAAGGCGAGGCCGATCTCGGCATCATCGCCTGGGGCAGCACCATAGGCGTGGTGCGTGAAGCCGTCGCAAGGTTGCGCGCCCAGGGGCATTCGGTGAAGGGTTTCTATCCCAAGCTGATGTGGCCGATGCCGGTCGAACAATACGAGGCGTTCGGCGCAAGCTGCCGCAAGCTGATGCTGCCCGAGGTGAACTACACCGGCCAGTTGGCGCATTTCGTCCGCGCCGAAACCGGCCTGAAACCCGTTTCCTACACCATATGCGGCGGCCTGCCGTTCACGCCCGCGATGATCGTCGGCAAAGCCAAGGAGATGCTGTAATGAGCACCGCACAGACCCATCTGCACAAGGTCGAATTGCTGCCCAAGGAATACAAGACCGAGACCAAGCCGTTCTGGTGCCCGGGCTGCGGCGACCACGGCGTGCTGACTTCCGTCTACCGCGCGCTGGCCGAACTGGGCGTGGACCCGAACTACCTGGTGAACATCTCCGGTATCGGCTGTTCCTCGCGCCTGCCGTATTTCGTCCGCTCGTACAAGATGCACACGCTGCACGGCCGCGCGGGTCCCGTGGCGACCGGCGTGCAGCTGGCCCGTCCCGACCTGGCGATCCTAGTCAACGGCGGCGACGGCGACGGCTTCTCCATCGGCGGCGGCCACATGCCCCACCTGGCGCGCAAGAACATCAACATGACTTATGTGCTGATGGACAACCGCATCTACGGCCTGACCAAAGGTCAGGTCTCGCCGACTTCGCAGCGCAAGATGAAGGCTTATACGACTCCCTACGGCGGCGTCGAGGAGCCTATGGATCCGGTGCTGTACATGCTGACCTACGGCGCGAGCTTCGTCGGCCAGTCGCTGGCCACCAACGTGAAGATGACCGCGCAACTCATCAAGGAAGGCATGGAGCACCGCGGCTTCTCCTTCATCAACGTGATGAGCCACTGCCCCACGTTCAACAACATCGACGACGCGAAGTACTTCAAGGAAACCGCCGAGGATGTCCAGGAAAGCCACGACGTCAGCGACATTGACGCCGCGATGCACGCGGTGAACATGGCGCACAAGAACGGCCGCATCCCGGTCGGCCTACTGTACCGCACGATACGTCCCACGCTGGACGACAACATGGCGGAACTGGTGAAGCAAGTGGACGGTGGCCCGAACTACGATATCCGCAAGATCATCGATCTCGCCCGCCCCTGATCCGCAGATGCCAATAGCCCAGAAATGACGGAAACTACCCGCGACATCCAGCCCGTCGAGTTGCTGATCAACGGCATCCCGGTGCGCGCCGAGCCGCAAATGACCATAGTCGAAGCAGCTTGGGCGGGCGGTGTGCCGCGCGTCACCGGCGTGGGCTGTCTCGAAGGCGTGTGCGGTTCGTGCCGCATTTTGGTGCGCCGCGGCAAGGAAGTTAACGTCGCGCTGGGCTGCGAGACTTTCGTCGAGCCGGGCATGGAGGCGCTGTTCCTGCCCGCCTCCGGCACGCCCCGTCACCAGTACCAGATGAGCGACCTCGCCGACGGCTGGGACATTCAGGCGCGTTTCCAGAAAATATTCCCGGAAGCCAGCCGCTGCCGTCACTGCCACGGCTGCGTGAAATCCTGCCCCAAGGGCATCTCGGTCGAAGAAGGCGTCGCACTCGCGGCGGCGGGCCGCCACCGCGAGGCCGGCGAACTCTTCCTCGAATGCGTGATGTGCGAGCTGTGCGACAGCGCCTGCCCGGAGCAGATCGCGCCGGCCCATGTTGGCCTGTTCTGCCGCCGCAGCACCGCTTATTTCCACCTGCGCCCGCCCAACCTGATCCACCGGCTGGAAGAGCTCAAGCAGGAAGCAGCCGACAAGAAGGAACAGCCATGAAGCGCGGACTGTCCTTGCAGGCCGCGCTCGCCGCTTACCGTCCCGACGCCGAACTGGCGCCGCCGCCGGAGCTGGCCGATCCGGACACGCTGCTGAACAACTATCACCCCGACCACCTGCGCGGCAGCATGACCAAGCTCACCGTCGGCCCGAACGCCGGCGCAGACTGCCAGCGCGAGCTGGCCGACCTGTTGCAGGCCGAAGCCTTCATCGACGAGGCCGACCTCGCCGGCGCTTCGGTCACCGACACCGACGTGCTGGTGGTCGGCGGCGGCGGCGCGGGCTGTGCCGCCGCGCTCGCTGCCGCCGAGAAGGGTGCGCGCGTGCTGCTCGTCACTAAGCTGCGTCTGGGCGACAGCAACACGGTGATGGCCGAAGGCGGCATCCAAGCCGCGATCGAACCGGGCGACAGCGCACAACAACACATGCAGGACACCTTGCGCGCGGGCCATCACGCGGGAGACCCGGCGCTGGTCGCGGCACTGGTCGGCGACGGTCCCGAGGTGATCCGCTGGCTAATCCACCAAGGCATGCAGTTCGACCAGACCGCGAGCGGCGACCTGCACACTCGCAAAGCTGGCGGCACGAGCGCGCCGCGCGTCGTGCACTGCCGCGACTACACCGGCCTCGAAATGATGCGCGTACTGCGCGAGGCGGTGAAGCAGCATCCCGGCATCGAGGTTTGGGAGCAAAGCCCCGTGGTCGAACTGCTGTCCAACGAGCGCGGCCAGAAATGCGTGGGCGCGGTGATGGGTTCGCTCACCGACGGCAGCATGCGCATCGTGCGCACCCGTTCGGTGATCCTCGCCACCGGCGGCTTAGGCCGATTGCACCTGAACGGCTTCCCTACCTCCAACCACATCGGCGCCACCGGCGATGGACTGGTGCTCGCCTACCGCATGGGCGCGAAGCTGTGCGAACTGGATTCCTTCCAGTACCACCCCACCGGGCTGGTTCATCCGGCGCACCTCTACGGCAAGCTGGTCACCGAAGGCGTGCGCGCCGCCGGTGCGCTGCTGCTGAATGCCCACGGACAACGCTTCATCGACGAACTACAGCCGCGCGATGTCGTCAGCGCCGCGATCATCCGCGAGTGCCGCGAAGGCCGGGGCATACACACCGAAACCGGCGGCGTGGGCGTGTGGCTGGATACCCCGAGGCTGGAGCGCAGCCAGCCCGGCCTGCTCGAACGGGAATTCCCCAAGCTGCTGACCCGCACCCGCCACGTCGGCATAGACCCGCGCCGTGAACCCATCCTCGTGCATCCGACGCTGCACTACCAGAACGGCGGCGCAGTCATCGACATCGACGGCGCGACCTCCGTGCCGGGGCTGTACGCGGCGGGCGAAGTCGCCGGCGGCATACACGGACGCAACCGCATCATGGGCAACGCCCTGCTGGACATCATCGGCTTCGGCCGCCGCGCGGGCGCCGCCGCGGCCCAGACCGAACACGACCGCGGCCCGAAAAAGATCACGCTGGAACACGTCAACCGCGCGCGCCGCGCGTTGACGCTGGCCGGCATGCCGCTGACGCAACGCGCCCCCCAGATACTGCCCGTCTACACGGCGGCAGGAAAGGACATATGGAAGTCCTGAACACCAACCTCCTGCATCCGCAACAACGAGTCGGGGAAAACATGGCGCGCTGGCAGGAAGCCGGCGGCGGCGAGGCATTGCGCATCGCCACCGCGAATCCCGCCACGACTTTCGAATCCGTAAAGAATGCCGATCTGCGGGGCTTGGGCGGCAGCGGCTTCCCGGTGTGGCGCAAGTGGGAAGCGGTCGAGAAGGAAGCGGCCAACCCGGACAAGTATCTGGTGTGCAACGGCAACGAAGACGAGCCCGGCACGTTCAAGGATAGACTGCTGCTGGAAGAGACACCGCACCAGATCATCGAGGGCGCGCTGCTGGCCGCACTCGCCTGCGGCATCAACCGCATCGTGTTCTACATCAACCCGGACCTGACGCGTTCGCTCGCCGCGCTGAAAGCCGCGCTCGCGCAATGGCAGGACGGCGAACTGCTGAAGCTCGCGAGCGATGCACTGGGAAAACAGATCAAGATGGAACTGGTGCCCGGCTCCACGCATTACATCGGCGGCGAAGAAACCGCCGCGATGGAATGGATAGAAGGACGCCTGAGCGGCGGGGAAAAATTCCCGTTCCCGCGCGGCAAGCCGCCCTACCCCGCACAGCGCGGCATCTTCGGCTGCCCGACGCTGATCAACAACATCGAGACGCTGGCCCATGTGCCCGCGATCATGCGCCAAGGTGCCGAGTGGTTCCGCAATCAGGGTATAGGCAAAAGCACCGGCACCAAGCTGTATTCGCTCTCCGGCGACGTGCTGCACCCCGGCGTGTACGAATTGCCCATGGGCACCACATTGCGCGAACTGATCTTCGTGCACGGCGGCGGACTGCTTTCCGGCAAGCCGCTCAAGGCCGTGTTCACCGGTGGACCATCCAACACCTTGCTGACCCCGGAAGACCTGGACGTGAACCTCGATTTCGAATCGCTGCGCGAGCGCGGCAGCAGCCTGGGCACGGGCGCGATGATCGTGGTTTCGGAAGGCACCGGCATGGTCAAGCGCGTCGCCGAATACGCCCGCTTCTTCGCCCATTCCTCCTGCGGCCAGTGTCCGCCCTGCAAGACCGGCACCGCGACCATCAGCCGATTGCTTGACCGCATCGACACCGGACGCGGCACGGCAGCGGATCTCGAAACGCTGGAAACCCTGTGCCGCATGCTCCCCGGCAGCGGTCGCTGCCATCTGGTGAACGGCGTGGTGCAACTGCTGGACAGCTCCTTCAAACATTTCCGGCACGAGTACCAGCAAGCGCTGAGATTGCGCTGACGCAACAAGGCCCGCATTCCCTCTGAGGAATGCGGGCCAGGATTCAGGCCGGCAATACCTTGTCGCCTATCTCGCCCAGATAACTCACCACGCTCTCGATCAGTTCGTCGAAGAAGCCAATTACGCTGTCGATGAAATTCTCTCCCTCCGCGAACTTTTTCGTCGACTTGAGCGCGCCGGTCGGGCCATTGTGGCAGTCATAGCAGCCCACCATCTGCCCTGCCGCAAAACTGCGCGAATCGAGGGTTTTGGCAACCTTCACCCGGCTCAATGGCGTGCCGCGGAAATCCGCCCCGTGGCAATAGGCGCACTCGGCACGCGCTGCAGCCGTTCCAACCGAGCTCCTGTGTCGGCTCACCCACTGGCTGCCGATAGGGTGCATACCATGTGGCCCGCCGTTTACTGTAGTAGGCACGGTAGCGTGACACGCAACGCATTCCTGTACCGTACCGGCATGACCTTGCACGGCAATGCTTTGCACGTTGTCGTTCGCCTCACGGCTGGGAAATTCGGCATGAGTGGAACCGTGGCAAGCCGAGCACTGCAGCCCGCCATGCCCGGAGCTATAACGGTACAACTGCTTGCCTGTAACGGGTACATTGAGCGTAGTTGCAAAGCGGCGATCGTTCCATACCAGCGGTACACCTTGGGCGTCGATGCCGACCGTCTCGCGCTGTCCATCATGGTGGCAGGACTGGCAGTTCGGCAGGTCCAGCCAGCCATCGCGGGTTGTACTACCGATATTACTCATCTTTCTGTGGCAGCTCTGGCACTGGTAGTCCGGCCCCGACATTGCGCCGCGCAGGCACATGGTGACCGAGCCGGGATGGCAGTGATAGCAAGTGTTGCGGTTATCGACGCTATCAAGCGTCAAGCCATTGTCCGGATCTATCTTGGTTGCATGCAAACCATGGAGCGCACGGGTTAACGGCGGTATGCCGGCTATCCCGGTAGCGACCCCGGCCTCAAGCTGGTATGCGTTGGAAAGATGGCAGGCCACGCATAATACCGGCTTGCCGGTCATTGCCGAATTGAACAGGCCGTCTGGATAGCCCTTGGCCTGAAGCGCACTGGCATAGATTGGATTTGCCGCCTGTTTCTCGTCGTGCAGGCGCAGGATATTCTTCTTCCAGTCCTTCAGCGGATCGGGATCGAACACCCAGCCCGCCGCCGGCCTCGCCGCATTCGCAGCCGCGTTGCCGGCGGTGTTGGAAGTGTGGCAACCGCGACAAGCCATACTGTCGCTCACCGGCACCACCACCTTGGTCGTGGCCAGCACTTGGCCCGCGGTGTTCCTTGCGACCACCTCAATCATTGGGTAGTCGTTTGTCCGGTTGGTATCGTCCACGTTGGTGATTGGGATACCCACAGCCTCGAACCAGTTGTGCTCGGCGCTGTATGTCATCGGCGCCGGGGTACTGGAAGCCATGGGGTAGCCCAGCAGGCCGACGTCCGGCGCCGGCGCGAGGCCGAACAGATCCTGAACATAGTCCCAGAAGTTGGTCTTGGTCGAGCTGATGGTGTTGATCGAACCGGTGGTGTCGGCCGTGGCCTGATAGGTCAACGTGACACCGCTGGTCACCAAGCCCCCCGTGGTCTTGTTCACCAGTTGGGCATTCACGGTATTGAGCGGCGGCAGGATGGCGAAAATGGAATAGTCGTTGCCGTCGTAGCAGTGCATGCCCAGGTTGTTCCAGGCCAGCAGCGTGTAATTTCCCGACACGGCGGCAGACACCGTCACCGCAACCGTACGGGTGTTCACGCTATCGCGTATGGTGACCGTCGCCGTACCGGCCGACACGCCGCGAACCGTAGCCACGCCAGTAGCGTAAGTCACCGTGGCTATCGCCGTATTCGACGAAGTGGCCGTGACCGCACCGTTCGCGTTGCTCACATTGACCGCCGCCGTATTACCGGATTGCACCTGCACCGTGGTCGGCGAAACCGCCAAAACCGGAACCGCCGTCACCGTCACCGCCACCGTACGGGTATTCACGCTATCGCGTATCGTGATCGTCGCCGTACCGGCCGACACGCCGCGTATCGTGGCGACGCCGGTAGCGTAAGTCACCGTGGCTATCGCCGTATTCGACGAAGTGGCCGTGACCGCACCGTTCGCATTAGTCACCGTGACGTTAGCAGTATTACCGGCTAGCACCTGCACCGAGGTCGGCGAGACCGTCAGAACCGGCGCCGCCGTCACCGTCACGGAGACCGTACGGGTATTCACGCTGTCGCTTATGGTGATCGTCGCCGTGCCGGCCGACACGCCGCGTATCGTGGCGACGCCGGAAGCGTAAGTCACCGTGGCTATCGCCGTATTCGACGAGGTGGCCGTAACCGCCCCGTTCGCATTGCTCACCGTGACGTTAGCGGTATTGCCGGCTAGCACCTGCACCGTGGTCGGCGAGACCGTCAGAACCGGTGCAGCCGTTACCGTCACCGAGACCGTGCGGGTGTTCACGCTGTCGCGTATCGTAACCGTCGCCGTACCGGCCGACACGCCGCGAACCGTAGCCACGCCGGTAGCATAGGTCACCGTCGCTATCGCCGTATTCGACGAAGTGGCCGTGACCGCCCCGTTCGCGTTGCTCACATTGACCGCCGCCGTATTGCCCGCTTGCACCTGCACCGTGGTCGGCGAGACCGTCAGAACCGACGCCGCAGTCACCGTAACGGAGACAGTGCGGGTGGCTCGGGTATCCCGAATGGTAACCGTAGCCGAACCGGCTGTACGCCCACTTATAGTGGCAACCCCGTTGCTGTAACTCACGGTCGCGACAGCCGTGTTGGATGTCGCGGCTTGTACCTCTCCGGTAGCATTGGTCACGTTGACTGTAGCCGTATTGCCGGCCTGAACCTGAACCGAGGTCGGCGACACGGTCAGGGCAGACTCCGCAGTAACCGCAACGGAGACCCGGCGGATGGTGCGCTTATCCTTGATGGTGACTGTAGCCGAACCGGCGGCGCGCCCCCGGATGGTAGCGACTCCGTTGCTGTAGTTCACGGTGGCGACGTGCGTATTGGATGTCGAAGCCTCAACCTCGCCGACGGAATTGATCACGCTGACCGTCGCGGTATTGCCGGCCTGGATCTGGACCGAAGTCGGCTCAACGGTCAGGACTGGCGCTGGCGTCACTGTGACGGCGATCTGGCGGCTGCCTTGCCTGTCCCGGACCGTGACCGTGGCCGAACCGGCGGCACGCCCGCGGATTCTGGCAAAGCCGTCTTCGTATTTCGCCGTCGCGACATCACTGTTGGAGGACGAAACCCTGACTTCCCCGGATGCATCGGTGATCCTGACGGAAGCCGTGTTGCCGACCTGAACCTGCAGCGTGGTCGCCGCTACGCTCAGCGCCTGGGCACCGCCCGCAAGGAACAGCGCAAACAACACGGCGGTTATCCCGAGAAAATAGTTCAGCGGGTCGCGAATATTCGATGACAGGGAATTCATGGCGTCCTCCAGTCCTTCAGGTTCTACTGCGGGGTGCGAGGCATTTCATGCCGACGGAAAAAACGCGCCTATCCTCACGTCGCCGAACTCTACGACCGGAGAAGGCACCGGCCAATAACGCAAACACTGTATTTCCGGCTCTAAAAGACCGGCATGCCTGTACGCCCCTCCCCCACCGCTGGCCCTGCGTCTTTCCAGGCTATACATCCTGTTACAAATCCTCTTGAACCACTGGCTTGTCTGCCCGTCCTACCCCCGCTTGCCCATGAAGCCATGCGGCAGGACTCCGGAATCGCACCGACTCCGGAAGCACTCGATCAATTATGAAAGGAAGCAAGATGCGGAATATTCAGTGGATGACTTCGATGTTGATGGCCGGTGTCGTTTATACCGGCGGAGCTTATGCGGCAGATGCGGCATCGGCCGTTCCGGCCACGCCGACTGTTGCGGCGGCCTCCGAAGTCCAGGCTGCGGTGCTATCCGATGCCGATGGAAAAGCGTTGCTGAAGAAGAACAACTGCTTCGCCTGCCATACGATAGACAAGAAGCAGGTCGGACCGGGATTCAAGGATGTCGCCGCCAAATATCGCGGTCAGGCCGACGCGGAAGCTCTGCTGATCGCCAAGGTGACCAAGGGCGGCAAAGGCGTCTGGGGCAGCATGTCCATGCCTCCGCAGCCCGCGAAACAAGAGGATGTCGATGCGATGGTGAAGTACGTCCTGTCGCTACAGTAAACTTAGTTACCGACGAACAACGCCTGCACGAAGCAGGCGTTGTTGCATTTCACTCGCCGACGCCATTCAACGTGAAACTCGCGTAGCGAGACCTTTTCCCTCTCGCCCGCTTGCGGGAGAGAGCCGGAGAGAGGGAGCGGGCATGGCAAGTTTCATCATTCGGAGTGGCACACTTGCCATCCCCGTCAGGATATCGATTCGAGAGAACGGAACAACTGTCCGTATAGCTCCCGCATGCGTCTGACCCGAACCCCGTCTGTCGTTTTCCCGTAACGCGCATCTTCGTAAAGGCGCGTCATTTCGCCGGTCTCCCGGCTCAGGTGACGAAAGAACGAGTTGATCTCGCTCAAAAATTCCCGGGTATTTTCGCGGCTGCCTCGTTCGATGTCGTGCAACTCAAACAACCTCGCCATGGCCTCGTAACAGATTCGTGCGCCACGCTCTTCGTCGCCATGCATATCCAACAAGACAAGGCGCACATAATCAAACCGCGTTCTCAGCCAGGTAGCCGCTCGCGCTTCCCGCATGAGCTTCCACATCGCATAAAGCAGAGCCAGCATCCCGAGGACAAAGAGCATGCCGACCACCTTGTCGCGATTCTCCTTGAGCCACTCCTTGAAGGCCTCCCAGATATCGATAAACCCTTGCATGACTGGTTTCATGACCTTTTCCAGACTTTCCGTCACATCGGCCAGACTGTTGATCGCATTGCTCTGCCACTCCGGCATTCCCTCGCGTGCGGCAGCAATGCGCATTTCTCCGACCGAAGGCCAACCCGGCCCCGTGCCGGCATTCTGTCCAGTTGAATCGGTCCCGCCACCGACACTGTCGCCCCCGACGCCTCCGCTTCCGCCCGACTGCGTTCCGCCACCGCCCCCCTGGCTTTGACTGTCGCCGCCCAAGATGTTACTCGCCTGCCCCCAGCTCGACGACAGCGTCAACCAGGTTACCTGCGGAGTAAGCGCATAGAACAACAAACCCAGCATCAGGATCACCGCCGTCGCAGCCGCAATCGCGGCACCCTGCGCTCCCACGACCTGATGCCCGAGACTTTGCTGACGCAGTTCGCCCGCTTTGCGATTGATCTGTTCCGCCACCAGCGTGAACACCACCGCCACGACATAAGGCAGCAGGTAAAACAGCATGGTCCAGTCCGCCCGATAATGCGAGGCGGCGAACAGCACCATCACCAGCGAGATGAGCAAACCCAGATGAAGGTGACGGCGGGTGGTGGTAACGCAGTTGTACGATACCTGTAGCATCGCCAACATATACAGGCCGGCACGGGGGAAGCCCCACATCGGAATGAATAACAACACGGAAACCAGCGCGCCGAAAATCAAGGAGTTTCGCATCCAGCGCTTGCCGGCCTCATCGGCTTCGCCGTTTTGACGCCAGCCTACCCGCAAGGTGATGACGAACGCAAAAGACCACAACGCGACTTCGGTCGTGAAAATGCCATACTGGATATCGAGAAAGGCATTGCAAACCAACGCCAACACTTGCGCGGCAAACAGCCCGAGATAAGCGGGGAAATATCTGAGCGGCGGACTCATGGATTGAACACCCTGACCAGATCGTCACCCTTGCGTACGACAAGGCTGGTCACGCCCAGATCGAGCAAACCGGCCCATGACGAGGCCGATTTTCGTACTCGTAGCGCCTCGGTAGACAGGAACGAATCCCGATCGAATACGACAGCCAGTACATAAGCGCCGCGCGACCGCAGCAGTGCGATGGCCTGCACCGTGGCGACGGTTCGCGACTCGGGCTCGGACAGGAACACCACGACTGTCTGACCGTGGCGGCAGTTCATGGCAACGCGCTGCAACGACTGGGCGTAGGGTATCGCACCATCCGCATCGACCACCGCCAGCTCATCCAGCATGCTGCGGAAATGCGCCTCGCCGGAGCCGATGCCCAGAGCGAGGCTTTGCGCCCCCTCACCGCTCAAACGCACCGGCATACCGTTGTTGCAGGCATAACGCCCGATGGATGCCGCGATGCGCACCGCATATTCGAAACTGGAATGTTTGCCCCTGCCGACATTGGCATCGGCCGACATATCCAGCGCAATATAAAGCGAGGCTGACGCCAGCGGTTCGAACTCCTTCACCATCAACTCGTTCAAACGTGCGGTGGTCGGCCAGTGCACATGGCGCGGATTGTCGCCGCGCCGGTACTCGCGCAGGCCCAGAAACTCGGCAGCCCCCGTCCCCTCGGGCAACAAAAATCCGCCGCGATGAATCTCGCTGGGCGTGCCGGACAGCGGCAGCGCGACGATGGAAAATACATCGGGATAAATGGTCAGCATCTGGATTCCGCCGTCTTTTTGCTGTCTGGCCTCGACCAGCCCGAGCGGGAAACTGGAGGCAAGTCCGACGGGGCCGAGCCGGTAAAGCCCTCGTTTCTCGCATAGCAACGACACGTCGAAATCGCACGTCGCGCGGCCGCCAATATAGGCCACCACACCCAACACTCTCTCGGCGGAGGCGGCATCGCCGTTGCCTGCGCCAACGAAAGGCAAGTGGTCCACCGCTTCCACCATGAAACGCGGCAGCCAGGCGTTGTTGCGCACGGCCACATGAAAATGAATAGTCTCGCCCTCCTCTGCGCGCTGCGGACCGGTTCGCGTCACCGACAGTTGTCTCACCAGCCAGCTCGGCCAGACGAAGCCGGTGACCAGCGTCGCCAGCAACAATGCGGCAATCGCCCAGGGCAAGGTCTGGTCACGATTGATCGCTGCGGCATATGCGACCAGCGTGACGCCGATCAACACCAGCGGCTTGAGGTAACGGGGATTCCAGACAGGGAGGGCGAGAGCCATCGCTTATTGCGACTTACGCCGGAGGGGCCACCTGATTCAGCACTTCGGTCAGGATATGGTGCGCCGTCTTACCCAGCGCAGCCGCCTGCGGACGCAGGATCAGACGGTGTTCCAGCACTGGGCCGGCCATGCTCTTGACCATATCCGGCGTGACGTAATCGCGTCCGCGCAGGAAAGCCAAACCGCGCGCACCGCGCGCCAACGCCAGCGTGCCGCGCGGGCTCGCCCCCAGCCGCAGCTCGGGATGCTGGCGTGTGGCGGCAGTAATCCGGACGATGTATTCGGCCACCTCAGGGTTGAGGTGGATTTGTTTGACCGCCTCGCGAGCCGCCATCATCTCGGCTTCCGTGGTTACCGCATGCAACTTGTCGATGGGATGAGCCAATGCTTGTGCGCCCAGAATCCTGACTTCCTCTTCTATCGTGGGGTAACCCACACTGAGACGCACAAAGAAACGGTCGAGCTGGGCTTCCGGCAGAACATGCGTACCGGCCATGTCGATAGGGTTCTGTGTGGCCAGCACCATGAACAGCGGAGGCAAGTCGTAAGTGCTGCCGTCCACGCTGACGCGGAACTCTTCCATGCATTCCAGCAGCGCCGATTGGGCGCGCGGCGTGGCACGATTGATCTCGTCGGCCAGCAGGATATGGGTAAACACCGGGCCCGGACGAAACTCAAAATCGCCGGTCTTCTGGTTATAGATAGGCACGCCGGTAATATCGGAAGGCAGCAAGTCCGGCGTGCATTGCAGCCGCTTCATATCGACCGCGACGGATTTTGCCAACGCGCGAGCCAGCATGGTCTTGCCGGTGCCCGGCACGTCTTCCAGCAGCACATGGCCACGGCAAAGTTGCGAGATGACGGCAAGTTCGATCACGGATCGTTTGCCGACGATCACTTTTTCGACGTTGTCGATCAGGGCCTTGATGGATTTCATAGTCATTACCCGCAAGGAATCATGAAGAATGCTTAATACCACCGGAAGACAGCGCCCGACAACCCTGTCGCGAAATATGCGACCGAACCGACTCCTGCACCGCCCGATGTCAGACTAACGTTTCAATCATAAACATCACATGACGCAAATTCGCAATTTTTTGCTGTGCGCATCACTTTTTTTCCATTGGGACATACTCTTTCCTCGGCGGAACAGGGTTGGCGTTTTGGAATGCCGTCTCGCCTGATATCGAATGGAACCTTCACGTCGTTTGAGGCCCGCCATTTTTCGAAGTATTTCGCCCTCATTGCAACAATATCCGCCTTCGATTTTTCAAAGGCTGGAATATTGGTCTCATTAACATATACCGGATATGCCTGAGAAACACAGAATCCTTTGAAATACCTCGCCTCCGGATCGATTTTGCTTTTATTCATGTAGTCTTCAACCAATTCCGTTTTAGCTTCGATCAAAGGAAACACCTCTGAATATCCGCCGTCACGGACCTTCGTCGTAACGCGCAATCCATCACAAAATGCATAGTCCTCCTGCCGGATTTTCAGCTCCACGGCAAAGGCATTTCTTGAAAAACCGGAACGTGCGATACCTACAAAAGAATTCTTATTCGGATGAATATCAACTTCAAGAAAGTCGGGCTCCATTGCTGCCGATCTATCCACCATCAACACGCGATGCCCAGCGGGAAGAAGCTGTTCGATCTTTCCCATATCGCCGCGATGATTCTTTCCCGCATATCTAAACCAGCCAAGAGGCCTGATTTCGCTGTCAGTAATATCGTAGATATTCGCCCAATACGGAAAATCCAGGTCGCCTCCCCCCATGGCTCCGAGAATGTGCAAAACCGTTACGCCCGGCTCATCAACAGGCACATGAAATGGTTGAACCACCAACCTACCGTGAGCGTCATCCGCCTTTAAGGAAAAATCCTTGCGGAGATCTACGTTGGGAACATTCGAGGCACATCCGAACAAGAAAAACGTCAATACCATCAACATGACATTGCGAAACATATCCCCTCCCCAGGCGACTATCACAAATTAAACCGGTATATACAGCCAGTACGATTCCTCTTGAGCGAGCGATCAAGCCGCTTATCTCAAGACAACACCTCGCGCACCGCCGCAACACTGCGCTCCACATCCGCTTCGTTCATCGCATAGAACATCGGCAGGCTGACGATCTGTTTGCCGACATGTTCGGATACCGGAAACATGCCTTCCTTGAAACCCAGCGCGCGGTACAGCTTGAACAGGTGTATCGGCGCGTAGTGGTAGCCGATGCCGATGTCGTGCGCCTTCATGCGCTCCATGAATTCGGCGCGAGTGATGCGGTCCGGCAGCACGAGCTGGAACAGGTGCCAGTTGGTGTTGGTGAAGTCCTGCGGCGGCAGTTGTGCGCCGGTTTGCGCTTCGAAGTCTGCGCCGAAGCAATCGAAATAATGCTGCGCCAGTTTGCGGCGATGTGCGGTGATTTCGTTCAGCTTGGCGAACTGCCCCAGACCGATCGCGGCGGCGATGTCGGTCATGTTGTACTTGCCGCCCAGCACATCCACCTCGATACCGTCCCAGCCGCTGCGGGTCACGCCCTGCAAGCGAAATTTCTCGGCGAGCTTCGCTTCTTCGTCGTTGTTCAGCACCAGGCAGCCGCCCTCGGAGGTGGTGATGTTCTTGTTGGCCTGGAAGCTGAACGAGACGAAGTCGCCGAAACTGCCGATAGGCTTGCCATTCCACGACGAACCCATTGCCTGCGCGGCGTCTTCGACCACGCGCAGCTTGTGCTTGGCTGCGATGGCGTACAGGCGATCCATGTCCACCGGCTTGCCCGCGAGATACACCGGAATGATGGCCTTCGTGCGCGGCGTGATTGCGGCCTCGACCTTGTCCAGATCGATGTTGCGCGTCACCGGATCGATGTCGGCGAACACCGGCGTCGCACCCACTTCGAGGATCACGTTCGCGGTCGCGACCCAGGAGATAGACGTGGTGATGACCTCGTCCCCTGCCCCGATACCCGCTATGCGCAGCGCGATCTCCATCGTGCAAGTACCGGAGTTGAAGGTGCGCACAGGACGACCGCCGAAATAGTCAGACAGTTTCTTCTCGAATTCCGCCACCTTCGGCCCGCTGGTGATCCAGCCTGAGCGCAGCACGTCGCCGACTGCGGCGATGGTGGATTCGTCGATGGTGGGTTTGGAAAAAGGCAGGAATGTACTCATGGCTATGCGGAATTATTCAGGATTAAAGCGATGATCGTCCACGAAAGGCACGAAAAACACAAACGAAGCATATAACACTTGGCAGGCCGTTCAAAAACGTAGCGAGGATGACCAGATGTAAGGCGCACGGAGCGCAGGAACCGGAATGTACTTTTGTACATGAGGATTCCGAGCACCGCGCAACGCAGCAGATGGTCACCACAGTAGTTTTTCAACGGTCGGCTACGCTCTGGAAATGATGACGACGCCAAGTATGATGATGCCCATGCCGACCACCTTGGCCGGATTAAACGCCTCGTTGAACAGATACCAGGCCGCGACGGCATTCACCACGTAGCCCAGCGACAGCAGCGGATAGGCGATGCTGACCTGCACACGTGACAGCGCAAGCACCCAGATCACCACGCCGAACGCGTAGCAGGCCATCGCGCCGACGATGTGCGGCTCAGTCGCGAGCTTCCAGCCTATCGGCAGGATGTTCTCGCGCGAGAACTCGAAGTAGCCAACCGCGTTGGTGCCCGACTTGATGAGCAGTTGCGCGGCGACGTTGAACATCACGCCGGTGACGATGAGGCTGAAGCTGACGAGGTTCATGGTTTTTTCACAACGATGTGTTGGGTGTCTTCGAAGATGGTCTGCATCGGTACGCCCAGTTGCTGGAGCATCGGGTAGACATACACCGGCATGATCGCCAACGCCTCGGGCTGGTTGTTCCAGACCTTGGCGAATTCCTCGAGGGTCGGTATCACACGCTGCGGCTCTTGCTTGATGCCGTAGGCCATTTCGTCCTGATACTGCACCAGCGTGAAGGTGCGCTTCAGGTAGAACGGCAGCGTCTGCTCGTAGGTCAGGATCGAGTAAAACGGAATCTCCGGCTTCACCTCGGCACGGATCGCCTCGGCGATATGCTTCGCGGAACGCTCGCGCGCGATGCTCTCGTAGCCGGTCAACCCGACCTGCGCGGACAGCAGCGCGGTCAGCGCCAGCACCAGCACTGCGGGCTGCTTCTTCGCGCGCCACAGCAACGCCATCCCGCCCAGCAGGCCGACCAGCGACACCAGTCCGGCGGCAATCAGCCAGGGCGTGTAGTGCGGATAAAGCTCAGCCTGATTCGGCGTATCGGCCATGCCGGGAAGCTTCAGCCCAATCGCGATCAGCAGCAACGCAAACGGGATTGCCGGCGCGATCTGCCAAAACAGCGTCCGCTCGCGCATCTCGGCGATGCGCTTGCCCATCAGCAGCACCAGCACCGGGAACATCGGCAGCAGATAGGACGGCAGTTTGGAACCGGAGATCGAGAAGAACACGTAAACGAACACCGCCCAGATCAGCAAGAAGCGCTGGCTGTTGAACTGCCCATCAGGCAGGCTGGTGTTGCGCACGGTGCGCCACATGCTGTCGAACATTGTCACCGTCCACGGCAGCGCGCCCGCCAACAGGATGGGAATGAAGTAGTACCACGGCTGGTAGCGCCCCAAATCCTTGGTGGTGAAGCGCGTGTAGTGTTCGTAGATGAAGAAGCGTTCAAAGAATTCCGGGTTCGCCTTCATCACCAGATAGAACCAAGGGGCTGTAATCGCGAAGAACACTGCCAGCCCCGGCAGCCAGTGCATGCGCTTCAGCACGGTGAAGTCGCGCTGCACCAGACAGTAGATGAACACTGCCGTGCCCGGCAGGATGATGCCCATCAGCCCCTTGCTCATCACCGCCAACGCCATGCCGGCCCATGCGACCAGCATCCAGTTGCGCCGTTTTTTCTCGTCGGCCTGCGCCTGTCCCAGCAGCAGCCCGAAGATGCCCAGCGTGATGAAGAAGGTCACGCCCATGTCCAGCGTGTTGATATGCGCCATCAGCACATACAACAGGCTGCTGGATAGCAGCAATGCCGCATAACTGGCGGCCTCGCGCCCGAACAGCCGCACCCCGGCGAACCACACCAGCAGGATACCGGCGAAACCGGTCAGCCCTGTCCACAGCCGCGAGGTCCACTGATGTTCGCCGAACACCGTATAGGCCGTCGCGGTCGCCCAGTATTGCAGCGGCGGCTTCTCGAAATACTTCAGCTCGTTCAGCCGCGGCGTAGTCCAGTCGCCGCTCGCCACCATCTCGCGCGGAATCTCCGCATAGCGCCCCTCGTCCGGCTTCACCAGCGTGCGGTACTCGAGGTTGGAGAACCAGATCACAGCAATCACGGCTAGCAGGATCAGCAGATTTTTCTTAGTCGTCATCATGATTATTTCTCGGCCACCACCAGCAGCGAACCGCCCGCCGGGAACGTGACGCCCAGTGACAGCAGGCCGCGCTCAATCGCCATCACCGCACCGAACGCCGCGTTCATCAAGGGATGTATTTTCAGTCCGGGATCCATGCCATCGTCGGCCGGCGGCGCGTTGCGCTGCAACAGGCGCGACAGCCACATCGCCGGCAGCAACAGCGACACGAAGGAGGTCACATAACGCACCTTGAACCCGGCGGCACGCATCTTCTCCAGCAACTCGGCACGGGTGTAGCGGCGCTTGTGGTGCGCGTATTCGTCCATGCGGCTCCACAGCGAAGGATGCTGCGGCACGGTGAAGATCACCCCGCCGCCCGGCTTGCAGGCCGCATGTATCTGCGCCAGCGCCGCGCCATCGTCCTCGATATGCTCCAGCACGTCGAACGCACCTATCAGGTCGAACTCCTCGCGGAACGGGATCACGGTCGCATCCATCTGAAACAGCGTCGCCGACGGCACGCGCTGCTTGGCGAACCCCAGCCCCTCGGTGAAGATGTCGCTGCCAGACAAGTGCGCAGCCGGATAGGTCGCACATGTATTTGCCAGCACGAAGCCGGTGCCGCAGCCTATCTCCAGAATGTTAGACGCGCGCGGAAAATGGCGCAGCATCAGCTTCTTCAGCAGCGCGTTGCGCGCGACGAACCAGAAGTTGCCCGCTTCGACTTGCGCATAGCGTTTAAACAACTCGGGATCGAAGCCGTCGTTCTGTGCCGCGAGCTCGGGCGCGAACGACACGAAGCCGCCGCGCTCGGCGGGCTCGTGACCGCAGGCAGGACACTTCCAGGATGCGTCGGAATAAGTGTGTTTACAGGCGAGGCAGAATTTCATGGACGGTTCGTTAGCTGATTATTCGGCGCGCCAGTTGCTGCGCACCTTGCGCGCCTCGCTGAACACCGTTTCCAGTTTCGCGGCATCGCGCTGTTCCAGAGCGAGTGACAAGACATTCAGTTCGGCAGTGTATTTTTCCAGTTCGCCCAGCAATGCATCGCGGTTCGCGAGGCAGATGTCGCGCCACATCTCGGGAGAACTGGCGGCGATGCGGGTGAAATCGCGGAAGCCGCTCGCGGCAAAGGACAGCAGCAGGTCGCGGTCGTCGCGTTGCGCGAGGTCGTGCACCAGCGCGAACGACAGCAGGTGCGGCAAGTGACTCACCGCGGCAAACACCGCGTCGTGCTGTTCGGCGGTCAGTTCGCTGACCACTGCACCGCACAGTTCCCAGGCACGGCGCACGCGCGCGACGGACTCGATGGAATTCTCCGGCAGCGGTGTCAGCACCACTTTCTTGCCGACATAAAGGTCGGCCATCGCGGCAGCCGCCCCGCTCTTCTCCGCCCCGGCGATGGGATGCGCCGGGACGAACTGCGCGACCTTGTCGCCCATGTTCGCGCGCACTGCCGCAACCACGTCGCCCTTGGTGCTACCGCCATCGGTGACCAGCGTATGGCTACCCAGATGCGATGCGATGCGCGCCATCAGTTCAGCCATCTGCCCGACTGGCGTCGCCAGCAGCACGATGTCGGCATCGCCAACTTCCGCAGCGACGTCAGCACCGATGCGGTCGATGATGCCCAGCTGCTGCGCCTGCTCCAGCGTCGCCACACTGCGTCCGAAGCCGACGACTTCGCCGACCGCATTCGCACGACGCAACGCCAGCGCAAACGAGCCGCCGATCAGGCCGACACCGAAGACGACGATTTTTTTGAATTGCGGTGCGATCACAACTTGTCACCTTATCAATAACAAAGGGCGGAAAACGAGCGTAGCGAAGTTTCGAGCTTGCGGCCAAAGCGTAGCGCATTCCGCCGTATGCGCAGTTATCGGAAAGTATGTGGAGCAACGCATTCGGCGGATAACGCTACGCTCATCCGCCCTACGTTACTATCTCCAACTTACAGCGTGCGTCCGATTGCTCCAGCGATGCCGCCCAGCGTGCCCATCAGCTTCTTCAGTTCGTCCGGGGTCAGCGCCTGGTCGGCGTCGCACCAGGCTTCGCATGGGTTCGGGTGCATCTCGACCAGCAGGCCGTCCGCGCCCGCAGCGACCGCGGCTTGCGACAGCGCGGCGACCATCCATGCCTTGCCGCCGGCGTGCGAAGGATCGACGATCACCGGCAGGTGAGTCTCCTTTTTCAGCACCGGGATCGCGGTCACATCCAGCACGTTGCGGTAGGCGGTCTCGAAGGTGCGGATGCCGCGCTCGCAGAAGATGATGTTGTGGTTGCCGCCTGCCGCGATGTATTCCGCCGACATCAGCCACTCGGAGATGGTCGCCGACATGCCGCGCTTCAGAATCACCGGTTTGTTGCAACGACCGACTTCCTTCAGTAGATCGAAGTTCTGCATATTGCGCGTACCGATCTGGATCACATCCACATCGTATTCGAGGAAGGTGTCCAGTTGGCGCGCATCCATCAGTTCGGTGACGATGGGCAACTTGTACTGACTCGCCGCCTTGCGGAACATGTCCAGTCCTTCCACGCCCTTGCCCTGAAAAGCGTAAGGGCTGGTGCGCGGCTTGAACGCGCCGCCACGCATCAATCGGCAGCCAGCTTCGTGCACGTACTTGGCCGACAGGTCCATCTGCTCCTGCGTCTCCACCGAGCAGGGTCCGGCGATGATCTGGATCTGCTTGCCGCCCAGCGGCACGCCGGCGATGTCGATCACGGTGTTCTCGCGATGCGACTCGCGCGACACGATCTTGTACTGCTTCGCAATATGCATCGCCGATTCCACGCCCGGCAGCGGCGTGAACATCTCTTCGGACAGCTGGCGCTCGTCGCCGATCGCGCCGATCACGGTGCGATCGATGCCGCGCGAAATGTTGGCCTTCAGTCCGGCCGTTTCCAGTTTCTTGACTACCGCACCGATTTGTTCGTCGGTGACTTCCCTGCCCATCACTATGATCATTTCGTTTCCTTTAATGCTTGCGCTAATGCAGATATAAATTTCCCGTTTTCGCTTTCCGTTCCTATGCTCACGCGCAGGTATTCGGCCATGTCGTAGTTCGCCACTGGGCGCACGATCACGCCCAACTCCAGCAAGCGGCGGTACATCTTAAGCCCCTCACCTATCCTGAAGCTTACAAAGTTGCCGTAGGACGGGATGTGATCCAGCTCCAGTTTTTCCAGCCCGGCGACGATCTGCTCCATGCCGCGGCGGTTGAGTTCATTAGTCTTGCGCACGAAGTCCGTGTCGGCCAGCGCCGCGACTGCGGCGGCCTGCGCGACGCTGTTGACGTTGAACGGCTGGCGCACGCGATTGACCATGTCTGCCACCTGCGCGTGGCAGAACGCATAGCCCACGCGCAGACCGGCGAGCCCGTAGGCCTTGGAGAAAGTGCGCGACACGATCAGGTTCGGAAATTCCGCAAGCCAGCTCACGCTGTCGTAGCGGCATTCTTCTGGCAAGTATTCGTTGTACGCCTCGTCCAGCACCACCAGGATGTCGGCAGGCAACGCGCGCAGGAACGCGAGCAAGTCGTCCGCCTTGAGGAACGTGCCGGTCGGGTTGTTCGGGTTTGCGACGAACACCAGCTTCGCCTTGTGCTCGACGGCTGCTTTCAGCATCGCCTTCAGGTCGTGGCCGTAGGCTATCGCCGGCACGCTGACGCCGACAGCGCCCACCGCCTGCGTCGCCAGCGGATACACCGCGAACGCATGATCCGAATACACCGACTTGTCGCCCACGGTCAGGAAGGCGCGTGCGGCCAGTTCCAGCATGTCGTTCGAGCCATTGCCCAGCACGATCTGGTTGTGCGCCACGCCGTATTTTTTCGACAGCGCGTCCTTCAGCTCGAAACCGTTGCCGTCCGGATACAGCGCGATGGTCTTGATCGCCTCATGCATCGCGGCCGTGGCCAGCGGACTGCAGCCCAGCGGGTTCTCGTTCGACGCCAGCTTGACGATGCCGGTGATGCCCAGCTCGCGCTCCAGTTCGGCAATCGGCTTGCCCGGCTGGTAGGGGGCGATGGCGCGGATGTAGCCCGGCGCCAGTTGTGTGTAATCCATCATTTCAAATATCCAGGATGCTTAATGGTAGGTCGGGCTCTGCGTGTGTTGTTGGGGCTTTAGCCCCTTACAACCACGGCGTACTCCTTGCGGGTGCTGCCCGACATGGTGGGCATAGCCCACCCTACAGTTACCGATTATTTTGCGGGCTTGCGCAACACCCAATAGGTCTCTCCCGGCCAGCCGGGGAACTTCGCGCCGAACCACAGGTTGAAGCGCATCCACCACTTGTAGTTCTCCATGAAGAAGCCGCTCTTGCGCATGAAGAACGCGCCGGTAAAGAACTCCACTTCCAGTCCGTTGGCTGCTGCCATGTCGTACACACGCTCCGGCGAGAACACGCTGACGTGGCCATACTTGCGCGCGCCCGGACGTATCTTGTCCTCGCGCGACTGCGCGAAGCTCTGCGGCGTGGACGGGAAACCGCCGATCAGCATGCCGCCCGGTTTGAGGTGCGGAACCAACTTGGCGATCAGCTCTTCCGGCTTGAACAGATGCTCCAGCACATGCAACAGGATCATCGCGTCGTATTGCTTGGTGTCGTCCAGCTTGAACTCGGGGCTTTCCAGGTTCACTTCGTAGAAATGGTTGTAGCCGACGCGCTCCAGCCGTTCCTTGCGGATGATCGCATCCACCGCATCCCAGCTCGCCAGCGCGACCTTCTCGCCGCCGCGCTCCGCGGCCGCATGCATGAAACCCAGCATCTGCCCGACGTCCACGCCGATTTCGCACACGTCCAGCGCGCCCTTGCTCGCGGCGTCCTCGCGCAGGAAGTGGTACATGAACCAGTAGCGCACCAGCCGGATCGGATAGCTGATCTTTTTCACTTCCGGCGGAATGCCGTAATTCTCGTCCTGAAACACCGGGTTGTCCTTCAGAAAATCGATGTCCCAACTCAATTGCTTTAATGCCATGCTTTAAACCCTATGAAGATCGCTCAAACGGCGACCGGATAAGAACCCAGAATTTTCACGAATGCAGCGGACTCGGCAAGCTCCGCCAATGCGGCCGCAACCCTGGCATCGTCACGATGACCTTCGATGTCGACGTAGAACACGTATTCCCAAGAGCCGGAACGCGCCGGGCGCGACTCCAGTTTGGTCATCGACACGCTATGTCGGGCCAGCGGCGTCAACAGCTCGTGCACCGCGCCGGGACGGTTAGCTGCGGACAGCACCAGCGAGGTCTTGTCGTTGCCGGACGCTGCGACCTGCTGCTTGCCCAGCACCAGGAAACGCGTGGTGTTGCGCGAGTCGTCCTCGATGTTCTGCGCCAGCACCTTGAGCTTGAAATGCTCCGCCGCCTGCACGCCGCCGACCGATGCCGCATACGACTCCTCCGCCGCCAGACGAGCCGCGTCGGCGTTGCTGGAAGCGGTGATGCGCTCGGCATGCGGCAGGTGCGCGTTCAGCCAGCCCTGGCTTTGACCGAACGATTGCGGATGCGAATAGACCTTGCGGATCAGCGACAGCTCGTTCTCGTTCGACAGCAAACACTGGTGCACCTGCAGCATCACCTCGCCGCAGATTTGCAGATTGCTGTTCAACAGCAGATCCAGCGTGCGCCCCACCGCGCCTTCGGTGGAATTCTCCACCGGCACAACGCCGTATTGAACCGCGCCGCTCTCAACCGCACGGAACACGTCGTCTATCGTCGCGCAGGGTTCGCCCTGAACCGCGCTGCCGAAACGTTTCAGCGCCGCAGCCTCGGTAAACGTGCCTTGCGGACCGAGATAGGCAACCGTCAGCGGCGCTTCCAGCGCGCGGCACTGCGACATCACCTCGGTGAACAGTTGCGCGACTGCGTCGTTGCCCAGCGGGCCGGCGTTCCGGTCCTGCAGGCGGCGCAGCACCTGCGCCTCGCGCTCGGGGCGCAGCACCACGCCGTTCTCCTTCAGGTGGCCAATCTGCTGCGCCAGTGCGGCGCGACGGTTGAACAGCTGCAACAACTCGTCGTCCAGCGCGTCGATCTGCGTACGGTATTGTGTAAGTTTTTCGGACATGGGCGATCAACCTTTGCGCTGCGCGAACTCGCCCATGAAGTCTGCCAGTGCCTGCACACCAGCCATGGGCATGGCGTTGTAAATGGAGGCGCGCATGCCGCCCGCCAGTTTGTGGCCCTTGAGTTGCAGCATGCCGCGCGCTTCCGCCTGCTTGAGGAATTCGGCATCCAGCGCCGCATCCGCAGTCCTGAACGGCACGTTCATGCGCGAACGATCCGGCTTGTTCACCGGGCAGACATAGAAACCGCCGCTGCCGTCGATGACGTCATACAACAATTTGGCTTTGGCGATATTGGTATGCTCCATCGCCGCGACGCCACCGTTCTTCTTCAGCCATTGGAACACCAGCCCGGCCATGTAGATACCGTAGGTCGGCGGCGTGTTGTACATCGAATCGGCGTCGGCATGCGTCTTGTAATCCAGCATCGTCGGCAGGCGCGGATCGGCATGGCCGACCAGGTCGTCGCGCACGATCACCAGCGTCAGGCCGGCCGGGCCGATGTTCTTCTGCGCACCGGCGTAGATCAGGCCGAACTTCGACACGTCGCAGGAACGCGACAGGATGTTGGACGACATGTCCGCCACCAGCGGCACCTTGCCCGTATCGGGGATCCAGTTGAACTCCACGCCGTCTATGGTCTCGTTGGGCGTGTAGTGAACGTAGGCGGCATCCTTGTCCAGCTTCCACGACTTGAAATCGGGAACGTAAGTGAACTTCCTGTCCGCGCCGCTGACGGCTTCGTTCACCAGGCAGAACTTCTTCGCCTCGGCGATAGCCTTCTTCGACCAGATGCCGGTGTTCACATAATCGGCGGAAGCCTTGCCGCGCAACAGGTTCAACGGGATCATCGAGAACTGCAGATGCGCGCCGCCTTGCAGGAACAGCACCTTGTAGCTCTTCGGAATCGCCATCAGCTCGCGCAGATCGGCCTCGGCCTGGGCGTGGATGCCCATGAACTCCTTGCCGCGGTGCGACATCTCCATCACCGACATGCCGGTGCCGCGCCAATCCAGCAATTCGGCCTGCGCCTGCAGCAACACCTCATGCGGCAATACCGCCGGGCCCGCGCTGAAGTTGTAGATCGTCATACCATTTCCTTTGTGAAGGAGAAGGGAGAAGGGTGAAGGGTGTAGGGTGAAAACCGGCGTCCTGCCTTTACCCTTCCCTCTTCCCCCTTCCCTCTTCCCGTTATTCCTGTCCTTCTTCCGTCGGCCCGGATTCCGTTGCCCCGGAATCCATTGCACCGGATTCCGCCGTCTCGGTCTCTTCCGGTTCGGCGATGCGGCTCAGGCCGGCCAGCTTGTCGCCCTTGTCCAGATTCATCAGCGTCACGCCCTGGGTCGCGCGGCTCATCTCGCGGATCTCATTGACGCGGGTGCGGATCAGCACGCCGTTGGTGCCGATCAGCATGATCTCGTCTTCCGGATTCACCAGCGTCGCGGCGACCACCTTGCCGTTGCGCTCGGAGGTCTGGATCGCGATCATGCCCTGCGTGCCGCGGCCGTGGCGGGTGTATTCGGCGATAGGCGTGCGCTTGCCGTAGCCGTTCTCGGTTGCGGTCAGCACGCTCTGCTGCTCGTCCTCGGCCACCAGCAGCGAGATCACCTTGCCGCCCTTGGCCAGGTTCATGCCGCGCACGCCGCGCGTATCGCGGCCCAGCACGCGCACGTCGTTCTCGTCGAAGCGCACCGCCTTGCCCTCGTCGGAGAACAGCATCACATCGTGCTTGCCGTCGGTGATCGCCACGCCGATCAGGAAGTCGCCCTCGTCCAGCGCGATGGCGATGATGCCGGCCTTGCGCGGATTGCCGAACTGCGACAGCGCGGTCTTCTTCACTGTGCCGTCGGCAGTCGCGAAGAGCACATATTTATCTTCGGTGAATTCGCGCACCGGCAAGATCGCGTTGATCTTCTCGCCCTCGGCCAGCGGCAGCAGATTCACAATCGGCTTGCCGCGCGCGATACGGCTGCCCTGCGGCACGTCGTAGACCTTCAGCCAGTACACGCGACCGCGGTTGGAGAAGCACAGGATGTAATCGTGGGTGTTGGCGATGAACAGGTTATCGACGAAATCGTCTTCCTTGGTGCTGGCCGCCTGCTTGCCGCGTCCGCCGCGCTTCTGCGCGCTGTACTCGTCCAGCTTCTGCGCCTTCATATAGCCGCTATGCGACAGCGTGACCACCACGTCTTCCGGCGCGATCAGGTCTTCCATGCTCATGTCGTGCGTGTGCGTGATAATCTCGCTGCGGCGCTTGTCGCCGAACTGCGCCTTCACCGCCGCCAGCTCGTCGCCGATGATCTGGGTCACGCGCTCCGGCTTGGCCAGAATGTCCATCAGGTCGGCGATCTTGTCCATCACCTCGCGGTATTCGCCGACGATCTTGTCCTGCTCCAGACCGGTCAGGCGCTGCAGGCGCAGTTCCAGAATGGCCTGTGCCTGCGCGTCGGAGAGGTGATAGCCCGCGCCCTTCACCAAGCCGTACTCGGGCGCCAGCCCTTCGGGACGCGACGCGTCGCTAACGCGCGAGAGCATGTCCTCGACCAGCGACGAACGCCATGCGCGCCCCATCAGCCCCTGTTTCGCCTCAGCGGGAGTGGGAGCCGCCTTGATCAACGCGATGATCTCGTCCACGTTGGACAACGCAACCGCCAGACCTTCAAGGATATGGCCGCGTTCGCGCGCCTTGCGCAGTTCGAATATGGTGCGGCGCGTAACGACTTCGCGACGGTGACGCAGGAAGGCGTCGATCACTTCCTTGAGATTCAACAGCCTGGGCTGACCGTCCACAATCGCGACCATATTGATGCCGAAGCTGTCCTGCAACTGCGTCTGCTTGAACAGATGGTTCAGCACCACTTCCGGCATCTCGCCGCGACGCAACTCGATCACCGCACGCATGCCGGACTTGTCCGACTCGTCGCGAATTTCGGTAATGCCCTCGATCTTTTTCTCGCGCACCAGCTCGCCGACCTTGATCAGCAGGTTGGCCTTGTTCACCTGGTACGGCAACTCGTCGATGATGATCGCCTGGCGGTCGCCCTTGCCGATGTCCTCGAAGTGAGTGCGGCCGCGCATGATCACGCGACCGCGGCCGGTGCGGTAGCCTTCCTTCACGCCGGCCAAACCGTAGATGAAGCCCCCGGTCGGGAAGTCAGGCGCGGGCACCAGCTCGATCAGCTCCTCGATGTCCATGTCCGGGTTGCGCAACAGCGCTATGCAGGCATCCACCACCTCGTTCATGTTATGCGGCGGGATGTTGGTCGCCATGCCCACCGCAATGCCGGAAGAACCGTTCACCAGCAGATTGGGGAAACGCGCCGGGAACACCAGCGGCTCATGCTCGGAACCATCATAGTTAGGCCCGAAGTCCACCGTATCCTTGTCCAGATCGGCCAGCAGATCGTGAGCAATGCGCGCCATGCGAATTTCGGTGTAACGCATCGCCGCCGCGTTATCACCATCCACCGAACCGAAGTTACCCTGACCGTCCACCAGCGTGTAACGCAGGGAGAAGTCCTGCGCCATACGCACGATAGTGTCGTATACAGCCGTATCGCCGTGCGGGTGATATTTACCGATCACGTCGCCGACGATACGCGCCGACTTCTTGTAGGCGCGGTTCCAGTCGTTTGACAGCTCGTGCATCGCGAACAGCACGCGGCGATGCACCGGCTTCAGGCCGTCGCGCACATCGGGCAGCGCGCGGCCCACAATAACGCTCATCGCATAGTCCAGATAGGACTTGCGCATCTCCTCTTCAAGGCTGACCGGCAGGGTTTCTTTGGCGAATTGGTCCATGGTATCTAGTATGGTTGGAAATGCACGAAAAACAGCGCGTGAGTTTACCACGCGGCCCCGCCCGGAGACAAAGCCGATCACCGACTTCCTTCTTTCCGTGAGATTTGCAACAAAGTCAACTAGCCATTACCATCCATCCTTCCAACACAAACAACATCAGGGGCCGTCATGAATCGCATCAAGCAAGTCGTCGCATCGCTCTGCCTGTTCAGCCTGGCATCTATCGCCGCCGCTCACCCATCCAGCATCGGTTATCTGTATGACTCGCAAGGCAATGTCGCGCGCACTGGCTACGGCGGATGCGTCCGTACATCCCAATGGGCGCCCGCTAATGCGCTGCCCGAATGCGAAGGTGCAGCCCCTGCCGCCAAACCAGCCGCTACGGCTCCAGCAGCCAAGGCCACTACCGCCGCCGCACCATCGATGATCCAGATCGAGTTGAGCGCCGACGAATCCTTCGAGACCAACAAGGCCGAACTCAGCGCCGAGGCCAAGGCCAAGCTCAGCACACTGGCCAAACAACTGAACGGCCTGAGCTACGACCGCATCGTCATCACCGGCCATGCCGACCGCAGCGGCTCCGCCGCGGGCAACCAGCAACTGTCCGAGCGCCGCGCCTATGCCGCGCACAACTATCTGGTCAGCGAAGGCGTCCCCTCCAACAAGATGCAGAGCCGCGGCAAGGGCAGCAGCCAACCCCTCACCCAGCCGGGCGCCTGCGCCAAGCTGAAAAGCCAGCAACTCCGCGCCTGCCTCGCTCCCGACCGCCGCGTGGAGATCCGCGTGACCGGCACTCGCAACAAATGACCCCAGCCGTACATGAGGCGCACGTCGGAGTGAATGTCGATCCTGTCGAGCTGGAGAAGTTCTCCCAGCTCGCCCACAAGTGGTGGGACCCGAACAGCGAATTCAAGCCGCTGCACGACATCAACCCGCTGCGCCTCGGCTACATCGACCGCTACGCTGGACTCGCCGGCAAGACGGTGCTGGACGTAGGTTGCGGCGGCGGCATCCTGTCCGAGGGCATGGCCGCGATGGACGCCGACGTCACCGGCATCGACCTCGCCGACAAGTCGCTCAAGGTCGCCAAGCTGCACCTGCTGGAAAGCGGTCGCAAGGTCGATTACCGCAAGATCGCGGTCGAAGCCCTCGCCACCGAGCAGCCCGGCCATTACGACGTGGTCGCCTGTCTGGAAATGCTGGAGCATGTGCCCGATCCGCAGAGCGTGATCGCGTCTTGCGCGAAGCTCGCCAAGCCGGGCGGCTGGGTGTTCTTCTCCACCCTCAACCGCAATCCCAAGTCCTACCTCTACGCCGTACTCGGCGCGGAGTACGTCCTCAATCTGCTGCCGCGCGGCACCCACGACTACGCCCGCTTCATCAAGCCGTCCGAACTCGCCCAGTCCTGCCGCAACGCCGACCTGACCGTGACCGACCTCACCGGCATGAGCTACAACCCGTTCAGCAAGACCTACTCGCTGGGCCGCGATACCGACGTCAACTACATGATCGCCTGCCGCAAAAACCTTGAATAACCTGCTGCGCGATCGATCTGCTGCGTTGCGTGCTCACTCGCACCTCGCCTACCCGAATGGTATGTCTCGGCGCTCGCTGCGCGGCGCCTTGCATATCGACCTGCTCGCGACGGCTCTTCAAGGTCTTTGTCATGATTAAAGCCGTCCTGTTCGACCTCGACGGCACCTTCGCCGACACCGCGCCCGACCTCGCCGCCGCGCTGAACCACACCCGTGCTACGCGCGGCCTGCCGCCGCTGCCGCTGGAGACGATACGCCCGCAAGCCTCGCACGGCTCGCGCGGCCTGCTCAAGATCGGCTTCGGCATTGATCCGGACGCACCCGATTACGACGCGCTCAGAGACATCTTCCTCGAACACTACGAACAGAACATCTGCGCCCACACCCGGCTGTTCCCCGGCATCGCCGAACTGGTAGCCGAACTCGAACGCAATGGCATCAAGTGGTGCATCGTCACCAACAAACCGCACCGCTACACCCTCCCGCTGATGCAGGCGCTGGGCTACGCGGAACGCGCCGCCTGCCTGATCAGCGGCGACACCTGCGCGCAGGCCAAGCCCCACCCCGCTCCCCTGCTGCACGCCTGCGAACTCGCCGGCGCCGATCCTGCCCACTGCCTCTACCTCGGCGACGACCGCCGCGACATCCAGGCCGCCAACGCCGCCAACATGCCCGGCATCATCGCCAACTACGGCTACGTCGGCGACGACGTCTCCGAGGCGAACTGGAACGCACAGGGCAGCGTGAACCACCCTCAGGAACTTATCCGCTTCCTCGGCCTCTGACTGCACGTGCTACAATTCGGCACGGTTGCACGGATGGTTCATGCGACAAGATGTAAAACACCGGGGGGCGACATGGCTTCGACGTGGGTTGCAAAGCAGCGTAGGGCATACCGAGGACCCGCAACCTCGTAAATCAGCTGGAAAAAACTAGTCGCAAACGACGAAAAGTACGCTTTAGCAGCTTAGTCTGCTAGACCTCGCACCTTCTCTCCCATGGGGAGGCTCAAAGCCTACGGGCCAAGATGAGCGAGGTCCTAACATGGGATCGTGTCGAGCAGGGTTACTTTGCTCGAAGCTAAAACTAAGGTAACTCGTCCGGTGGCAGCCTGTCGGTTGGCGGCAAACGGATCAAATTAAATAATCAGACTAAGTATGTAGAACTATCTGTAGAGTGCTTGCGGACGGGGGTTCAATTCCCCCCGCCTCCACCAACAAAACAAAAGAGCTCACCCGCAAGGGTGGGCTCTTTTGTTTTGTTAGGCGGTCACGAGAATTGAATCCCCGTCCGGTACGGACGGGGGGCGGAGGGCGTTAAACAAACAGCACCTGCGTGCTGTTTGTAGCCCGGAGCGGCAATCGCATGCAGGCGATTGCGCGGCCTGCAAGGCCAATTCCCCCGCGAGCAAAGCTCGCGATAGTGGTCTCTTGAAAAACTTTTCGAAGCCGCCACGTTTAATTGACACATTCAATTCTTCAACAAATAAAAGCTATGCCTCGCAATACCACTCTCTAGGTTTGTAGCTCCCGTCATGCACTAAAACCACGCCCACTTTTCCAACCAATTTCTGAAGACTGACTGCTTTAAGTTGATTCAGATCAGCATGCTGATCTACCGGATTTTTCACACCCTCTTTGTGCAACTTGAACTTCTTTCTAACTGAAACTTCAGATATAAAATAAATTTCGATTGCGCTACCCTTCGTGTCCTGAATCTTTTGATATATAGCCATACAAGAATTCAAATTTCGAACAGCTGATGTCAGCACAACATCTAGTGCTATCCCTATAGCCAAAGCTGACTCAACACTCCCCTTTAAATCAATGTTTGGAATATTAAAGTTCTGACTATGCGCTGCAGCGTGCCTATTACTGGATAAATTCTCAAATTCTGCCTTTAACGGATTAACCGTAGCCAAACTAAGTTTTTTCGCTATGTAGTAAAGGGTTTCCCATGGCTTTTCTACGCACATTGCCTCTAACAAAGAGGTAATTTCTGCCACCTGAACATTCGATCCTGAATGGACAAATGCGTATTTCGAAATTTTATAGTTTTGCTCTGCTACAGAGGCAAGACTTTTGAGTTCTGTTGCGATAATTGCGTCCCTTTGACTCTCCGGGATATATTTATGTTGAAAAAGGATAGATTGCATCGCACCAAAAGTTGCAGCAGAACGAAGCCTATCAGGTAGATATTGGAGTGGCAGGGATGTCGGATTTAAAGTTTTCAGAACACTCTCCACCCTCGATCTAATAAACTCCTCCAGCGAGGAAAATATCATTACGCACACTCCGCAGCGCAATTGTTTTGCTCGCTCGTTATGAAGCTTATCCGCCGTATTTATTAGAAGCGCCTCATCACATGCACTTCTAAGAGCATCAAGACGACTAATAAAATTCGCTCGCTCTGCTTGCATTGCACTAACCTATATGGTCGAGCATTTCACTGACAGCCTGAATTCGATATCGTACTTTGCTAGGAGTATTTGTTGATATTCTTATTGAGCTATCGAAGTCAGGGACTGAAAATAATAATTTAGTCTGCTTAGCAAGCTCAGATTTTTTCGCCTTTAACTTAATATATTTTGCTTCGCTAAGCCTTGAAACCGCAATCATTTGAGCATCATAAAGTGCGGATAAAAACTGATCTCGATACACCTTACTTTCAATGTCATATCTTCTGAATGCAGCATCCCCCCAAAGCTCTTTACATCTTTCAATAGCAACTTGGAATTTCTGCTTTAACGTATTGAGTGCTCGAGTTGATGCAAATCGGTTATCCCTCATATAGGCATCCATCGATCTACGATAATCCCCAGAAAATACTTTCCATGTTTGTTCCATCGTAAAGAATCTAAGCACATATTCAACGTCCGACATCGTTTTATATGCATCCTCCTTAAGAGTGAATATTTTCAGCCTCTCTCGCAATATTTCGTTTGAAGAAAGATATATTAATAGATCATTAAACTTCCCTCGATACATTGCGTTTCTGACTTCCTGAGGATGAAGTTCAATCCCGCCGCTATTAAGACGCGTAAAAACTTCATACTTTAACTCTGGATCGCTTTGCTTAAGTAGCGTTACAACGCGAACATATGGGCGAATATTTAGCGCATTCCGTAAATCCACAGGCAGGCTTGAAAATTTCAGTCCTTCCAATTCGGAAAATCGCTCAAGGTTCTTTAACGGGAATTCATTACGCATAAATTCCTTTATTGCTGTTAAACGCTGTTTGCCGTCGATAATCGAATATGTACCGAAACTTTCCTCCGCCAAATAAACAGGGGGAACCGGAATATTTAATAAAAAAGACTCCATTAATGCAGACTTGGCATGCGCTAACCAACGGTCACGACGCTGATACTGAGGCTGTACGTCAATAGCTTCGCTTTCAACCATTGCTGCAACCGTCTCTAAAGACATATCAGCTGCTTGAATTACTAGACTATCTTGAGCCGAGTTAAAACGATTAACTATTTTCGTGAGTGAAGTCTTGTTCATATGTCACTTTCATCAAATCTTCGAGCCATTAGCAGGCAAAAAGGAAACATCCTCTATATAAATACTTATTGAGCCTACCTTCAGTAAAAGCAACTAACAGAGGAGACCACGGATTCCGTCCTCCCACCTCCCAAAGCCGCCCGGCAGTTTCCCCGCCCTGCCCCATAACGTCAATAGGCCGAAATATCTAGGCACTTCGGCCTATGCTAAAGAGCCCAGCTTCGTGTTTCTACCCCCCCCAACTCGTGGTCAAACAAGTACCCCAAGCCCATGTTTTTCAACCACATGCAATAGCCTTAGCGCCATGCCACTCGGTCTTTTCTGGCCTGTCTCCCACTTCTGAACGGTAGATTCGCTGGTGTTCAGGTAACGAGCAAATACCGGTTAGCTAACATGTGCTTGTTCGCGAATACGCTTGATCTCATGGGCATTGAGTTCAGTAATTGAATCCAGGCACAACTCATCGTATTCACGCATTGTTGTTTTGCTGATCGCACCAACGCCATGCAACCCTTTGGCCGCACTATGAATGGCGGCGTAAGTATCGCTCTTATGTTTCGCTGTCGTCGATTTAGTTGTCATGGCAAATCCAATAATTCCTCTTGAGTCAAAAGTGCCGAGATACTGGAATCGCTCGCACTGCTGTAATCTTTCGCCAGTTTCTTGAATGCTGCGGTAATCCCCCCTGAAATTAGCCGCAGTTAAAAGTAGAATTTTCTCAATTAGAAAGCGAGGGAGTTTTACATGAAGACATCACGATTTTCAGACAGCCAGATCATTGCCGTACTCAAGCAAGCGGAG
>Ga0209211_10001747_pt1 | contig 39757 bp, 36 predicted proteins | sample RifGroA2_FD_183992 | JGI IMG/M metagenome (GOLD analysis project Ga0209211, IMG submission 183992) | Groundwater microbial communities from Rifle, Colorado, USA - Groundwater A2 (SPAdes) (version 2) | ecosystem: Environmental > Aquatic > Deep subsurface > Groundwater | place: Rifle, Colorado...
TCCTCCAGATCCCCGACCAGGTCATGAAGCCGGTGAAAACTTGGACGACGGCCGATAGTGACGCAACGCGCGCCTAACCTCTCGCAATATCAGCATTCCGGTCCCGAGACCGCGGAAGTTGGGCTAGCCGGCGCCGGGCTGCGTGAGACGGGCGCGGCGTACCCGCGCCTGGACGTCCCGGACGACGTCGTGCTCGAGCGTGATCTCGACCTCGTGGTGCTCCACCTCCCAGCGGTCCACGGTCGCGACCCAGCCGAACCGGCGGCGCCGCTGGGGCGCAACGCGCCGGCCGCGGTAGACGAGCCGCCGGTGCTCGGGCCGCCCGAACTGCTCGTGCTCCTCGGCGTCGGCGCCGCAGAGGCGCAGCACCTCCTCGTACGTCGTCTGGCCGGGCGCGAGGCGCTCGAGCGCGTCGCGGGACACGATCGTGCCGGCCTGGCGCTCGCGGGGCGCGGCGGCCTCGGGCCCGAACTGGAAGCGGTCCTTGAGCCTCGGGCCGAAGTGCCGGGCCAGCGTGACGAGGAGCGGGCCGGCCATGTTGCCGAGCACGAAGACCAGCGCGGTGATCAGCACCGGCGCCCACGCCTGCAGCCGGGTGTAGTACCCGAACTGCACGGTCAGCACCTGGGGCACGAGCCCCTCGGAGCGGTCGAGGAAGAGCGAGACGATCTCGGTCGCGGCGCGCCCCTCGGCCGAGCGGCGGCTCGCGGTGCGCGGGAACACGTCGTGGATCCGGAGCTGCTCGGCGCGGCTGAAGGTGGCCAGGAGCTGCGAGGGCTCGTCGGCCAGACGCAGCAGGCGGTCGCGGTGCTCGAAATACATCGGGAAGATCCCGCGCCCGCGTACCTCGTTGTACGAGAGCGCCAGCGTGTGGCGCCGGCCCCAGAAGAGCCGCTCGATCCACGTCGCCGGCACGGGCCGGACGAGGCCCCCGAGCTCCATCCGGAGCCCCATGAGCCACGTGCGGTTGATCATCCACGGGTGCCACGGGATGCGGACGTAGGTGACCCGCGGGTTGACGCCGAGCGGCCCGCCTTCCTGCACGAAGGTGACGAACGGCGCGCCGCCGGCGATCGGCTCGGTCGGCCGAGTCCCGCCCGTGCCGTAGAGGCCGCGCGCGTAGAGGTGGAGCCGCCCCTCGCGCACGGGCGTGAGGCCCCGCTCCCGGACGTAGCGCGCGAGCGCGGGGTCGGGTGGGCCCGCGGCCGCGTCGCCGTTCACCTCGCCGGGCCACAGCAGGTAGAGGTCCTGCTCGAGCGCGGCGCCGCTCGCCGTCGGCGGCACCACGAGGCTCCACAGCACGTCGACGGTCACCACGTCGAGCGCGGGCGTCACGCTCGCGCGGACGAACAGCGGCCCGATCGTGAGGTCGGGGCTCGGTCGCGAGCCGAGGAAGACCTGGGCCCGGGCGGCGCCCGGCGCCGCGAGCAGCACGAGCCCGGCGAGCGCCCAGGCCGGGGCGCGCCGGGCGACCGACGGGCGCCGGCCTCCTTGACTTTTCGGGCGATCTTGCATACGGTGTGACGCGCTTTCCATGGGTGACGTTCTGCGGGCCCGCCGCAATCTTCTCACAGTCCCATGACGGCGGCGCTCGTCGGCTATGAGACGAACGACGGGGTCGCCTGGCTGACCCTGCGGCGCCCCGAGGTGCTCAACGCGCTCGACACCGAGCTCGTGGCCGCGCTGGCCGACGGCGCGGAGGCGGCCGCGGCCGATCCGGACGTGATCCTCGTCGTGGTCCGGGGCGAGGGGCGCGCGTTCTGCTCCGGCATCGATCGCACGGCCCTGGCCGCGGGCGCGATCGGCGAGGCGTTCTACCGCCACTGGGTCCGCGCGCTCAACCACCTCGAGGACATGCCGAAGGTCACCGCCGCGGTGCTCCACGGTTACTCGATCGGCGGCGGGCTCCAGCTCGCGCTCGCGTGCGATCTCCGGATCGCGACCGAGGACGCCGTGCTGGGGCTCGGGGCGACGCGGCACGGGATCATCCCGGACGGCTCGGTGCTGCGGCTCGCCCGCGTCGTCGGCCTGGGCCGCGCCAAGGAGCTGACGCTCCTGAACGACGACCTGACGGCCGCCGACGCGCGCGCGATGGGGCTGGTCAACTGGGTGTGCCCCGCCGGCGAGCAGGCGCGCGCGCTCGAGACCCTGATCGCGAAGGTGCGCGGCGCCTCGCCCACCGCCAACGCGCACGCCAAGCGGCTGCTCCACGAGTCGTTCCACCGGGACCCACGCGCGATGCTCGAGGACGTGCTGAGCGCGCAGCGCGCCTGCATGGCCTCGTGGGAGGCCGCGGAGGCGAATCGGGCGTGGGTGGAAGGTCGCGAGGCCGTCTACCACCCGCGTCGCCCACACAAGAACCCCTGAGGTACGGAGCTGCCATGAGCTATACGGACATCCTCTACGAGAAGCGGAACGGCGTGGCCTGGATCACCATCAACCGGCCGGAGGTGCGCAACGCGTTCCGCACGCGCACCGTGCACGAGCTGACCGACGCCTTCATGGACGCGCGCTTCGACCCGTTGGTCGGCGTCGTCGTCCTCACGGGCGCGGGCGACCGCGCCTTCTGCTCGGGCGGCGACCAGAAGGAGCGCGGCACCGGCGGCTATTCCAAGGACGGCGAGCGGCCGATGTACGTGGACGGCCTGCACAGCGCGATCCGCCACTGCCCGAAGCCCGTGATCGCGATGGTCAACGGCTTCGCGATCGGCGGCGGTCACGTGCTGCACGTGCTCTGCGACCTCTCGATCGCCTCGGAGAACGCGGTCTTCGGCCAGACGGGACCGCGCGTGGGCAGCGTCGACGCCGGGCACGGCACCGGCTACCTGGCGCGCGTCGTCGGCGAGAAGCGGGCGCGCGAGATCTGGTACCTGTGCCGCCAGTACTCGGCGCAGGAGGCGCTCGCGATGGGGCTCGTCAACAAGGTCGTACCGCCGGCGGAGCTGCGCGCCGAGGTCGAGCGCTGGTGCAAGGAGCTGCTGGAGAAGAGCCCGACCGCGCTGACGCTCGCCAAGCAGTCGTTCAACATCGACTCCGAGGCGCGGGCGGGCGTCGCCGAGTTCGCGGCGACGGCGCTGCACATGTACTACCAGACCGAGGAGGCGATGGAGGGGCGGAACGCGTTCGTCGAGAAGCGTCCCGTCAACTTCTCGAAGTTCCGGACGTAGCCCGTGGCGGCGTTCGAGACGGACCTCGGCGAGGCGCGCGTGCGCGAGTGCACGCGCCTCGGATTCTGGCGGAACGAGACCGTCGAGGCGTACCTCGACCGCTGGGCGCGCGAGCGGCCGACGAAGACCGCGATGGTCGACGGCGTGTCGCGGCTGACGTACGCGGAGCTGGCCCGCGCCGTCGAGCGCGTCGCCCACGGGCTCGCCGCCCACGGCCTCGGGCCGGGGGGCGTGATCTCGTGCCAGCTCCCCAACTGGAACGAGTTCATCGTCCTGCTCATCGCCGCGGGCCGCCTGGGCGCGGTCGTGAACCCGATCCCGCCGATCTACCGCGCCAGCGAGCTGCGCTTCATGCTGAACCGCCTCGAGTCGTCGATCGTCGTCATCCCGGGCACGTTCCGGGGATTCGACCACGTCGCGATGCTCGCCGCGCTCCGGCCCGAGGTGCCGCGCGTCGAGCACGTCTTCGTCGCCCGCGGGACGCCCGGCGACGGGATGCTGCCGCTCACGCGGCTGACGGACACGGCGTGGGAGGCGCGCGAGGGCCGCGGCGGGCTCCCGGGCTCGGACCCGAACGGCGTGCACGAGGTGATCTTCACCTCCGGCACGACGGGCGAGCCGAAGGGCGTGATGCACACGCCGAACACCGTGCTCGCGATCATCTACCCCGTGATCGAGCGACTGGCGCTCTCGGAGCGCGACGTCGTGCTCATGTCGTCCACGTTCGCCCACCAGACGGGCTACCTCTACGGCTACTGCATGACCTTCATGCTCGGCGCCACCGGCGTCTGGCTCGACGTCTGGAACGCGGCCGAGGCGGCGCGACTCATCGAGGCGGAGGGCGTCACGTTCACGATGGGCGCCACGCCGTTCTTGCAAGACTTGACGTACGTGACGACGAAGGCCCGCCTCGACTCACTGCGCGTCTTCATCTCCGCCGGCGCGCCGATCCCGCGGCCGCTCGTGCGCGACGCGCGCGCGCGGCTCGGCTGCGCGATCTCGCCGGGCTGGGGCATGACGGAGAACGGCCTCGTGACGTGCAACGGGCTCCGCGACGCCGAGGAGAAGGTCTTCACGACCGACGGCCACCCGCTCGCGGGAATGGAGCTGCGCGTGGTCGACGAGGCGGGGCGGAGCCTGCCGCCGCGGGCGGAGGGCGACCTGCTCGTGCGCGGCCCCTCCCAGTTCGTCGGCTACTTCAAGCGTCCCGACTTCACGCGGGAGTCCTACGCGGCCGACGGCTGGTTCAGGACCGGCGACCGCGCGATGCTCGACCGCGAGGGCTTCCTCTCGATCACCGGGCGCTCCAAGGACCTCATCATCCGCGGCGGGGAGAACATCCCGGTGGCGGAGGTGGAGAGCCTGCTCTTCGCGCACCCGAAGGTTGCCGGCGTGGCGATCGTCGGGATGCCGGACCCGCGCCTGCAAGAGCGCGCGTGCGCGTTCATCATCCCCAAGGCGGGCGAGACCGTCACGCTCGCCGAGGTCGTCGCCTACCTCGAGGCGAAGCAGCTCGCGCGGCAGAAGTTCCCCGAGCGGGTGGAGCTCGTCACCGAGTTCCCGATGACCCCCAGCGGCAAGATCCAGAAGTTCCGCCTCCGCCAGCTCGTCACCGAGCAGCTCGAGCGGGAGGCGGCGGCGCGCCGTGGCTGAGGCGGCCGGCGGCCCGCTGGCCGGACGCGTCGCGCTGGTGACCGGCGCGAGCCGCGGCCTCGGCCGCGCGATCGCGCTGGCGCTCGGCGAGGCCGGCGCGACGGTCGCGTGCGCCGCGCGCTCGGGCGACCAGGTGGAGGCCGTCACCGCGGAGATCCGTGCGCGCGGCGGCCGGGCGCGGGCGTTCCGGCTGGACGTCACCCGCGCCGACGACGTTCGCGCGCAGACCGCGGCTGTCGCGGGCGCCCTCGGCGCGGTGGACGTCCTCGTGAACAACGCCGGGATCACCATCCAGCGCAAGACGCTCGAGGTGAGCGACGCGGAGTGGGACACGATCCTCGCGACCAACCTGACGGCGATGTTCCTCTGCGCGCGGGCGGTCGCCCCCGCGATGATCGCCCGCGGCTGGGGCCGGATCATCAACGTCGGCTCGATGTGGGGCAAGAGCGGCGTGCCGCGCTACACCGCCTACTGCGTCAGCAAGGCGGGCGTGGACGCGCTCACGCGCTGCCTCGCCGTCGAGTGGGCGCGCCACGGGATCCGGGTCAACTGCCTGGCGCCGGGCTACATGAACACGGACTTCCCGCGGGAGGCGATGGCCGACGAGCGGACGCGCGCCCTCATCCTCTCCAAGGTGCCGCTGCGCCGCATCGGCGAGCCGGAGGAGGCGGGGCCGCTGGCCGTGTACCTCGCCTCGCCCGCGTCCGACTTCCTGACCGGGCAGACCATCTACCTGGACGGGGGGCAGACCGCCTCGTGGTGACGGACGGAGGCAGGCTCGCCGGGCGGGTCGCCGTCGTCACCGGCGCCTCGCGGGGCATGGGGCGCGCGATCGCGCTGCGCCTGGCGCGGGACGGCGCCGACTGCGTGGTCATGTACCGCCGCGACGCCGCGCGCGCGGGCGAGGCGGTCGCCGAGATCGAGCGGCTGGGGCGGCGAGGACTCGCGCTCAGGCTCGAGCTGGCCGAGCCCGCGGAGGTCGCGCCCGCCTTCGCGCGGATCGGCGAGGCGTTCGGGCGCGTGGACATCCTCGTCTGGAACGCCGCCGCGACGGCCTTCCGGCCGACGCTCGAGCAGAAGTCCCACAACGTCGACCGCACCTTCGCGATCTCGGTGGACTCGTTCGTGGCCGCGGTCCAGGCCGCGGTGCCGCTCATGCGCGACCGCCCCGGCCGCGTCGTCGCCGTCTCCGGCATCGACAGCCACCAGGCGATGACCGCCCACGGCGTGCTGGGCGCGGCGAAGGCCGCGCTCGAGAGCCTCGTGCGCTCGCTCGCGATGGAGCTGGGGCCGCTCGGCATCACCGTGAACGGCGTGAGCCCCGGCCTGGTCGAGACCGACTCGGCGCAGTTCTACGTGGAGCGCGGCATCAGCCGGGAGTACACGGACGCGGTGAAGCGGATCGTCGCCCTCACGCCGGTCCGCCGGGCGGGCACCGGCGAGGACGTGGCCGCCCTCGTCGCGTACCTCGCCTCGGACGCGGCCGCCTTCCTCACCGGCCAGACGATCGTCATCGACGGCGGCCTCACCGTCGTGTCGCCGCTCAACCTCATGCAGGCCTGACCGGCGACCGGCCGAGGCAGTACAATGCCCCCACCGGCGCCGGCGACGAGAGGAGACCGACGATGGAGCTGAACCTGGCGGGCAAGAGCGTGATCGTCACCGGCGGCGCGTCCAACATCGGCCGCGCCCTCAGCCTGGCGTTCGCGGGCGAGCGGGCGCACGTGACGATCGCCGACATCGACGAGGCGCAGGCGAAGAAGGTGGCGGGGGAGGCGCAGGCGCGCGGCGCCGCGTCGGCCGCCGCGGTGCGCACCGACGTCACGCAGTGGGACTCCGTCCAGGCGCTGGTGAAGGACGTGGAGGCCCGCTGCGGGCGCGTGGACGTGCTCGTGAACAACGTCGGCTGGACGATGGACCGGCTCTTCGTCGAGAAGACCCGCGAGGAGTGGGAGCGCGAGATCCAGCTGAACCTCTGGGGCATGATCAACTGCACCCGCGCCGTCCTCGACGGGATGATCGCGCGGAAGGCCGGCGCGATCGTCAGCATGGGCTCGGACGCCGGGCGCATGGGCGAGTTCCGCGAGGCCGTGTACGGGGCGTGCAAGGCGGGCGTCATCGCGCTCAGCAAGAGCCTCGCGCGCGAGGTCGGCCGCCACGGGATCCGCCTGAACGTCGTCTGCCCGGGGATGACGATGCCGGCCTCCGACGAGGAGATCGGCCCGCTCAGCATGTGGGCCGCCGACGTGAACCGCCAGTGGCGCACGGACGAGATGAAGGCGCGGATCGCCAAGGTGTACCCGCTGCGCCGGGTCGGCACGCCCGAGGACGTGACGGGCGCGGTCCTGTTCCTGGCCTCCGACCGGGCGGGCTTCGTCACGGGCCAGACGCTCTCGGTGAGCGGCGGCTACACGATGATGTGAGCGCGGGAGGGGGACGAGCATGGCCTTCGACACCGTGACCTGCGCCGTGGACGGCGGCATCGCGCGCGTCGTCCTGAACCGCCCCGCGCAGCTCAACGCGATCTCGCCCGAGCTGCTCGAGGACCTCGACCGGGCGTGCGCGGTCGTCGAGCGCGACCCGGGCGTGCGCGTCGTCACGCTGACGGGCGCCGGGCGCGTCTTCTGCGCCGGCGCCGACCTCAAGGCGGTGCGGGCGCTCGTCGGCGACCCCGAGCGCTGGAACGGCTTCCTCCGCCTCTGGCACCGCGTCTTCAACCGGATCGAGGCGCTGCCGGTGCCGGTCGTGGCCGGCGTCCACGGCCTGGCGCTCGCCGGCGGGCTCGAGCTCACGCTCGTGGCCGACCTCGTCGTCCTGGACGCGGCCGCGCGCCTCGGCGACCAGCACGCCAACTTCGGCCTCGTCGCCGGCGGCGGCGGCAGCCAGCGGCTGCCGCGGCTGGTCGGCGCGCGGCGGGCCAAGGAGCTCATGCTGCTCGGCGGCTGGCTCGACGCCGAGCAGGCTCTCGCGTGGGGCCTGGTGAACCGGGTCGCGCCCGCGGGCGGCGTCGCCGCGGCCGTCGAGGAGCTCGCCCGCGCGCTCGCGCAGAAGAGCGCGGCGGCGAGCCGCACCGTCAAGACGCTCGTCGCCCGCGGCCTCGGGCTCGCGCTCGCGGACGGGCTCGAGCTGGAGCTTCGGCTGGCGGGGGAGCACATGCGCTCCCCCGACGCCGCCGAGGGGCTCCGCGCGTTCGCCGAGCGGCGCGCGCCCGTGTTCACCCCAGCGTAGCGAGCGAGGCGCCGATGGACTTCGCGTACACGCCCGAGCAGGAGGAGCTGATCCGGACGCTGCGCGCCTTCGCGAGGAAGGAGCTGGCGCCGCGCTCGCGGCAGTGGGACCGGAGCGGCGAGCTGCCGTGGAGCGCCTGGCGGCAGATGGGCGAGCTCGGGCTGCTCGGGCTCCGCGCCCCCGCCGCGTACGGCGGGCAGGAGGCGGACCTCGTCACGATGGGCATCGCGACCGAGGAGATCGCGCGCGGCGACTTCAGTTGCACCTACGGCATCCAGCTCGCCGGCCTGGCCGGCGAGATCCTCGGCAAGAACGCCACGGAGGAGGTCAAGCGCCGCTGGCTCCCGCCGACGTGCGCGGGCGAGGCGATCGTCGCGCTCGCCCTCACCGAGCCCGGCGTCGGCTCCGACGCGGCGAACCTCGTCTGCCGCGCCGAGCGCGACGGCGACGCGTACGTGATCACGGGCGAGAAGTCGGGGATCACGCTCGCGATGGCCGCCCAGGCCACGATCCTCTTCGCCGCGACGGCGCCGCGCAAGAAGGCGCGCGGCGTCACCGCCTTCCTGGTGCCGCTCGACCTCCCCGGCGTCGCGCGCAGCGCGCTGCGCGACCTCGGCTCGCACGCGGGCGTCCGCGCGGTGCTCTCGTTCGACCACGTGCGGATCCCGGCCTCCCACCGCCTGGGGGAGGAGGGGACCGGCTTCTACCAGGTCATGCAGGGCTTCGACTACAACCGGATCATCATCGCGCTCGCGTGCCTGGGCGCGGCGCAGGTCTCGCTCGAGGAGACGATGGCCTACGTGAAGGAGCGGCAGGCCTTCGGCCGCGCGCTGGCGCGATACGAGGGCGTGTCGTTCCCGCTCGCGGAGGCGGCGACGCACCTCGACGCCGCGCGCTGGCTCTGCTACCGGGGGCTCTGGCTCGCCGACCACGACCGGCCGTACACGAAGGAGTCGGCCATGGCGAAGTGGTGGGCGCCGAAGCTCGCGGTGGAGACGATCCACCAGTGCCTGCTGCTGCACGGCCACTACGGCTACACGGACGAGCTGCCGTTCGAGCAGCGGCTGCGCGACGTGATCGGGCTCGAGATCGGCGACGGCACCGCCGAGGTCATGAAGATCATCGTGGCGCGCGAGCTGATGGGCCGCGAGAGCCTGCCGTACTGAGGGGCCGAGCCATGAAGGCACTGAGTCGTCGGAGGTTTCTGGGGGCGGGCGCCGCCGCGGCGGGCCTCCTCGCGCTCCCGCGCGGGCTCGGGGCGCAGCCGAGGACGATCAAGATCGGCGTGATCAGCCCGGTGACGGGCCCCCTGGCCGAGGTCGGCCAGGACTCGCGCCTGGGGGCGCAGATGGCCGCGGAGGCCGTCAACGCCGCGGGCGGCATCACGTCGATGGGCGGCGCCCCCCTCGAGCTGCTGCTCGCGGACAGCCAGACGAAGGCCGAGGTGGCCCGGGCGGAGGCGGACCGGCTCGTGAGCGCCGGGGCGCGGCTCCTGACCGGGGCGTTCCACTCGGCGCACGTCGCCTCGATCGCCTCGCTGGCGCAGCAGCGCCGCGTGCCCTACATCATCGACATCTCTGCGGCCGATGCCCCCACCGCCAACGTGGCGAAGTCGGTGCGCGAAGGGCAGCAGAAGACCCAGTACGTCTACCGGACCTTCCCCGGCAGCGCGATCTTCGGGCGCAACGCGGTCCGGTACATGACCGAGATCTTCCGCGAGGCCGGCGTGAGCCCCAAGCGGGTCGTCGCGATGTACACGAACGACCTCTTCGGCAAGACGCAGACGGACAGCTTCCTGGCCGCGCACCGGGCCGCGAACCCGGGGTTCGAGATCGTCGACGTCATTCCCTATCCCGAGAATGCGGTCGACCTCTCGACGGAGGTCTCCCGGGCCAAGGCCGCCCGGCCGGACGTGCTCGCGCCGGTGACGCGCCCGGTCACCGCGATCCTGCTGCTCGAGGAGCTGGCCCGGCAGCGCGTCGAGCTGATGGGCGTCATCAGCCCCGGCGCGCCCGGCCTCTACGAGACGAAGCAGATCCGGCAGCTCAAGGACCGCATCGAGTACGTGATGGACATCACGGTGTGGCCGAACTACCGCCTCCCGCTGACGCAGCGGGTCGCCGCCGAGTACGTGAAGCGGTCCGGAGGCCGGAACTTCGACGCGAGCGCCGCCTACACCTACGAGGCGGTGCTGGTGATCGCCGACGTGCTCGAGCGCGCCGCGTCGGTCGATCCCGACGCGCTCGCGGCGGCCATCAAGCGGACGAGGTTCACGGGCGGGCTCACGGTCGCGACCGGCCCGATCACGTTCAACGAGGTCGGCGACAACCCGAACGCGAGCACGGTCGTGCTCCAGATCCTCGGGCAGAAGCCGCGGGCGGTCTGGCCGAAGGCGGCCGCGCAGCAGCGGTTCGTGTTCCCGCGGCCGAAAGCGTAGCCCGGCGCATGCGCGGCGCGGTCGAGCGCTACTTCCGCCTGGGCGAGCGGTCCACGGACCTCGGGACCGAGGTCCGCGCGGGCCTGACGACCTTCATGGTCATGGCCTACATCGTCTTCGTGAACCCGATCGTCCTTGGTTACGTCGGCGTGCCCGGGCTCGAAGGTAAAGGATTGCCATTCGCCGCAACGCTGACCGTCACGTGTCTGACCGCCGGTGTTCTCTCGATCGCCATGGGGCTCGCCTCGAACTACCCGCTGGCGCTGGCGCCCGGCATGGGGCTCAACGCCGTCGTCGCCTTCGAGCTGGTCGCGGGGCGCGGGCTCACGTGGCCGCAGGCGATGACGGTCGTGTTCCTCGAGGGGCTCGTCATCACGCTGCTCGTGCTCACGCGCTTCCGCGAGGCGGTGATGGATGCGGTGCCGGTCGGGCTCAAGCAGGCGATCAGCGTCGGGATCGGCCTCTTCATCGCCTTCATCGGCTTCTTCAGCGCCGGCTTCGTCGTCAAGCCCGCGTCGGGCCCGCTGCCCGTCGCGCTGGGCTCGTTCGGCGGCCTGCCGAGCGTGGTGTTCCTGCTGGGCTTCCTGCTGACCGCCTGGCTCATGGCCCGCCGGGTGCGCGGCGCCCTCCTCCTCGGCATCGTGGCGACCACGCTGCTCGCGATCGTCCTGAACGGCGCCGTCGCCGGCTGGCGGGGCTTTCCGACGCCCGGCGCGGCGCGGATCCCCGCGGCGGTGGTGCAGTGGCCGGACTTCTCGACCTTCGGCCGCCTGGACTTCGGCCTGGTCGCGAAGCTCGGCGTCCTCACCGCCGTGCTCGCCACGTTCTCGATCATGCTGAGCGACTTCTTCGACACGATGGGCACGATCATCGGCGTCGGCGGCAAGGCGGGCTTCCTGGACCGCCGCGGGCGGCTGCCGGGCGCGAACCGCGTGCTCCTCGTGGACTCGCTCGGCGCGCTCTTCGGCGGCGTCGCGAACGCGTCGAGCAACACCACCTACATCGAGTCCGCCGCCGGCGTCGCCGAGGGCGGCCGCACGGGCCTCGTCGCGGTCGTGGTCGGCGTCCTCTTCCTCGTGGCGATGTGGTTCTCGCCGCTCGCCGCCGTGATCCCGGCGCAGGCGACGGCGCCCGCGCTGATCATCGTCGGCTTCTACATGATGACGATCGCGCGCGACATCGCCTGGGACGACTACGAGGAGGCGATCCCCGCGTTCACGACGATGCTCGTGATGCCCTTCACCTGGTCCATCACCAACGGGATCGGCGCCGGGTTCGTGACCTGGACGGCGATCAAGGTCCTCGGCGGCGGCGCCGGCCGCGTCCACTGGATGGTCTGGGTCGCGTCCGGCGCGTTCGTCGTCTACTTCGCCCTGCCGCTCGTCGAGCAGGGGCTCCGCTGACGGCGGCTCACTCCGCCAGCCACACCGCGTCGAGCTGCTGGTTCAGGAAGTGGGCCGGCGTGATCGTCCAGCCCCGCACCCTGGCGCTGTGCGGGATGATGCGGTGCCACTGGAGCGTATAGAGGTAGTGGACCTCCTCGTCGAGCAGCCGCTTCTCGAAGACGCGCAGGAGACGCCGGCGCTCCTCCGGGTCCACCGCGCGCGCCTGCTTGGCGTACAGCTCGTCGAGCACCGGATCCTTGTACCGTCCCCAGTTGCGGCCCGCGGCCCCGGAGGACTGGAACTTCTCGATGTCGATGTCGGGCTCGACGACGAAGCTGCACTGGAAGTCCATGGCCACGTCGAAGTCGCCGCGCGCGAGCATGGGGTGGTACGCGGAGGCCTCGACGATCTCCTGCTTGACGCTGAGCCCGACCTGGCGCCACTGGTCCACGAGCCAGATCCCGATCGGCTCGTAGGGCTGGGGGATGCCGCGGTTCTTGAAGGTGAACGCGAAGCCCTCGGGAATGCCGGCCTCGCGCAGGAGCCGCTTCGCCTCGGCGCGGCTCGTGGCGATGTCGCGCCCGTAGCCCGCCAGCTTCTCCAGCTCCGCCGGCGGCGTGGCCCACGGCGTGCCCGGCACCTGGATGCCCGCCACCTCCTTCACGATGGCGATGCGCGAGAGGTTGCGCGAGGCCTCGTACCGGTCGAGCGCGAGCGTGAGCGCGCGGCGGACGCGCCGGTCGTCCCAGGGCTTGCGCTCGTGGTTCATCGCCACCAGCAGCACGCAGTCCCACGGGCTCTCCTGGACGGTGATCCTGGGCCCGAGGGCCTGGAGGAGGGTGTCGCGGTCCCCCGGCGTGAAGCCCCGGAACTGGATGTGGGCGCGCTCCCCGCGGATGGCCGCCACCTGGGCCGAGGACGCCGAGATGAAGACCGCCCGGGAGCCATCGAGATAGGGCTTGCCGCGGTCCCAGTAGTCGGGGTTCTTCCGGCCGACCCAGTGCGAGCCCTTCACGTGCTCGACGAACTTGAACGGACCGGTCCCCATCACGTTCTTCTCGTACCAGCGCAGGTCCCGGGCCAGGATGTCCGCCTTGTAGATCCAGCTGAAGGGCGACGCCAGCACGGTCAGGAACGAGGCCTGCGGGTACTTGAGCCTGAAGCGGACGGTGCGCGGGTCCGGGGCCTCGATGGCCTCGACCGCCTGGTAGCTGCCCTTGCGATACGAGCGCATGCCCTGCGGCGGGAAGACGATCTTGTCGTAGCTCGCCTTGACGTCGCGCGAGGTCAGCACGCTGCCGTCGTGGAACCTGACGCCCTGCCGCAGCGTGAGGGTGTAGGTCAGCCCGTCGGGGCTGATCGTCCAGGACTCGGCCAGGTCCGGGACCGGTCGCGTCCCCGTCCGGTCCTTGGGGTCCATGCGCAGCAGGGTGTTGTAGTGGGGCGCCAGCGGGTGCACGACCCCGAAGGTCCCCTCCTGGTGCCCGTCGTAGGACGGCGGCCCGGAGGGAACCAGGAAGATCAGCTCGCCGCCGTAGCGTGGCGTGTCCTGGGCCTGGGCGGCCCCGAGGCCGAGCAGGGACAGGGCCGCGACGAGGATTCCGATGAGCATTGGGCACCTCCCGGTGCTGGATGGGATTGCCCTAGCGCCGGGCGACTCCCGTGTCAAGGGGATGGCGCCCCAAGGGCCTTGACGCGGTGCGCTAGCCCTGATAGCGTGCCCGCGGACCCGGGGGGCTCGGGCCCGGGGCCAAGGGGGAAGCCCATGAAGACGCACTCGGCGCTGTTCTCCGTCGTGGTACTCCTCGGCGCCACGCTTCTCGGGCCCGGCGGGGCCCAGGCGCAGGGGCCCATCAAGATCGGCGTGCTCCAGGGGGTCACGGGCCCCTTCGAGGTCTACGCCAAGCAGATGATCACGGGCTTCAAGCTCGGGCTCGAGTACGGCACGGGCGGCAAGCACGAGCTGCTCGGCCGCAAGCTCGAGGTCCTCGTCGAGGACGACCAGCTCAAGCCCGACGTCTCCAAGCGCCTGATCACCAAGCTCTACGCCGACGACAAGGTCGACCTCGTCGTCGGCACGACGTCGAGCGCCGCCGCGCTCGCGATCCTGCCCGTGGCGCAGGAGTTCAAGAAGCTCCTGATCGTCGAGCCCGCGGTCGCCGACTCGATCACCGGCGCCAACTGGAACCGCTACGTCTTCCGCACCGGGCGCAACTCGGGCCAGGACGCGATCGCCAACGCGCTCGCGGTCGCCCGGCCGGGCGCCCTGATCGCGACGATCGCGCAGGACTACGCCTTCGGGCGGGACGGCGTGGCCGCCTACAAGGCCGCCGTCGAGAAGGCGGGTGCCAGGGTGGTCCACGAGGAGTACGCGCCCGTGCAGGCGACGGACTTCACGGCGCCGGTCCAGCGGATCCTCGGGGCCCTCAAGGACAAGCCCGGTGAGAAGTACGTGTTCGTGATCTGGGCCGGCAAGGGCGGGCCGTTCCCGCAGCTCCTGGCGAGCCGCCTGGACAAGCACGGCATCACGCTGACCAGCGGCGGCAACGTGCTCGACGTCCTCAAGGCGATGAAGGCGATGGGGCTCGCCGGCATGGTGGGCGGCCTCTACTATTACTACGAGATCCCGAAGAACCCGGTGAACGACTGGCTCGTCCGCGAGCACCAGAAGCGCTTCGGCTCGCCGCCCGACTTCTTCACGGCGGGCGGGTTCGCCGCGGCGATGGCCGTCGTCACGGGCGTCCGGAAGGCCGGGTCCACCGACACCGAGAAGCTCATCGCGGCGATGGAGGGCATGGAGTTCCCGACGCCCAAGGGGCCGATGACCTTCCGCAAGGAAGACCACCAGGCGCTCCAGACGATGTACGCCTTCAAGATGACGGTGAAGCCCGACGTGCCGTGGCTCGTGCCGGCGCTCACGCGCGAGCTCTCGCCGGCGGACACGGCGCCGCCCGTCCAGAACAAGCGTTAGCCGGGTGGCCCGCGGCCGGGCGGGCCCGCGATGACCGTCCCGATCGTCTCGACCCGCGACCTGACGATCCGGTTCGGGGGGCATGCGGCGGTGGACCGCGTGTCCCTCGACATCGCGCCCTGCACGCTCAAGTCGATCATCGGGCCGAACGGCGCGGGCAAGACGACGCTCTTCAACCTGCTCTCGGGCCAGTACCGGCCCACGGCGGGCCGCGTCTGGTTCAAGGGCGAGGACGTCACGCGCCTCGGCGCCGCCGCGCGGGCGCGCCGCGGCATCGGCCGCTCGTTCCAGCTCACGAACATCTTCCCCACGCTCACGGTGCTCGAGAACGTGCGCATCGCCGTCCAGGCGCGGCGCCTGCCCGGCCTCCGCGCCTGGCGCGACGCGCGGCGGTTCCCCGAGCTCGAGGACCGCGCCTACGCGATCCTCGAGTCGGTGCTGCTCGACACGAAGTGGGCCGCGCCCGCGAGTGCCTTGGCGCACGGCGAGAAGCGCAAGCTCGAGGTCGGCATCCTCCTGGCGCTCGAGCCGGAGGTGCTGCTGCTCGACGAGCCGACGGCCGGCATGTCGCTCGAGGAGGTGCCGGCGATCATCGGCCTGATCGAGCGGATCAAGGCGGCGCGCGAACGCACGATCCTGCTCGTCGAGCACAAGATCGATCTGGTCCTGGCGCTCTCGGACTCGATCGCGGTCCTCAAGGACGGGCGGCTGCTCGCCGACGGGCCCCCGGACGCGATCGGGCGCGACCCCGCCGTGCAGGCCGCGTACTTCGGCGGCGGGGCCGGCCGTGGCTGAGACGCTCCTCGAGCTCGACGACGTCCACACGTACATCGGCCAGCACCACATCCTGCAGGGCGTCACGCTGGCCGCCCGCCGCGACGCGGTGACGGTGCTGCTCGGCCGCAACGGCGCGGGCAAGACCACGACGATGCGGACGATCGTGGGCCTGCTCCAGCCGGCGCGCGGGAGCATCCGGCTCGAGGGGCGCCCGATCCACGGCCTCAAACCCTACGAGATCGCCCGCCGCGGCATCGGCTTCGTGCCGGAGGGGCAGGGGATCTTCGCGACGCTCACGGTGGACGAGAACCTCCGGCTCGCGCGCCTCGGCGACGACGCGGAGGCGCACGCGCGCCTCGCGCGGGTGCTCGAGCTGTTTCCCGACCTCGAGCGCTTCCGCGCCGCCCGCGCGGGCACGCTGTCGGGCGGGCAGAAGCAGATGCTCTCGATCGCGCGCGCGCTCGTGAACCCCAACCGGCTCCTGCTGGTGGACGAGCCCTCGAAGGGACTGGCGCCGATCGTGATCGAGCACCTCGTCGAGGCCCTCCGCGCGATGAAGGCGCACGCGACCGTGCTGCTGGTCGAGCAGAACTTCGCGATGGCGCAGGCGCTGGCCGACGACTTCTACCTGATCGACGACGGCCGGACCGTCCACCACGGGCCCATGGCGGCGCTCGTCGCCGACGACGCGCTGAAGAAACGCTACCTGGGTATATGAGGCGCGCGGCGCCGGCGGTGCTCGTGCTCGGCCTGGCCCTGCTGCCGCTCGCGGCGATCGAGCCGCGCGTCTACCTGACGCTCACGATCGCCGGGCTCGCGATGGGCATGCTGATCTTCCTCGTCGCCGCGGGCCTCACGCTGATCTTCGGCCTCATGGACGTGCTCAACTTCGCGCACGGCGCGCTCTTCTCGTGGGGCGCGTACGCGGGCTTCACGGCGCTCGTGCTCCTGAACGAGCGGCTGGGCTGGGCGGAGGCGCCCTCGGTCGCGCTGAACGTGCTCCTGCTGCTCGTCGGCGTCGCGGCGGCGATGGCGGCGGGGCTCGTCCTCGGCGTCGTGCTCGAGCGCGTCATCGTGCGGCCGGTCTACGGCCGGCACATGTTCCAGATCCTGATCACGCTCGGCGCGACGATCGTGCTGGAGGAGCTGATCCGCATCGGCTGGGGTCCGAACGACCAGGTGATGCCGGTGCCGTTCACGTTCCAGGGCTCCTGGGACCTGGCCGACGTGATCGTCCTGCGCGTGCCCGTCGTGGCCATCGTGCTGGGGCTCGGCGTGTACGCCGCGATCGCGTTCGTGCTGGGCCGGACGCGCGTCGGCCTCATCGTGCGCGCGGGCGTCGAGAACGGCGAGATGGTCCAGGTGCTCGGCCACAACATCCACCGCTACTTCACCGGCGTGTTCGCCGCGGGCTCGGCGCTCGCGGGCCTCGGCGGGCTCATGTGGGCGATCTTCTCGCAGTCGGTGCGGCCGGCGATGGGCGGCGAGCAGCTCATCTTCGCGTTCATCGTGGTGATCATCGGGGGGCTCGGCAGCGTGACCGGCTCGCTGCTCGGCAGCCTGATCGTCGGGCTCTCGTACAACTACGTCGCCTTCCTCGTGCCGAAGGCGGCGATCGGCGTCAACATGGCGCTCATGGTCGTGATCCTGCTCCTCCGCCCGGCGGGCCTGTTCGGATCCGGCAAATGACCGCCGTGACCCCGGTCGAGGCGGCGCGCCGCGCGGAGCGGGCGCGGCGCTGGCGGCGTCCGACGGTCTGGCTGCGCGTCGGGCTCCTCGCGGCGCTCGCGGCGGTGCCGCTCGTGCCCTCCTTCCAGCTCCTGGACCTGGCGCTCAAGATCGCCGTCTTCGCCGCGCTCGTGGCGAGCTACGACGTCCTCATCGGCTACACCGGGATCGTGTCCTTCGGCCACGCGATGTTCTTCGGCTTCGGCGCGTACGGCGTCGCGCTCGGCGTCGCGCGCTTCGGCGGGCCGACGTGGGGCGACCTCGGGCTCGGCCTCGGCGTGGCGGTGGGCGCCTCGGCGCTGGTCTCGGTCGCAATCGGCGCCTTCTCGCTCCGCGTGAAGGCGATCTTCTTCGCGATGATCACGCTCGCCTTCGCCGAGTTCGCGCTGATCCTCGCCGTCCAGCTCGGCCCGCTGACCGGCGGCGAGGACGGCCTGAGCCCCAGGTTCCCGGGCCTGCTCGCGCACCGGCTCGGCGCCTACTACGCCGTCCTCGCGGTCGTCGTCGCGCTGTTCGAGGCCATGCGCCGCTTCGTGGCCTCCCCGCTCGGGCGCGTGCTGCAGGCGATCCGGGACAACGAGCTGCGCGCCGAGGCGCTCGGCTTCCGGACGTTCGTCTACCAGTCGGTCGCGTCGTGCTTCGCGAGCGTGGTGGCGACCGTGCTCGGCGCGGGCTACGCCGTCTGGGTCGGCTACGTGAATCCGGAGTCCACGCTCGGCATCCAGATCATGCTCGACATCCTGCTCATGGTGATCATCGGGGGCATCGGCACGCTCTGGGGCGGCGGCATCGGCGCGGCGTTCCTCCTGACCGCCCAGGCGGTCCTGCCGAACCTGCGCGGCCTCGGCGCGGCGCTCCTGCCCGGCTCGGCGCTCGCCGTGCGGCTCACCGAGCGCTGGCCCCTCTACTTCGGCATCCTGTTCATCCTGGTCGTGTTCTTCTTCCCGAAGGGCGTCGCCGGCTCGCTCCGCGAGACGCTCGGGCGGCGGCGCTGAGCCGCGCGGCCGGCGCCGGCCGGCGCTCCGCCGCCGTCACCTTCGTCACGCTCGGCCTGTCCTACGGCGTCTGGTACTCGTACAGCGTCTTCCTCGTCGCCTTGCTGCGCGAGTTCGGCTGGAGCCGCTCGCTGCTGGCCGGCGCCTTCTCCGTGTTCGTGCTCGTCCACGGCGCGGCGGCGCCCGCGCTCGGCTGGCTCGCCGACCGGATCGGTCCGCGGCGGCTGTTCGTCGCCGGCGCGGCGATCCTCGCGCTCGGCCTCGGGCTCGCCGGCGCCGTCGAGCGCCCGTGGCACCTCTACGCCGCGTTCGGCGTCGTCTCGGCCATCGGCGTCGCCTGCGCGGGCTGGGTGCCGGCGGTGGTGCTCGTGCAGCGCTGGTTCCCCACACGCGTCGGCGCGGCGCTCGGCTTGACCTCGGCGGGCATCGGCGTCGGGATCCTCCTCGTCGTGCCGGCGACGCAGGCCCTCGTCGAGTGGCTGGGCTGGCGCTGGGCGTTCCGCTTGGCGGCCCTCGCGGTTCTCGCGTGGACGGTCCCGATGACGCTCGCGGTGGTGCGCGACCCGCCCGGCGGCCCGGCGGGGGCGGGCGCGAGGCTCGGCGGCGTGACGCCGCGCGAGGCGCTCGGCACGCCGGCCTTCTGGCTGGTGTGCGCGGCCTCGTTCCTCGGGAGCCTGGGGACTCAGATGCTGCTGGTCCATCAGGTGGCCTACCTCGTGGACCACGGGATTTCCGCCCTCGCGGCGGCCTCGGTGGTGAGCCTGGTCGGCCTCGCCTCGATCGTCGGCAAGACCGGCGGCGGCTGGCTCTCGGACACGATCGGCCGCCGGGTCACCTACACGCTCGGGATGGCCTGCGTCGTGGCGAGCGTCGGGGTGCTCGGGCTGCTCGCCCGGACCCCCGGGCCCCTGCCGGCCTACGCCTACGGCGCCCTGGTCGGCGTGGGCTACTCCGTGACCGCGCCGCTCCTGCCCGCCCTGGTCAGCGACCTCTTCCGTGGCAGGCACTTCGGGACCATCGTCGGGATCGTGCAGGTGGCCAACTCGGTCGGGGGCGCGGCGGGCCCCTGGCTCGGGGGGCGGGTGTTCGACCTGACGGGCAGTTACCGGGACGCCCTGCTGGTGGCCGTCGCCACGTCGGTCGCCGCGACGGGTGCCCTGTGGCTTTCGGCCCGCCCGGGGGGCCAGCCACCGGGGGGTGGGCGCATCGCGTCGTAAGTCCTCGTCATACCGATCCTATCCGGCTTGACAGGACAGGCCGGCTTGGCTAGACTCTCCGCACTCGACGGCCCTCCTGCACGGGTGTAGCCGAAACCCGCAACGTCGCGGAGGAGACTTTGAAGGCACCGGGCACGGACGCACGCGAACTTCGCTCCGAGTCTCCCGCGATCGATCCCGCGCTCGACACGTTCCCGAAGCTCGTCCGCGCCAACGCGCAGCGCTTCCCCGAGAAGGTCGCGATCCGCGAGAAGGACCTCGGGATCTGGCAGGCCTCGACGTGGAGCGACTACCTCGGCGAGGCGCGCGCGATCGCGCTCGGCCTCGCCGCGCTCGGCTTCGCGCGCGGCGACAAGGTCGCGATCATCGGCGACAACCGCCCGCAGCTCTACTGGGCGGTCATGGCCGCCCAGGCGCTCGGCGGCGTGCCCGTGCCCATCTACCAGGACTCCATCGAGAAGGAGACGCAGTACATCGTCGACCACGCCGAGGCGCGCTTCGCCGTGGTGGAGGACCAGGAGCAGGTCGACAAGCTCCTGAACGTCAAGGAGCGCTGCCCGCGGCTCGAGCAGATCGTGTACGACGACCCCCGGGGGATGCGGGCCTACAGCGAGCCGTTCCTGCTGAGCCTCGCCGAGCTCGCGGAGCGGGGGAAGAAGTTCGAGATCGGCCACCCGACGTACTTCGACGATGAGGTCGCCCGGGGCGGGGCCGACGACGTGGCGATCATCTGCTACACCTCGGGCACGACCGGCATGCCGAAGGGCGCCATCCTCTCCCACCGGAACCTGATCATCACCGCGAAGAACGCCGCGGTCTTCGACGGGGTGGGGGACGACGAGGAGATCCTGTCGTACCTGCCCATGGCCTGGGTGGGCGACCACATCTTCTCCTACGCCCAGTCGATCCTCACGGGGTTCGCGATCAACTGCCCGGAGAGCTCGGCGACGGTCCTCCACGACCTCAAGGAAATCGCGCCGACCTACTTCTTCGCGCCGCCGAGGATCTGGGAGAACATCCTCACCAGCGTCATGGTGCGCGTCGAGGACGCGGCGCGGCCCAAGCGCGCGATGGTGCACTTCTTCCTGCGTCTCGCGCAGGAGATCGAGCGGGCGCGGCTCGACCACCGGCCGGTCCCGCTGCGGCACCGCCTGCTCTATCGGCTGGGAGACCTGCTCGTCTACGGGCCGCTCAAGGACAACCTCGGGCTCCGGCGGGTCCGGCGGGCCTACACCGCGGGCGAGGCCATCGGCCCCGACCTGTTCCTCTTCTACCGGGCGCTCGGGGTGAACATCAAGCAGATCTACGGCATGACCGAGGCGAGCGTGTTCATCACCGTCCAGCGGGATGGCGACGTCCGGCTCGGGACCGTGGGCACGCCCGTGACCGGCGTGGAGATCCGGCTCACCGAGCAGGGGGAGGTGCTGTTCCGGAGCCCCGGCGTGTTCCAGGGCTACTACAAGAATCCCGACGCCACCCGCCAGACGCTCGAGGACGGCTGGGTGCGCACGGGCGACGCGGGCTTCCTCGACCACGCCGGCCACCTCGTCATCATCGACCGCGCCAAGGACCTGAGCCGCCTGGCCGACGGGACGATGTTCGCCCCCAAGTACCTCGAGAACCGGCTCAAGTTCTCCCCCTACGTCCGCGAGGCCGTGTGCTTCGGGCAGGAGCGGCCGTTCGTCGCGGCGTTCGTCAACATCGACCTCGCCGCGGTCGGGAGCTGGGCCGAGCGCCGGAACCTCGCCTACACGAGCTACACGGACCTCGCGCAGAAGCGCGAGGTCTACGACCTCGTCCACCAGGAAGTGGAGCGCGTGAACCGGAGCCTCGCCGAGGACGAGGCCCTCGCCGGCGCCCAGATCAGACGCTTCCTGATCCTGCACAAGGAGCTGGACCCGGACGACGAGGAGATCACGCGGACCCGGAAGGTGCGCCGCGGACACATCGCGCAGAAGTACGCGACGCTGATCGACGCGCTCTACTCCGGGCGCGACCACGTCCCGGTCGAGGCCAGGGTCACCTACGAGGACGGCCGCACCGGCACCGTCCGCGCGGACGTGAGGATCCGGGACGCCGAGGTCTTCGCGCGCGGGGAGGGCCGGTGAGCGAGCCCGCGCGGCCGGCCGCGCTGCTCGAGGTGGAGGGGGTCAGCGTCCGGTTCGGCGCGCTCGTCGCGCTGTACCAGGTGAGCCTCGAGATCGCGCGGGGGGAGATCTGCGCGATCATCGGCCCGAACGGCGCCGGCAAGACGACCCTGCTCAACGCGGTGAGCGGCTTCTACCACCCCTACGAAGGGCGCATCGTGTTCGAGGGCCGGGACCGCACCCGCCTGCGCCCCTACGAGGTCGCGGCCCTCGGCGTGGCCCGCACCTTCCAGAACGTGGCCCTGTTCAAGGGCATGAGCGTGCTCGACAACATCATGACGGGGCGCTTGCTCAAGATGCGGGGGAGCTTCCTGCTCGAGGCGCTCCACTGGGGCCCGGCGCGGCGCCAGGAGCTCGCGCACCGCGCCTTCGTCGAGCGGGTCATCGACTTCCTCGAGATCCAGGCGATCCGCAAGACGCCGGCGGGCCGCCTGCCCTACGGGCTGCAGAAGCGAGTCGAGCTGGCCCGGGCCCTCGCCGCCGAGCCGACGCTCCTCCTCCTCGACGAGCCGATGGCGGGGATGAACGTCGAGGAGAAGGAGGACATGAGCCGGTTCATCCTCGACGTCAACAGCGAGTTCGGCACGACGATCGCGCTGATCGAGCACGACATGGGCGTGGTGATGGACGTGTCGGACCGCGTCGTGGTCCTGGACTACGGGCGGAAGATCGCCGAGGGGCCGCCCGAGCAGGTGCGCAAGGACCCGGTGGTCGTCGACGCGTACCTGGGCGTGAGCCATGACTGAGATCCTCCGGGCCGTCGCCGTCGCGCCGTTCCAGGACATGGCCGGCTCGCCGGCGTTCCTCGTCGAGGTGCTGATCGGCGGCGTGTTCGCCGGGCTGATGTACTCGCTGGTCGCGCTCGGCTTCGTGCTGATCTTCAAGGCGTCCGGCGTGTTCAACTTCGCCCAGGGCGTCATGGTCCTGTTCGCGGCGCTCACGCTCGTCGGCCTCATGGAGCGGGGGGTGCCCGTCGCCGTCGCCCTGGGGCTCACGACCGCGGTCATGGTGGCGCTCGCGTTCGTCATCGAGCGGCTCGTGCTGCGCCCGCTCGTGAACCAGGAGCACATCATCCTCTTCATGGCCACGATCGGGCTCAACTTCTTCCTCGAGGGCTTCGGTGAGATGGCGTGGGGCGCCAACGTCAAGAAGCTCGACATCGGGATCCCCGACCGGTCGTTCATGGTGCAGGGCGTCCAGGTCAACGAGCTGGAGCTGACGGCGGCGCTGACCTCGGCCGTCCTGGTCGTGATCCTCGCCGTCTTCTTCCACCGGACCCGCATCGGCCGGGCGCTCCGGGCCGTCGCCGACGACCACGAGGCCGCGCTCTCCGTGGGCATCCCGCTCAAGACGATCTGGGTGATCGTGTGGTCGGTCGCGGGCCTGGTCGCGATCGTCGCCGGCATCATGTGGGGCGCCAAGAGCGGCGTGCAGTTCAGCCTCTCCCTCATCGCCCTCAAGGCGCTGCCCGTGCTGATCCTGGGGGGCTTCACCTCGGTGCCGGGCGCGATCGTCGGCGGGCTCATCATCGGGGTCGGCGAGAAGCTGGGCGAGGTCTACTGGGGGCCGCTGGTCGGCGGCGCCATCGAGAACTGGTTCGCGTACGTCGTGGCGCTCGCCTTCCTGCTCGTCCGGCCCCAGGGCCTCTTCGGGGAGAGGATCATTGAACGCGTGTAATCACGCCGGTTCGAGCGCCGGATTTGCCGGCGCACTCGGTCCTGGGGGGAGGTTTCGGAAGGGGGGCGAAGCCCCCCCTCCGAGGTGAATGATCTACCGCGAGGCGGGGCAGTTCAAGACGAGCTACGGCGCCGACCAGGCGGTCTTCCCGATCTGGCAGGATCGGTGGTTCGTCCTGCTCGGCGTGGCCGCCGCGTTCATCGTGCCGCCGCTCCTGGCCGACGAGTACTGGCTGCAGGCGGTGTTGATCCCGCTGCTCGTCTACGCGCTCGCCGCGATCGGCCTGAACCTCCTCACCGGCTACGCCGGGCAGCTCTCGCTCGGCACGGGGGGGTTCATGGCGGTCGGCGCCTACTCGGCGTTCAAGCTCACGACCGCGTTCCCCCAGGTGAACATCCTCCTCGTGTTCCTGCTGTCGGGGCTCGTCGCGGCCGGCGTGGGGCTCGTCTTCGGCATCCCGTCGCTCCGGATCAAGGGCTTCTACCTCGCCGTCGCGACGCTCGCCTCGCAGTTCTTCCTCATCTGGCTCTTCAACAAGATGCCCTGGTTCGTCAACTACGCGTCGTCGGGCACCATCACGGCCCCGAACCGCACGGTGCTCGGGGTGCTCGTCACCGGCCCGAACGCCACCGCGCCGATGCGGTACCTGGTGGCCCTGGCCCTGGTCGTCGCCGGCGCGCTGGTCGCCAAGAACCTCGTCCGCGGGCGGGTCGGCCGGTCGTGGATGGCGATTCGTGACCGCGACATCGCCGCCGAGATCATCGGCGTGCACCCCCTCCGGACGAAGCTGCTCGCGTTCGGGATCAGCTCGTTCTACTGCGGGGTCGCGGGGGCGGAGCTGGTCTTCCTGTTCCTGGGCAGCGCCGAGACCCTCGCCTTCGACATCAACCAGTCGTTCCTGGTGCTGTTCATGGTCATCATCGGCGGCCTCGGGAGCATCCTGGGGTCCTTCCTGGGGGCGGCGTTCATCGTGCTGACGCCGATCTTCCTGACGAACGCGCCGCATGCGATCGGTCTCAGCCTGCCGGTGGCGCTCCTGAAGCAGATCGAGCTGATGGTCTTCGGGGGCCTCATCCTGTTCTTCCTGATCGTCGAGCCCCACGGACTGGCGCGGCTCTGGCAGATCGCCAAGGAGAAGCTGCGCCTGTGGCCATTCCCGCACTAACCCGAGAGGAGGCAACATGAAGACGAAGCCGCTCCTGATCGCCTTGCTGGCGGTGGCCGTGGCCGCCGGGCCGCTGGCGACGCTCGCCCTCGCGCAGGACAAGACCATCTACGTTCCGCTGTTCGTGTACCGGACCGGGCCGTACGCGCCGAGCGGGATCCCGAACGCGAACGGCTTCAACGACTACTTCAACCTCCTCAACGAGCGCGACGGCGGCATCAACGGCGTCAAGATCGCCATCGAGGAGTGCGAGACGCAGTACGACACCAAGCAGGGGGTCGAGTGCTACGAGCGCCTGAAGGGCAAGGCGACGTTCGTGAATCCCTACAGCACGGGGATCACCTACCAGCTCATCCCTAAGGCGCCCGTGGACAAGGTCGTCGCGCACTCCATGGGCTACGGCATGACGGCCTCGGCCGACGGCCGCTGGTTCCCCTGGGTGTTCAACTTCCCGATGACCTACTGGAGCCAGGCCTCGGCGTTCATCAAGTACGTGGGCGCGCAGGAAGGCGGGATAGACAAGCTCAAGGGCAAGAAGATCGTCCACGTGTACCACAACAGCCCCTACGGCCGGGAAGCGAACCCGACGCTCGAGACCCTGGCCCGCAAGTACGGCTTCGAGCTGACCCTCCTCGCCGTGGACCATCCCGGCCAGGAGCAGAAGTCCACGTGGCTCCAGGTCCGCCGGATCAACCCGGACTGGATCTACCTCTCGGGCTGGGGTGTCATGAACCAGGTGGCGGTGAAGGAGGCGGCCACGATCGGCTACAAGATGGAACGGATGGTCGGCAACTGGTGGTCGGGCAGCGAGTCCGACGTGGTGGCGGCGGGTGACGGCGCCAAGGGCTACAAGTCGATGACCTTCCACGCGGCCGGGCCGGGCTTCAAGGTCCACCAGGACGTCTTCAAGCTCCTCTACGACAAGGGCAAGGGGGCGACCAAGCGCGAGCTGGTCGGCGAGGTGTACTACAACCGCGGCATGATCAACGCCATGCTGAACATCGAGAGCGTCCGCACCGCCATGGTAAAGTACGGCAACAAGCCGCTCACCGGCGAGCAGGTTCGCTGGGGGTTCGAGAACCTGAACCTTACCGAGCAGCGGCTCGAGCAGATCGGGATGAAGGGCATGCTGCAGCCGCTCCGGGTGACCTGCGAGAACCACGAGGGCAACGGCAAGGCCGCCGTCCAGCAGTGGGACGGCAGGAAGTGGACGATCATCTCGGACTGGATCGAGCCGATCCGCGACGTGGTGCGGCCGAACCTCGAGGCCGCGGCCGTCCAGGAGGGCGGCAAGCTCGGCTACAAGATGCGCGACTGCTCGAAGGAGAAGTAGCGAAGGAGGGGCGCCGTGGGCGAGACGTCCGGACCGCTGCTCTCGGTCAACAACATCGAGGTGATCTACGACCACGTGATCCTCGTGTTGAAGGGCGTCTCACTCCGGGTCCCCGAGGGGGGCATCGTCGCCCTCCTCGGGGCCAACGGCGCGGGCAAGTCGACCACGCTCAAGGCGGTCTCGGGGCTGCTCCGCACGGAGCGCGGCGACGTGACGAAGGGCGCGGTCGAGTTCCGGGGACAGCCGATCCACCGGAAGGACCCGGCGGACGTGGTGCAGCGCGGGATCGTGCAGGTGATGGAAGGGCGGCGCGTGTTCGAGCACCTCACGGTGGAGGAGAACCTCCTCACCGGCGCGTACACGCGGCGCAACGGCCAGGCGGTCCGGCAGGACCTCGCGCTCGTCTACCGGTACTTCCCGCGGCTTGCCGAGCGGCGCGGGGCGCAGGCAGGCTACGTCTCGGGCGGCGAGCAGCAGATGCTCGCGATCGGGCGCGCACTGATGGCGCGCCCCAAGCTCATGCTCCTCGACGAGCCCTCGATGGGCCTCGCGCCGATGCTGGTCGCCGAGATCTTCGACATCGTCGGGCGCATGAACCGCGAGGAGGGCGTCGCGGTGCTGCTGGCCGAGCAGAACGCGCCGATGGCGCTCCGGGTCGCGCAGCACGGCTACGTGATGGAGAACGGGCGCATCGTGCTCGACGGCGACGCCAAGGCGCTGGGCGAGAACGAGGACGTCAAGGAGTTCTACCTCGGCCTCTCCGGCGTCGGGCAGCGCAAGAGCTACCGCGACGTGAAGCACTACCGGCGGCGGAAGCGGTGGCTGTCGTAGCCTCGGAGGGGGGCTCCGCCCCCCTTCCGAAACCTCCCCCGGTGGGTTGCGCCGGCGAAGCCGGCGCTCGAAACGCGGCGGAGTCGGCAGGAGACGAGGCGACCAGGGTGAGTGAAAAATGAGGATGGATCGGGAAGGCGTTCGAGCGCCGGCTTTGCCGGCGCCATCGGTTCTGGGGGAGGCCTCGGAGGGGGCCGCAGAGGCCCCCTCCGACGTATGAGCGCGCTGCTCGAGATCCGCGACGTGTCCAAGACGTTCGGCGGCGTCCAGGCCGTCACGCGCCTGAGCCTGGACGTCGAGCCGGGCGCGATCCTGTCCGTGATCGGTCCGAACGGCGCCGGCAAGACGACGCTGCTCAACATGATCAGCGGGTTCTACCACCCCGACGGAGGGCGCATCGCGCTCGAGGGCGAGGACATCACGCGCGTCTCGCCGAGCCACGTGGCGCGGCGCGGCGTCGCGCGGACGTTCCAGAACATCGCGCTGTTCAAGGGCATGACGGTGCTGGACAACCTGATGCTCGGCCGCCACGTCCGCATGCGCTCGGGCGTGCTCGCCTCCTTCGTCTACTGGAGGCTCGCCCAGAAGGAGGAGGTGGCGCACCGCAAGCGCGTCGAGGACATCATCGACTTCCTGCGCATCACGCACCTCAGACGGGTGCCGACGGGGGCGCTTCCCTACGGGCTGCAGAAGCGCGTCGAGCTGGGCCGGGCGCTCTCGCTCGATCCCAAGATCCTCCTGCTCGACGAGCCGATGGGCGGCTGCAACCACGAGGAGAAGGAGGACATGGCGCGCTTCATCCTCGACGTCAACGAGGAGTGGGGCGCCACCGTCATCCTGATCGAGCACGACATGGGCGTGGTCATGGACATCTCCGACCGCGTCGTCGTCCTCGACATGGGCCAGAAGATCGCCGAGGGGACGCCGGACGAGGTGCGGGGGGACTCGGACGTCATCAAGGCCTACCTCGGCGAGAGCAAGGCGCCGGGCAACGGAGGGGTGCGTGGCTGAGCCCGGGACGCTGCCGCGCCTGCTCCTCCGCAACGCGCGCGACCTGCGCGAGCGGCCCGCCATGCGGGAGAAGGACCGTGGGATCTGGCAGACGTTCACGTGGGGCCAGTACTGCGAGCACGTGCGCGACTTCGCGCTGGGCCTCGCCGCCCTCGGCTTCGGGCGCGGCGAGCGGCTCTCGGTGATCGGCGACAACCGCCCCCGGCTCTACTGGGCGCAGGTCGCCGGGCAGTGCCTCGGCGGGGTCTCGGTGCCCGTCTACCAGGATTCGATCGCGAAGGAGCTGGCCTACGTCTGGAACCACTCCGACGTGGCGGTCATCGTCGCGGAGGACCAGGAGCAGGTGGACAAGGTCCTGACGCTGCGCGCGGAGCTCCCCGCGCTGCGGCTCGTCGTCTACGACGACCCGCGCGGGATGCTGCACTACCGGTACGACTGGCTCAAGTCGTTCCAGGAGGTGCAGGAGCTGGGGCGGAAATTCGGGGGGCAGCACCCGGGCCGGCTCGAGGCCGAGATCGAGACGGGCCGGCCCGAGGACGACGCCTTCATCTGCTACACGTCGGGGACCACCGGCACCCCGAAGGGCGCGATCATCAGTCACGGCAACGCGCTCGAGACCGCGCGGATGGCGGTGGCCGCCGAGGACTTCCGCACCGAGGACGATTACCTCGCGTACCTGCCGATGGCGTGGATCGGCGACGCCTTCTACACGCTCATCCTGAGCCTCTACGTCGGGTTCGCGTGCAACTGCCCCGAGAGCCCTGAGACCGTCCAGCGCGACCTGCGCGAGCTCGGGCCGACGCTCCTGCTGGCGCCGCCGCGCATCTGGGAGAACATGCTGACCGCGGTCCTGGTGAGGGCCGCGGACGCGTCGCCGCTCAAGCGGCGGGTCTTCGAGGTCTTCCGGCGCGCGGCGGAGCGCGCGGAGATCCTCCGATCCGACGGCAAGCCGGTGCCCCTCGGGCTGCGCCTCGCCTGCACGCTCGGCGGCGTCCTCGTGTACACGCCGATCCGGGACCAGCTCGGACTCCGGCGCACGCGCTGGGCCCTCACCGGCGGCGCGCCGCTCGGACCCGACACCTTCCGCTTCTTCCGCTCGATCGGCGTCAACCTCAAGCAGGTGTACGGCATCACGGAGACGACCGGCCTCGTCTCGCTCCAGCCGAGCCCCGAGGCCAACCCGACCACGGCGGGCCGCCCGTGCCCGGGCATCGACGTCCGGATCGCCGAGCGCGGGGAGGTGCTCGTCCGCGGCGGCGGCGTCTTCAAGGGCTACCTGAAGAACGACGAGGCCACGCGGGAGGTGATCGACCCGGAGGGCTGGTTCCACACGGGGGACGCCGGGTTCATCGATCCCCGCGGCCACCTCGTCATCATCGACCGGGCCAAGGACGTCGGCGCGCTCGCGGACGGCACGCCGTTCGCCCCCCAGTTCATCGAGAACAAGCTCAAGTTCAGCCCCTACGTCCGCGAGGCCGTGGCGTTCGGCGACGGCAAGCCCTTCGTCGCGGCGATGATCGCGATCGACCTCGGCACCGTCGGCAACTGGGCGGAGCGGCGCGGCATCCCGTACACGAGCTACATGGACCTCTCGCAGAAGGCGGAGGTCCGCGCGCTGATCGGCGAGGAGATCCGCAAGGGCAACGAGACGCTGCCGGAGTCGACGCAGGTAAGCCGCTTCCTCCTGCTCACCAAGGACCTCGACGCCGACGACGCCGAGGTCACGCGGACCCGCAAGGTGCGCCGGCGTCACGTGGCCGAGAAGTACGCGGCGGTGACCGACGCGTTCTACGGGGGCCGGGACGAGGTGGAGCTGGCGACGACGATCACGTACGAGGACGGCCGCCAGGCGACGCTCCGGTCGCGGGTGCGCATCGAGGACGTCCAGGGGGTCCGGGTCCATGGGTGACTGGCAGTTCTTCGCGCTCCTGCTCTCGAACGGGATCCTGATCGGGCTCATGTACTCCCTGATCGCGCTGGGCTTCGTGCTCGTCTACAAGGCGACCGACGCGATCAACTTCGCCCAGGGCGAGTTCGTGATGATCGCGGGGTTCGTCGTGGTCGGCTTCCTCATCTCGTACGGAGCCCCGCTCTGGCTCTCCCTCGTCGCCGCACTCCTCGCCATGATCGCCTTCGGGTTCGGGCTCGAGCGCGCGATGCTGCGCAAGCTGATCGGCCGCCCCATCATTGCGGTCGTGATGGCGACGATCGGGCTCGCCGCCGTGCTCCGCGGCCTCGGCCCGCTCCTGTGGGGCGCCGACACGAAGCCGCTGGTGCTGCCCATCGGCGACGAGCCGATCCTGCTCGAACCGCTCTTCATCCCGCCGATCCAGCTCGTCGGCGCGACGGTGAGCCTCCTCTTCCTCGGGCTCTTCGGCTGGTTCTTCCTGAAGTCGCGCAAGGGCATCGCGATGCGCGCCGTCGCCGACAGCCAGCAGGTCGCGATGGCGATGGGCATCAACGTCGAGCGCTACTTCGCCCTCGCGTGGGCGATGACGGGAGTCGTCTCCGCGCTCGGCGGCGTGATCTGGGGCAACATGCTCGGCGTGGACGTGCACCTGTCCCTCGTGGGGCTGAAGGTGTTCCCGGTCGTGATCCTCGGGGGGCTCGACTCGATCCCGGGCGCGATCGTGGGCGGCCTCATCGTGGGTGTGGTCGAGAACGTCGCCGCGGGGTACATCGATCCGTTCGTGGGGGGCGGGACCAAGGACTTCGCGCCCTACGTCGTGATGATCATCGCGCTGATGGTCCGGCCGTACGGCATCTTTGGCAAGCAGATCATCGAGCGCGTATGAGCCGCGCGCCCACCCGTTCGAGCAGGCCGACGCCCCGTGGTGGGGGGGGTCGCGAGACCCGTTCCCGCCGCGCGGCATCCGGACCGCTCGCGCCCGGATGGAGCCCAGCCGCGACGGGCCATGCGCACGCGTGCCGCGTGGTCGAGACACCCCTCCCACCACGGGGCGTCGGCCTGCTCGGCGGGCGGAGGGGCGCGTGATCCATCGCGAGTGCGGGGTCCTCAAGACGACGTACGAGGCCGACATGGCGCTCTACCCGCTGCCGATCGCGCGGTGGGCGGTGGGGGGCTTCGCCGTGCTCTTCTTCCTCGTGCTGCCGTTCAGCGTCCACGAGTACTACCTCTCGATCGTCAACCTCGTCTCGATCTCCATCGTCGGCGCCCTCGGGCTCAACATCCTGGTCGGCTACACGGGCCAGATCTCGATCGGGCACGGCGCCTTCATGTCGGTCGGCGCCTACACGGCGGCGAACTTCGCCGTGCGCCTCGGGCTGCCCTGGCCGGTGAACCTGCTGCTGGGCGGGCTCATGGCCGCCCTCGTCGGCGCCGTCGTCGGCGTCCCGTCGCTCAGGATCAAGGGGCTCTACCTCGCCATCGCCACGCTCGCCGGCCAGCTCATCATCGAGTGGACGATCAACCATGTGACCTTCATCAGCGGTGGCGTGCAGGCGTCCATCCAGGTGCCGCGCCCCGAGCTGTTCGGGGTCCCGATCGCCTCGCAGCGCCAGATGTACTTCTTGCTCCTCGCCTTCGTCGTCGTCGCGCTCGTCGGGACGATGAACCTGGTGCGGAGCCGCATCGGCCGCGCGTTCATCGCGATCCGCGACCACGACATCGCGGCGGAGATCATCGGGATCAACATCTTCCGGTACAAGCTGCTCGCGTTCGCGATCTCCTCCTTCTACGCTGGCGTCACCGGCGTGCTCTACACCTACTACCTGGGCATCGCGAACTACGAGCAGTTCCAGATCGTCACGTCCATCGACTACCTGGCGATGATCATCATCGGCGGTCTCGGCTCGGTTCTCGGCTCGATCTTCGGCGCGATCTTCGTGACGCTGCTGCCGATCCTGATCCGCTACGCGATGGAAGGATTCGGCGGCCTCGTGTTCAGCCAGGGTGCGGTGCTCAACATCATCCCGAACCTGCGCCTGATCCTGTTCGGCGGCCTGATCATCTTCTTTCTCGTCGTCGAGCCGGAGGGGCTCAATCGGCTGTGGCGCAACATCCGGAACTACTTCAGGCTGTGGCCCTTCGCGTACTGAGCGTGCGCGACGAAAGGAGGCAATCATGAAGCGATGCCTGGTGGTGTTGATGGGACTCGCGCTCCTGGTCGGCGTGGGCGCCCCGCCCGCGATGGCGAGCCACGAGATCGTGATCGGCTTGCTGTGCGACCGGACCGGAGCGACCCAGGTGGTGGGCGTGAACCTGTGTCCGGGATCGCACGACTACGTCAAGCTGCTGAACTCCAAGGGGGGTGTCGAGGGGCACAAGATCAAGCTCCTCGAGGTGGATCACGAGTACAAGGTGCCGCCCGCGGTCGAGGCCTATGAGCGCTTCAAGAAAGAGGGGGCCGTCACGGTCGTCCTCTACGGCACGCCGATCGCGTATGCGCTCACGCAGAAGGTGACGGAGGACAGGATCCCCGGGATCACCCCGGGCTTCGGCCGCAGTGACGCCACGGATGGGACCCGCTTTCCCTATATCTTCCCGCTCATGGCGACGTACTGGTCTCAGGCGACGGCAGCCGTGAAGTTCGCCGGCGACCAGCTCAAGGGGCTCAAGGGCAAGAAGATCGCCTACCTCTTCTTCGACAATCCGGCGGGCCGCGAGCCGATCGGGGTGCTCGAGGACCTGGCGGCCAAGGAGGGCTTCCAGCTCAAGACCTTCGCGGTCCCGCCCCCCGGCGTCGAGATGGGCGCGCAAGTGCTCGACATCGCCCAGCGCTATCGCGCCGACTTCGTGATCGCGCACCTCTTCGGGCGGTCGCCGTCGGTGTCGATCAAGGAGCTGAAGCGCGTGGGCTATCCGCTGCGGAAGGTCGTGTCGTTCGTCTGGGGGGCCGCCGAGGCCGACATCGAGGCGGCCGGCGGCTGGGCCGTGGCCGAGGGGTACAACGCCATCCAGTTCGCGGGCGTCGGTCAGGACTTCCCCGTCATCCGGGAGATCCAGGAGATGTACCGGAAGGAAGGGAAGGCGCCGCCGAAGGAGATGGCGTCCACCGTGTACTACAACCGGGGCATCGTGTGGGTCGCCCTCCAGATCGAGGCGATCCGGAACGCCCTGAAGGCGAAGCCCGACGGCATGATCACCGGCGCGGATGTGAAGGCCGGCTACGAGAAGGTCAAGGGCGTCACGCTCGGCGGCCTCGTCCCGCCCGTCGAGCTCACGCCGAACGATCATGAAGGAGGCGGGTGGGTCCAGGTGTGGCAGGCCAAGGGGGGCAAGTTCGTGAAGCTCACGGACTGGTACAAGGCCTACCCCGAGATCGTCGCGAAGCACATCAAGGCGGCTGGCGCGAAGAAGTAGCCACCGCGGGCATCTGGCATCGGCTCGCCGCCGGGCCCGGGGCGCTTCCGGGCCCGGCGGCGGCCGTGCCGGCCCAGGCGGGCGACTCCTTCGAGACGACATGCTGAGCCTGAACAACGTCGAGGTGATCTACGACGGCGTGATCCTCGTCCTCAAGGGCGTGTCGCTCGGCGTCCGCGAGGGCGGGATCACGACGCTGCTCGGCGCCAACGGGGCGGGGAAGACGACGACCCTCAAGGCGATCTCGGGCCTCCTGCGCTCCGAGCGGGGCGAGGTGACCAAGGGCTCGATCGAGTTCGGCGACGCCCGGATCGACCGCCTGCCGCCTCACGACATCGTCAAGCGCGGCATCGTCCAGGTGTTCGAGGGACGCCGCGTGTTCGAGCACCTCACCACGGAGGAGAACCTCGTCGCGGGCGCCCACATCCAGGCGGACCGGCGCCGCGTGGGGGAGGGGATCGAGCGGGTCTACGGGTACTTCCCGCGCCTCCGGGAGCGGCGCGCGGTGCAGGCGGGCTACCTCTCGGGCGGCGAGCAGCAGATGCTCGTGATCGGCCGGGCGCTCATGGCGAACCCCCACGTCATGCTCCTGGACGAGCCCTCGCTCGGGCTCGCCCCCATGCTCGTGGAAGAGATCTTCGCGATCGTCCAGCAGATGAACCGCCAGGAGCGGCTGACCGTGCTCCTGGTCGAGCAGAACGCCGCGCTCGCGCTGACGATCGCCGAGCACGGCTACGTGATGGAGAACGGGCGCGTCGTGCTCGAGGGCACCGCGGAGGCGCTCAGGGAGAACGCCGACATCAAGGAGTTCTACCTGGGGCTGACCGAGGTCGGCGCCAAGAAGTCGTACCGCGACGTGAAGCACTACAAGCGCCGGAAACGGTGGCTGTCGTAGGAGGGGTGGACGCGATGACGGGGGCACGGATGCGGGGGAGCGTCCTCGCAGTGGTGTTCACGGCCCTGACGGTCGGGGGCTGCGCCGCGATGCAGGCGGCGCCGGAGCCGACCCTCTACACGCGCGTGGGCGGACGGGAGGGGATCGCCCTTGTGGTGGACGACTTCGTGAACAACCTGGTGCGGGACGCCCGCGTAAACGCGCGCTTCAAGGGGATGCCCCCGCCCGCGGTGTTCAAGCTGAAGTCGAGCCTGTCCGACCAGATCTGCGACGCGACCGGCGGGCCGTGCGCGTACGTCGGGCGCGACATGAAGACCGTGCACAAGGGCATGAAGGTCTCCGACGGCGAGTGGAACGCGACCGTCGAGAGCTTCGCCAAGGCCCTCGACACGCGCAAGGTCGGCGCCAGGGAGAAGGGCGAGCTCCTGGGCGTCCTCGGGTCGATGAAGGCCGACATCGTCGGGCAGTAGCACGCGCATGGACGTGCACGGCTTCACCGTCTACGACATGATTGCGCGGGGCGCGGCCCTGTACGGCGACGCGCCCGCCGTCATCCAGGGCGAGCTCGTCGTGTCCTTCCGGGAGTTCCGGCGGCGCGTCGACGCGCTGGCCGGGGGGCTCGCGGCGCTCGGCATCGGCCCGGGGGACCGCGTCTGCGTGCTCGCCCAGAACGACGTCGCGTACCTGGATCTCTACGGGGCCTGCGCGCGCCAGGGCATCCTCGCGTACCCGATCAACTGGCGGCTCAGCGCGGAGGAGGTCGAGCGCGTGGTGGAGCGTGCCGCGCCGACGATGCTGGTGGCCGACGCGAGCACGCTCGGCGTGGTCGGCGGCTGGCCCGCGCGCCGGACGCCGGTGGCGCACTGGTATCAGCTCGGCGCCGCCGCCGCTCCCGGCTTCACGCCCCTGGGCGCGCTGTACCGGGACGGCCCGGCCCCGCCGGCGCCCGAGGTGTCACCCGACGCGCCGTTCGCCGCGATCTCCACCGCGGCCGTGGACGTCGTGCCGCGCGGCGCGGTGCTCACGCACGCCAACGTGGTCACGGCCAACCTCACGGTCGGCGCCTGCCTGGGCCTCGGTGCGTCGGACCGCTACCTCGCGGCGCTGCCGCTCTTCCACATCAGCGCGCTCGGGATGGCCCTGGCCCACATGCACGCCGGCGGCGCCAGCGTCGTCGTGTCGCGCTTCGACGCGGAGGAGGCGGTGCGGCTGATCGACCGCCACCGCGTCACCCACGTCTCGGACTTTCCCCCCGTGCTGGCCAGCCTGCTGGACGCGGCCCAGAAGCTCGGCAGCCGGCTGCCGAGCCTGACGCACGTCTCCGGCCTCGACGCGCCCCCGACGATCCAGCGCCTGCACGCCGAGACCGGCGCGCAGTTCTGGACCGGCTTCGGGCAGTCGGAGACCAGCGGGTTCGTCACGATCCAGCGCGTGGCGGACAAGCCCGGCGCCGCCGGCACACCCGTGCCCCTGTGCCAGGTGCGGCTGGTGGACGACTACGACCGCGAGGTGCCCGTGGGGACGCCGGGGGAGATCGTCGTGCGGGGGCCGCTGGTCTTTCAGGGCTACTTCGGCCAGCCGGAGGCAACGGCCTACACCTTCCGCAACGGCTGGCACCACACCGGGGACGTCGGACGGTTCGACCCGGACGGCTACCTCTACTATGTCAAGCGCAAGCCGGAGAAGGAGCTGATCAAGCCCGGCGGCGAGAACGTGTACCCGGCGGAGGTGGAGACCGTCATCATGCAGATGGAGGGCGTGAGCGGGGTGTGCGTGTACGGCATCCCGGACGCCCGCTGGGGCGAGGCCATCAAGGCCGTGCTCGAGGTCAAGGCCGCGGGCCGGTACACCGCCCAGCAGGTGGGCGACTTCGTGGCCTCGAAGATCGCGCGCTTCAAGCGCCCCCACGCGGTGGCGTTCACCGAGGCCCTGCCGCGCACCGCGGACGGCGCCGTGGACCGGGACGCCGTCAAGGCCACGTGGGGCGACAGCTCGTAGGTCCCGCGGCGACGGGCGCACCCGGGATGAGGCTGGTCGCGGCGCTGCTCGGCGCCTTCCACGGGGTCACGGGCGCCGTCGGCCTCGCGCTCTTCCTGCTCGGGGGCGAGGAGTGGTCCGTGCTCGTGAGCGCGCTGGCGCTCCTGTCCACGCCGGGCGCGCTCCTGCTCGCGCCGCGCGACCGCGTGCTGGCCGCCGCCTGGCTCGTCGGCGCCGCGGTCGTCTACCTCCTCACCGGTCCTGGCGCCGCGCGTAGGACGCTCACGTACAGCCTGCCCTACGCCGGCGCCCAGGTCGTGGCCGCGGTGGCGCTGCTGCTCCGGCGCGCCCCGGACGCCGACGCCGAGCCGTCCGCGCGGCCGTCGGTGCCGGTGCGCGCGCTGGCCCTCGGGGCCGTCGCGACCGTCGTCGCCCTCTACCACGGGATCCTCGGGCTCTGGCTCGTGATGACCTTCGGGCAGGAGGGCGGGTGGGCGAGGGGCTGGTGGATGGCCGACGCCGCCTCGCTCCTGTCGACGCCGCCCGCCGTCGCGCTGGCGTGGGTCGCCCCGCGGCCGGCCGGCGCCTGGCTGCTCGCGGCGGCGGGCCTGGGCGTGCTCGCCACCCTGTGGGCCCCGAACCTGGCACCGACCCAGTTGACCCGCGCCCTCCTCCTCTGGCTGGCGCCCCAGCTCGCGCTGGGCGCCGCCTTCCTCTGGAGCGGACGCCGGCGGAGGAGCCGACCGTGAAGGTCTTCAACGAGCAGCACGCGATGTTCCGGGCCAGCGTGCGGAGCTTCGTGGAGCGCGAGGTCGCCCCGCACATCGACGCGTGGGAGGCGGCGGGGCGGATCCCGAAGTCGATCTGGCCGCGCATGGGCGAGCTCGGCCTCCTCGGCGTCGAGTACGACGAGAAGTACGGCGGCGGCGGCGCGGACCTGCTCACGAGCGTGGTCCTGCACGAGGAGTGCGCGCGCTCGCGCTGCGCCTCGTTCGCGATGGCCGTCGGCGTCCACACGGACATGGCCTCGCCCCACCTCTACTGGACGGGCAGCGAGGCCCTCAAGGCGCGGTACCTGCCCGCCGTCTGCCGCGGCGAGCGGCTCACCGCGATCGCGGTGACCGAGCCCGGCGGCGGCAGCGACGTCGCGGCGCTCCGGACGCGCGCCGTCCGCGACGGCGACCACTACGTGCTGAACGGCTCGAAGATGTTCATCACCAACGGCGCCACCGCCGACCTCTACCTCGTCGCCGCGCGCGTCGCGGCGGGCGACGCGGACCGCCGGCACCGCGGCATCTCGATGTTCCTCGTCGAGCGCGAGACGCCGGGCTTCGTCGTGAGCCGCACGCTCGACAAGATGGGCATGCGGGCCTCGGACACCGCCGAACTCTCCTTCCAGGACATGCGGGTCCCCGCCGAGCATCTCCTCGGGCGCGAGGGCGTCGGCTTCTACGAGGTCATGCGCGTCTTCCAGCGTGAGCGGCTCGTGACCGGCATCCAGGCCCACGCCATGGCCGAGCGCGCGCTCGAGGACACGATCGCGTACGTGCGCGAGCGCCACGCGTTCGGCGGGCCGCTCGCCGACAAACAGGTCGTGCGCCACAGGCTCGCCGACCTGGCGACGCTGATCGAGGCGTCCCGCTGCCTCACCTACGCCGCCTGCCTCAAGTACCAGGCCGGCGAGGAGGTGGTGCGCGAGATCTCGATGGTCAAGCTCTTCAGCGCCGAGATGGTCAACCGGGTCGCCTACGACTGCGTGCAGCTCCACGGCGGCTACGGGTACATGCGCGAGTACGCGATCGAGCGCTTCGCGCGCGACGCGCGGCTGCTGACGATCGGCGGCGGAACGAGCGAGGTCATGAAGGAGATCATCGCCCGGCTGCTCCTGCCATGACGCGCGGGCTCGCGCTCGCCGCCGCGGCCCTCCTCGCCGCGTGCGCGCCCGCGGCGCGGGACCTCAAGCCGGCGCTCGGCCCCGACGACGCGGGCACGGTCTGGTTCGCGAGCGCGGGCTCGCTCGTGCGCACCGCGGACTTCACCTACGCGCCCGGCGAGCCGGTGGTCCTCTCGGGCGACCTGGCGCTGCCCGCCGGGGCGGGGCCGTTCCCCGCGGTCGTGCTGGCGCACGGCTGCGGCGGCGTGGGCAACGCCGAGACCGGATGGGCGCCGGTCTTGCGGCAGGCCGGGTACGCGACCTTCCTCGTCGACAGCTTCGAGGGGCGCGGGCTGCGCGAGGTCTGCACGCAGGGCCGCGCGCTGGTCGGGCTGCAGCGGGTGCCCGACGCGTACGGGGCGCTCGGGATCCTGGCCACGCACCCGAGGATCGCCGCGGGCCGGGTCGCGCTCATGGGCTTCTCGCACGGCGGCATCCTGACCCTCGCGGCGTCCACCGAGTGGGCGCGGCGGACCTACGCGCCGCCGGGCCGCCCGGCGTTCCGCGCGTTCCTGGCGTTCTATCCGTCCTGCAACGTGACGAGCCCGGAGCACGCGCGGATCTCGGCGCCGCTCCGCATCCACGCGGGCGAGCGGGACGACTGGACGCCCGCCGCGCCGTGCCGCGAGCTGGTGGCCGCACTCCGGGCGTCGGGCCAGGACGCGGAGATCGTCGTGTATCGGGGCGCCCGCCACAGCTTCGACAACGTGGGCCGCCGGCTCGCGTCCCTGGGCAACGTGGACAGCGTCGCCCGCTGCCGCCTGCGGACGGCGAGCATCCTCGGGCCCCTCCTGGACCCCGACGCGCTCCGCGCGTGCATGACGAAGGGCGCGACGGTCGGCTGGAGCCCCGCCGCGACGGCGGCCGCGCGGCGGAACGTCCTCGCCCAGCTCGCCGTCCTCCTGGGGCCCCGCTGAGCGCGCGTGAGGGAATCGGGCACACGCGATCCCGTTGGGGGGTGTCGGGGGGAGCGGCGGGCGCTCCCCCCGACGACGACTTGAGCGCGCCCGACTTCGTCGCGATCGGGCACGTCACGCTCGACCGGGTCGAGGGCGTGACGCGCCCGGGCGGCGCTGCGCTCTACGCGGCCGTGGCCGCGCACCGCCTGGGCCTCGCGGCCGGGCTGCTGACGAGCCACGGCGCCGACTTCCCCCTGGACGCGCTCCCCCCGCAGATCGAGGTCGTCACGGTGCCCGCGGGCGCGACGACGGCCTTCGAGCACGGCGCCCGGGACGGCGCCCGCACGCTCACCGCGCGCGCGGCCGCCCGCCCGCTCGGCGTGCCCGACCTGCCCGAGGACTGGGTCGGGGCGCCGGTCGTGCTGCTCGCTCCCGTGCTCGGCGAGGTGGACCCGCTGCTCGCCGGGGCGTTCGCCGACGCCGCCGTCGGCGCCGCCGCGCAGGGCTGGCTGCGCGGCGTGGACCCGGCCGGCGCCGTGGTCCCGCAGCGCTGGAGCCTGGCCGAGCGGCTGCTCGCCACGCTCCAGGCGCTCGTCCTGAGCCGCGAGGACGTCCGGGGCCAGGAGGACGCGGTTGCCGAGTGGGTGCAGCGGGTGCCGCTCGCGGCGCTCACCGCCGGGCGCGGCGGCGCGCTCCTCTTCGTCAACGGCGAGCGCTACCCGGTGCGCCCGCGCCCCGCGCGCGAGGTGGACCCGAGCGGCGCGGGCGACGTCTTCGCCGCCACGCTGCTGGTCGAATACCAGCGCCACGGCGATCCGTGGCAGGCGGCGGCGGCCGCCGCCTGTGCGGGGTCGCTCGCGGTCGAGGGCGAGGGGTGGTCGGCCGTGCCCGACCGCGCCGCGCTCGAGGCCGCGCTCGCCGCGTACGCCCGCGAGGAGTGACGGGCGGGCGCCGCCCGCGCTTGACACCGCTTCGCGGCCGAGACTAGGCTCTCGGTGTGGCCGACGG
>Ga0209211_10001749_pt1 | contig 39729 bp, 39 predicted proteins | sample RifGroA2_FD_183992 | JGI IMG/M metagenome (GOLD analysis project Ga0209211, IMG submission 183992) | Groundwater microbial communities from Rifle, Colorado, USA - Groundwater A2 (SPAdes) (version 2) | ecosystem: Environmental > Aquatic > Deep subsurface > Groundwater | place: Rifle, Colorado...
TTCAGATGCAATCGCAGAGGTTGCACCTGAACCGGTCAAGCCAGTGGCGCCGCCCAAGCGCGTGGTGGCTATGCGCGGCGACGACCGTCCGGGCATGAGAAAAGAAGAGCCCGCTGCCATGGGTCGCGGCGGCAAGTTTGGTGACCGCAAGGATGCCGGCCGACCTGGTAGCCGTGACGGCGGTCGCGATGGTGGGCGTGATGTCCGCGGCCCTGGCCGCATGGACGAGCGTGGCGGGCCGCGCGGCGAGCGTTCAGAGCGCCCAGCCTATGGTGAGCGCTCTGACGCGCCTCGTTTGGGTGACGCCGCCTTTCGAGCCCAGCGTGATGCGCTGGAGCAGGCCCAGTTTGCCCTGCGCAAGTTGGCAGCCCAGGCGCATGGCGAGGCCTTGACGCATTTGTTGACCGCCTGGGAGACGCGTGATGCTGCCCTGGTGCCCAGCGTGCTGGAACTGGGCAGCCGGGTCAGCCCGGCGGCACGGGGTGGCTGGGTCAAGGTGCTTTCCCAGCCCGCATCCGGAGATGCCGCCACCGCACTTTTGCGGCTTGAAATGGCCGCTGAAGTGCCCACGCCGGCTGAACAATTGAGCGCGCGGCGCATGTACCAGTTGCAGTTGCTGACCAAGCGTAATGACCCGACCCCGACACAAACCTGGGCGCAGGACGCGGCCACGGTGTTGGCCAGCGCTTTTGATGCGTCGCAGGTGCGCCGCCTGCAAAACGTCCTGAAAGTACTGCTGAAACCCTAATCGACTAGGGCGCCGGTGCCAGCACCACCCGTCTGGGTGGGTGTCCGCCCGCAAGCCGCAGCACCTCGAGCCGGGGTGGCTGGGCGGCAGCATCCCAGTCACTGAGCACCAGCCGAGACAAAACGGGTGGTGTGGTGGCATCCAGAACGTGGTCCCGAGGCCGATGGGTGTGGCCGTGGATCAGGGTGCTGGCATGATTGGCCCGTAACCAGGACAAGGCTTCCGCTGTGTCGACATCGGCATAGTGGGCACCGCTGGCTTTGCGCGATTCACTTTGGCTGCGTAACCCGCGCGCAATCTCCTGGCGTTCGGCCAGGGGCTTTGCCAGAAAGTTGACCTGCCATGCCGGCTGGCGCACTTGCAGGCGAAACTGCTGGTAATCTACATCGCCCAGGCACAGGGCGTCACCATGGGACAGCAAGTAGCGTTGGCCGTCAAAGTCGAGCTGTGTCGGGTCGGGCAACAGCGTCATGCCGCATACCCTGGCAAAGTCTTCGCCGAGCAAAAAGTCGCGGTTGCCGTGTATGAAATAAACCGGCATGCGTGCCGATATGGCTTGCAGAACCCGCTGGCATTTCAGTGCAAACGCAGCGTCGGGGTCGTCGAACGCAAGCATGATGTCGTCACCGACCCAGACCTCAAACAAATCGCCCAGTATGAACAGGGCATCGGCTGGTGTGCTGGCCAGGTAGTGCTGCCAGGCGGCAACGGTGGCGGGTTCGCTGGCCTGCAGGTGCAGGTCAGAGATGAAGTCAAGGGTGCGCCAGTGGGCCGGGGCCGTTACTGTGGATGCCGTGACGGTTTCGGCGTGCTGGTTTTCTGGCGCGTGGCGGGGCATTTGAATCCCCGGGGCGTTACAGCGCGACGGCTTTTTCGATCACCACGTCTTCCAGCGGCACGTCGTCATGGTAGCCCTTGCGGCCGGTCTTGACCGCCTTGATCTTGTCCACCACGTCGGTACCTGCCACCACCTTGCCAAACACAGCGTAGCCCCAGCCCTGGGCGCTGGGTGCGGTGTGGTTCAAAAAGCCGTTGTCGGCTACATTGATGAAAAACTGGGCGGTCGCCGAGTGCGGGTCGCCGGTGCGCGCCATGGCCACGGTGTAGTTCAGGTTTTTCAGGCCGTTGTTGGCTTCGTTTTCAATCGGGGCGTCACACGGCTTTTGTGCCATGCCGGGCTCCATGCCGCCACCTTGCACCATGAAGCCGGGAATCACGCGGTGAAAAATGGTGTTGTTGTAATGGCCCTTGTTGACATAGGCGAGAAAGTTGGCGGCGCACTTGGGCGCCTTGTCGGCGTCGAGTTCAAGCGTGATGGTGCCGTAGTTTTTGACGTGGAGTTCGACTTGGGGGTTGCTCATGATTTATTTCACCAGGGTTGCAGAGTTGATAAGAATGGGGGTTTTGGGCACGTCGACACCAAACGGGCCACCGGGGCCGGTGGGCGTGGCTTTGATGGCGTTGACCACGTCCATGCCTGAGACAACTTTACCAAAAACCGTGTAACCAAACAGTTTGCGGGCATTCAGCAACTCGGCGCGGGGTGTGTTCTCGTAGACCTCGCCGTCATAGACAAAGCGCGGCACCGGGTCGCCCGGTGGAATGGGGGTCGGGTCGAGTCGGCGGTTGTCGGCCACGTTGATGAAAAATTGCGCGGTGGCAGACTGGGGGTCGCTGGTGCGGGCCATGGCCAGTGTGCCAACCACATTGCGCAGGCCCTGTTCCCGCGCCTGGCGGCCTTCGTGCACGACCGGGGCGCGGGTGGGTTTTTGCTGGTAGTTGGCGTCAAAGCCGCCACCCTGGATCATGAAGTTGCTAATCACACGGTGAAAGATGGTGCCGTCGTAGTGCTTGTCCTTGACGTATTGAAGAAAATTCTCGACCGTCCTGGGTGCTTTTTCGGGGTAGAGCTCGACCACAAAATCCCCCGCCGAGGTAGCAAATTTAACTTGTGTTGCGGCTTGCGCCACGGTCGAAACTGCTGCTATTACTAGCGCTGCTGCGACAAGCGTTGTGCGCGCCAGCATGCTCATGGTCTTTGGATTCATCCATTCACTCCTTCATAAAAAATTTGCCAGCGTTGACCTTGGCGGCTCCAGTACTGGCGTCTGCTGTTGCCCGTGCGCTTGCCCTCGATCACTTCACCAAAAGTCACCACCATGGTTTCACCGCTGTCTACCCAGTGCAGCAACGACAGGTCTTTGATGTTCAGTGAACGGCCCCGGGCGGAGCTTACTTCGCGGGTGAGTTGAGGTAGCCAGTCGGCCAGCGACTGGCCGTTGCTTTTGAAATCAGGGGCGTAAAAATGACCAAGTTCTGTCAGGTTGCCACTCGATTTGGCCTTGAGCCAGGCCTTGAGTTGCACTTCAAAGTGGTGCGTTTGTGCTTGCAAAGCGGGTACAGCCACCCACTTGATTTGTTTTGCAATCACGACTGGGGTTGAACGGATCTTGACTGTCCGGAGAATTTTTTCCAGGTCGGGGTTGGCCAGCACCACGCAGCCGTCACTGGCCAGCGGCGCCCGCGAAAACTGCCCTGGTGGCGTGCCGTGCAGCCAGATGCCACTACCGGTTTTGCCACGTCTGATGTCAAGCACGTTGGGATAGTTGATGGGCAAGGCACCTGAGCCATAAAAATCGGTCAAGGCTTTGGGGTCAAGCTGGCTGGTGATGAAATAGACCCCCAGCGGGGTGCGTTGATCGCCTTCCAGTTGCTTGTCCAAACCCAGTTTGCCCACCGAAATGTAATAGTCAGCCAGCAGGGTCAGGCCACTGGCCCGGTTTTCAAACAGGTACAGACGTGCCTGCGAGGCATCAATGGCAATGGCATGCTGGTTATTGTTTGAGAGTCGCAAAAACGCAGAAGGGATCGTGCCTGGGGGCGGGCGCTCGCGTAGTGCCTTGAGTCGAAGTTGTGATTCGAGGCGCAAATCCTGCAGCGTGGTGCCGGCGGCTTTTGATGATTCGGCGGGAACGTCACCAAATTGCTGCACGGGCCGGCTGCGCGCAGACAGCAAGTCACCATAAACCAGTTGTGCCAAGGCGAAAGTGGGGAAATCTTTGACCAGGTTGTGCGCTTTGTCCAGGGCCACATGTCGGTCTGATTTGCCAATCAGGCGGTAAATCTCGATCAGGCGCGCTTCCGCGACGCCATCCTGAGACGCTTTGGCCACCACTGGGGCTTGTTTTTTGGCATGTTTCTTGCCGACTTTGGCATTGGCCTGGCCCATGCCGAGTGTCACACTCAAGGTAAAAACCAGTGGGATTAAAAAAAACAGAAAAAGTCGTGTCATGCAGGCAGTGCAAAAACTGGCGGGCAGCGCCGCCAGTGTTTTTGGTCAGACAAGCGCGCGGGCCTCAATTGCCCGTGCTCTCCCTGGTGATGAGCCATTGCTGACCCTGCTTTGTCAGGCTCAAGGTCTTGCGACTGGAAACAGACAAGGCATTTGATTTGTATTTTTGCCGAAATTTGGCAGTGGCCTGATCACCGTTGACCGTGATGCTGATGTCGCTGAGACTGACATTGATGCGAGATTTGCCAAGAATGCGGTCACGGCGGTCTTTTTCCCAGGTACTGCGCGATTGCTTGCCGGAGGGCGTGAAGTTTGGACTGTAAGCAGCAAGGTATTTGTTCATGTCTTTGTCGGACCAGGCCTGCGCCCATGCATTGACGGCAGCCTCTGCTGCCTTGGCAGCATTGTTGTCGACTGGCGCTGGTGTCGCCTGGCTGGCAACTGGGGCGGGTGTCACGACGGGTGCCGATGCTTTGGCCGCGCTGACGTTGGCCGGCGCGGCGGGTTTGCTCGGAGGTACCTGAGTGCTCGGGGCTGCAGCAGCCAGGGTGTCAGGCTTGGCAACCACCGAAGCCACGGTGGTCCCGGCAGGCGGTTTTGGATTGGCCAGGTTGGGCTTGAAGACTTCGCGGATCAGGGCCAGCTTGGGTGGTACCACGGTGTTGCCGCTGTCAAGTTGCAATGCCTTGTTATAGGCTTGGCTGGCCAGCCGGGCATAGACATCGCCCATGTTTTCATGGGCGGTGGCGTAGCTGGGATTGGTGCGAATGGCCATTTCAAGCGCTTGGCGGGCCTTGTCATATTGGCCTTGGCCGGCATACAGCACGGCCAGATTGTTGTAAGGTTCGGGCAGCTCGGGGTAGTCTTCGGTGAGCTTGGTAAAGGTGGTGATTGCTTCTGTGGGTTTGCCCATATTACGCTGAATCACGCCTTTGAGAAAACGCATCTGCGGATCAGCTGGCTTGGTGACCAGAAAGCGGTCCACCTTGGTTAAGGCTTCGGCGAATTTGTTGGCCCGAACCAACTGACTGGTTTCTGAATAATCGTCAGCCAGGCTTGGGAGCGCGGCAAATGCCCCAAGCAAAATGAGACAACGCAGGGAATGGTTGATCACAGAACACACGTGCTTCATTTTTTGACAAGTTGGATAAGGGATTTGAACTGCCCAAAGGCAGGTCAGGGCAGGGCTTTATACTGAGGATCATTGTAGCTGAGGGGCGTCAATCAGGACACCTGTTGGCCATGGGCCGCTGGGCTTCACCGTGCCCATACGAGCCTGCAATCACCCCATTGCCACCCACATTGGATTTGAACGACACATGAGTTTGCGCATCTATAACACGCTGTCGCGTGATATTGAACCCTTTATTCCCCTTGCACCTGGTCAGGTGCGTATGTACGTGTGCGGCATGACGGTGTATGACCTGTGCCACCTGGGCCATGCGCGGGCCATGGTGGCTTTCGACGTGGTGCAGCGCTGGTTCAAGAGCAGCGGCTACCAGGTGAACTATGTGCGCAATGTCACTGATATTGACGACAAAATCATCAAGCGCGCCCTGGAAAACGGCGAATCCATCCGCGCCCTGACCGATCGCATGGTGGACGCACTGCACCAGGATGCCGATGCCCTGGGCATTGAGCGCCCCACCCATGAGCCGCGCGCCACCGACTACGTGCCTTCCATGCTCAAGCTGATTGGCCAGTTGCAGGACAAGGGGCTGGCCTACCAGAGCGGCGACGGTGATGTGAATTTTGCAGTGCGAAAATTTGACGGTTACGGCAAGCTCAGTGGTAAATCGCTCGACGAGCTGCGTGCTGGTGAGCGTGTCGCGGTGGCTGATGGCAAGACTGATCCGCTGGACTTTGTGCTGTGGAAATCGGCCAAACCCAGTGAGCCCGCTGATGCCAAATGGGACAGTGTCTACGGCTCGGGCCGACCGGGTTGGCACATCGAGTGCTCTGCCATGTGCGGCGAACTGCTGGGCCAGACGGTGGATATCCATGGCGGCGGTGCCGACCTGCAGTTTCCCCACCACGAGAACGAAATTGCCCAAAGTGAAGGCGCCACCGGGCAGCCACTGGCGCGTTTCTGGATGCACAACGGCTTTGTCACGCGCGACAACGAGAAAATGTCCAAGAGTCTGGGCAATTTTTTCACCATCCGCGAAATCCTGGCTCGCTTTGACGCCGAGACGCTGCGCTTCTTTATTGTGCGCGCCCACTACCGCAGTGCCTTGAACTACAGCGATGTCCATCTGGAAGATGCCCGCCAGTCGCTCAAGCGCCTGTACACCGCGCTGGCGCTGGTGCCGTCTGATGCGGTCATGATCGACTGGACCGATCCATTTGCGGCGCGCTTCAAGGCGGCCATGGACGAAGACTTTGGCACACCGGAAGCGGTGGCTGCGCTGTTTGAACTGGCCAGCGAGGTCAACCGCACGCGTTCTGGCGCGCTGGCGGGCCTGTTGAAAGCCCTGGGCGCTTGCCTGGGGCTGTTGCAGGAAAACCCCCTTGCGTTTTTGCAGTCGGGCGTGGTGCTTGATGACCCCATGATCCAGCAAAAAATTGTTGAACGCCTGCAAGCCAAGGCCGCTAAGAACTTTGCCGAGGCTGACCGTATTCGTCAGGAGTTGCAGGCATGGGGTATCGTGCTCAAGGACACCACCAGTGGCACGACCTGGGAAGCTGCCAAATGAGGGCGATGGCGTGATGAGTGTCATTCAAAACGCGTCGGACAGCGTTGCAATGCCCGCCTATTGGGAAGACGCGCGCAAGCACCTGATAAAAAAAGACCGCGTCATGAAGCGGCTGATCCCGCAGTTTGGTCAGGCCTGCCTGCAAAGCCGGGGCGATGCTTTTGCCACTTTGGCGCGCAGTGTGGTGGGCCAGCAAATCTCGGTCAAGGCCGCCCAGACTGTGTGGGACCGTTTTGTCAAATTGCCGCAGCAGATGACGCCGTCGCAGGTGCTCAGGCTCAAGATTGACGACATGCGGGCAGCTGGCTTGAGCGCCCGCAAGGTGGAATATCTGGTGGATCTGTCGCTGCACTTTGACAATGGCAAGGTGCATGTGGAAGCTTGGACCGCGATGGACGACGAGGCCATCATCGACGAACTGGTCGCCATACGCGGCATTGGTCGCTGGACCGCCGAAATGTTCCTGATTTTTCATTTGATGCGCCCCAATGTGCTGCCGCTCGATGATGTCGGGCTGATCAACGGCATCAGCAAAAGCTATTTTTCCGGCGAAATGGTTAGCCGCAGTGATGCGCGCGAGGTGGCGCAGGCCTGGGCTCCCTACCGCACCGTGGCAACTTGGTATATTTGGCGCTCGTTGGATCCGGTGCCGGTGAGTTACTAGACCTTGCGGGTCAGATCAAGAATTGCGAAGCAATTTTGCTCTGACCCCAACTGATTGTCGGATGTTGGATGTCGACCTTGCGGGTCAGATCAAGAATTGCGAAGCAATTTTGCTCTGACCCCAACTGATTGTCGGATGTTGGATGTCGACCTTGCGGGTCAGATTTTTTGGATTTTCAGGTTTTTTGTAGGGCCGAATTCATTCGGCCAGGTCGACTGAAGTCGACCCTACAGAAGGCCTTCAATTGATTAGATGGAGTTGTTGTGGCTAAAAAAACTTTCCTCGATTTCGAGAACCCGATTGCCGAGCTGGAAAACAAGATTGAAGAGCTGCGCTACGTGCAGACCGAGTCGGCGGTCGATATTTCGGCTGAGATTACCCAATTGGCCAAAAAAAGCCAGCAGCTCGCCAAAGACATTTACAGCGACTTGACGCCTTGGCAAATCACCAAGATTGCGCGCCACGCCGAACGTCCCTACACCATGGACTATGTGAACGAGCTGTTCACCCATTTTGTTGAATTACACGGCGACCGCCATTTTTCTGACGATCTCAGCATTGTGGGGGGGCTGGCCCGTTTTAATGGCACACCCTGCATGGTGATTGGCCAGCAAAAAGGGCGTGACACGCGTGAGCGCGCCACCCGCAACTTTGGCATGAGCAAGCCCGAGGGCTACCGCAAAGCGTTGCGGCTCATGAAAACCGCTGAAAAGTTCAAGCTGCCGGTGTTTACGTTTGTCGACACACCCGGCGCCTACCCCGGCATTGATGCCGAAGAACGTGGCCAGTCCGAGGCCATCGGTCGCAACATTTTCGAGATGGCGCAGTTGGAAGTGCCGGTGATCGTCACCATCATCGGTGAGGGCGGCTCCGGCGGCGCGCTGGCGATCTCGGTCGGTGACCAGGTGTTGATGTTGCAATATTCGATTTACTCGGTGATCAGCCCGGAAGGTTGTGCTTCCATTTTGTGGAAAACCGCCGAAAAGGCCCAGGAAGCGGCCGACGCGCTGGGCATCACCGCACACCGTCTCAAAGCCCTGGGCGTGATCGACAAGATCGTCAACGAGCCGGTTGGCGGCGCGCACCGCGATCCCAAACAGATGGCAGCGTTCCTCAAACGCGCCCTGACCGATGCCTTCCGTCAGGTCAGTGACCTCAAGGTCGACGAATTGCTGACGCGCCGCTATGAGCGGCTGCAAAGTTATGGTCGTTTCACCGACACCAAAACCACGGGTAAGTAAGCGGCCACACCACCATGACACGCTCGTTTGAGCAGGCCATGGCCATGTTTGAGCCCGCGTTGCCATTGGCGGTGGCTTACAGCGGCGGCGCAGATTCAACCGCCTTGCTGGTGGCCTGCGCGCGTCAATGGCCGGGGCAGGTGGTGGCGGTCCATGTGCACCATGGCTTGCAGGCCGCGGGTGACGACTTCGAGCGCCATTGCCGGGCATTTTGTGACCGTCTGCAGGTGCCGTTGGTGGTGCAAAAAGTTGACGCCCGTCACGCCCCCGGGCAAAGCCCGGAAGCGGCGGCGCGCCACGCCCGCTACCAGGCCATTGATGCGCTGGCGCTGCACGGGCTGGCCGCCATTCAAACCATCGCCATCGCGCAGCACGCCGACGACCAGGTTGAAACCCTGCTGCTGGCCCTGAGCCGGGGTGCGGGCCTGCCAGGCCTCAGCGCCATGGCCGCACAGTGGCAGCGCGCCGGCCTGACCTATTACCGACCCTTGCTGCAGGTCAGCAGCCGGGCGATCCGGGACTGGCTCCAAGCGCAGGGCATCCGCTTCATTGATGACCCCAGCAATGTGGATGAACGTTTTACCCGCAACCGCATTCGCGCCCGCCTGTTGCCCGTGCTGCAAGCCTGTTTCCCGCAGTTTCGCGACACCTTTACCCGCAGCAGCCGACACGCCGCGCAGGCGCAAGCGGTGCTGCAGGAGGTGGCGGCCGAAGATCTGACGCGTGTGGGTGCTCCGCCCGACATCAAGGCCTTGCAGGCCCTGAGCCAACCGCGGCTGGCCAATGTCTTGCGCCACTGGTTGCTGAGCGTTCATCTGGTGACACCGACCAGCGCGCAATTGGCGGCCTTGATGGTCCAGATTGCGGCTTGCCGTACCCGGGGCCATCAGATGCACCTGAAAGTGGGCCAGGGCTTTTGTGTCAGACGGGGAGGTGTCCTCGATTGGTACAATCCCCGTCCTTTATCACCCTCTTCAACCCCTTCATGTCCTTGATTGTTCACAAATACGGCGGCACCTCGATGGGCTCAACCGAGCGCATCAGCAATGTCGCCAAACGCGTTGCCAAATGGGCGCGCGCCGGCCACCAGATGGTGGTGGTGCCCAGCGCAATGAGCGGCGAAACCAACCGCCTGCTGGCCCTGGCCAAAGAGCTGGCACCCGCCAGGTTGAACGACGCCTACAACCGCGAGCTCGACATGCTGGCCGCCACCGGCGAGCAGGCATCGAGTGCCTTGTTGGCCATCGCGCTGCAAGCCCAGGGTCTGGAGTCGGTGAGTTATGCGGGGTGGCAGGTGCCCATTCGCACCAACAGCGCCTACACCAAGGCCCGTATCGAATCGATCGACGACAAGCGCGTCAGGGGCGATCTGGCCGCCGGACGGGTGGTGATCGTGACCGGTTTCCAGGGGCTGGATGAGCAGGGCAACATCACCACGCTGGGGCGGGGTGGCTCCGATACCTCTGCCGTGGCGGTGGCCGCGGCCATGAAGGCCGACGAGTGTCTGATCTACACCGACGTGGACGGCGTCTACACCACCGACCCGCGTGTGGTGCCGGAAGCGCGCCGCCTGCAGACCGTGAGCTTCGAGGAGATGCTGGAGATGGCCTCCATGGGCTCCAAGGTGCTGCAGATCCGCTCGGTCGAGTTTGCCGGCAAGTACAAGGTGCCGTTGCGCGTGCTCTCCAGCTTCACGCCCTGGGATATTGACCTCGCTGAGGAAGCCAAGTCCGGCACCCTGATCACTTTTGAGGAAGACGAAAACATGGAGCAAGCCATCGTTTCAGGCATCGCATTTACCCGCGACGAGACCAAAATTGCTGTGCTGGGCGTGCCCGACAAGCCCGGTATTGCTTACCAGATCCTGGGCGCAGTGGCTGATGCCAACATCGAAGTCGACATGATCATCCAGAACATCAGCAAGGATGGCAAGACCGATTTCAGCTTTACCGTGAACCACGGCGACTACGCCCGCGCCATGGATTTGCTGAAAAACGTGGTGGTGCCCAAGCTGGGTGCACAAGAGGTGGTGGGCGACACCAAAATCTGCAAGGTGTCGATCGTCGGCATCGGTATGCGCAGCCATGTGGGCGTGGCCAGCACCATGTTCCGTGTGCTCGCCGAAGAAGGCATCAACATCCAGATGATTTCCACCAGCGAAATCAAGACCTCGGTGGTGATTGACGAGAAGTACATGGAACTCGCGGTGAAGGCATTGCACAAAGCTTTTGGCCTGGATCAGGCGCCAGCCTGAAAAATACCCCGAAGTCGTGACATAATCGCGGCTCTGATTTTCAGGAATCGTGACCGAGTGGCCGAAGGTGCTCCCCTGCTAAGGGAGTATGGGGTGTAGAGCCTCATCGAGGGTTCGAATCCCTCCGATTCCGCCAGAACAAGCCCCATGTATTGATTTACATGGGGCTTTTCTTTTGGGCCTGCGGTGTAATATGTTTGCCATGACAACGGAGGTCATTCATCATGTCAAATCGTCATATCACGCACCAGGACGGGTCTGAAAGCAAAAGCCTGGCACCGATTGAAAAAGCCATCCGGGCGATCAACAAGCAGGTCGATCCTTTCGGCATCATCTCTTCCCAGATCAATGCCCAAATCGCATTGTTGATGCACCCGCAGGAATTGATTCAAGCGGTCGACGACGTGTCTGCCGACGTGGTCGCCCTGTATGACCACGCCGTGCGTCGCATGCTTGGCATGCCCACCCATGAAGTGTTTGAACAGAACCCCGAAGATGCCCGTTTTGCCGACCCCATCTGGACCGAGTCGGCCATCTGGGACATCTATAAGGAATGGTATCTGACGTTTTCCAACCGCCTGCAGAAAATCTGTCTGGAAACGCCGGGTTTGTCCGACCATGCGCGCCGTCAGGCCGCTTTTTGGCAGCGCAATTGGCTCAACAAGGTGTCGCCCACCAATTTCTTCTGGCTCAATCCGCAGGCCATGGCCCGCGCCGTCGAAACCAAAGGCGCGAGCCTGCAGGCGGGTTGGGACAATTTTTTACGCGATGCATCGGCCAAAAATATCCAGATGGTTGAACCTGACGCCTTTAGCGTGGGCAAGGACCTGGCCACCACGCCCGGCAAGGTGATTTTTCGCAACCGGCTGGTGGAGCTGATCCACTATGCGCCCACCACCAAACAGGTGCGCGCCATGCCCCTCCTGATCGTTACACCGTGGATCAACAAATATTACATTCTGGATCTGACGGCGCAAAAGAGCATGGTCAAGCATCTGACCGCCCAGGGCTTTTCGGTGTTCATCAGCAGCTGGAAAAATCCGACTGCCGACATGCGCGACGTGCGGCTGGACGATTATTTGCTGGAGGGCGTCAACGCCTTGGTGAACGCCATCACCGAGTTTTGCAAGGTGCCGCAGGTGCACCTGGTGGGTTACTGCATTGGTGGCACCCTGGCCGCCACCTACATGGCCTGGGCCAACAAGCAGTATGGCGCAGACAAAATGCCGGTGGCGCACTGGACGCTGTTGACCTCGCTGACTGATTTTTCCCATCCCGGTGAGATTGACGTGTTCATCGACGAAGCCTGCATCAGCGCGCTGGAGGATTTGATGACCCAAAAAGGCTATCTGGATGGTGATGAGATGGCAAGTTCGTTCCGCCTGTTGCGCTCCAACAGCCTGATCTGGCACTACTGGGTGAAGAGTTATTTGTTGGGCGAAAAATTGCTGCCGTTTGACGTGCTGTTCTGGAACACCGACACCACACGCATGCCGCAAGCCATGCATTCCTACTACCTGCGCGAGATGTACCAGCATAATCATCTGGTCAAGCGCGACCAGCTCAGCATTGGGGGCGAGTCGATTGACTTGAACCGCATCACCCAGCCGCTGTATGCGGTGACGGCCGAAGAAGACCATATTGCGCCTTGGCAGCAGTGTTATCTGATTCGTCGCGACATCCATCCCGAGACGCCGATGCGTTTTGTGCGATCCAGTTCCGGGCATATTCTGGGCATTGTCAACCCGCCGGTGAATCCACCAAAACGGAATTACTGGGTGGCTGACCCCGAGGCCAACGATGACGCGCAACGGTGGCTCAGCCGGGCCGAGAAAAAGCAGGGTAGTTGGTGGCCCGACTGGACCGCCTGGCTGCATGCGCGCACCGGTGACATGGTGTCGGCCTATGCCACTACCAGCCGAAAATTCCCGGCGCTGGCAGATGCGCCGGGGACCTATGTGCTGGAGAAATAGACAGGTAGCGCGATTCAGGCGGAGGTGCTGACAGCCTGCTTGGGCAGGCTGCGCATCGGCGCAGATGGTCACGCACCTGCGGCCAAATTTCTTCATGGGCTTTTTCGTAGTCGCTGATGCACTGGGCATCGTCGACCAAGTCAAGTGCAAGGGCGTAGCGCATGAACAGGTCAGGACAATGCGCGATCAAGGTGGGTATAACCACCGTCGACAAAAATCCATTGCCCCGTGGTGTGGGACGAGGCATCGGAGAGTAAGAACACACACATCCGAGCAATTTCCTCCGAAGTGGTCATGCGCTGCCCCAAGGGTATTTTCTGCGTGATGCTGTCCAGCTTGGCTTGTGGGTTGTCAAAGCTGCTGATCCAGCGCGCATACAACGGTGTCATGACTTCGGCGGGTATGACGGCATTTACCCGCACACCATCGTCGAGCAACGCGGCTGCCCACTCGCGGGTCAGTGACAATTGCGCCCCTTTGGAGGCGCAATAACCACTGGTATTACCCTGGCCCGTGAGCGCCGTTTTAGACGATACGTTGATGATGGAGCCCTTGCTGGCCTTGAGGTGTGGCATGCAGTAATGCGCCATCACGTAGTAATGGATCAGATTGCGTTCGAGTGAACCTACAAACGCGTCACGCCCAGCCTCCAGTCCAATGCTGTCGTTCACACCGGCGTTGTTGACCAGACCATCGATGTGACCGAATTGGGCGATGGTTTGTTCTACCGCCGCACGGCAGGCGGCATCGTTGGACAGTTCTACCTGGATGAACAGGTGCTTGGCATGGGTGGCCTGCAACTGCTGGGAAAACTCGGCGGGCATCGGGCTTTTACCCAGAATGACGGGAATCGCCCCCTCTTGTGCCAATGTCAGAGAGATCGCGGCACCAATGCCGCTGGCACCACCGGTGACGATGACGACTTTGTCTATTAAATGCAGGTCCATGGATTTCCTTGCGTGTTGTTCAGCTGGCCCGCGTGGGCACGGTGAGGTTGTAGCAACGCTGGGCGTTGCCACTCCAAAAGGCTTCTTGTTCAGAGTTCGTCAGTGCCTTTTGTGCCCAGGTTTGAGCCAGGTCATGGACGGCATCGTAGGAGGATGAAAGCTGGCACACCGGCCAGTCCGAGCCATACATCAGGCGCTGCGGACCAAATGCTTCCAAGGCCAAGTCAAAACAGGCCCAGATGGTTTGGACATCGGCCAGTGACAGACCCTGGCCGCGGCTCCACTGCGTCTCAGTCACCAGGCCCGAGAGCTTGCACATCACATGCGGCAGAGCGGCCAGTTGGCGCAAGTGATCAAACCAGGGACGGGCCTGGTCACGGTCGGCATTCCAGCCGCGCAGGGCCGGTTTGCCCACATGGTCCAGCACCAGCCAGTGCGCATCATGGCGGGCACAAAAGTCCATCACGCTGGGCAACTGGTGTTCAAACACCAGCACGTCGTACACCAGCTTGTGCTGTTGCATCACCTGCATGCTGCGGTTCACGGCGGGCGCATTGACCCAGGCGGCCACATCGGCCTCGTCTTGCAGAATGTGGCGCAGGCCCATGAACGCGGGGTGCAGGCACCAGGGTTCGAGCTGCTGCGCCAGGTCAGGTGCGTGCAAATCGGCCCAGCCCACCACACCCACCACTTCGGGGTGCTGGTCCGCCAGTTGCAGCAAAAAAGTGGTTTCCTCGGGCAGGGTGCGGGCCTGCACCGCCACTACGGCATCGACACCCGCTGCATGCCTGGCTGCCTCGCAGTCCGCAGGCAAACAATCCCGCTGCAACTGCGGCATGCTGTTGCTGATCCACGGAAACTCTTGCGGCTGGTAGCGCCAGTAGTGCTGGTGGGTGTCGATCTTCATCATGCCCGGGCTTTGAACTCGTACTGCTTCAAGGACTCTGGCTTCATCTCGATGGAGAAACCAGGGACTTGAGGGGGCATGTAGGCTGCGCCCTGAATGACACACGGGTCTTTGAAATGCTCGTGCAAGTGATCCACAAACTCGATCACCCGGCCCGCGCGGGTGCCGGCAATACACAGGTAGTCGATCATGGACAGGTGTTGCACGTACTCGCACAGGCCGACCCCACCGGCGTGTGGGCACACCGGCAAGTCGTATTTGGCCGCCATCAGCATCACGGCCAGAATTTCGTTCACACCACCCAGGCGGCAGGCGTCGATTTGCACCACGTCAATCGCGCCGCGCATGATCAGCTGTTTGAAGATGATGCGGTTTTGACACATCTCGCCCGTAGCAACCTTGACGGGAGTGACAGCTTCGCGGATTTTGCGGTGGCCTTCAATGTCGTCCGGGCTGGTGGGCTCTTCGATGAACCAGGGTTTGGCAAAAGCCAGCTCGCGCACCCATTCGATGGCCTGGGGGACTTCCCACACCTGGTTGGCATCAATCATCAACTGGCGGTCTGGCCCCAGCACCTCGCGGGCGATACGCAGGCGGCGAATGTCATCGGCCTTGTCTCGGCCCACTTTGAGCTTGATGTGGTTGAAGCCCGCATCGGTGGCTTCTTTGCACAGGCGACGCAGCTTGTCGTCGTCATAACCCAGCCAGCCCGCCGAGGTGGTGTAGCAAGGGTAGCCTTCACGCATCAGTGTGGCATGGCGTTCTTCCTTGCCCATGGCACGCTCTTTGAGCAGGGCCAGGGCTTCTTCGGGTGTGATGCAGTCGGTGATGTAGCGGAAGTCGATGAGTTTGACAATTTCTTCCGGACTCATGCGCGACACCAGTTGCCACACGGGTACGCCTTCCTGTTTGGCCCACAAGTCCCACACGGCGTTAACCACCGCGCCGGTCGCCAGGTGAATAGCCCCCTTGTCCGGGCCGATCCAGCGCAGCTGGCTGTCAGAGGTGATGAAGTGCCAGAAACGCCCCATGTCCTGTGTGACCCAATCCATGTCGAGTCCGGCCACCAAGTGGCGCATGGCCTCAATGGCGGCGCAGCAGATTTCATTGCCGCGACCAATGGTGAAGGTCAGGCCGTGACCTTCCAAGCCGGGCTGGTCGGTTTCCAGAATCACATAGGCGGCCGAATAGTCCGGGTCCGGGTTCATGGCGTCCGACCCATCGAGATGCTGGGACGTGGGAAAGCGCACGTCGACGACGCGCATGTTGATGATTTTGCTCATGTCAGGCTTGCACGGTCGCTTGTGTCTGGTGCCCCAAGCCTTCAATGCCCAGGTGCATGGTTTGCCCGGCGCGCAGGTACACCGGCGGTTTTTGCCCCAGTCCTACGCCGGGTGGTGTGCCGGTGGAGATGATGTCGCCGGGCTGCAGGCTCATGAAGCGGCTCAGGTAGCTGATCAGGAAAGCCACGCCGTAGACCATGGTGGAGGTGCTGCCGTTTTGATAGCGTTTGCCATCCACTTCCAGCCACAGTTTCAGGGCTTGTGGGTCGGGAACTTCGTCGGCAGTGACCAGCCAGGGGCCGGTCGGGCCAAAGGTGTCGCAGCCCTTGCCCTTGTCCCAGGTGCCGCTGCGATCGAGCTGGAATTCGCGTTCTGACACGTCGTTGATGACGCAGTAACCGGCTACGTGTGACAGGGCATCGGCTTCTTCGATGTAACGGCCACCCTGGCCTATGACCACACCGAGTTCCACTTCCCAGTCGGTCTTGACCGAGTTGCGGGGGATTTCCACCGCATCATCCGGGCCGACGATGGCGCTGGTCCATTTGTTGAAGACCACCGGTTCTGGGGGCACCTGCATGCCACTTTCGGCCGCGTGGTCCGAGTAATTCAGGCCGATACAAATGAACTTGCCGACATTGCCGACACAGGCGCCCAGGCGCAAGTCTTTTTGCGGCGTGCCAGCCACCAAGGGCAGGCTCTCAATATTTATGCCACGCAAACGCGCCAGGCTCTCGGGCAGCAGGGCCGCACCGGCTACATCGGTTATTACACCGGAGAGGTCGCGCACGCGGCCCTGGCCATCCAATACACCGGGTTTTTCCTGGCCTGGCAATCCGTAGCGTAGTAGTTTCACAGTCTTATCCTCAAGCAAAAAATCAAAACGGGGCAAGCCCGCGCCGACATCCAATCAGACGCGGGTCTGGCCCCCATCACATCAATCGTAAAGAACCGCCGCGACCTTGGGATCGTTCATGTTGGTCTTGTCGTAGTAGTAAAAACCGGTGTCGATGATCTTGGGCAACTTCTCGCCTTTGAGTGCTTTTACAGCCGCTTCCACGGTCTTGTAGCCAATGCCGACCGGGTTTTGGGTGATGGAGCCGGCGATGGTGCCGTCGTTGATCATGTCTTTCTGGGCCTTGCCCGAGTCAAACCCAATGATCACAATGCCCGACTTCTTGGCTTCCTTGACACCCTTGCCAGCACCGATGGCACCGGGCTCATTGGTGCCAAAAATGCCTTTGAGTTTGGGATGTGCTTGCAGCAGAGTTTTGGCAATTTCTGCCGACTTCAACTGGTCACCACCATACTGAACGTCAACCACCTTGATCTTGGGGTACTTGGCCTTGATCTGGTTCAGGAAGCCATCACGGCGGCCAACCCCTGTGGTGCTGGTCTGGTCATGGGCAATCACGGCCACTTCACCCTCACCACCAATTTTTTCTGCCATCTTGTCGGCGGCCAGTGCCGCTGCTGCCACGTTGTTGGTGGTGGCAGTGGTGACGGGAATGTCGCTGTCGACACCGGAGTCAAACGCGATGACGGGGATGTTGGCAGTCTTGGCTTTTTTCAGGAAGGGGATGGAGGCCTTGCTGTCGAGTGCGGCAAAACCAATGGCAGCAGGCTTCTTGGCCATGGCGGCGGACAACATGTCGATTTGTTTGTCCACTTGTTGCTCGGTTTCGGGGCCTTCAAATGTGACCTTGACCTTGTAGTCTTTGGCGGCCTGATCAGCACCTTGTTTCACAGCCTGCCAGAACTGGTGCTGGAAACCTTTGGAGATCAAGGGGATGTAGACCTCTTGGGCGGATGCGATGCTGGCAAAACCTGCCAGGGCGAGGCCGGCGGTCAAAGCCAGCAGTCTTCTTTTTGCGTTCACGGGTTGTCTCCTAAAAAATATATATGCCAATCAAACGATGAGAGCGAGTACGAAATCAGGGTATCAAGTGGATAGGGGTGGGTGCTGGGGTGTCTGACAGTCTCCTTATTTCTTGCTGCGTCGCAGGTTGTCGGTGTAAACCGCCAGAATGATGATCAGGCCGGTGAGCACCATTTGCCACTCCTGGGCCACCGACATGATGCGCAGACCATTGATCAACACGCTCATGATGAAGGCGCCAATGAGGGTGCCCAGAATCGTGCCGACACCGCCACTGAGTGAGGTGCCGCCAATCACCACGGCGGCGATGGCATCCAACTCATAGCCCTGACCCAGTGCCGGTTGTGCGGAATTCAGGCGCGAGGCAATCAACAAGCCGGAGATGCTGCAAATGGCGCCAGCGAAGCTGTAGATGATGATTTTCCAGCGGTCGACATTCACGCCGGACAAGCGCACCGCCTCTTCATTGCTGCCCAGGGCAAAGGTGTAGCGGCCCAGCGCCGTCTTGTTGAGAACAATGGCCGACACAACAGCCACCAGAAAGAGAATCAGCACGCCATTGGGAATGGGGAAAGAGGGAATCAGGTCACCGAGTACCGAGCCCAACGAAATCTGGTCGAAGCCCTCGATGTCGCTGAAGTAGATGGGCCGGGTCTGGGTAATCAGCAGTGACAGGCCTTTGAGCAGCATCATCATGCCCAAGGTGGCAATAAAGGGCGGAACCTTGAGCTTGGTAATGATCAGCCCGGAGGTGCAGCCGGTCAGGGCACCCGTGGCCACGGCCAGCGCAATACCCAGGGGCATGGGCAGACCCAGGTTGACCATAAACACCCCGGCCATCACGGCGCAAAAAGTCATCAGCACCCCCACCGACAAATCAATGCCCGAGGTGATGATGATGAAGGTGCTGGCAATGGCCAAGACACCAATCACGGTGGTGGACTGCAGGATGCCAATGATGTTGTCCTGTGTCATGAAGGCGTCGGGCTTGAGTACGGTGAACACCGCAATCAGCGCAATCAGGCTGGCAAAGGCCAGCAGTTTTTGTTTGGCTTGGCCACCTGTCAAACGGGATAGCCAGGAAGTGGGGGCAGCGAATTTGGTCATGGGATGATGGAGGTGTCTTGGGGTTAGTGCATGGTGGCTGCCGGGGCGTCGCGTTGGGTCGCTAGTGCCATCAAGCTCTCTTGGGTGGCAACATCACCCGCCATTTCTCCGGTGATGCGCCCTTCACACATCACCAGCACACGGTGGCTGAGCAGTAGTACTTCAGGCAGTTCGGAAGAAATCACGATGATGGCCTTGCCTTGGGCGGCCAGATCGTTGAGCAATTTGTAGATTTCGCTTTTGGCGCCGACGTCAATGCCACGTGTGGGCTCGTCAAAAATGAGCACGTCACAGTCTTGCACCAGCCACTTGGCGATCACCACCTTTTGCTGGTTGCCACCTGACAGCAGCTTGGCGGTTTGCGTTAATGAGGGTGTTTTGATGCGTAGCTTTTCCACCATCTTTTGCGAAACACGGCGAATGGCTGACTGATTCAGGAACACGCCCCATTTCAGCCAGCGCCTCAGGCTGGGCAGGGTGATGTTGGACGCCACATCCATGCCGGTGGCCAGGCCAAAGTGCTTGCGGTCTTCGGACAAATAGCCAATGCCTGCCTGCACGGCATCAATCGGGGCGTTAATGTGGGCGGCTTTGCCTCGTACCTGCACTTCGCCCGAGTCAATCGGGTCGGCCCCAAACACGGCGCGCGCCACCTCGGTGCGCCCAGCCCCCATGAGACCGGCAAAGCCCAGAATCTCGCCACGACGCAGGCTAAAGCTCACATTCCGAATGAATCGGCCACGGTTCAGGCCGCGCACCTCCAGCAGCACCTCGTTGGCCGAGGTATCGGGAATGTGTTTTTCGGCCTGCTCCAGATTGCGCCCGACCATCATGGCAATCACCTGCTGCAGCGGTGTGCTGGCGGGCACGGTGCCGATGGTGCAGCCGTCGCGCATGACGGTGATGCGGTCGGCAATGCGCTGAATTTCGTCCATCTTGTGCGAAATGTAGACAATGCCCACACCCTCGCTCCTGAGCTGGCGGATGATGCGAAACAGCTCGTCAATCTCGGCATTGTTCAGCGCGGCGGTCGGCTCATCCATGATCAGCACACGCGACTTGAACGACAGCGCCTTGGCAATTTCCACCATCTGCTGGCGGGCCACGGTGAGCTCTCCAATCGTTGTGGTTGGGGGCAGTGCCAGATTCAGGCGGTCAAACAGCGTCTGGGTATCCTGGTTGAGCTTCTCCTCATCCAGAAACAGGCCACCCAGGCGGCGTGGCTCGCGCCCCAGAAAGATGTTTTGCGCGGCCGTCAGGTGGTTCATCAGGTGCAGCTCCTGATGCACGATGCCAATGGCCAGAGACTGTGCGTGTGCCGGGCTCTCGATTTCTACTGGCTGGCCGTCGAGCAGCATATCGCCACCGTCTTTTTGGTAGACCCCAGCCAGAATTTTCATCAGCGTGGATTTGCCCGCGCCGTTTTCGCCCATTAAGGCGTGCACTTCACCTGCACGCAGGTCAAAGTGCACCTTGTCCAGTGCCTTGACACCAGGGAACGATTTGCTCAGGTTCTTGACAGAGACCAAGGATGTCACGCGGCGACCTTTCGTGGATTGCTTGCGCAGGATCGCGTTAAATCGTCACGCCACCGTCCACCAGCAGGGTCTGCCCGGTGACAAAGCGTGACTCGTCGCTGGCCAGGTACACCACCATCGGGGTGATGTCAGCAACCGTGGCCAGACGGCCCATGGGCTGGCGGGCAATGAAGTCTTTTTCAGCCTGCACCGGGTCTGCCGCGCTGGCGATGCGCCCGCGCAAAGACGGCGTGTCCACCGTGCCGGGGCACAGCGCGTTGGCTCGCAAGCCCGCTTTCACATAGTCTGCTGCCAGTGACTTGGTCAGGCCAATCACCGCCGCCTTGGTGGCACCGTAAGCGCAGCGGTTGGCAAAACCTTTGATGCTTGAGGCCATCGAGGCCATGTTAATGATGGACACGCTGCCGTTTTCTGCTTGTGCCTTGGCCAGCATGGCGGGCATGAAGGCACGTGTCATGCGGAACATGCTTTTCACGTTCAGGTCAAAACTCAAGTCCCAGTCCGCCTCGCTGCATTCGAGCATGCTGCCGTTGGCGACCATGCCCGCGCAGTTGAACAAGGCATCCAGCGCCGGAGTGCGTGCGGCCAAGGCGGCCACTGCGGCATCGTTGCGCACATCCAGCAGTTCAATCTGAATGCCAGCGTGCTCTGCGGCCAGCGTTTTCAGAAACTCTGCTTGGATGTCGGTGGCAATTACCCGCGCACCCTCGGCGGCACAAGCCAGTGCGCTAGCGCGGCCGATGCCCTGCGCTGCGGCTGTGATCAATACGGATTTACCGTGCAAACGACCTGTTGACATGAGCGGAACTCCAATCTATAAATTCAAATATGAATAAACTATTTACATATGGTTAAATCATAGGGCGAGTTTCTTGTCGTAGCCGTCAGTGTTTACCCTGATGTGCCGACGCTCTGCTATAAAACCTCAAACTTCTATTTCAACTTTTTTTTATGCAAACAAGTGTCCCCAAACCCCGTGGACGTCGGCCGAAAGTGGCTGGTGTTCTTGATGTTGTAACAACAACTGACGAACGTTACCGTGCGCCTGCGCTGGACAAGGGCCTGGACATTTTGGAGTTGTTGGCCACGCAGCCGCAAGGTCTGACGCGTGCCGAGATCGTCAAAGAAATGGACCGCAGCGCCAACGAGATTTACCGCATGCTTGAGCGTCTGGTGGCACGCCAGTATGTGATTCGTAACCTCTCGGGCGACCGCTACTCGTTGAGTTTGAAGCTGTTTGCCTTGGCGCACATGCATCCGCCACTAAGTCGTTTGATTAACCAGGCCCTGCCCATCATGGATGACTTTGCCCGCAAAGCCGAGCAATCTTGCCACATGGGGGTGTATGACCGGGGCAATGTACTCATCTGCGCCCAGATCAACAGTCCGCGCGGCTGGAGCTTTTCGGTTCAGCGGGGCGCTCGTGTTGGCCTGCTCGATACCGCCTCCGGGCATGTGTTGCTGACCTTTTGCGACCCAGGAAGCTACCAAAGAATGCGTGCTGAACATATCCCGGTTAACGATGAGGTTCCTGTCCGTGAGGAGGGGCTTGTCCAAATTCTGGCGGCTATTCGCGAGTGCGGCTACCTGGAGCGTGACAGTGCCCAGACATTTGGTGTGGTGGACGTTTCTGTCCCGATTTTGGGGCCTGACAACACCGCCTTGGCCACACTCACCTGTCCGTACATTCGAAGCATCACCTGCCACGTGGGCCCGGACTTGGCACAGGTGCGGGCCCTGCTGCAAAGCGCCGCACAAACACTTTCTTTAACGCATGGCATGCAGCGCTGAGCTGAGTGGTGTTACCGCCGACCGGAAACTGACACCCAGGTGGCGTTGCTGATGCTTCCGCAGGAATTCTTGCAGGCCGTTGACGACTTGTCCTTGGACTGGGTCGCGCTGTATGACCATGCGCTGCAGCGCATGCTCGGCATGCCATCGCATGAAGTGCTGGAACAGAGCCTGGCTGCCTGCGCGCACCGGTGACGTGGTGCCGAGCTATGCCACTACCAGCCGAAAATTCCCCGGCACTGGCAGATGCGCCGAGGACCTATGTGATGGAGAAATAGACTTTATGCGGATCAGGCGGAGGCGTTGACAGCCCGCTTGGGCAGGCTGCGTATCGGCGTGGATGGGCTGCTGTAGCGGTCCAGCGCCAGGCCTTCGGTGCTGATGGCGGGTTGCCGACCGGTGACCAGGTCAGCCAGCAATTGCCCGGAACCGCTGGCCATGGTCCAACCCAAGGTGCCGTGGCCGGTGTTCAAAAACAGGTTGGGGTACTGCCGGGTGGCGCCGATGATGGGTGTGCCATCGGGCGTTTGCGGGCGCAAGCCGGTCCAGAACTCCGCCTTGGGAAGGTCGCCGCCGGGGAACAGGTCGGCAGTCACCATTTCCAGCGTGGCGCGGCGTTTGGGGTTCAGGCTCAGGTCAAAACCACTCAACTCGGCCATGCCGCCGACACGGATACGTTTGTCAAAACGGGTGATCGCCACCTTGTAGGTCTCATCCAGCACGGTCGATTGTGGTGCCAGGCTGGCATCAAGCAAAGGCACGGTCAGCGAATAACCCTTGACCGGGTAGACCGGCAGGTTCAGGCCGAGTGGCCGTAGCAATTGGCGCGTGTAACTGCCCAGGGCCAACACATACTTGTCGGCCTTGATCACTTCTGCTTCAGGCCCTGCCAGCTGTACCCCCTGCAGGCTCTGGCCGTCAGACAGCAACTGTCTGACGTCGACCCCGTAGCGGAAATACACGCCCAATTGCCGTGCCTTCTCGGCCAATTGCTGGGTAAACATGAAACAGTCACCGGTTTCATCATGGGGCAGCCACAGGCCGCCCAGCAGTCGGTCTTGCGTGTGGGCCAGCGCGGGTTCCACGCGGGCCAGTCCGGCGCGGTCCAGCACCTCGTGCGCGACACCACAGGCGCGCAGCACCTCCAGGTCGCGCGTGACGGCATCGAGCTGCGCTTGCGAGCGAAACACCTGCAGCGTGCCGCCGGTGCGTTGCTCGTACTGGATGCCGGTATCCAAGCGCAGTTGCTGCAGGCAGCCCCGGCTGTACTCCGACACGCGCATCATGCGTTCCTTGTTGATGGCGTAACGCGACGGTGTGCAATTGCGCAGCATGCTGGCCATCCAGCGCAACTGGAACAGAGAGCCGTCGGCGCGCATGGCTAGCGGTGCATGTTTCTGAAACAGCCATTTGAGGGCTTTGAGTGGAATGCCGGGCGCGGCCCAGGGTGTTGAGTAGCCGGGCGAGACCTGGCCGGCATTGGCAAAACTGGTTTCCAGCGCCGGGCCGTTCTGGCGTTCAAGCACCGTCACCTCGGCCCCGGCGCGTGCCAGGGCGTAGGCTGTTGAAATACCGATGACACCAGCACCTAAAACAACAACTTTCATGCGAACCTCGTGTTAAACAATTGATTTGTGAAGTTTAGATAATCATCTGCAGTTAATTTAATTGTTTAACGTTGCTTTTTCAGTAGAAAATATAAATAAGAATTGAAAAATCCAACCCAAACCAAAAAAATGGCTGAACTCGACCGCATCGACAAAAAAATCCTCGACATCCTGCAGCGTCAGGGCCGCATCTCCATGACCGAACTGGGTGAGCAGATCGGGCTTTCTACCTCGCCCTGTGCCGAGCGCGTGCGGCGCATGGAGCGCAGCGGTGTGATCACTGGCTACCACGCCCAGATCGACCCCAAATCGGTTGGCAAAACCTTGCTGGTGTTTGTTGAAATCACGCTCACCACCAAGTCAGGCGACGTGTTTGACCAGGTGCGCAAAGCGCTGCTGCACATGCCCGAGGTGATGGCGTGTTATCTGGTGTCAGGCAATTTTGACTACCTGGTGAAGGCACGCCTGAACGCCATGCCCGATTACCGAGAGCTGCTGAGCAGCATTTTGCAAAAAATCCCGGTGCCTTCGCAGTCACACAGTTACGTGGTGATGGAAGAGGTCAAAGACACCGCCATCATGAACATCTCGTTTTAAACCGTGGACTTGCGCAAAACCGCCCCGTTGTTGTTGTTCCGTCTTGCCGTAAGCCTGTACTGCCTGCGTCGGAACGCCTAGCCGGGACAATTTTGCGCAAGTCCCGAAAGTTTAGCTTTTAAGGCTGGCGCTCCAGCGCTCGTCCCAGTCATGCTGGCGCAGTTGCTCGGTGTCGCGCCGGTCACGCTTGGTGGGGCGGCCCTGGCTCAGGCTCAAGGCCGGCTCGGGCGCCAGACGGCGTTGCTCGGCGGCCTGCAGGCGCTGACGCAGGGAGTCTTCGGTTTCCTGGTAGAGCAGGGCGGCCACTGGCGCGGGGCCACGTTTGTCGCTGATGGCCAGCACGGTCACGGTGCGGCTGATTGGGCCGTTGCGCAGCAGCACCGTGTCGCCGGCCTTGAGTTCACGCGCCGGTTTGGCAACAACGCCGTTCACCTGCACCCGGCCCTTGTCGATTTCCTCGCAAGCCAGGCTGCGCGTCTTGTAAAAGCGCGCCGCCCAAAGCCATTTGTCAAGGCGCAGCCGTTCCATTTTTATGGCTTGGTTTTGAACGGCAGGCCACTGAGCTTAAAGCCCGCCTTGATGCCTTTTTGGGTAAACCAGCCTTGGTTCATTTCCAGCACAAAACGCACCGGCATTTTGGAGCAATGGGACTCTGTGGTTTGCGGCGCCATGTCGGCCAGGTTGACGATGGTGCCGTCATCGGCCACAAAGGCGGCTGTCAAAGGCAGCAAGGTATTTTTCATCCAGAAACACTGCTCGCTGGCTTGCTCAAAAACAAACAGCATGCCTTCGGCGGTCGGCATTTGCTGGCGAAACATGAGGCCAGTGGCACGCTGCTCGGGTGTGGCTGCCACCTGGGTGTCCACCAGGTACATGCCCGCAGTGAGCTTGACGCGTGGCAAGTCCAATTGCGGCGCGTCTTGGGCGTAGCTACTGCTGCTGCAAAGCAAGATGATGGAGATAAGTGCGGTGGCCAGGTTATTCATGGCTTGATTTTGACGCAAAAAATGCTTGCTGTTTTGAATTGGGCGTTTGACCCATGAAGAGTTGCCTGGCTGGGCAATGGTTGGCAAATGATTGGGACTAGAATAAAAAAGTTTAAAAAACACGGGTCAGTTCGACCGCTGGCCTGTCTTGGATCATTGATCAACTACCGGAGACTCATAACCATGTACCAGCACATCACGGTGCCCTCAGAAGGCCAAAAAATTACCGTCAATGCCGACAATTCATTGAACGTGCCAGACCAGCCCATCATTCCTTTTATCGTGGGTGACGGCACGGGTTTTGACATCACCCCCGTCATGATCAAGGTGGTCGATGCTGCCGTGGCCAAAGCCTATGGTGGCAAGAAAAAAATTCACTGGATGGAGGTGTATGCCGGCGAAAAGGCGACCACTGTTTATGGCCCCGATGTCTGGTTTCCGACTGAAACCCTCGATGCGCTGCGCGAATATGTAGTTTCCATCAAAGGTCCATTGACGACTCCCGTGGGCGGCGGTATTCGCTCGCTCAACGTGTTCATGCGTCAGGAGCTTGATCTGTACGTCTGCCTGCGCCCCATTCAGTATTTCGAAGGCGTGCCCAGCCCGGTCAAGGAACCGGAAAAAACCAACATGGTGATCTTCCGTGAAAACACTGAAGACATCTACTGCGGTGTCGAATTTGAAGCCGAGTCTCCCAAGGCCAGGAAGCTCATCAAATTCCTGCAGGACGAGTTGGGTGTCACCAAAATTCGTTTCCCTAACACCTCGGGCATTGGCATCAAGCCGGTGTCGAGCGAAGGTACCGAGCGGCTGGTGCGTCAGGCGATCAACTACGCCATTGCCAACGACAAGCCCAGTGTGACCCTGGTGCACAAGGGTAACATCATGAAATTCACCGAAGGCGCGTTCCGGGACTGGGGCTATGCTCTGGCACAAAAGGAATTCGGTGCCGAACTGATCGACGGCGGCCCATGGTGCAAGTTCAAGAACCCCAAAACGGGCAAGGACATCGTGATCAAGGACTGCATCGCCGATGCCTTCCTGCAACAAATCCTGTTGCGTCCGGCAGAATACAGTGTGATTGCCACACTGAACCTGAACGGTGACTACATTTCTGATGCATTGGCTGCACAGGTCGGCGGCATTGGTATTGCAGCGGGCGCTAACCTGTCTGACAACGTGGCCTGCTTCGAAGCCACCCATGGCACCGCACCCAAATACGCTGGCAAAGACTATGTGAACCCGGGCTCCGAGATTTTGTCGGCCGAAATGATGCTGCGCCACATGGGCTGGCTTGAGGCCGCCGACGCCATCATCAAGTCAATGGAGCGCTCGATTGCCAGCAAAAAAGTCACCTATGACTTTGCCCGCCTGATGGATGGCGCCACCCAGGTGAGCTGCTCGGGCTTTGGTCAGGTCATGATTGATAATATGTGAAAGCCTCTATCGACGGCTAACGACCGTTAAAACTAACCCCTAAGTGGTTGATCTGCTTAGGGTTTTTTTATTTCGTCCTCTATCGTCCGCTACATGCTGCCAGCACTTTTTACACCATAGAACAGGGGTGTATGGTGTAATTACCAGATTAAACAGAATTTGTGGTGTAAAACATGGGTAATTTCCAGCGAGCCGTCAACTACAAACTGACCGATAAGAAAATTCTGTCGCTCAAGCCCAAGGACAAGCCATACACGGCGACAGACGGGGGAGGCCTGTTCATTGACGTTCAGGTCAGTGGCTCGAAAATTTGGCGCTTTGCGTACATGAAAGACGGCAAACGCGGCAAGGTGTCTATCGGCCCGTATCCCGCCATCGGTATCGCCGCCGCCCGCGATGTCCACCGCCAACAGCTTGAACTGGTGGCCAGTGGCACCGACCCAGCGCGCCAAAAGAGGCTCGACAAGATCGAAGCCGCCGCAGCCCAAGCGCAGGTCCAGACCTTCAAGTCATTTGCTCAAATCTGGCTGAAGGAGGAACAGTCCACGGTGACCGAGCGCACTCGCCGACAGGTTACCCGCTGGCTTGAAAATGACGTCTACCCGGTCATAGGTGAACTTGAGCTGGGCAAGGTTCACGCTTCGGACGTGCTGGAGCTGTTGGAGTCGATGCGCAACACGCCCGTGAAGGCCATCGGGATTCATTCAATCCTGGAGCGCATCTACGCCTATGCCGGGCGAAAGCTGCTGACCACCTACAACCCGGCCACACCCATGACTGGCCTGATAAAGAAACCGCCAGCGACACATTACCGACCATTGTCAGTTGCAGAAATTGGCCCTTTCATTGAATCAGCCCGCACCTGCAATGCACACATCAGGACGCGCTTGGCTTTGGAACTGCTGCTGCTGACCGTTGTCAGAAAAGACAATGTTTGCAAGGCACGCTGGGCACACATTGACATGGCCAACAAGACCTGGACCATCCCGGGACGCACGATTGGCGGTAACGGCTTTATGAAGATGCCGCAGCCGCACACTGTGTATTTGTCTGACCAGGCAGTCAAGATACTGGAGCAGGCCAAGGAGCTATCTGGCGACTCGGAGTGGGTATTTCCGACAGTCACGCGATTAAGTGAGCCCATGGGGGAGGTGACCATCAACCACCTCCTCGCACGCCTGAAAGCCGCTGGCAGTTGTCCGGCCGACTTTGCACCGCATGGACTGCGCAGCACATTTTCTACACTGGCGAACGAGGAGGGCATCGCGCCGGACGTCGTTGAAGTCATCATGGCGCACCAAGAGAGAAATTCAGTGCGAGCTGCTTATAACCGGGCCAAATACGCGCCACAATGCCAAAAGGCTCAGCAGTGGTATGCCGACCGAATTGACCAAATTGTCAAAGGTGCGGACGTTATCCCGATTCACTCCAAAGCCGCTTGACCATTTTTTGCCCCAACTAGGTCTGACCGCAAATCAGATCGAACAGTCAGACCTCCCGCTGACTTGTTGGGGCGCTTCTTACGGGTTGATGCATTCGGGAGGATGCACACATGACCAATTCTGCACAACCAGTTCAAGACTACATGCTGCAACTTGCCGCAGCCAAGTTGACACCAGAAAAATTTGCACTTTTGCAATACAAGCTGATGAGCAGATCGCCAGCTGCAATGAAGATTATGCAGACGCTAAACCCAGGCGAATGGGAGATTGCGGTGAGTGGGCGCAGTGGATTTGACCGCATCCAAATAAAATTGGTGACTGCTATCGATGCTTGGTTCAATAGTAATCCGACCTCAAAAGGGTTTGTTTGGCCATTGCCGGGCGCAGTTGCGGTCGATCAACAAAATGTTGACCAGTTGCCTAGCATTAGCCAGAAGCCGCAACTCAACCTGATTGATCTCTCGACGCTAGCCACTCCTGACCAATTGATTGAGGCTTTTGGCATTAAAACTAACATGACGAAGAAATGGTTTGAGAATCCGAAGGACTATGTGAAGTTGGCAAGAGCGAAAAAAAAACTAGGTGTCGGTGGCATCAATCATTCAGACCCACTTTATTGTCCATTTAAAGTCTTGCAGTGGCTTTCTGATCCCAAACGCAAATGCGGCAAAAAGGCTGAGCTTAAGACCCTATGGCATCGGTTCAAGTTTCACTTTCCCAAGGCATACAAGACTCACTGCGCTGACGATCCAAACAACGATTGATCGGAGGGGGTAAATCGCCTCATCCACAGGGGGCAATCGGATAGGGGTTGTCAAGTAGGAAAACTCCCATTTTTCTTTTTCCCATATGACCGCTCTCGGCAGGGGTAATTCATGTGGTCGAGAGGGGGTAAGCCATTCAATTTAACCCCCGTCGTCATATTTCAGGCACTTATTCACTTAGGAGCCATTCATGACAGACGTAACCAATGCAGCGCAAATCCCCACGACAAAGCACTCAGCCCACAAGCTCCAACCTTTAGCCGTTGCTGAAAACCCAGACGCGCTTTTACAGATCAAAACTGCTGCAGCTTTGACCGGTCGTGGCATCAGTAGTATTTACAAGCTGGCGGCCACCGATCCAACCTTTCCAAAATTGATCAAACGCGGTGTTAGGTGCACGCGCATTAGGGCGGGGGACCTTACCCAATGGCTCAAAGCCCAAGCCGAAGGTGTGGCAGCGTGAGTACACACCCTTACAACATACAGGCATCCGCAGATTTGTCTTGGACGAGCAACAGGACAACAGCATGACTTTCATTCGTCAAAACCTGCCTACCCCGGTGAACTACTTTGAAAGCCGTGGTCAAAAAATTGTCGGTAATCGCGGCAAACACTTCAGAACGTCGTGTGCCATCCATGGCGGCGATGGTGAAACTTTGTCAGTGCTGCGTGAGGACGGGGGCTTCAACTGTTTCAGTTGCGGAGCCAAAGGCGGCGACATTGTTGCCTACGCCATGCAGGCAGATGGTGTCGATTTTGTGACCGCCTGCAGGTCGCTGGGGGCTTGGGTTGACGACGGCCAATCACCAGTTCACCACCAACCTACCCCATTTTCGGCAAGGCAAGCACTGGCAATGCTGACATTCGAGATGACGCTGGGTGCTATCGAAATTGCGCGCGCCGGACACGGCCACTTACCCGACGAGCAAACCAAAGACCGCCTCCTGCAAGCCGCAGGCCGCATCAACTTGATTCAAGAGTCATTTCAATGAATTACATATCGCCAGAACGCAAACGGAATGCCGAGGTGGATGAGCTGGGGCGCAAAGCTGATGCTTTCATGATGGCCAAGCGCACCCCACCCGCGCCTGACTACCTTGACCAAATGGCCCACAAGCTTGAGACCAATGTCGGACGGCAACAGGCTGACACACCGCCCGATCACCCGGCATCGCGGTCGTTCACTGATGAAGAATTTGCCAGCGGCCCAGCAAGTCCAGACTGGCCTGCACTAAATCCGATACCTGACGCTCTGAATGGTAGGCCTGATGCTTTCCCTTTTACTGCTCTGGGGCCAATTTTGGGCAATGCAGCTCAAGCCATTGCAGAAGACATCCAAGCCCCAGACAGCATCGCGGGCGGAAGCGTATTAGCAGCTGCATCGTTGGCTGTGCAGTCTCTTGCAAACGTCATGCTTCCACACGGCCAGCGGTGTCCATTAAGCGTCTTTGTATTGACAGGTGCTTCATCAGGCGACCGCAAATCAGCGGTTGACGTTGTGGCGTGTAAGCAGATTGAAATAATCCGCAAAGAGCAGGCTAGGGCATATTCAAAACAAGTTGAGTCTTACGATTCAGAAATGGCTTCACGCAAAAAAAACGAGCCTGAACCGTCAAAGCCAACCCCCAAAAGTTTGACCACCGGCAATGCAACTATCGAGGGACTAAGCCGCTTGTTGAAACACCAATCACACGTCGGTGTTTTTAGTGCCGAAGGCGGCGAAATGCTGGGCGGTCACTCCCTGCGCGATAACAAGCGATCGTCAGGACTGGCGTTCTATCTGAAACTTTGGAGTGGCGAATCCATCGATTCGCTGCGCGGAGGCGAGGGTCTCACAGTGCTGTTAAACCGCCGCGGTGCAATGCACGTATTGGTTCAACCCGTGCTACTGGGGCAGCTGTTGACAGATCCGCTCGCCCAGGGCCAAGGTTTGCTTGCCAGATGTCTTATTGCGCAGCCTGACACGCTCGCAGGGCATCGCCCTTATCAGCATCGGGACCCCAACCACGACACGGCTGTAATGGCGTACAACCGCCGCCTTGAAGAACTTCTAGGAACAAACCCTACGATTTGGCCAGATGGTGACGGCTACGAACTCAAGCCAAAGGACTTAGCCTTTACCGATGTAGCCATGGCACTCTGGGTGTCGTTTTATAACCAGACAGAGGCCATGCAAGCCGCTGAAGGTGAACTGGAGGGTGCCAGGCCATTCGCATCAAAGGCGGCAGAACACGCCGCCAGAATCGCGGGGATTATCACCATGATCGAAGATCCAACTGCGCGCTACATTGATTCAGACGCGATGGATGGAGCAATCCAGATCACCGGGTTTTATATGGGTGAGCACATTCGATTGACCGGTGTGGGGCGTACTGAAGGGATAAACGGCAACCTGCGCTTATTGCTGGAGTGGCTGCGCAGGGAAGGGCCGCTGGTTCCAAACAAAAAAGTGTTGCAACAAGCACCGCGACCAATACGAGGACTGAAGGCGCTCGGCATCAGTGTTATTTTGAAAGATTTGGCTGCCCGTGGTTTCATCCGCGAAGTCGGCAATCAGTGGGAGGTGCGCAATGTTTAAGCTCGATATGACAGCGATTCGAAAAAGCGCAAACAGCATTCTGCTACTGGCTAATCCGACTAACGTGGCTAATCGGCTAAAAAATTCTGAGGATTTGCCCAAAATATCAGCAAAGGAGGCTCAAGCCTTTAGCCAAATTAGCTGCATTAGCCATGTTAGCCCGTTAGCCACGATTGAGAGTGCAAATTTATTGGAGGGCAAGAATGATGAGCCACCGACCGCCGACGCCACCCAACATGGCACGCGCAGCTCATCCGATTCGCCACCTAAGTTGCTGGCAGCGTCAAAGGCTATCAACGCACAGACCGTGGTCTCGGGCTTGTCTCTGACAACGCCCGAGCAGCCCAGACCGAGGCTGTCCAGCGTCAGTAATCAGAAAGTTGACACCCCCACACCGAAGCCTTCCAAAGTCAAGCACGTCGACCGGGAATGGAAGCCACTCGCCACAGCGTACTTGCAGCACCACGGACACTGCGCAGCTTGCATCGCAGCCGGAATGAACCCGAGCTATCAGCGATGCGGGACTGGTGCAATGCTTTGGTCCTTGTATCAATCGGCCATCCAGTAACAACCACAACCCAAAAGCACCACCATGACCAACACCACTATGAAAGGCTGCAAACAATGAACGACCACGAGATACTGGCCGCCGCACTTCGCTGGCACACCATTTACGCCAATCGGTTGACTCTCGGCTCAGAGAACGCACGACGGCTAAAAGCTCAAAGGGCTGACTACCGCGACGGACAACGGCGCTACTTTGGACCATCCTCTCACGAAACCGCGCCACTGCTGACGGCCATCAAACGCAAGGAGCTGGCAGCCCTCCGCGATTTGGCGAAGGTTTGCGCGAAGGTGCGTGCTAGCCAGAGGAAGGTTGAGGATGCTGCCGAGGTGATAGATGTGGAGGTCCGGATACTCTCCCAGATAAAAGCCTGAAGTCACCGCGACCGTACAAGAAAATTGTGAGTAACTCACAGTATCTTATGCCTCACGAATCCATCAGTCGTGACCGGATCATCGGATACATGACCAACCCGCACGCTTCATACCCATGGCCCGCCTGACGCCGGATCAATGGCAAGCCATTCGAGTCATCTGGGAATTTGACCCTGATAGGCCCTCCTATAACGTTTCCGCCGCACGTGCGGCTGCCAAGCACGGCATGACACCTCCCAGCAAGTCCACCATAGATGAAAAAGCCAAGAAGGAGGGCTGGGAACGCCATGGCAACCTGAATGGCATCAACGCTGCGGCGCATCGCAAAGCCGACACTTTGATCGATTCCAATGGAAACCGGACGGTTCCGGACGCTCAAACAGGTAATTTTTCGAATCCGCCTGAGCCTGCTCTGTTCCTGGCATCACGGCAGGAGTCCGAAGACAAGCGCGCCGAGGTGACCGCCCGCCATCGTTCGGAGTGGAAAAACATCGCAGTGCTGCGCCAGGAGGCGTTGACTATCCGCAATACCAACCCGGACGGGGCTATGGCCAAGATCAAGCTGGCAAAGTTATCGGCTGAGACGACGGCCATCCAGCAGGCAGGAGAGCGCAAAGCCTGGAGTCTGGACATCCAGTTGGATTTGGGCTCAATGAAAGACCTCAGCGATGAACAACTTGAGTCAATCATTAATGGAAAGGTCATTTACTAAATGGCTGCAAAACCCATTGGCAAGGTTGTGGTTGATGCCGTCCTGATCGACTGGCGCGTGGGCCAACTGAGCCAGCAGCAGATTGCCGAAAAACATAAGGTCAGCAAGGGCCTGGTCAATAAGCTCTGCAAAGGTATTGAACAAGACGGTGCGGCCATCGTGACCGCAGGAGTTCAATACCGGCAAGCACTTTCTGGCCATGATGACCGCATGGTGACCGCCATGTCCACTGCTGTTGATGAGATCACAAAGCGACTTCAGTTCTTTCGTGGTGCCAGCATGCTGGTCGCAAAAACGGTGGCCAGCAAGGTGCAGCGGGACGGCATGAACGCCAGCTACCAAGACCTGAACGCAGCGGCCCATGCTTTGGGTCGGATGCAGGAGTCGGTGTTGGGAAAATCGCCAGACACGCTTGTTCTCAACACGAACGTAGTGCCAACCACACGGCCCTTGGTGTACACGCCCGAGGAATTGCGTGCAATCAATGAAATGCTGGAAGCGCAGTGTTGAAAACGATCCATTGACATTCCGGGCATTGCCTCTTCTTCCCACGTCATTTTCAATATTTTTATCGAACGCTACTTGGTCGTGACAGTACCTTTTGGCTGTCAAACGGCGCAACTGTTACGACAATCACAAGAGGCTTCAAGCCCTTCAGTTTCCAGACTCTTGCGAGTCACACAGTTGCGCCGTGGGAAGCTGAAGGACTTGAACCCTTTTTGCTTTTCAGTGGTGCTGTTCGCCCGTTGACGATGCAATGCACACGTCCCGGTGGCTGACAAGATCAGGGATTGCCTACCGACTCAACCCGGCAAGGTAGCCTGCCTCTTTGCGAGGGACTGGCACAGTTGCGGTGACCAAGTTGATACAAGCACCGCGATGACTGAATCGCAACCTCACGGGAATCCTGGGACTGCCTAAATGCATTTGGCTAGTCTGGGGAAGGATTGAACAGCCTCGGCTCTTCAACCTTGGGGAACCTATTGATGATTGACTAGCAATGGACGTGATCTTTGGCACACTGATTCCAGGCGACGGCCGCAGTGCCGTCTGAATGGCTGCAATAGAGCGCAAACTACGTCGGCACTGCAGCGTTTCCCGACCGTCGCGACAGGCAGATTACGGGCAGTCCAGTTCAGCGAAGTGCCACCAACTCACAACACAACTCATACGTTTACTTGACTTTGATTTGCGGATGAGTTGATGAACAAGGATCACACCGAAATAGCGGGGTCTGAGCACGGTTCTGGGGGTGTCAAGAAAACGACCATTTGATGGACTGTCCGAGCAAACGCTGTTACGTCCGTCGAAATTCAAGGTGACCTGTTTGAGTTAAGGAGAGCCCGGTCTAACTTCCATGGTCGAGGCGGCCACCCCGAAGTATGAAAAACGGCTTCATTCAAAATTACTGAACTTAAATCGGTCGATTGCACGTTGTTTCACGTTAATCAAACGTGCGTGACACTGAGAGCCCGATTGCCTTATGGGTGCTTCCGACGGTTCGCATCACCCACGGCTGTAGCATCACCTTTGGAGAAATTTGAAACGCGGCCCCAACTGTTACCGTGTTTACTCGTGTTACCTCACGCTCTGATCGCAAAAGGCTTAGATCGCTTCCCATAAAAAAGGATGCGCGATCTGCAATCAAAACCGACAACTGAAGTCCGGTTGATAAGACATCACTTACTGAGTCTTCACTTGATTGGCCAAAGCGTCGACCATAATCTGCCGAAGCTAACCACGTGAATCGGCCCACAGATCGTTCCAGCGCAATGCCAATATTCATGCCTGAAGAGTTTTTGCCACTGACAGGTGCGTCAGCTTCAACTTCTAGGATGATTCCAGGGGTGCCGTCGTCCAACTCGCGCTGCAAGAGTGTCTCAATCCCAAACGAAATATTTCCTGCGCTCGAGGATTTGGCTGACACCTTGTCTTGATTGGCCGTGATGCTATCGATGGTCGTTTGGTATGGAATGCTTGCTTTTAGGGTGGTGTCGGCGGTTAAGCCGTACTCAGCGCTAAGCCTCGTCGTCATTACTCGGGTATCAAGTTCTAGCTGATTCCCATTGGCAAGCTGCCCTATAAATTCTTCCTCTTTAGAACTTGCGATGCCGAAAGTCAAAATAAGGTCGCCCTCGGAGCCGGAGCGCTGCCGACGAAGAAGCGCCTCATAGAGAAGGGTATGCGGCTCCATAGGCTTCCATTCGGCATCAAACTTGACTCGAAGCGGGGAGTCTCGCAGAGTCATCTGATCCGAACGCTCTACTTCCAAGACTATGCCTTCGTCGTCGTCAGTTAACCAGTCTTCGAAAAAATCTGACCGTTCAACCGCCACATGTCCATCAATACTGTCTGCCAAGTACACCCATCCGTGGCGAATCGCCTTAATCACGGTAAAGTGATTAGATTCCGTTGCTCGACGTCGTGTCAGCACAATTACTGGTCGATTTAAAACAAGGGAAGACACAGTATCCCAGTTGAGGGTTTTCCAATCTGCGTGATAACCTCTCGATTTAGCGATTGCCTGTAGATCGAGACGACGAATACCTTGATCAGAAATTATGTCGCGACCAGAAGAAATAGGCAGGTCGTGCCAAACGCGGTTGAGTTCATCCTCCGTTGCAGTGGAATCGCCTAACCAATTGCGGAAAACGGTGCTCAAAGCTGCCAAACCGCAACTGGTGTCGTGTGCTTGCCGGGTAATTCCACGGAATCTCGGATCAACGTCACCGGCATGAGCCAGCCCGACAAAATTGAGTGTCAGTATTGTTCCTAGCAGTATCGATATACTTAATATAAGCACTTTTTTAGTCAATTGGCGCGCTGTCATGATATCCATATATACTCCTTAACATAGGAAAAATGGGCCAGCGCGTGAATGTCGCTGGCCTCGCTTCGGCACTACTATTTACGCCGAACGCTGTCGATGATTTCCCGCGCACTCTGTTTCGTGTGCTCAAAGCCATCAACAATTTTTATCACTGATGCATGCTGCCCAGGATCTGGATTGCCATCCACGTGAATGGCGATGGCGCGACCTATATTCCAACCAACCACGGTCGCAACTGGAATGCCAACGTTCAACGCGGCGTTGGACTTGGCACCTATCTTGATCGCAGCCCTGGCAACTTTTTTTACCTTCTTCAGAGTTCTTGATTTACCGCCAATCGCATCCAATTCATCAAAGGTCAGCTCCCGTGAAGAGACAAGTTCTACTTGTTCAGCGTCGTGAACCAGGACCATCGTGTCGGACGTGCTGGCAAAGGCACTGGAGGAGAGGTTGATCGCAATTACACCGGCGATCACGGCAATACTGAATTTCATATTGATTCCTAAAATTGATGAAAGAGTCACTATCAGATGGTGGTGACTTATTAAATAAAGTACACGCTTGCTCCGCAAGCAATCGGTCTCCTTTCGAACGATGGGTTGAGTAATACCCCATTTTTTGCTGGGGTGATTAGGATTTTGGCAGCTGCTGTGGTAAATGGAACGGCAGATATTCCTCAGCCGACACGAATTCGACATGGCTTTCGAACCCGCTATGTGCCAAAGTTTTATAAATTAGTCATAACAACCCTCCAAAGTAGGTTTAAATGTTGCGCATGTAACATCTAAACGTTATCACCAATTTCTGTAAAAGCAATTGGAAAGTATTTGAACTATTGGAACTATTGGAACTATTGGAACTAGTTGGAAAAAGTTGGAGAGAATTTCAAAATAATTCATTCGCAGAGGGCACTATGAATAAATTAATGGTCCTTCGTCGTTTTGTGTGAAAGTTGACATACTGTTGCAAGTGGAGTAACTGCGTTTTGACTTGCTGCGCGAACGGATCAAGGCTGGACGAAGTCCACCCGAAGGGCTTGGACTTGATGCGGTTGCGCGGCTGTGACAATCGAAAAAAGCTTGTCTAATCAAGGCTTTGAGGCGACAAGCCTTGGTGACAAAGGGTGTCACGTTCCATGCGTTCACCGGGTATGCTGCGAACCTGTGTTGGTCGTTTTCTACTTCCAGTTGCACCACAACGGTGGCTATCACAAATAGGCCACCTGCGCAACTTCCACACAAAACGGCATAGAGCCTTTTGTATTAGGCTTCACATAGTTTTCTGACGTAGTTACTAACGTACGGGCACCTGTCGATCTTCAGATTAAGAACGAAATGCTGTATGATTACTGGCGACAGGATATTCGCAGTTTGTGCCTGAAGTCAATAGAACAACCTTTTACAATGCGTAATTTGACACTTTTTGCGTAAGTCTTAATTAGGTAAAAAAGTTAATTGATTGGTAGATGGGGAGCGCAACTGATTTATTTAAATTTAAGTGTTTAAATTCTGAATTGGATAATTAATGAAAAGACTGATTACTAAATCCGACAAGAAATTTGCTGAGATTATTTTAAAAAATAGGAGGGGGAAAAATATTACTCAAGAGAGTGTTGCCTGTGAATTATCAGTTGACAAAACAACATATAATAAATGGGAGACTGGATCATTACCAGTACCACTAACTAGATTGACAAAATTGACTGACGCCTTAGGTATTCCGATTGATGTTGTAGATAAGTATATTTCAGCGCGTTCACGTTTATACTTTGCAGCCTCCTATACTACTCTTCGAGAAAATAATATTTCCGATTATGAGATATTTCATGCTACTGATATCTTGATTAGCGAATTCCCGGCTGCAGAGATTTATCCACCAGATATTGGTTCTAATGATTTTGGTGAACCATCAAAGTGGATGCAGTTCGTTCGGGACCATCCAGAGACGTTTAGATTAATTGGACTACATGGGTCTGACCAGTATGTCGCATATTGGCATGTTGCATCGATCTCAAAAGAAATCTATGGAAGAGGTCGTCTTGGAAAGAACATAAATCTAGAAATAAGCAGCGAACATATCAATAATTTCGTTTCACCTGATAATCATGATCTGTATTTCATTGATCTGTTCAGAATGGCAAAATTTAATAACGCCGCAGCAAATCGTACGATTCTTGAAAGCTTCTTGGAATTTTTGAAAGATCTGTCTGAGTATGGTCACTACGTCAACAGAATCTTAGCACATGCTTCCACACCAGAGGCAGAGAATATTTGCATCGGGTTGGGGTTTAGTTTTGTCTGCGATCATGAGGACCATCGGCGGTACAACGATTTCTCCAGTGACCGAAAACTCATCCCGACTAAAATATTTGAGTTGGATCTCCTGAGAAACTTCAAAAAGTTGATGGCTATCGATTCAGAACTACTTGAAAGATACAGTGGACGTCGAAAGTAATTTTTTTAAATTGTTAATGATAGTAGCCACAACTTAACATAACCCCCGTCGTGTATGACCGACAACCCAAGACCGTCGGTAAAGCATAGCTCCCAATGCCCGCTATCTGGCTTACAGATCATCAAATTGAATTTCGGCTAAGGGTCTTTTCCCGACATGGGGTTTCTTCCCCCAATTTACAACCGAAACCACTCCAATTTGGCCTCAGCGTTTGTCAGCGGCGCAACTGATCAGTCCGGTTGCAGCATGCTATCCCGCACTCGCATAATCGTCTGGCGACTGCTGCCAAATTCCCTCGCCAGCGATGCAACAGATTCGCCACCTGCAATTCGGCCTCTGACCACCTCCGCCTGTAGCTTGGTCAGACTCTGGGGTCTACCAAGCACCTTGCCCTCAGATTTGGCCCGACTGAGTCCGGACTGTGTCCGCTCAATCAAAAGGTCCCGCTCAAACTCAGCGACAGCAGCTATAACGCCCATGGTCATTTTTCCGGCTGGGCTGGTCAGGTCAACACCGCCCAAGGCCAGGCAATGAACCCGGACACCAAGGCCAGTCAGTTTTTCAACCGTTGCCCTGACATCCATGGCGTTTCTGCCAAGCCGGTCCAGCTTGGTCACAACCAAAACGTCGCCAGCTTCAAGTTTGTCCAGCAACTTCTTGAAACCCTTGCGCTCCGATGCAGCCACCGATCCCGAAATGGTTTCCACAACAGCGCGTTGTGGTTTGACATCAAAACCAGCCGATGCAATTTCTTGAATCTGGTTGTCGGTGGTCTGCTCGGCTGTGCTGACGCGGCAATAGGCAAAAACTCGGGTCATTTGAAACTCCTTTATGTCCGTAATCGATGTACGGATCATGAAGGGTGTTCAAAAATAAGTAAAGCTAATTTATGGACATACTTCCAGAGGGTGTCCACATACGGTCGATTTTGGACACCATGGGGCCGGAATCATGCCGTTTTTCGAAAACGGGTCTTGTTGTTTGCTATGGGAATCCATAGTAGGTTGACATCAAGTGATTTGGCTTGCAATTTGAAAGTAATTGTCGGTTAGCATTCAAAAAA